>Ga0194131_10000509_pt1 | contig 65675 bp, 48 predicted proteins | sample TA2KigO120mmetaG_FD_148631 | JGI IMG/M metagenome (GOLD analysis project Ga0194131, IMG submission 148631) | Freshwater microbial communities from Lake Tanganyika, Tanzania - TA2015053 Kigoma Offshore 120m | ecosystem: Environmental > Aquatic > Freshwater > Lake | place: Tanzania: Lake... | reverse complement strand
GCCAACCAGGCATTCGAGGACGACAGCCTGCGGCCGACGCTCGGCGGCGAGGCGACGCGCGACGGTCGCTTCGGCCACGCGCTGCGGATCGCACCGGGCGGCCGCGACCCGGCGGTCCGGTGGAGGGCGCCGCAGGCGCTGCTCGATCTGCGCGAGGGTTTCGTCGTCCGCTTCGACCTGCTGCGCGAGTCCGAAGGTCCGGCGACGCTGCTGCGCCTGCCGCCGGGCATCGAGTTGACGCTCGATGCCGACGGCAAGCTGCGCGCGCGCCTGCGGATGGCGTCGCTCGGGACCAACGAGAATCGGCTCGTCGCCGTCGCCGCCGCGCAGCCGCTGCCGCGCGGCCGCTGGTGCACGATCGACCTCGGTTGCGACACGCGCCGCTGCTGGCTCGCGGTCGACGGCCGCGAGGTCGGCGACGCGATCGCCGAGGGCACGCCGCAGCAGGAGCCGGAGGCGACGTTCGAGTTCGCACCCGCCGACGCGGCCTTCGCCGGCGTCGTCGACGAGTTGCGCTGGTTCGTCTACCAGTTCGGTTCGCCGCAGCAACTGCCGATCGAGTGCGAGGTGGCGAAGCCGCTGCGCTTCTCATTCGATGCGCGCGGCGAGGCGATCGATGCGCCGACTGCGGTCTTCACCGTGCGGGAGGGGTGAGCATGATGCGCTCGTCGATTGGTCGCGCCGCGGGCATGGTGGATCGCGCCGCTGGCATGGCGTTGCTCGCCGTGCTGTTCGCCTTGACGCTGCTGATGCTGCTGGCGCTGCCGTTCGCGGTCTCGATGTCGGTCGGCGCGGACGCGGCGCAGCGCGACGTCGAGGAAGCGGCGGTGACCCAGGGTTCCGCCAGCGTGCGCGAGTTGCTGCTCGCCGACGCCGCGCTGTCGCATCCGGCGATCGACCCGACGCCGCTCTACGACGGCCTCGACGAATTCCCGGCGCGCGTCGAGCTGCCCAAGGCGTTCGCGCCGCTCGCCGAGGACGGCAAGGTCGTGTTCGGCGGCGGCGTCGTCGACCTGCAGCGCTTCCCGGCGCTCGACGGGGCTTCGCCGCTCCTGCTCGCCAACGTGCTCGGCTCGACGACGCGCCTGCGCGAGGAACTGCTGCCCGACGCCGACGTGCTCGCGGTGGACGACGCCGCCAACCTGCCGCCGAGCGGCATGGTCTTCGTCGGCGGCGAACTGGTCCGCTACGGCGACAAGGACGGCAACTCGCTGCGCCAACTGCAGCGCGCCGTCGATGCGCCGGAGTTCGGCGACGGCCGCGAGCCGATCCCGGCCCAGACGCTGGTGCTCGATTGGCGCTGCGTGCTGGCGAGCAACTGGCCGAACACGGCCGACCCGACCCGTCGCACGCGCAAGCCGTGGCTGGCGGTCGGCGACCTGCTGGAGATCGAGCGCGGTGGCGCCGGCGCGTTCACGCCGGCCGAGCTCGACCTGCTGCGCGCCAGTTTCGCGCTCGACACGCAGGCGGTCACCTCGGCGCAGTGGGGCCGGCCCGAGCGCGTGTTCGGCGACCTCGTTGCCGGCGAGTCGCGCACGCTGATCGTCAAGTCGGCGCTGCACCTTGGACCCGGCAGCACGGTGCGGCTGCGCAACGTGCGCACCGGCGTGGTCGAGCACGGCCTGGTCGCCGGTACGGCGAGCGCGACGGGCCAGCAGGCCGTGGCGCTGCCGAGCACGTTCCTGCTCAACCTGCTGCACCGCGTGCTGCAGGACTTCCCTGCCGTCGACACGGTGGTGGAGCCGCTGGTGCCGCCGCCGGTCAATGCCAACACGGCGAGCGCCGAGACGCTGACGGCGCTGATGGCGCAGTTGCGCCAGCCGCCGCAGGTGCGGCTGTCCCCCTCGGGCGCGATCCGCACGACGCCGCCGGTGTTTGCGCGCGACAAGGCGCGCCAGCTCGCCGACGACCTCGTGTTGCTGCGCACCGCGACCGACACGGCGGGCACCGGCCCGTTCACCGGTTGGCAGGACTTCGTCGAGCGCCTTTGGCGGCCGCGGCTCGAAGCGGCGACCAGCCAGGACGAATCGTCGCTGTTGATCAACATCTACCGCAACCTGCAGACCGGGCGCGACACGGTGCTGGAGATGGGCACGGCGCCGATCTGCTTCCAGTCGGGGCCCTGGATGGCCTACCGCGCCGCCGCCAGCCGCACGCGCAGCGCCGTGGCGTCGGGCGTGGCGGCGCGCAGTGAACGCTCGGGCGTCGCTGTCGCCGTGCCGGGCTTCGCCGTCGAACGCCGATGGTCGACGCAGGAGCAGTTCGAGGAGGCGTTCCTGCTCGATCGCCGCGCGCCGTTCTGGACGACCAACCCGGTCAACCTCGGCGCGCTACCGACGAACGCGCCCGGGGCCGATCCGGCGAGTCGCGCCGCGCCGCACCTGCTGGCGGCGGCGTTCCCCAACCTCGGCTTCGGCCAACTGCGCTTTCCAGCCCGCGACGACGTCGCGGCGGGCGTACAGGCCGCGCCCGCCACGGCGATGCCGGGCAACTGGCGCGTCTCGCCGACCCTGCGCGTGCAGGAGACGTTCTGGGCGGCGCCGGACGTGCGCGGCCACGACGTCAGCAAGATGGGCGCGCTGCTGCTCAACAACACGGGGCCGTCGCAACCGCAGGGGCCGGCGGGCCCCGGCAACCAGCCGCAGCGGCAACGGATGACGCAGCAGGGCACCGGTCGCCACGACCAGATCGACTTCCCGTTCAGCACACAGGACAGCTTCGTCGGCAAGCTGGGGCTCAGCGCGTGGTTCGAGCCGCAGGCGCTCGGCGCGGTGACGCTGTTCGAGCACGGCGATGGCACCGACCAGCGCAACCGGCTCGCGCTGGAGGCGCGCGACGGCAACCTGCTGCTCGAGTCGATCGACGAAGCCGGCCTCGACCCCAATCCGGGCGCGTCGCCGGCCGGTGTGCCGCGCACGGCCTCGCAGGTGGTCCTGCCGCTCGCCGAACTCGGCCTGCCGGCGAACACGCCCGTGCACGTGTCGTTCCAGGCGGCGGGTGGCCGTCCCGGCGATCTCGCGCTGCACGTCGACGGCTTCCCGCGCGGCAGGTCGCGGTTCCAGACCTATCTGACCGCGGCGCTGCCGGTGTTCGACCCGCAGCTGGCCAACAACCAGACGCTGCCGGGCGTCGCCAGCAACGACCGCTACGTCGATCTGCAGGTCGAGAGCACGGACGGTTTCCCGCAAGTCGGCCTGCTTCGCATCGGCACCGAGTTGTTCGAGTACACGAGCGTGCGCGGCAGCACGTTCCGCTGCCAGTGGAACGACTCGATGGGCGGGCGCGCAGCGCGCATGCGCGGCCGCGAGATGCGGCCGGACATTCCGGTCGACGCGCAGGGCAATCCGACCGTCGACATCAACAGTTCGCAGTTCCAGAACGTCAACCTCGATGTCTTCCCGGCGCACCCGGTCGGCTCGCTCGTCGAACTCGCCGGCTGGTCGCTGCCGCTGAGCGAGGACACGCCGATGATGGTCGGCAAGACGACGCTCGAAGGCTCGATCGGCGGCTTCGCGGTGGCGCGTTGCTACATCGACAATCCGCGACCGATCACGATCACCATCCCGCTGGGACCGTCGTTCCCGATCGGCACGGGCCTCGACGAGACTTGGACCGGCAACATCCTGCTGGCCGACCCGGTGCCGACGGGCCGAACGTATCCTCCGAGCGCGGCCAACGAGCAGATCCTGAACGCCTTCCCGACGACCGGCGGCTATGCGCTGCTGGTGCAGGGTCTGCAGCGCTGGGACCGGTCGCTGGCCACGACGTCGGCGTCGGCGACGTTTGGTGGCGTCGAGGTGGTCAAGTACACCGCCCGCCAGGGCAATCAGTTGACCGGCGTGACGCGCGCGCAGCAGCAGGCGCTGCCCGGCCAGGATGGCCAGATCCCGACTGACCAGTTCGACGGCCAGCCGCGCCGCTTCGTCGTCAACTACGAGGACTACGGCCTGCCGCAGGAGCCGGGCAAGATCCTCGACGACCTGCCGACCGAGATCGTCTTCGTCGTGCCGATCTCGCTGCCGGTCAGCAACACGCAGGCGTTGTGGGACCCGCAGACATTGCAGCTGACGCAGTTCTGCCAGTTGCTGCCTCAGGGCGGCAACGCCGTCGACACCGAGTGGGTGCGCTACGACGTCATCGCCGAGCGCCGCCACATCTGTCGGGCCAATCGATCGGCGTGGGAGCAGGTGCGCTTCCTGCTCACCAATCGCATCGGCGCAGCACAGGTCGACGTCGGCCCGCTCGGCCCCAACTCGCAGCCGTCGGCGACCACGCCGCCGTGGCCGCAGGTGACCGCGACGTCGGGGTACATCGGGTACACGCCGCAGATCGAGAGCACGTGGCCGCAGATCCACGCCGCGCGGCGGGCGCTGGCCTTCCGTGGCGATCCGTTCACCGGCACGTCGCCGCACCCGCAACCGAACGCGACGGTGACGGCCTGCCACCGCATGCAACTGCAGTGGGGCAACTTCGGCGCCTACACGGGCCGGGCCGGCCGGCTCGACCGCGTCGCCATGGTGCAGGGCTCGACGGCGACCGGCACGCAGCGGCCGCCGGTCGAGTGGCAGACGGTCAATTGGTCGTGCCGCCGCTACGAAGCCGACAACCTGCAGCAGAACCAGACGCCGCCCGAGCGGCTGGGGCCGTGGCCGTTCCAACTGGTCGCCTTCCAGGACGAGGTCACCAACGCCTACCTCGGCCCGCCGCGCGGCACGCCGCTCTTCGATCCGCGGCGCTTCGACCGCCTCGTCAAGTTCCCGAGCGGCGAGCTGCCGGCGGCGTGGTGCCAGCAACCGACGCTCGGCGCCGGCCTCGGCAACAGCCAGCAGATGCAGGGCATGGTCGACGAGGTCGAACTGGTGCAGCACGCGCGGCCGACCCTCGTGCTCGACGACGACGTCAACGAGTCGGCGCAGACGTTCCGCGTGCAGCGCAACATCGACCTGACGTCGGCCGGTCCGATTTACTACGCCAACGACCTGACGCCGGCGTTCCCGCCGACCGGCGGCCTCGTCGACATCGACGGCGAGATCGTCGCCTACCAGACGCACGCCGACGGCACCTTCCAGGTTGCGGTCAACGGGCGCGGCATGCTGAACACGCAGCCGCGCGGCCACGGCCGCGGCGCCCGCGTGCAGTTCCTGTCGCACCGGCCGGCGGCGATCCTCGCCGGCGGTGTCGGGCTGCGCGACGCGCAGATCCCGCTGCAGGACCTCGGCGCCATGCCGCCACGCTACGGCACGGCGCTGCTCGGCACGGAGCTGCTGCACTACACCTGGGTGCGCCGCAACGGCGACCAGGCGGCGCTCGAAATGCCTCGCCACTACCCGGGCGAGGACGAGCCTGGCGGCGGCCAGCCGCGTGGCCTGTTCCGCGGCCGCTACGGCACCACGCCGGCGACCGCTGCGGCGGGGCAGGCGCTGGTGTGGTTCCCGATCCGGTACTGGGATCGATTCGTGGAGCGCAGCGACGACCCGGAGCTGGCGTACTTCCAGCTGTCGGTCAACGAGGCGCCCGGCTTCTTCAAGACGCTGCGCTGGCGACAGGAGACGCAGGACGCCCGCGTCGAGCTGCTGTGCCGCGCGCGCGTCGATGGCAAGCTGGCGTGGGACAGCGTGCCGCTGCCGGCGGCCGGCCTGTGGGAGCTGCGCGGCGGCAGCGCTGACGCGCCGCCGCACCGGTTGATGCACCATGGCGCGCTGCTCGAGTTGCGGTTCTTCACGCGCTACCAACCTGGCTGCGTCGACCTCGTGACCTACCGGTCGCACGGCTGGAAGACCACGGCGAAGGTCGAGGACGTGCGCGTCGAGTACGAAGGCCAGGGCCGCGTCCTCGGCGAGGAGATCACCGCCCGATGAGCCCGCTCCCGCGCGCCTCTCGACGCAGCGACGGCTTCACGCTGATCGAGCTGCTCGTCGTCATGGGCATCCTCACCGGCTTCCTGCTGATGCTGGCGCAAATCGTCGACGGCGGCTTGCGCCTGTTCGGCGAGGGCGAGCTCGGCCAGGCGCTCGCCGACCGCGCCAGCACGGCGCAGCGCCGCGTCACGCAGGAGCTCGCGCTGCTGCGCGGCGCGCCGACCGGCCGCGAGTCGCCGCGGGTGACCGACCGGCTCGTCGTGCAGGAACTACCGCTTGGCCTGCCGCCGCGGGCCGAGCGCGGCGCGTCGCGCATCCAGGTCCTGCGCGGCGCCGTACGTCTGCCGCCGGATCGCGAGCTGCCGCTGCTCGACGCCAAGATCGCCGCCGAACTGCTGCGCGAGCAGCCGACGCTCGCCGGCGCGGAACTGGAGAAGGCGATCGCCACCGCCCGCCAGGGCGTGCCGTTGCGCGGGCTCGGCAACCTGATGCTGCTGCCCTGGCGCCAGGAGGGCAGCGACGAAGCGCTGCTCGAACTGCGCGCGGCATGGCTGTTGCCCGGTCAGGTTGTGCCGGTCGGCCCTGATCGCTTCGTCGATCCGTTCGACGTGCCGCTGCCGGGTTCGCCCGAGCTGCCAGCGCTCGCCGCGTGGACGCTGACGCAGCCGCTGGTCGGCGACCTGCTGCACGTCGAGTTCCTGCTGTGGTCGCAGCAGACGCAAAAGTGGGGCCGCGACGATGGCACGACCGCTGGCGGCGGCGTCGCCCTGCGCTGCTGGGACAGCGCCCGCGGCGGGTGGCTCGTCGACGCGGCTGCGGGTGGCGAGTTCCCGTTCGATCGCGGCGCCGCCAGCGCCAACGACCCGCGCGACGATGTGCACCCGCACGCGATCCTGGTCCGCCTCGTGGTCGCGCAGCCCGCCGAGTACGCGCCGGAAGGGCTGCTGGCCGCCGATCTCGCCAACGACGACACGAGCCTGCGGCTCTACGACGGCGACCGCTTCCCCGGCCCGCCCGGCGGCGGCTGGATCAAGGTCCGCAGCGAGTGGATGGCCTACGCCGAGCGCAGCGGCGACGAACTGCGCGGCCTGCGCCGCGGCCTGCGCGGCACGGCGGCGAAGGAGCATGCGAGCGGCGCGCGCGTGCACGTTGGCCGCGCCGTCGAGTTCGTCGTGCCCGTGCTGCACGCGAAGGACGACTGGAATGGCTGATCCACGACGCACCGAAGCCGGCTTCACGCTCGCCGAGATGCTGGCGGCGCTCGGCATCCTGCTGTTCGGCGTGACGTCGCTGCTCGCGGCGATGGCCAGCAGCATCGGCCAGCGGCGCACTGCCGACGCGCGGCTCGAGACGACGGCGCTCGTCGAGCACGTCGTCCATCGCGCGCAGGAGGAGTGCGTCGCGCTGCGCGACGGAGGTTCGTCGCCGGTCGACCTGGAGTTCAAGCCGCTCGTCGACCAGCCGTGGCCTGGGTTCCCCGGTCTACTGTGGTCGGTGCGCGCCGTCGCCGACGAGGACCGGCCGACGGTGTGGTTGCTGCGCATCGAAGCCAAGTGGTTCGACGGCGGCGACGAAGTGGTGTCGGAGTTCCTCAGGGTCGTGCCGCGGCAGGCGCCGCTGCGTGACCGGGTGTTGACCTCCCGCGGCGGCGCTGCGGAGAATACGGACAGGTGATGGCCATGATGCGTATCCAGCTCGCGTTCCTCCTGCTCGCGTTCGCCGTCGCCGGCGTCGCCCGCGCCCAGTCGGTGCAGCTCGCCGACGGCCGCGTGCTGCTTGCCGAGGTCGAGCCCGGCAGCGTCACCGGCGAAGGCATGCGCGTGCGCCGCCTCGACAACGGCGGCGTTCTCGACCTTCGGTGGGACCACCTGACGCCGGCTAGCGCGACGGCGTGGAAGAAGCGCTTCGACCTCGCCGGCGACGCGCAGGAGGAGATCACCGTCCGCGCCGACGAGGTGACCTACGAGATTGGCGGGACCCGGCGCACGGCGCTGGGCCGCATTGTTGAGCAGGGCAGCGACACGATCGTAGTGCAGCAGAAGGGCGTGCCGAGCGTGATCAAGCGCCGCGATATCGTTGGCGTGCGCAAGGTCGACGCGCCGGTGACGCAGGTGATGACGCGCGAGGAGTACTACTCCGATCTCGTCACGCAGATGAATCCGGGCGGCGATGCCGACAAGAACCTGCTGGTTGCCGAGCAACTGATGAAGGTGCGCGACTACGACCGCGCGCTCGAGCACGTCGAGAAGGCGCGCGCCGCCGGCAACAGCAAGAACCCGCCGCAGATCGACGCGATGGCGGGCAAGCTGCAGCGTTTCAAGGAGGCCGCGAAGGAGCTCAAGGTGATGGAGGCCATCCAGGCGGCGCGCAGTCGCGGCGGCCTCGCCGACTTCGACAAGGGCGGCATGTTGATCGCGCAGTTCGAGAAGGACTACCCGCAGACCAAGCTCAAGGCCGAGTTCGAGGCCGAGAAGCGGCGCTTCGGCGAGGCCCGCACGCGCTACCTGACCGGTCAGGTAGCCGAGCGCTGGCGCGAGTCGATTCGCGTGATCGCCGACAAGGCCTGCGGCGACGCCGGTCTGACGCTGCAGGCGGCGCGCGACTACGCCACCGGCAAGATGACCGACGACATCCTCGCGCGCGTTAGTTCGGTACTGAAGCTCGACGCCGCCGAAGTGAAGGCGCTGTGGGCGGGCCGCAAGGACAACGCGCTCGGCAAGCGGCCGGAGGCGTTCAGTTACGGCCTTGGTTCGTGGACGCTCGGCGAGCCGGCGATCCTCAAGGACACGCAGCAGGGCAAGGCCAACGCCGCGCAGAAGGCCGACGCCGGCGCAAACGCTGCGGGCAGCAACCCGCAGCTCGACCGGTTGCAGAAGCTGCTGCGTCAGGCGCAGGAACGGCGGCAGGCGGCGCAGTCGCAGGGCGCCGAGCAGCGGGAGCTGACCGACGAGGACTGGTGGCGGCAAGCCGAGCGCGTCGACCGCGTCGGCTGGTTGCGCGCCTACTACGCTGAGTTCGGCGGCCAGCTGACGGTGACCTTCGCCACGGTGTCGCCGTGCATCAGCTGCAACGGCGAAGGCAGTCTGCCGGAGATCGGTTCCCAGGGTCGGATCGTCCGCGCCAAGTGCTTCCTCTGCCAGAACACCAAGTGGCTGCGCACCTTCAAGGCCTTCTGATCGGCCTCGCGGCGGGGGCGTTCGCCGGTTGCGCCAGCGGTCCGCGGGCGGTTCCCGTCGCGGCCACGGCGCCGCCGGCGGCGGCCACGCCGGAGTTGCCCGCCGGGCCGGCGCCACGGCTGCTGCCGGTTCGGTCGCCGAAGGCCGACCCGGGGCTCGGCCCGGAGCTCCTGCTGCCAGAAGCGACCGCCCCGGATGCGGCGCTGGCCGAGGTTGGCGACGTCACCATCCGGCAAAGCCACGCCTTCGCGCGGCTGCTGACCGCCAATCCCAAGGTCGCTCTGTCGGCCGTCGACCTGCTGGTGTTCGACGTCCTGGTCGCGCGTCATGCGCAGGAACACGGTATCCGGGTGCCAGTCGCCCGCGTCGACGAGCTGGCCAGGGACGAGGAGGCGGCGCTGCGCAAACAGGTCGCCGACGAGCTCGCCGGCCAGATGGACTTCGCCTCCTACCTCTGGCGAGCCTTCGGCCTCGAGGAGGCAGACTGGCGGGCGGCTCTGCGGCTGCGCAGCGCCCAGCGGCTCTACCAGGGCTATGTGCTGCGTTACCTCGCCCTGCGCGAGGATCGCGCCCAGGTGCGGTTCCTGGTGCACGCCGACCCGGCGTTCTGCCGCGAGGTGGCGACCAAGGTCCGCGCCGGCGCCGACTTCGTCACTCTGGCCAGCAAGCACTCCGAGGACCCGTCGCGGCGGGACGGCGGGCTGCTGCCGCCGTTCGCCCGCGGTTTCCAGCACCCCGTTGCCACGGCGGCATTCGAACTGCGGCGCGGCGAGGTCAGCGAGCCGTTCGAGGCGAGTTGGGGCGAGGGCAAGCGCTGGTTCGTCGTCTACTGCCTCGATCGCATGCCAGGTCGCGAGGTGCCATTCGCCGCGGTCGCTGACGAGATCGACGCTGGCCTCGCAACGACCCCGATCAGCCCGCTGGAGACCAGCGCCTATACGCTGCGCTGGCGCGGCCAACTCGAAGGCCGGCCAGCAGGTGACCGCAAGTGAGGGGATGACAAGCGGATGCGGGGCCGGTAGAACACGTCGCCAGCATGGAAGACATCACGCGTGAGGTCCCCGCCGACACCACGCCGACGCCTTCTTCCGACGACCGCGGTCAGGCGGGCGTAGGCAAGGGCCCGGAGGAGTTGGTTCGCCATGGACGTGGCAACGTCGCCGACGCTCTCGTCGTGCGCGATCGCATGGCCATCGACGCCGCGGCGCCCGCAATGGCGCCGATCGAGATCGACGCGCCAGAAGCCGGCGGGCCGGCGCCTGCCGCCGAGGGCGTTGACGCCGAAGTGGCCGCAGCCGCGGTCGCGCGCGAGGAGGACACCGTCGCGATCGAGGAAGACCTCGGCGGCGACGACGAAGCCCTGCCGCCCGTGCCAGAACTCGCTGACGCTCAGGCTGTCGCGCGCATGGTCTACGTGCTGATGCTGACGTCGCGCGAAGGCCTATCGCTGTTCCGCCTCGCGCAGGCGTGCAACACCACGCAGAAACTCGTCGAGGAAGCGCTCGACGTGCTGCGCGAGAAGATGCATCAGCTCGGCCTGCCGGTCGAACTCGCGCGCACCGGCGACACCGTCAAGTGGATGTCGGGTAGCGAGACGTTCGCGTACCTGCAGCGTCTGCGCGGCGTGAAGAAGATGGAACGGCTGTCGCCGGCGGCGCTCGAAACGCTCGCGGTGATCGCCTACCGCCAGCCGGTGATGCGCGGCGAGATCGAGGCGATCCGCGGCGTGAAGGCCGGCCCGATGCTGCGCACGCTCCTGCATCACAAGTTGGTCAAGGTCACCGGGCGCGCCGACGTGCCCGGGCGACCGCTACAGTACGGCACGACGCAGCAGTTCCTCGAACGCTTCGGGCTCGCGTCGCTGCAGGAACTGCCGAGCATCAAGGAATGGAAGAGTCTCGGCTGATCGCCAGCGCGCCGTCGCTTCGGCGGTGTCGTGGGGCGTCGCTGGAATGTGCGGTCGCGGTGGAGCCGCAGTTGCGCGACCGATGAGAGCGCCGACGGCGCACTGCTGCGCGCTGCAGCGCGGAGTTCGGCGCCGCGCGCGCGCTTGCATCGCCGCGCCGCCGACCTACACTCGCCGCCCGCGTTCACGTCCCGGTCGTCTAGTCCGGCCTAGGACCCTAGATTTTCATTCTAGTAACACGGGTTCGAATCCCGTCCGGGATACCAGAGACGCGCTCGACAGGCCGGCTTCCGCTCTGCGGAGGCCGGCCTGTTCGCTTTGCCGATGATTGCTGCCGAAACCGACCTCCTGGCGCTCGTCCGCCGCGGCGCGGTCCGCCGGCCGGACGCGGAGTTCCTGCGCTGCGGCGCCGAAGCGGTGTCCGGCCGGCAATTCCTGGCCCGCGTCGAGGCCGCCGCCGCCGGCCTGCGCGCGATCGGGTTGCGGCCGGGCGATCGCGTCGCCGTGTTCGTCAACCGCTCCGTCGACGAGGCCGTGTGGATCCTGGCTGCGGCGAGCGCCGGCGGCGTCGCCGTGCCGGTGCACGGCCGGCTGAAGGACCAGCAGGTCGCGCACATCCTCGCCGACTGCGGCCCGTTCGCGGTGGTGGCCTCGGCGTTGCGCCTGCTGGCGTTGGCCGAGCCGGTCGCGACGCTTGCTGGCCAGCGCGTGCTGCGCGTCGGTGACGCGCCGCTGCCGTTGGCGAGCGAACCGGCGCCAAGAGCGGACGCGCCGCTGGCTGCGCTCGCGACGAACTCGCCGGCCATCCTGCTCTACACCAGCGGCAGCACGGGCCTCGCCAAAGGCATCGTGCAATCGCACCGCAACCTTGCGCTCGGCGCTGCGATCGTCAGCGGCTACCTCGGGCTCGCCGCGGACGACGTCGTGCTGGCGCTGCTGCCGTTCAGTTTCGACTACGGCCTCAACCAGTTGCTGGGCGCGTTGCACGTCGGCGCCGGCGTGGTCGCCGCCGACCACCTCGGTGTCGGCGAACTGGCGACGCTGCTGCGGGCGCATCGGCCGACGACGCTCGCCGGCGTGCCATCGCTGTGGCACGAGATCGCCGTAGGTTTCGTTGCCGGCGCGCTGACGCAGGACGATGGCCGGTCGCTGCGGCGGATGACCAACAGCGGCGCGTCGCTGCGGCCTGCCGACGGCGCGGCGGTGCGGGCGGCGTGGCCGCACGTGCAGGTTTTCGCCATGTACGGGCTCACCGAGGCGTTCCGCAGCGCCGTCTTGCCGCCGGCGGAGTACGACGCGCATCCGACGTCGTTCGGGCGCGCGATCCCCGGCGTCGAACTGCTGGTCGTCGATCCGGCGACCGGCGCGCCGCTCTTGGGCGAGGCGACGGGCGAACTCGTGCACGCCGGCGCGTTGGTGGCGCTGGGGTACTGGCGCCGCCCCGAAGCGCAGGCCGAACGCTTCCGCCCCGATCCGAGGGGTGGCGGCGCGCCGGTAGTGTTCTCTGGGGACATCGTTCGGCGTGACGCCGACGGCCGGCTCTACTTCGTCGCGCGCCGGGATCGCCTGCTCAAGGTCGCTGGTCATCGCATCTCGCCGGACGAGGTGGCGGCGGCAGTCGCCGGCATGGCCGGCGTCGGTGAGGTAGCAGTGTTCGGCGACGACGCCGGCGCCGACGGCCATCGCATCGTGCTGTGCGTTGCCGGCGATCCTGCGGATGCCGGGATCGTGGAGCAGGTTCGCCGGCGCTGCCGGGCGCGTCTGCCGTCGTACATGCAGCCGGCCGTGGTGCGCGTGCTGGCGGCATTGCCGCACAATCCCAACGGCAAGATCGACGAAGGCGCGTTGCGCGCCATGCTGCCGCCATGGACCTCCGACCGCTGACCGAACTGCTCGCGCGGTATGCCGTGTCCTGGCCCGCCGAGTCGGCGCTCGCGGCTCGCTTCGCCGCGTTCGTCAGTTCGCGCGCCGACGTCCTGCTGCGCACGTGTCCGCCCGGCCACGTCACCGCGTCGGCCTGGATCATCGATGCCGCTGGCGGACGCGCGCTGCTCACGCACCATCGCAAGCTCGGCCGTTGGCTGCAGCTTGGCGGCCACGTCGACGGTGAGGAGCACGTCGAGCGCGCGGCGTTACGCGAGGCGCAGGAGGAGTCTGGCATGCAGCGCTTCGTGCTGCGCCGCTGGACGGACACGCTCGTGCCGCTCGACCTCGACGTGCACGTCATCCCGGCGCGCGGCAGCGAGCCCGAGCATCTGCACTGGGACGTGCGTTTCTGGCTGCAGGCTGAACCGGGACAGGAACTGCTGATCAGTGAGGAGTCGAACGACCTGCGCTGGTTCACGCCGGACGAGTTGCGCGCCGCGACACAGGAAGAGAGCGTGCTGCGGCTGCTGCGCAAGACGCTCGCTCTCCTGCGCTGAGCCAAGGCTGGCGGCGGCCACCAAACGACGCAATGATGCTGGCCATGTCGGGCGAACAAGCGAAGGCCAAGGGCGGTAGGCGGCGTGGACGCCGGATGGTCGGCGTTTGCGCGCTGCTGGTCGTCGCGTGGCTCGCCGGTCGCGGCTTCATGGACGGCGGCGCGGCGCAGGTCACGGCGGCCGACGCGGCCCCCGTGGCTTCGGTGGCAGAGTCGCAGCCGTCCGCGGCGCAGCCGGTGACGGACGCGTCGATGCCAGCCGATGCGGGGCTCGATGCGGATCGCTTCGCGGCGCTGTCTGCAGCACTGACGCTGCATGCCGCTCGCGGCGAGTTCGCTGCGTGTGCGGCGGCGTGGCGTCACCTGTCCGGATTGCCGCTGTCGCCCGCACAGCGGGCGGCCTGTGAAGCGGCGGTCTTGCTGGCAAGTCAAGCGGTCGCCGAACGTCTTGGGCGCGCGGGAGCGTTGCTCGCGGCGGGGCGGGCGGCGGCGGCCGTGCGCGTGCTCGCGCCGCTGCGGGGGCCTTCGTTCGCTGGCTGCACGGCGCTCGACCTGTTGCATCCGACCGTCGCCGCGGCGGTAGCGCCGATGCTCAACGTGCAGTTTCAGGCCGACGCCGTCGTTCCCGCGCCACGGCCGATGGCGCGCGGACGGTTGGTCGTGGTTTGGCTCGCCGAGACCGAGTTCCGCGGCGTCTGCGTCGCCGCGGACGCCGAGTCGGTCACGCTACAGGTCCGACGTGACGATGGTTCGTCGTTCCCGCGCGCGCGCTATGCCGACTGCGACCCGGATAACGTGACCGGCGCCGAGGCCGTCGAGTTGGGACTGGCCGCGATGCGTGACGGCGATCCTGCGCTTACGCGCGCCTGGCAACTGGTCGCGGCAGCCCGCGGTGGCGCCGGCGCCAGGTTCGAGTCGCTGACGAAGGCGCTGCGCTGACCGTCAGGTCGTCGCGGGATCGCGGCCGCCGAGCCGCAGGAACAGCGCCATCGCCACGACGCCGCTGAGCAGGCACAGTGGCCAGATCTGCGGACCGAACCACGCCAGCGGCAGATAGCCACAGAGGACGGTCACTGTGAACGCCAGCAGCGCGTACGGCAACTGCGTGCCGACATGAGCCAGCAGGCTGCAGCGAGAGCCGATCGAGCTGAGCACCGTCGTGTCGCTGATCGGTGAACAGTGGTCGCCGAAGATCGCGCCCTCGAGCACGGCGCCGATGCACAGCAGCATCAGCGCCGGGCCGCCGGCGGCCGGGTCGCCGGTGAACGCAGCGTTGGCGCCGGTCTGGTGGGCGAGCACGACCACGTTGGGCAGGAGGATCGCCATCGTGCCGAAGCTCGTGCCGGTGGCGAAGGCGACGCCGGCGGCGACCAGGAACAGCGTCGTTGGCAGCGCCCACGGCGACAGCGCGTCGCGGATCGCCGTGGTCAGGAAGAAGCTGGTGCCCAGGTCCTTGCAGAGGTGGCCAAGGCTCCAGGCCAGGAACAGGATGCCGAACGCGGCGCCAAGCGGTCGCATCGCCGCGAGGCAGGTCGCCAGCGTCTCGCGCACGGTCAACAGCCGCTGCGCGCCGGTCATCGCCAGCGCCACCAGCCACGCCGACGCCGCCGCGCCGAGCAGCGCCCAGTCGCTGCGGCTGTTGGCCAGCACCGTGCGCACGCGTTCACCCAGGTCCGCCGACGCGGGCAGCTTCGCCGCCGCCGACCAGCCGATCGCGATCATCGCGCCGACCGTGCCGACGACGAGCACGAGCAGCGGCACGACGGCGTTGCGCGCCCGCGCGCGCGGATGGACGGGGAGCGGCGGTTCGTCGCCCTCGTGCGAAGTAGTTTCGCCGCGGCGCGCCCGACGTTCGGCGGTGAGCATCGGCCCGAAGTCGCGGCGCATGAGGATCGTCATCGCGACCAGCGCCAGCGCGAACCAGCAGTAGCAGCGGAACGGCAGCGTGGCGAGGAAGACCTCGAAAGCGTCGCCCGGCACGTAGGGCATGCCGTCGGCGCGCGTCACCAGCGCGAGCGGCGCGCGGTACTGCGACATCTCGTACGTCACCCAGGTCGAGAACACCGACACGCCGGCGATCGGCGCCGCGGTCGAGTCGACCACGTACGCGAGCTTCTCGCGCGAGACCCGCGACGCGTCGCACAGCGGCCGCATCGACGAGCCGACCAGCAGGCAGTTGGTGTAGTCGTCGAAGAACACCGCGACGCCGGCGGCGAAGGTCGCCAGCTGCGCGCTGACCGGGCCGCGGACGCGGCGCTGCAGCCGGGCGACGAAGCCGTGCACACCGCCGTTGCGCGTGATCAGGCCGACCGTCATGAAAAGGAAGACGACGAAGACCGTGATCCGCAGGTAGAAGTCCTCGCAGACCGAACGGCGCCAGAAGGCGTCGGCGACGAAGTGCCAAGCGCCGGCGACGACGGCCTGCGTCGTCGCGAGCGGCGTCTGCCAGCCGAAACTGGCCGCGGCGGCGAACGGCTGGCCGGGCAGGACCGCCGCGGCGTAGGCGACGCCGCCGGCGACGCACGCGAGCGCCAGGGCCAGCAGCACGCGCTGCAGAACCACGGCGACGGCGATCGCCACGACCGCCGGCAGCAGGCTCCAGCGGCTGGCGAACGGCAGCAGCAGCCTCGCGCCGCTGCCGTCAGGCAGCGGCGCGTCGGCCTGCAGGCCGCGCTCGCCGACGCGCACGCGCAGCGGCACCGCCGGCAGCGCCCGGTCGACGCGCGTCGGCGTGCCGTCGGCCGTCTGGGCGGCGGCCCATTCGGCGGTGATCCGTTCGTAGGCGGCGGCGACCTGCGCATCGTCCGGCGGCGGCGGCACGGTCTCGGCGGCGAGCGGCGGGACGGCGCCGTCGCGCTGCCAGCGGGCCAGCGGCGAGTCCGGGCCGAGCAGCCACTCGCGCACGCGCAGTTGCGTCAGATAGGCGCGATCGGCGGGCTGGTCGCCGGCCGGCATGGCGAGGAACCAACCAAGCAGTGCGAGGACGACGAAGATCCGGGCGCGGAGTCGCATCGGGGGCAGGTCGTCGGTCTTTCGCTCCCGTGCGACCGCGCGGCAGCGTAGCGTTGGACTAGCATGCAGTCCGGTCAATTGCAGCGGCGCCTGGGGCTGACCTCGGCGATCTCGATCACCGTCGGCGCGGTCATCGGCTCGGGCATCTTCCTCAAGCCGCTGGCGGTGGCGCAGGCGCTGCCCTCCGAGGCGTGGATCCACGCGCTGTGGGTCGGTCTCGGCCTCGTCTGCCTGTTCGGCGCGTTCGCCTACGCCGAGCTCGGCGCGATGCTGCCGGAGGCCGGCGGCCAGTACTCCTTCTTGCGCGAGGGCTGGGGGCGCGGCGTCGGCTTCCTCTACGGCTGGACGTTCTTCTGGGTGATCAACGCCGGCACCATCGCCGCGCTGTCGCTCGGTTTCGCCGAGAACCTGCTGCCGGCGTTCGGCGTCGACATGGCCGCCGAGGAGCAGGCGCCGTTCTGGCTGCGGATCGTGCCGGTGGCGATGATCCTCGTGCTGGCGGTCGTCAACCACTTCGGCGTGGCGCTCGGCGCGCTGGTGCAGAACCTGTCGACCTTCGCCAAGGTCGGCGCGCTCGGCCTGATCATCGTCGGCGGCGGCCTCGCGCTCGAAGGCGTGGTCCCGGCGACCGCGGCGCCGGCGGCGCACGCGGCGACGTCGCTGACGTCGGCCGGTCTCGTGGCCGCGTTCATGGGCATCTTCTGGGCCTACGAAGGCTGGTACCAGATGCCGTTCAACGCCGCCGAGCTCAAGCGCCCCGAGCGCAACCTGCCGCTCGGCCTGATCGGCGGCATGGTGATCCTGATCGCCGTCTACCTGTTCGTAAACGTCGTCTACCTACGCGTCGTGCCGTTCGAGGAGATGCAGGCGATGCCCAAGGGCACGCCGTCGACGCACGTCGCGACGCTGACCGTCGCGCGCGTCTTCTCGCCGGCGGTCGCCGCCTACTTGACGGTGTTCATCGCCATCTCGATCTTCGGCGCCGCCAACCCGAACATGCTGTCGTCGCCGCGCGCGTTCTACGCCATGGGCAAGGACGGGCTGGTGCCTCGGGCGCTCGAGCGCGTCAGTCCGCGGTGGGGCACGCCGACGACGGCGATCTGGGTGCAGGCGGTCGCCGGCGTGCTGCTGGTGCTGTTCCTGCGCACCTTCGGCGATGTCACCGAGTTTGTCGTCTTCGCGGCGTTCCTGTTCTACGCCATGACGGTCGCCGCGGTGTACCGCCTGCGGCGGTCGCGGCCGCACGCCGAGCGACCGTACCGGTGCACCGGGTACCCGTTCACGCCGGCATTGTTCATCCTGGTCAGCGTCGCCTTCGTGCTGGCGACGCTGCAGGACGAAGCCGGGCGCAAGAACGCGCTGAAGGGACTCGCCATCATCGCCGCCGGCCTGCCGTACTACTGGTGGTGGACGCGCCGCGCGGCGTCGCGTTTGGCCGCCTGACGGTCGCCGCGGCCGCGCCGGCGCGCTAGAGTCCGCCGCCGATGAACGAGCTGCATTTCGCCCTGCTCTTCGCCGCCTTGGTCGTCGGCTACGTGCTGCTGCATGTCCGCGTCGCGCGCTTCGAGGGCCACTTGGAGAAGCTCGCCAGCCTGCGCAGCATCGACGACCGGCTGCGCCAGATCGACGACCGGATGCAACTGCTCGGCACGTCCGTCGACCGCATCCGCACCGATCGGGTCGAGAGCCAGTTGGAGCGTCTGCACAGCGACCTCCTGGACCTGCGCGAGGTCACCGCCAACGTGCAGAACGCGGTCGTGCAGATCCCAGCGCCGGTAGCGCCGACGCCTTCGGGCAAGTTCCCCACTGAGTCGAGCGCCGCGCGCATGCTGACGGCGGTCGAGAACCGGCTGTTCGAACTCGGCTACCACGAGATCCGCGTGCTCAACGATCTTGGCGGCGTGGAGCCTGCAGGCGACGTTGAATTGCAGGTCGAGTGCTGGCGCGGCGGCATGCCGTTGAAGGGGCGCGTGCTGGTGCGCAACTGCGCCGTGCGCGACGTCGCGCTGCAGACCGTCGTGCAGATGTTTCCCTGAACTGCGCGCCTTGCTGAACCGCGGGTTGCCAGCGTCCGAGGTGACGCGCGCTTTAGCGCGCGGCGCGGTCGGCTAGCCAGGCATCAAGGCGGTCAGCGAGGCGTTCGAGCTCGGGCCAACTGACGTCGGCATCGAGCGCGTAGGCGAACTCGGGGTCGTTCTCGCGCAGCACGAGCCGCTGGACAAAGTAACGCTCGAGCGCCCAGCGCGGGCGGACGGGCAGGCCGAGTTGCCGACCGAGCGCCTCGCCCTTCGGCGTGCCCGCGAGCAGGACACCGCGCAGCAGTGGCTGCGCCGCCCGGGCGTGACCGAGGCGGACCAACGCGCAGGCGGCCGCCGTGCGCAGCGCCGGATCGGCGGCGCGGTCATCCATCGCCGCGGCGAGCACATCGTACGCCAAGGCTGCACGACGGTCGCTCAAGGCCAGCGCGGCGTCGGTGGCCAGGGCGCCGCGATCGGCGACCAGTTGGACCAGGGCGGCGTCACCGCCGGCATACGCCGATGCGCCGAGCACAGCGATCGCCGCCGGCGCTCCCGGCGCGGTCGGCGCGGCCAACAGCGCCTTGGCTAGGTCCGCCGTGTCAGCCGCCGAGATCGGCAGCGCGGCCAGGATCGCGTCGGCCCAGCGCTCGGCCGGCGCAGCGAGCAACGCAGCGGCGGCAGGTGACGTCGGCGGCGCCGATGGCGCTGCCGCGCAGGCGGCTAGCAGCGCGAACAACAAGGCGTGCGGCTTCACATTGGCAGCTTCGCGCGCCGGTCGCGCCTTGTCCACGCGTCAACGGGCGGGCGGCGCATCCGCGAGCCACTTGGCGAATTCGTCGGGCGCGGGGCAACGGAAAGCCTCGTCCCGGCCGGTGGTCGGATGTCGGAACGCCAGCTCGTCGGCGTGCAGCAGATGGCGGTGGGGTTGGCAGCCGGAAGCCGTACGTGGATCGCCGCTCGCCTTCACCGCTGCGACGAAGGCGAGATAGACGGCGTCTGGCTGGCCGTAGATCTTGTCGCCGACAATCGGGTGGCCGCTGTGCGCGAGGTGGACGCGGATCTGGTGGGTCCGACCCGTCTGCGGCCAGCACTGCACCAAGCTGCGGCCGCCGCCCGCAGTGAGTCGTCGGCACCGTGTCGCCGCCGACTTCGGCGCCTCGGCATCGGCGCCGCACGTGCGCCGCAGCGTCACCTCGCTGCCCGCGGCACGGCCGATGGGCGCGTCGATCAGCCAGGCGTCCGGCGCCGCGCCATGAACGACCGCGACGTAGCGCTTGGCGACGGCGCCGGCTTCGAACATCGCCTGCATGGCCTTGCGCGCCGCCGGCGTGCGCGCAAGCACGGCGACGCCGCTGGTCTCGCGGTCGAGGCGGTGAACTAGTCCGAGCCCGGGCTCGCGCCGGCGGTCGCGCAACAACTGCACGAGCGTCGAGTTCACGAACGGGCCATCGGCGTGCATCGGCAGATGGGCGGGCTTGTGCACTACCAGCAGGTCGGCGTCTTCGTGCAACACATCGATGCGGTCGTCGACCCAGGGCTCGACCACCTGCCGCAGCCACGTGACGGTGTCTCCGGGGCGCAGCCGGGTTGTCGTCGCAGCGATGTCATCGCCGACGAGCACCCTTCGCGCGGCGATCTCGTCGCGCCACTGCGAGACGGTCTGATAACGGAACCGCTGCGCGAGGTAATCGACCACTGGCACATCGCGACCATCGACGCCGACGCGCGACCGCAGGGCTCGCTGTGGGTTGGGTTCAGGCGCCATGCCGCAGGCTCATGCTACGAGCCGGCTCCGGCGCGCGCGATCGGCGCGTCAGGCCGTCGTCTGGCGGCTGCGGCGGCGACGCAGGATCGCGAGTCCAGTGAGGCCGCTACCGACGAGCAGCAGCGTGCTCGGCTCTGGAACGGGCTGCCCGGCACCGCCGCCACCCGGGTTAGGGCCCGTGCCGCCGCCGCCGGTATTGCCACCGCCGCCGGTATTGCCACCGCCGCCGGTATTGCCACCGCCGCCGGTATTGCCACCGCCTGGGTTTTGGTTGCTGCCACCGCCTGGGTTCGTCGTGCCGCCACCAGTCGTCGTGCCTGGATCGGGCGGGTTGATCGGCGGCGGTGGGTTGCTCGGCGCCGGCAACTTCGTGCCGTCACCCCGACCGCAGCCAGCGATAGCTAGCACGGCGATTGCAGCGAGGGATCGGCAGATACGCATGAGTGTCGGCTCAGGCACGAACACAGGTGAGTGTCGCATGCTCCCAAGCAATCGTCGTGCCGAAGACTACAACTTGAGCCGAATGGTAGCGCAAGTCCCGGTCAGGAGGGTCCGTGGTGGGTACGCGCGGCGAAGAGGCGGCTTGGCGACTAGTGTCGGCAACGGCCGAGCAGATCCTGGCCCCGGGCTAGGCGGCGGCAGTACGGCGAGTCCATGCCGGACTGCTCGGCCCTTGGCATGGGCACATCGGCGAACCAGCCTTCGTGGGGCAGGAGCCGCGTTGCGTCTGCCAGGCATGCGTATCGGCGGGTTTCCGCCAGCTCCGTCCGTTCTCCGGCGCTACGGCTTAGCGCAAGTCCCCGAACACGCGGATCACGTGGTCGGGCTCGATGACCCAGACGGCGCCCGCCGACGCCATCGGCCGGCCGCGCTTGCTCGCGGCAAGGCGGTAGAGCACGGCGCCGGTGGCCGCGTCGCGGACCTCCGGGCCATGTGTCGATGGCACGACCAAGCGATTGCCAAGGACGCACAGCGGTCCGGTCGGTTCGCTCTGCGACGTCGGCAGTTTGCGCATCGTTGGACGCCGCAGACCATTGCCCTGAACGATGCCTGACCGGAGTGTCTGCCAGAGATCGTCGCCCCGGACTGTTGGCGTGCCGAGCGGTTCGTCGGCGAGTTCCATGCGCCAGCGCTCGCCATCGTCGACGCCAAAGGCGACCAGGGTGCCGTCGTCGTCGTTGGCGTACACGGCGTCGCCGTCACACATCGCTTGGATGGCCGACGCAAGTCCGAGCGAACCGAGCAGTGTCAGTCGCCGTGCCGCATCCAGTCGGTATACGCCGCCGTCACGAGCGACCACGACGAGCCCGCCGTCGTCCAGCTTCCCCCAGGCGATGGCCGGCGAGGGTAGCGCGAGGCGCGTGACGTCGCCGCCGTCGCGACCGACGAACACGAGCTGGCTCAAGGTCGTTGCCACGGCGAAGCCATCGCCATGTTCCTTCGGCTCGATCTCCGTCGGGCAGCCCGGCACGGACCAAGACAAAGTTCCCGTCCGCGCGTCGAGCGCGCGGAGTTCACCATCGACGGAACCGACGACCACAACGGCCTGCGACAGAAGCGGCACGGTCAAGACGCCGGAGAGATCGTTGGAGCGGAACTGCCACCGAAGCACGCCGCCAGCGCCTAGGCGGGTCACGACGCCAGCCCGGTCGACAAGCAGTACGTCCTCGCCGACCGATGCTGGCGCCATCTCAATAGCGGTGTTGTGCTTGCACAGCTCGCGTGGCAGCAGCGCCAGCTCGCTGGCGACTGCCGCCGGCGAGTCGCCCTGCAAAGTCGCCTGCCACGGCTCGAAGCCAGGCATGGAGACCTCGACGGACATGGGGCTGCCCGGCACGCGCTCGATGAGGATAGGCGTCTCGCCGAGGTCCTTGCCGTTGCAAGCCACCCTGGCGCCGCGCGGCACGCTGTCGATCCGGCACGGCAGGCGCACGATCCGGTCGAAGGTGACGTCAGCGTAGGTCTGACGAAGGGCCTCGAGATGCCGCAAAGCAGTGCCGTGGTCGCCGTTGGCGGTGGCGGCTCCGATCAGGTCGAGCTGTTGCACGATCGCAGCGTTGCGGGCCACACGCTCGCGGAAGTGCGCCGTCAAGGCTGGGTCGCCTTGTATGGCCGACTCGAGTTCTCGGTACTGAGCGAGCGCGGAGCGGAAGTCGTTGGCCGCCTCACGTTCGACGGCACGTTGGAAGAGCGGGTCCAGGCGCCGCTGTTCCGCGTTCTTCTCGAGCGCGGCCGCGTACTCGCCTGCCAGTTGTTCCGCCGCCTCGACGCCGGCCGTTCCGGCCTGCAGCGCGGCGGCAAGCCTCTGCTGTAGGTCGGCCGTGATCACGGCGTCGTTCGCGGCGTCGGCGATCGCCGCGCGGAGGCTGCGCACCGCGGCGCGGAGGTATGGCGGGCACACAGCCTCCAGATCCGCGCTGGCACGCAGCAGGTCGGCCCGGTCGAGCAGGCTTCGGGCCGCCGGCAGGTTGCGTCCGGCAAGGCTCCTGGCCGCCTGCTCGATCTCGTTGGCCAGCGCACCGAGCCGTGTTGCAGCGACGTCGCTGGTCTCCTGGCGCATGTCCGGATCGGCGGCGATGGACCGATACTCCGCCAGCGCAGCGGCGATGTCGCCAGCGGCCAAAGCATCAGCGGCGCGAGCAAGTCGCTTCGTCGCTTCTGCCCGCTTCTGCCGCATGGCCCGCGCCTGCTGCAGGCTCTGGCTATAGTTGACCTGCGTTTGCAGGTCATCGATCACGTCGCATGGTCCAAGCCTCTCGCTCCACATGGCAAGGCTCGCGGCCGCACGGGCGTGGTCTTCCCGGGCAACGTGCTGCGCGACCTCCTCGCGCGCGCGCGCCATGTCGGCGAGATGGGCGCGGTGGCTCCAGACGGCGAAGCAGAACGCGCCAATGGTCAGCGCGGCAGCGAGCATGCTGACGCCGCGGAACACTCGGTCAGCCCTGGTCCGGCGCCGCGCCCTGAGCATCTTCGCAATGTCGCCGCGCGAACGATCGAGGCGTAGCAGCGCGTCGTAGGCCTCGATGGCCAACTGGATCTCGCCGCGGTCATCGTGCAGGCGGGCGAGCTCCTCGAGAACGGTGGTCGCGCCGGTCAGGTCGCGGGACTTCTGGCGGGCGCGCGCTTCGCGCAGCATGATCGCCGGGCAAATCGTGTTGGTGCGCCGCGCGTCTTCGATGATGTCGAGAGCGGTGGGTAGCTTGTCTGCGGCGATCAGCGCGTCGAGGAGGTCGATGGTGCACTGCTCCAGCTCCGGCGAAGCCGCGGGTGCGTGCGCGATCAGGATGGTGCGTAGAAAGCTGAGGGACCCGACTTCGTTCGGCTCAAGCCTGCGAGCGTCGCGGGCGAGCGCGAGCGCTGTTTCGCTGTCGGGATGTCGCTGGGCGGCCTCGAGCAATAGATTGCTAGCGAGTTTGTTCTCGCCGAGGCCCTGTAGACAAAGCGCCATGCTCTGTAGGACGCCGACCGGACGATCCCCTTGGCGGTCGCGCAAGGTCTGCAGCGTCATGAGCGCTCGCTGGCCGTTGCCGGCCTCGGCGTAGCGCTGCGCGGCTGCGACCATCGCCGGTTCACCGATGTTGGCGATCAAGCGCATTCTGATCAGGTCGCGTGCAGCGCGGGCGGCCTCGAACAGGCCGGTGGTCGTGCGTTCCGCGTGCTCGCGATAGCTGCCGGCGCCGTCGATCGCACGCATCAGTTCCAGATGCAGATCGCCGAGCGAGCCGTTCTGGGGCGCGTCGGCGACGCGCTGCGGCACTTCATCGAGCGAGCCGATGGCCGCGAGAATGGCGCCCCACTCGTCGGTGCGGCGCGCCACCTCGAGCAACAAGCCGTTGATCGCGTACTCAGGGCATGCCTCCAGAAGGTCGCGTAATTCGCCCTGTGGTTCGCCCTTCCAGAACTCGAAGCTGCCGCTGCGCCACGTGAATAGCGCGAACATGTCCTCGGCGACCTGGTCGGCGACGATCTGGTCGACGACCTGCTGGCTGACGACGCCGGACTCGACCAGCAGAAGGCCTAGCGGTCGGCGATCCTGGCGCTGCCGCAGCAGCGCGCTGCGCAGCGCCTCCTGACTGCAGAAGTTACCGCTGACGAGGCGTTGACCGATCCGGCGCGCGAGCAGGCGGCCGGGCATGTGAAGTCGGAGATACCCGTCGCGGAAGTGCGCCTGCCGTTCCTCGAGGGGGTTGCGGATGCGCAGCACGCCCTCCATCTTCGTCATGGCGAGCGTCTGGAAGACATCGGCGAGCTGGATTTGCTCGAGATCGCCGCGCATCGTGACGCTCTGCGTTTCGACCGACTGCGACGGTTGTTCCTGCGCCTCCGCCGAGAGCAGGAAATCGACTTCTGCTTCGCTGAGGATCTCGGACCGTTCAACCATGACAGGGCATCCCTTCAAATCGCGCAGCCGTCGAAGCCTCGACGGTTTGCGCCTGGGGTCGTTGCTCCTGGTTATCGGTCCCGTGGCGGTCCTGTCTCAACCTGCCCGGTGCCAGCTCGGCGCCGCCGATGGCAGCGGCCCTTGGCTGGCTTCTGCGCGCGACAGCGCGCTCCGTTCCCGCTGCTCAGACGCCTTGGCGGCGCCGGATCCCACAGAATTGTGGCGCCTAGTTCGCAGCAGCGGTCCAGGCGCCGTGGCGCCGTTGTGGAGCCTGTTGAACGAGGCGGTCAAGGACGAGGCGCGCTGGCGTCTTGCCGCCGCGATTGTCGCCGCCGGCGGCGTCGCCGAGGACGCCAACCTGCTCCGTTGGTCGGCTGCGGCAGGTCGCTCGGCCCGCGACCGCGCGTTCGTCGCCTTCCTGCTCGCGCTCGGTCCGGCGCGGCTGGTCGGCGAGGCCCAGGGTGTCTTCGACTCCCTGCGCAGCCCGAGCGACTTCGCCATGGCGGTCGCGGCGTGCGCGGCGGCGCGTTTTCCGCGCAGCCATAGCTTCGAAGGCGCGACGTCGAACGATGTCGGCGTCGCAGCGGCGCTGGCGTACGCCGGGGCCGCGGCGACGCTACGGGCGACGCCGCCGGTCCGCAGCGACCGCCGGGAGCCCCTGTGGTGGCGCGGCACGCTCCTGCGCGCGGCGCATGCCGGTGCCAGCGGAATCGTGCGCGAGCGTGCGTTGGCGCTCCGCTTTGGCGGCGATGTGGAGGACGTAGGCCTGCGCGCTGCCGCGTGGCGCTGCGCCGCCATGGCTGGAGACGCGACGAGCGATGGTGAGCGACCCGAACCGTTCACGCTGGAGGCGCTGGCGGCCGACGCCGGCACGCGGTCGCGATTCCGGGCCTGGTTCGACGGCGTGGTGGCGCCGCGGTACGAACATCCGGAGCGCTTGGCGGTCGCGCAGATGCTCGCAGCGACGCCTTCTGAGGTGGTCAGCGCCGCCGCGCGGTGGCGTGGCGACGCGACCGCCGAGCGGCACGTCGCGCTGGCCGTCGCTTGGCGCATCGCCGGTGGCGAGTCGCTCGACATCGCCGGCGGCGAGGATGCCGCATGGGCCCCGGTCGCGGTGGCGCGGCGAAGCTCCGTCGCGGTCGACGCCGTCACCGACGAGCCGTTGCGCGCGGCATTGCAACTACGCCTCGTCGGACGTCTCGGCGACGAGCCATTCCGCGCCGCGCTCGAGGATGGGCTGTGGCGATGGGGGAGCCATCCGGCGCTTGCCGTCTGGCGCCTCGAACGTCTGTTCGTTCGCGACCTCGTGCTCGCTGGCAGCCAGGCCGGCGCCGGCATGTACCAGCCGCACGTGCCGCCCGAGCAACGCTTCCTGCTCGAGGGCATCGGCGCCAGCGATCCGTGGTTCAGAGCGGCCGTTGCAGCCAATGAGTTCTTCGAACCCGCCACCATGCCGATGCCGGCGGCGGCGAAGATGGCGCGTTAGAAGTCCGCGTATCGGAAGGGCGCGTCGCCCGCGTGCGACCCGTGGCGCAGACAGCTAGTTGGCCGAGAGTTCGCGCAGCAGCGCCAGCAACTCGGGCAGCGCATCGTCGCACTCGGCGTGACCGAGGCTGATGCGCACGACGCCCGCCTCGGCGGCGAAGTGGCGCAGCAACCACGGCGCGCACAGGTGGCCGGTGCGCGCGTGGAATCCGGCGCCGGCGAAGATCGCGCCGAGTTCCGCGGCGTCGTAGCGCGCGTGCGTGAAGGCGGTGACTGCGAGGCGGCGCCGCGCTGGCGCGGGCAGGAAGCGCACGCCCGGCAGGCCGGTCGCTGCGCGTTCGAACGCGCGCAGGCGCGCGTTCGCCACGTCGCCGCGGTGGGGACGCTTGCCGTGGTGGCGCAACGCCGCCGCCAGCCCGAACAGCGCCAACGTGTTCGGTGTGCCTGCCTCGAAGGCCTGCGGCCATTCGGTGGGATGCTCGGCGCGCGCCCGGCTGCTGCCCGTGCCGCCTTGCTTCTGCGGGACGAGCAGCACACCGGGCGCGCAGGCGAGGAAGCCGAGGCCAGGCGGCGCTTGCAAGCCCTTGTGGCAGCTGGCGACCAGCAGGTCGGCGCCGACCGCGATCGGCACATGGCCGGCGGTCTGGCAGGCATCGACGAGCGTCATGGCGCCGTGCTCGCGCGCGTGCCGGCACATGGCCGCGACGTCGAAGGTGGCGCCGGTGACGTTGCTTGCGTGCGAAACGGCGAGCAGCCGCGTCGGCGCGCCCTGCACGCGCTCGGCTACCGCTGCCGGGTCGAGGTCGCCGTCCGGGGTCGGCGGCACGACGTCCACGCTGAGTCCGCGTTCGCGTTGCAGGGCGAGCAACGGGCGGACCAGCGAATTGTGTTCGAATGCGGTCGTCACCACGCGGTCGCCCGGGCGCAACACGGCGCGCAACGCGAGGTTGAGCGCCTCGGTCGCGCCGGAGCAGAAGGCCACGCGCTCGGTCGGCACGCCGCACATGCTGGCAATGCCGCGGCGGGCGAAGTCGACCTCGGCGGCGGCGGCGGCGCACCGCGCGCCGTCGCCACGCGCAGCGCTCACGCCGACGTCGTCCATGAAGCGCAGCACGGCGTCGCGCACCGCTGGCGGCTTGGGCCAGCTCGTGGCAGCGTGGTCGAGATAACGCGCCGGGTCGTTCACGAGCCGATCCACCGGTCGTACAGCGCTTGTGCGCGCAGTGGGTCCTGCACACCGAAGACCAGGGCGCGCCCGCCAGGAAACACGCTGAAGCGGGCGCCGTCGGCGCGAAAGCGCACGAGATGTGGCGTCACGACGACGTCGGCGGCGACGTCGCGCAACCGCGTGGCGAAGCGTCCGAGGTCAAGCAGGCGTCCGGGCGGCGGCTCGACCTGCACGGCGTCGCGGCCGCACAAGGTCACGGCGCCGACGGACTGGCGGTCGAGCGCCGGCCGTTCGCCGCGGGCGCACACCGGGCAATCGGGCGCTGGTTCTGTCGCGATCCCCACGACCTGGTAGACGCCGCGCCAGACATCGCAGGTGAACACGCCCGCCGTTGTCGGCGCGCCGACCATTAGCTTGAGCGCCTCCGCGACCTGAAAGCCGCTGACCGCCTGGATCGCAGCAGTGAGGATGCCTCGCGTTTCGCACGTCGCGGCGTCGGCAGGCTGCTCGGTTTCGGGCCAGACGCAGCGCAGGCACGGCCCGTCGCTGCGCACGACCATCGCCGCCGCCTCGCCGGCAACTGCGCCAGCGTATACCCACGGCAGGCGGACGTTGCGGCACCAGTCGTTGATCAGGTAGCGCGTCGCGAAGTTGTCGGCGCCGTCGAGCACGACGTCCGGCCGGACGCCCAAACCCGCGAGCCAAGCCGCCGAACACTGCGCGACGTGGGCGTCGACGTGGACCTCCCGATTGACTTCGCGGATGCGCTCGGCGACTGCGATCGCCTTTGGCGTGCCGGCTTCGGCGTCCGCTTCCCGGAACAACGACTGACGCTGCAGGTTGGACAGTTCGACGACGTCGCGATCGACGACCACGAGCCGGCCGACGCCGGCGCGCGCCAGCGCGTCGATTGCATGCGTGCCGAGCGCGCCGCAACCAACGACCAGCGCCGTGGCGTTTTGCAGCCGGCGCTGGCCATCCGGTCCGATCCCGGTGAAGCGCCGCTGCCGGCTGTAGCGATCAGGCGTCGACACGACGGTCTTCGACGCCGGCGGCGCATGCCGGGGCGACGATCACTTCTTCGCGTAGTGGTCGCGGTTGACCTGCGCGAAGTGTTTCCACTCCTGCGGCACGTCCTCTTCGGCGAAGATCGCCTGGACCGGACAGGCCTCGACGCACAGGGTGCAGTCGATGCAGTCGTTGGGGTTGATGTAGAGCTGCGGGTCGGCGTCGCCGCCGTGGATGCAATCCACGGGGCAGACGTCGACGCAGGCCTTGTCCTTCACACCGACACAGGGTTGGGCGATGACGTGCGTCATTTCGTCTCTGAACTAGGGGCGTTCAGCGTAGCGGCTCGGGCGCCGGTTGCCATGGCGCCCGAGTGGCGAACTGGCGGCGGCAGTGGTGCGAGAGCAGGGACTTGAACCCTGAAGGGCTTGCGCCCGCAGGTACCTAAAACCTGTGCGTCTGCCAATTCCGCCACTCTCGCATGGCAGGTGACGTTAGCTGCTGCCGTTCGGCGGCGGAAGCCCGGATCGGGACGGTCCACCGACCTACGGTGCAGCGATCGGCGGGCGATGGTCGATTCCTGTGCGGCGCGGGCACTCGACACTGCGAATCAACATGCACAAACGCTGCACCGGCGGGAATCGCTACGAACGCATCTGTGCTGCGGCCATGTTCCTCGCTGTCGCTGCGTGCAGCGCCGGTGGCATGGACTTGGGCGCTGGCGGCAGTTCTGGCGCCAGCGGCAATCCCGGCGCGGGCGGCAGCTCTGGCACCAGCGGCAATCCCGGCGCGGGCGGCGGCCCTGGCGCCCCTGGCGGCGCCGGCAATCCGCTCGATGTCGTGCTGGACTTCATCGTGCGTAACGACTCGCAGCGCGAGCGCACGGAGACTATCCAAGCCTCGGTGCCGTTCCCGGAGGGCGCGTATCCGGCCAGCCAGCTCAGCAACATGGTCATAAGCGGCCATCAGACGGCGTGGCTGCCGCTGCAGTATTGGGCCGACGGATCGCTCAAGGTCGCGCAGGCGCAGTTCACCGACGTCCTGCAGCCCGGGCAGCTGAAGACCTACACAGTCGCGCGCGACGTGCAGCCGCTGAGTGGCGCCTTCGAGCGCAATGCCTGGGTGGCGCAGGGCATCGGCGGCCTCGAATTCGGCGCCGAGGTGCGTGACACCTTCAACGTTGGTTATCGCGCGCTCGCCACGCTCGCGGGCGAGACGCTGCAGAGCACTCCACTCGTCCGCACCACGCGGCACCGCACGTACCATCAGGCCTTTGGCGGTCTGACGGGCATCGGCCGCGACTACTTGTCGTCGACGTTCTACGTGACCGAGTTCCGCGACATGCCGTTCGTGCAGGTCGATTGGGTGCTCGGCAACGACTACCTCGGCGCTGACGTGGAGCCGGCGGGGAACTCCGATCCAAACCTACGCGCGCTCGGCACCGTCGACGTGCGCGGCGCGTGGTTCCTGTTCAAGGGCGCAGCCGGCGCCCTGGTCTATCGTGCGGCCACGGAAGGCGTCGGCGGCTACGAGGCCCGCGAGGGCGGCTTCGGCGCATACCGTGTGATGTCCGACACGTACCTGTCGGACGCGCAGACGCGTCGCTATCGCTTCCTGTTGCGCATTGAGCCGGCGGGGGCGAGCGCTGCGGAACTGGATCGCTGGCGCGCCACGTCGCTGGCGCGCAACGAGAACCCGCTCTACGCGCTGGCGTCGCAGCAGGCCTGGCAGCAGACCCGCGCGGCTGGTCTCGTTGGCGGCCCGATTGCCGGTCCGGTTGATGCGAATGCGCGCGCCAATGGTGAGCTCGCGAGCTGGAGCGGCAATGGTTCGTTGTTCGGCACGTGGGGCTCGCGTGGCGACGCGAAGGTGACCGAGACCACTGGCACGCCGCGCAACCACCCGCTGAGCCCCGAGTTCGCGCACGCGATCCAGGGCGCGTGCCCGGCGTTGCTGCAGGTGCTCGAGCAGATGGCCTGGGCGCAGGCGATGCGTCCTTACCATCTCTACGGCCTGCAGGTCGGCGCTGAGCAGCAGATCATCCTGTGGGACGGCACGCCGATGCTCAACCTGCCGGGCGAGAAGCTCGGTCGCCTGCGCCTGCGCGACCAGGACCCGCACCCGCAATACCGCACGCTCAGCGTCGGCCAACCACGCGCGCACGGCTGGGGACACTTCGACCATGAGCACTGGTCGACCGACCTGCTGTTCGACTACTGGACGGCCACTGGCGACGCCTGGGCGCATGAGGAACTGCGCCAACTAGGCCAGAGCCTCAAGGGCCTGATGCGCCTGACCTACTACTACACCGCCAACATCCAGGCCGCGCGCGCCGAGGGCTGGACGATGCAAGGCTTCGCGCAGTGCTACCAGGCGACGCGCGACGCGAGCCTGAAGTCTTACGCAATGCGGCGCGTCAACGAGATCGTCGAGGTCCAGCGGCGCAAGACGCACGCCAGCAAGGCGATGGTGTTCCAGCAGAACTACGCGAACACCGGCTACCCGATGAACCACGAGTTCTTCATGCCGTGGCAGCACGGCGCCGTGCTCTACGGCTACCTCGGCGCCTACAAGGCGTTCAATCAGCCGATCCTGCGCGACATCGCCGAGGACGTAGTGCAGACCGTCGCCTACTCGTGGGTCACCAACCACCAGAGCGCGCAGTTCGGCTTCGTCGCCAACGGACTGCGCTACTACGTGCCGGCCAGTTCCAATGGCACGCCGGTGCCGGCGAACCACTGGGACGGCCTCGCGCAGGGCATCCGCTTCGGCGACTCGCCGCTCGGCGGCGCCCACGGCTTCCTGATCGGTGGCCTGCACCTGCTCGCTGAGGTCGCGACCGACAATGCCGTGCGCGAGCAGGCGGTCTACTACGGCGGCATCCTGCGCGGCCCGGCCACCTCGTTGGACCGTTGGTACAAGTGGAACTACTGCCTGCCGCAGCAGTTCGCGCAGTGACGCGCTAGGACGCGCCGGCCGGCCAGGTGACGGCGCGGCCGCAGCGGCAACGATACTCGCCGGCTGGCACGGTGCCGGCGACTGCGCGCGCGACGACCTCGCCGCAGCGGCAGACCGCGCCGACGAGGCGCGCCGGATTGCCGAGCACGAGCGCGTGCGACGGCACATCGGCGGTCACGACGCTGCCCATGCCAACCATGCAGAAGGCGCCGAGGTCCAGGCCGGGACCGATCGTGCAGTTGGCGCCGATGGTGGCGCCGCGGCGGACGGTCGTGGCCAGGGTCGCTGCGGTCGGCGCGCTCGTCTGCAGGCAACGCACGTCGGGGTCGGTTGCGCGCGGGTTTCGATCATTGGTGAACACCGTGTGCGCGGCGACCATGACGCCCTCTTCGAGCGTGACTCCGGCGCAGAGGTAGACGCAGGCATTGAGCTTGCAGAGGTCGCCGACGACGACGTCGTAGGCGAGGTATGCCTTCTCGCCGACGATGCAGTCGCGACCGACGCGGGCGCCGCGGCGGAGGTGCGCGTTGTCCCAGACCGACGTGCCCGCGCCGAGGGTGACGCCGTCCTCGACGAGCGCAGTCGGATGAATACGCGGGGGTTGGCTCATCGCGCGCCCTCCAGCACGTCGATCCAGCGCGCCTCGCGCGCCGAGCGGTATGCCGCGTCGATCACGACGACCGAGGCCAGCGCGTCGCCGTCTTCGATCGCGCCCGGTGCGCCCGCTGTCGCGGCAGCGAAGTCGGCGAGCTGGCCGGCGAAGGCGGCGATCTTGTCGTAGCCGTCGCCGAAGCGTCGCCACTCGCCGCCGACCGGCTTCCAGCGCGACGCCTTCCAGCCGACCTCGAGCGTGCCCTTGGTGCCATGGATGCGCACGTAGCTGTCGGTCTCCTTGTGCATGCTCCACGACAGGTCGATCGAGCCGAGCGCGCCGCCTTGGCTGGTGAACAGCAGGCGCGCCGTGTCCTCGACAGCAAGCGGTTGCGCCTTGCGGCCGAACATCGCCTGCACGCGCGCGATCGGACCGAGCAGGAAGCGGGCGACGTCGACGCTGTGACAACCGTTGTCGATCAGCACGCCGCCGCCGCTCTGCTCCGGCAGCGCGTTCCAGCGTCGGGTCATGTCGACGTGCGAGCAGAAGACGTTCTCGTAGAGCACCGCGTCGCCACAGGCGCCGGCGCGCAGCAGGCGCTGCGCGGCGATGACGTCAGGCGTGTAGCGGAACTTGCTGCCCAGCATCAGGCGACGCTCGGCGGCGCGGGCGGCGGCGAGCATGCGCTTGGCGCCGGCGATCGTCGGCGCCAGCGGCTTCTCGCACAGCACGTGCAGGCCGTGGCCGAGCAGTTCGAGCGCGATGGCTTCGTGCGTTGCCGGCGGCGTCAGGACCAGCGCCGCGTCAGCGGCGACCCCGGACTGCCAGTACGCGGCGAGCGACGCGAAGCGTGGCGCATCGGCGGGAGTCAGCCGCGCCGCGTCGGGCTCGACGACGGCCTCGAGCCGGAGCGCTGGGGAGCGCTGCAGGGCCTGGTGGTAGGCGGCCGCGATGCCGCCGAAGCCGACGACTAGCAGTCGCAGCGGCTTGGCTGGGTCAGGCATGCTGCATCGCCCCGACTGCGGCGCGGATGGTCGCGGCGACGTGCTGGACGTGGCGCTCGCGGTAGTGTTCGTTGATCGGCAGGACGATCACCTGCTCAAGTCCGCGCACGGCCCCGGGGTAGTCGGCGCGCACGAACGGCGGCATCGGCCCTGTTCGGCGCGGATTGTGTTGCAGCGGCAGCCAAGTGACTGGCGACTTCGACCAGTCGGTGAACAGCTCGCATTCGAATGCGGGCTTCTGCACGTACCGCGGCACGCAGGCGACGCCGGCCTGCTGCATGCGCTGCCCAAGCGCCAGCGCGCCGCCGGGCACGACGTCGGCGTCGACGCGGAAGGCGAACTTCCACCAACTGTGCGCGCCGTCGGATGGATCGCCCGGCAACGCCAATCCGGGCACGTCGGCGAGTTCAGCGGCCAGCCGGGCGCAGACGGCGCGGCGGGCGGCGACGACGTCGTCGAGCTTCGGCAACTGCGCCACCGCCACCGCGCCCTGCAGCTCGGTCATGCGGTAGTTGAGCGCCGGGAAGTAGTGGTCGGGCTTCTTGTCGCCGTAGCCCCATGCCTTGTTGACGTAGAGGAACACGCGCCGCGCCAACTCGTCGTCGTCGGTGGCGACGATGCCGCCCTCGCCGGTGGTGATGTGTTTGCCCTGCTGCAGCGAGAACGCTGCGAGCGCGCCAAACGTGCCGCAGCGGCGCCCGCGCCAGCGCGCGCCGAAGGCCTGCGCGGCGTCCTCGATCAGCGGCAGGCCGCGTTCGCGCGCGAGCGCGGCGAGGCCGTCGACGTCAGCGGGGCGGCCGAAAAGGTGGGTGACGACGATCGCGCGGGTGCGCGGCGTCAGTTGCGCGGCGACGGTCGCCGGCGTGATGTTCAGCGTGTCGGGATCGACGTCGGCGAACACCGGCACGCCGCCTTCGTAGAGGATCGGCGTGAGCGCGCCCATGTCGGTGATCGGCGTGGTCACCACCTCGTCGCCGGGCTGTAGGCGCAGCGCGGCGATGGCGCAGTGCATCGCGGCCGATCCCGACGCGCAGGCGATCGCGTGCTTGCGGCCGAGCCACTGCGCGAAGCGTTGTTCGAACAGGCCGACGTAGCGGCCGCGCGTGCTGTTGAGCGTGCCGCGGCGGATGGCGTCGGCGGCGAGCAGCGCTTCCTCGGCACCGAGCGTGCGGCCGCTGGCGTCGCCGTCGCTCGGCAAGGCGACGACGGGCGTGGCGGTAGGCGCCATCGGGATCGTCACCGCCGTCAGCTGAGCTGCGAATCGGCTCGCGGCGCCCTGCGGCGCAGCGACCGGCGCTGGCGCCGCGAGCGCCCGCCGGACCGCAGCGACGAGACCGCCGGTCGCGTCACTGGCGACGTGAACGCAGCCGGTGGCGACCGCGTCGGCGAGCGGGCCGTGGCAGGCGTCGACGACGCAGCGGATGCCGCGCGCTTGCGCGTGCCGCTGGAAGCCAACCGAATCGGTGACCAGGACTGCAGCGCCAAGCGCGGCACGCAGCGCCGCCGCAGCGTTGGACGGCGCGAGGGCGACGCCCGCTGGCAGGCGTGCGTCGGCCAACGTGCGCGCCAACCACGGCGTCGCCAGCACGGTGACGCGCCTGGGCGCGAGCGCGGCGGCCAGTCGTTCGAGGCGTTGGCGGGCGGCATCGGGCGAGGAGAACGATTCGGCGTGCTCCCACGCGATGACCGCTTCGTCGGACGCAGCCACGGTCGACGCGGCGTCGGCGAGCAGATTGCCGGTCACCACGGCCTGAGCCGGATCGGCGCCTTCGCGAACGAGTTCCTGACGCTGCGCCTCGCCGTCGCATAGCCACAGCGTCGCGGCGTGGTCGGCGCGGCGGCGGGCGGCGTCGCGGCGGCAGCCAGCGACGTGCGAGCGCACGCCGGCGCCGATCCGCACGACCGCCAAACCAGCGCTGGCAGCGGCGGCGCCGATCGCTTGCGCGAACGCGTCGTGGCCGATGGTGACTACCGCGCGCCAGGGCGTGGCCAACAGCGTCGCGGCGAAGGCAGCGGCATCGGCGGCGAACTGTGGCGGCGACGCCGATGCCGATGGCGATCGCTCGTGGTCCGGCGTGGGCAGGCCTGCCGCGACGGCGTCCCTGAGGCGGGCTGCGTCGCCGTGCCATGCGAGCGCCGCCGCCGCGCCGCCCGCGCGCACTGCGCGCACTGCGGCGGCCACCTCGGGCGCGTCGCCGCAGTTGCCCAGCGCGAAGAGGAAGGCGGACACGTTGGGGCTACTAGCCGGGGCCGGGCTGCTGGTTGAAGCGGACGGCGACGACGCTGAGCAGGTCGTTCACCTGCTTCTCGATGCGGTTCACGTTGGCGACGTTGTCGAGCACGATCGCCTTCTTGGCAGTCGCCGGCTGGAAGATCAGCCGGCCGCTCCGCAGCAGCAGAAACTCGATGACGTCGTAGATTTCCTTGTTCATCTCCAGGCCCTCGGTCGACCAGCGCTGGATGTCGCCGAGGTAGCCATGGTGGTGCAGGATCTCGCGGGCGTTGACCTCGTAATAGTTGAAGCGCGTGTTGATCGTCACCACGAGCAACAGGAAGCCGAGTCCTGCCGACAGGAAGCCGTAGAACGAGGTGTTCATGCGGATGTCGATGGCGCCGAAGATGCGGCCGAGGAAGCCAGTGACGTTCATCTTCGTGTCGCCCCAGAGCACGAGCAGCACCACGGCGATGAGCGCGACCAGCAGCGTGATCGACTTGATGCGCGAGAAGTCGAACGAGAACACCATCAGGTTGAGCAGCAACACCAGCATGAAGGTGTTGCCGAGGAACTGCGATCCGAGTTCGCCTGGGCCCTTGCCCATGCCGAGCCACGACAGCAGGAAGAACACCGTAGCGCAGACGAAGGTCGGGTAGAGGAACACGACCTTCGGCCACGGGCGGATGAGCACGCTCTCGACCTGCGGCACCACCGGGGGGATGGGCGGCGCTGGTTTCGTCTCGGTCATGGGCAGGATCAATAGGGTTGGTGGTTGCGCCCGCCGCGTTCAAGCGTATGCGGCGATGGGCAGGCAGGCGCAGACGAGGTTGCGGTCGCCGTGCACGTCGTTCACGCGCGCGATCGACGGCCAGAACTTGTGTTCCTTGGTCCACGGCGCCGGGAATGCGGCGCGCTCGCGCGAATATCCGTGCTTCCACTCGTCAGCGGTCACGGCCTCGGCGGTATGCGGCGCGTTCTTCAGCGGGTTGTCCGCCTTGTCGAGCTTGCCTTGCTCGATCTCGCGGATTTCCTGGCGGATCGCGATGAGGGCCGCGCAGAAGCGGTCGAGTTCGGCCTTCGACTCGCTCTCCGTTGGCTCGATCATCATCGTGCCGGCGACCGGGAAGCTGACCGTAGGCGCGTGGAAGCCGTAGTCCATCAGGCGCTTGGCGATGTCGCTGACTTCGATGCCCGCGCTCGCCTTGAGCTGGCGGACGTCGACGATGCATTCGTGCGCGACCATGCCGCTCTGGCCGGTGTAGAGCACCGGGTAGTGGCCTTCGAGGCGCTTGGCGATGTAGTTCGCGCCGGCGATCGCGACCTGGGTGGCGCGACGCAGGCCGTCCGGCCCCATCATCAGGATGTAGGCGTAGCTGATCGTCAGGATCGATGCGCTGCCCCACGGCGCTGCGCTGATCGGGCCGATCGCGTGCTGGCCGCCGGTCTTGATCACCGGATGGCCGGGCAGGAACGGCACGAGGTGCGCGCCGCAGCAGATCGGGCCCATGCCCGGGCCGCCGCCGCCGTGCGGGATGCAGAACGTCTTGTGCAGATTGAGGTGGCAGACGTCGGCGCCGAGGTCGCCCGGACGCAGGATGCCGACCTGGGCGTTCATGTTGGCGCCGTCCATGTAGACCTGGCCGCCGCGGTCGTGGATCAGCTGGCAGATCTGCTTGATCGCCGCCTCGAAGACGCCGTGCGTCGACGGGTAGGTGATCATCAGGCACGCCAGCCGATCCTTGTGCTCGTCGGCCTTCTTGGTGAGGTCGCCGACATCGATGTTGCCGTCGTCGTCGCAGGCGACGACGACGACCCTCATGCCGCACATCGAGGCCGTCGCCGGGTTGGTGCCATGCGCGCTCTGCGGGATCAGGCACACGTCGCGCTGCGTCTGGCCGTTCTTGCGGTGGAAGGCGCGGATCACCGATAGGCCGGCGTACTCGCCCTGCGAGCCAGCGTTGGGCTGCAGCGAGCAGCCGGCGAAGCCGGTGACGTCGCAGAGCCACTGGCTCAGGTTGGCGAACAGCTTCTGGTAGCCGCGCACCTGGTCGAGCGGCGCGAATGGGTGGATCTGGCCGAAGCCGGGCAGCGACACCGGATACATCTCGGTCGTCGCGTTGAGCTTCATCGTGCACGAGCCGAGCGGGATCATCGACGTCGTCAGCGACAGATCCTTGGCCTGCAGCCGGTGGATGTAGCGCAGCAATTCGTGTTCGCTGCGGTAGCGGTGGAATGTCGGGTGCGTGAGGAAGCCGCTCGTGCGCGCCAGCGTGCCGAGGCTCGGCGCCGGATGGTCGAGCCGCAGTTGCAGCGGGCTGCCGCCGAAGGCCTCGAACAGGTCGATCAGGTCCTGCGTCTCGACCGTCTCGTCGAGCACGACCCCGACGCTGCCGTCGCCGAAGTCGCGCAGGTTGATGCCCTTCTGCAGCGCCGCGGCCATCGCCTTGCCGGCGCCGTCCTTCGGCCAGACGCGCAGCGTGTCGAAGCGGGCGCCGTCCTGGATCTTGTGTCCGAGCGACTGCAGGCCGCTGGCAAGGCAGTGGGCCATCGAACGGATGCGCTCGGCGATCGCCTTCAGGCCCTCGGGGCCGTGGTAGACCGCGTACATGCTCGCCATCACCGCCAGCAGCACCTGCGCCGTGCAGATGTTGGACGTCGCCTTCTCGCGGCGGATGTGCTGCTCGCGCGTGCCGAGCGCGAGGCGCAGCGCCGGCTTGCCGGTCGCGTCGATGGTGAGGCCGACGATGCGGCCCGGCAGCTGCCGCTGAAACTCCTTCTTCGCCGCCATGAACGCGGCGTGCGGGCCGCCGTAGCCGAGCGGCACGCCAAAGCGCTGCGAACTGCCGCAGACGACGTCGGCGCCCATCTCGCCCGGCGGCTTCAGCAACGTCAGCGCCAGCAGGTCGGCGGTGACCGTGGCAAAGCCGCCGACGGCGTGGATGCGGTCGATCGTCGTCGTCAGGTCGTCGATGCGACCGTCCGTGCCCGGGTAGGCGAGCAAGGCGCCGAAGTGGCGGCCGCTGAAGGTCGCGGTGCGGTGGTCGCCGACCTCGACCTGGATGCCGAGGGGTTCGGCGCGCTGCTGCACGACGCCGAGCACCTGCGGATGGCAATTCTGGTCGACGAAGAACGCGTTGGCCTCGTCCTTGCCGTGCAGGCGGTGGCACATCGTCATCGCCTCGGCGGCAGCGGTCGCCTCGTCGAGCAGCGAGCTGTTGGCGACCTGCAGGCCGGTGAGTTCGAGCACCAGCGTCTGGTAGTTCAGCAGCGCCTCCATGCGGCCCTGCGAGATCTCCGCCTGGTACGGCGTGTACTGCGTGTACCAACCCGGATTCTCCAGGATGTTGCGCTGGATCACGGCCGGCGTCAGCGTGCCGTGGTAGCCCATGCCGATGTAGCTGCGCAGGACCTTGTTCTCGGCGGCGAGCGCGGTCAGTTCCGCCAGCGCCTGGCGCTCGGACTTGGCCGCCGGCGTCTGCAGTTCGCCGTGCCAGCGGATCGTCGTCGGAATGGCCTTCTGCGTCAGGTCGTCGAGGGTGCTGCAGCCGAGCACTTGCAGCATTGCCTGTAGTTCCGTGGAACGGGGGCCGAAGTGGCGGCTCTCGAAGGTGTCGTGGCGAAGGAAGGCGGAGGGGGTGCTGACCATGGAGTTGCGGAGGGGGTGGGCGGCGCGACCTCTGGGGCGAATGTTATAGGGATCCGTCCGGTCCGCGAGAAGGGTGGTAGCTGCCGCCAGATCGGTGTTGGCCGGTTGCGCCAGCGCCCGTCGCCGGGTCCGCTGTGTCGGTGCGCGCGCGTCCACTGTCGACGGCCCAGGCCGAATCCTTCGTCCGCGACGGCTTCGTCGGTCCAGTTGACGTGCTGACGCCGGCGGAGGTCGCGGCGACCCGACAGGCGGTCGCGGAGGTGATCGCGCGTCTGCCTGCGCTGTCCACCCAGCTGTACGAGGTCGAACACGCCTACACCGAGCGCCCCGGCGAGGTCGTCTGCCACTTCCTCGGCGGTTGGCGCGTGCACCCGGCGCTGGCGGCGCTGGTGCGCCACCCGCGGGCGGTGGCGATGGCCGCGCAGTTGCTCGACGCGCCGACGGTGCGCTTCTGGCACGACCAGGTGTTCGCCAAGCCGCCGCGACATCCGGGCGTGGTGCCCTGGCATCAGGATTACAGCTATTGGACGCGGACGGCGCCGGCCTGCCACCTGACGATCAACATCCTGCTCGACGACGCCGACGAAGCGAGTGGTTGCGTGCAGTTCGTGCCAGGCAGCCACCGCTGGGGCTTGCTGCCGAGGCTGCCGTTCGACGCGCCGCTCGAAGCGATCCGCGCGCACCTGCCGGCGGGCGCGGCATGGCGACCGGTGCCCGTGCCGGTCCGCGCCGGTCAGGCGACGATCCACCACAGCCACACGCTGCACGGCAGCGACCAGAACCGCAGCGAGCGCTGGCGGCGGGCGGCGGTGCTCAACTACATGGGCGGCCACGTGCGCGTCGCCGACGGCAGCACGCCGCTGCTGCGCGGCGCGCCACTGTTGCCAACCGGCGCGTTGGTCGAAGGGCCGTGGTTTCCGCTGGTGTGGCCGTCCGCCGACGGCTGACGCGAGCGGTCAGAATGAACCGACGTTGGCCTGCACCGCGTTCGACGCCGACGCGCCGACGAGGTTGAAGGCGAAGTCGAACGCCAACGGCACGTACTGGTGGTGCAACTGCGTGCCAACCAGCGCCGGCACGTTCGGGATGGCGAGCGCGTAGGTCGCAGCGCCGGCCGCCGGCACGAGCGCGTCGACGACGTCGGGGTTGGCGTAGAGCGTGCAGCCAGCGCCCGCCTGCGGCAGCGCGATCGCCAACGGCAACGCCGTCGGCGCGAGGCCGAGGACGCCGAGCACGATGCTGAGCGGCGGCAGGTTGGTGCAGCGCGAGCGGAACGTCTGACCGAGCATCGGGTACTCGCTGACGGCGAGCGCCGGCACGCCGCCCTGGCCGGCGCAGCCTGCGCCGGTGGCGACCACGGACGCCGCGCACGAACTGTCCAGGTTGACGAAGCGCGGCGAGACCACGCCGTTCGCTTGCGCGAAGTCGCCGCCAATGGCGAGGTTGCCGTTGCGCAACTTGCCGATGGTCTGGACCAGTCCGTTGGTGCCCGAGCCGAAGCCCGTCCAGGTCGCGCCGTTCCACTTCGCGAGGTTGCCGGTGGCGACCGGTCCAGCCGCGTTGAAGGAACCGCCGACGATCAGGTCGCCATTGGGCAGCGCGGCGAGCGCGGTCACCGGACCCGACACGCCAGCGCCGAGGCTCGACCAAGCGCCGCCGCTCCACTGAGCGACGTGCGGCGCAGCGACGCCGCCAGCGGTGACGAACGAGCCGCCTACCAGGATGTCGCCGTTGGGACGCGTGGCGACGGCGGCGCCGCCGAACAGTCCGAGGCCCGAGCCGAGCGCGAGCCACTGGCTGCCATTCCACTGCGCGATGCCGTTGACGACGGTGGCCCCCGACGCGGTGAACGAACCGACGGCGACGAGCGCACCCGCTGGCGTGACGGCGAGGCCGCGCACGACGCCGTTGAAGCCGGCGCCGAGCGCCGACCAGGCCGTGCCGTTCCACCGCGCGATGTTGCTCGCCGGCTGCGCGCCGGCGCTGTTGAACGCGCCGCCCGCGACGAGATCGCCGCTGGGCAGCACGGCGAGCGCGCTGACCGCGGCGCCGAAGATCGCTTGCTGGCTCATGCCGCTGCCGAGCGCCGACCAGTTGGCGCCATCCCACTTGGCGATGCCGTTCGCGGTCGACGCGCCGGCCACCGTGAACGAGCCGCCGACGACGATCTCGCCGTTCGGCAGGCGCAGGACCGACAGCGCGTCGCCGTTCAGGCCAGCACCCAGCGCCTGCCACTGGCCATTCTGGAAGCGGACGGCGCGGTTGGCGGGAACCCCCTGGAACGTCGTGAAGCGGCCGACGACGTGCACGATGTCGGTGTCGTCCCACACGCCGGTCACGGTGCCGTCGGCGCCGGCGGCGTTGCCGTTCCAGGTGTAGGTGCATTGCGCCTGCGCTTGGCTGGCGGCAATGAGAGCGAGGGCGGTGGCGAGCAGGCTGACGGTGGAGCGGTGGTGCATGGGGCTGAGCGGTGGGCGAGACGTAGGATTCTGCCTCATCCTTGCGCGTCTGTCAGGCCGCGGGATCGGCTCGGATGCGACCGCTGCGCTCCGACGCTTGCGCTCCGCCGCAGCCATGCGCCGTCAGCGCGGCAGCGCCGGCAGTTCTTCGTAGCCCTTGCCGTCGTGCAGGAAGCGCTGCACCGCGTCCGCGGGCCAGAACCAGGACGACGGGCCGTGGCTCAGGTAGCTGCTACCGGCGCCGGTCTCGATCGCGCGCGTGCGGCCATCGCTCAGCGTGGCGCGATGCCGACGGCCAACGCCCTGCGGATTGCCGGCCGGCCCGCGCTTGCTCACGCGGAAGGCATCCCCCGGCCAGCGCGCCGACCACAGCGGCCCGTCGTTGCGGCTGCCGAGCAGGGTCGGGCCGGCAGCGATGAGCGCCTTGTGGTCGCCGAGCTGCACGAGGCCGTGCTCAGCGGGCGGCACGACCGCCAGCACGCCGGCGACGTCGCGCAGCACCAGCAGCGTGCCGCCGTCGAGGCGTCCCGTCTCCGGCTCCGGCGCGTAGCTGTTCTCAGCGGCGATCAGGTCGTTGCCGGCGGCAACCATGCCGAAGAGCGGCGCCAACTGCGCGAGGCGTGGCAGCGGCAGGACGGTGAAGCGGCCGCCGCCGTCGTTGCGCAGCAGGCTGTTGGCGAGCGTCGTCGCGCGCAGTTGCCCGCAGTTCGCCAGCTTGTCCTGGCCGTAGATCTCGGGCAGCAGCGCGCGCGCGAACAGGTCGTAGGTCGGAAAGCGCTGCTTGAGCGCCGGCATCGCCTGGCTGCTGCAGCTGCGGCCGCGCACCGGCAGCAGCTTGTCGCCGTCGTACTTCGCTTCGATCAGGTCGCGCGTGCCGTTGTCGTCGAAGTCGCCGAAGTAGAGGGCGGCGGGTTGCTCGGGCGACGCCTTGTACTTGCTGTTCAGCCCCTGGTTGCCGGCGACGTAGTCGAGGTCGCCGTCGGCGTCGCAGTCCCACGCGCACAGGCTGTTCCACCAGCCGACGTGCGGCGACAGCCCGGCGGCGGCCGTGGCGTCGGCGAAGCGGCCGCCGTCGTTGCGCAGGAAACGGATCGGCTGCCAGTGCGCCGCGACCAGCAGGTCCGGATCGCCGTCGCCATCGGCGTCGCTGAAGATCGCGCAGGTCACCATGCCGGCGGTCAGCAAGGCCGGCGCGAACTCCGCGGTGGCGTCGACGAAGCGGCCGGCGTCGTTGCGGTAGAGGCGCGTCGGCGGCGCGTCGGGGTAGCGGCCGGGCACGAGCCGGCCGGCGACGCACAGGTCGAGGTCGCCGTCGCCGTCGACGTCGGCCGCAGCGGCGTGGCCCGATGACGTCCGCACGTCGGGCAATGCGTCGTCGTCGCGGACGAAGCGCCGGCCGCCGTCGTTGCGGTAGAGGCGGTCGCGCAGCGCGGCGTGGCCTTCGGGCAGGTCGGCGCCGCCGCTGGCGACGAACAGGTCGAGGTCGCCGTCGCGGTCGTGGTCGAGCCAGAGCACGCCGAGGTCTTCGCAGCCGGCGTCGGCCTGCCACGGTCCGGCCTGCGATTGCCAGCCCGTCGGCGTGGCGAGGTAGAGCGCCGCTTCCTGGCCACGGGCACCGCCGACGAACAGGTCGTCGTCGCCATCGCCGTCGGCGTCGCCAAGGGCGAGGCCAGGGCCGAGACGCGAAACGCCGGCCGGCAGCAGCGGCTGGTCGCGGTACTCGTCGAAGTCATCGTCGCGGTGCGTGTATGGCGGCGGCGGTGGCGCGGGCGGGGTCGCGGCGCGCGGCGCGCGCGCTGCCGCGGCAGCCGTCGGCTCGCGCACGGTGTGGCACTGGCCTGCGCGCACGTCGCGCAGCGTCTGCACGCGGCCCGATGGCCACTCGATGCGCAGTTCGCTCGCCGCCGCAGCATCGCCGAGGCCGAAGTGCAACTCGGGCGCTTGGCCGGACAGGTAGCCGCGCGACGACCAACACTCACGCACCAGCACGCGGCCGTCGGGCAGCGTCGCGCTGGCGCGCGCGCCGAGGCCGAAGCGGTTGCCGCCCTGGCCCTGCAGGCGCACGGTGAAGGCGTTGCCGTCGGCGGTGCGGTTCTCGTACACGGCCGCCGGGCTGTTCCAGTTGTTGACGACGACGTCGAGGTCGCCGTCGCCGTCGAGGTCGCAGACGGCGGCGCCGTGACTGACCGCCTCGAGGTCGAGGCCCCAGTCGGCGCCGGTCGTGGCGAACTGCAGGTGGCCGAGGTTGCGCAGCGCGAGGTTGCGCTCGGGCACCGAGCGCACGTTCTGGATCAGGTCGATGGCGGCGCGCTGGCGGCCTTCGGCCCACAGCGCCTTGACGCGCAGGTCGAGGTCGGGGTCCGTGTCGAAGCGCGCGATGCCGTTGGTGGCGAAGACGTCGAGCCGAGAGTCGTTGTCGAGGTCGCCGAACAGCACGCTCCAGGTCCAGTCGGTGCTGGCAAGCCCGGCGAGATGCGCCGCTTCCTGGAACACGCCGAGGCCGGTGTTGCGCAGCAGGGCGTTGCGCATCACCTGCGGCGGCCGGCTGTGCAGCAGCACGGCGCGCTCCTCGTCCATGTCGCCCATGAGCACCTTCGCCTTCGCGTGCGTGGTCATGCTCATGTCGGCGACCAGCAGGTCGAGGTGGCCATCGCCGTCGGCGTCGCCGGCGTCGCTGCCCATGCCGTAGTACGCGGTGTGCGGCACGACCTCCGCAGTGACGTCGCGGAAGCGGCCGCCGCCTTCGTTGTGGTACAGCGTGTCCGGCGATTCGAGGTCGTTGGCCACGTACAGGTCGGGCAGACCGTCGTGGTCGTAGTCCCACCAGGTCGCCGACAGGCCCATGCCGTTGCCGGCGATCCCGGCGGCGGCGCTGACGTCGACGAAGCGGCCGCCGACGTTGCGCAGCAGGCGATCTGGCTGGCCGGCGATGAAGCGTTGGCCGCGGAAGACCAGGAAGTGCTCGCGCAGCGCCGCCGGCAGGTCATCGTCGCGGCGCAGGCCGTCGGCGCGCGCGAGGTCGTCGAGTTGCTGCAACTGCGCCAGCGTCGGCGCCATCGCGGCGGGCGTGCGGGTCGTTGCGGCGCCCGGCCGGAAGCCGCCGAGAACCTCCGGCGTCAGCGCCCAGCCCGGATGTAGCGCGCGGTTGGTGAGCAGATAGCAGTCGAGCTGGCCATCGCGGTCGTAGTCGGCGAAGGCGGCCATCGTCGACGCGGCGGCGATGTCGAGCCCGAACCTCGCCGCGTTCTCGCGGAAGGTGCCGTCGCCCTGGTTCTCGTACAGCAGGTTCTTCGCCTCGAGATTGCAGACGTACAGGTCGAGGTCGCCGTCGCCGTCGAGGTCGACGAAGCAGGCGCCAGTGCCCCAGGCATCGCCGCCATCGACGCCGCCGGCGCTCGCGGTGGCGTCTTCGAAGCGCATCGGCGCCACCTGGCGGAACAAACGGTTGGGCCCATCCTGCGACACCAGGTACAGGTCGAGGTCGCCGTCGCCGTCGTAGTCGCCGGTCGCCAGGCCCGCGCCGTTGGTCAGGTACGTGTAGGCGTTCTCGCGGCGCAGTTCGTTGGTGAAGGCCAGGCCGGTCGCCGCGGGCGGCAGCAGACGGAAACGTGGCCCGTCGCCGCCGGCTGTCGGCCGCAGCGGCGTCGTCGTCCACGCTGAGCCCGGGTCGGCCCCGCAGGCAGCGGCGAGGGTCAGCAACAGGCTGGCGGCAGGAAAACGACGGGTCGCGAGCATCCGAGGGCGTGGGCGCGGCAGAATGTAGGGCCGTCTGTAACCCAGGGCGCTGCAGCCTGCACATTCCTGCTGCCCGGCGAAAAAGGTTTGGCTTTTGTTCGGGTTGGTGTTAGGGTGTGCGCTTTGCTACGAAACCGCGCCCAGGGAGGGCATCCGTGATGAAACCGAAGGCTGGCGAAACGACCAAGGCTCCGTTGAACGAGGCGCTCCTCGATGCGCTCGCTTCCATCCAGAAGTCGCATGGCGAGGGCTCGATCATGCGCATGGGCGACCGCAACGAAGCGGTCGTCGAAGGCATTTCGACAGGCTCGTTCGGCCTCGACATCTGCGTCGGCGGCAAGGGCCTGCCGCGCGGCCGCGTCATCGAGGTCTTCGGGCCGGAATCGTCCGGCAAGACGACGCTGACGCTGCACGTCGTCGCCAACGCCCAGCGCCAAGGTGGCGTTTGCGCGTTCATCGACGCCGAGCACGCGCTCGACCCGCAGTACGCCAAGCGCCTCGGTGTCGACCTCGATTCGCTGCTGATCTCGCAACCCGACAACGGTGAACAGGCGCTCGACATCTGCGAGACGCTGGCCAAGTCCGGCGCCGTCGCCGTGATCGTCATCGACTCGGTCGCAGCACTCGTGCCAAAGGCCGAGATCGAGGGCGAGATGGGCGACAGCTTCGTCGGCCTGCAGGCGCGCCTGATGAGCCAGGCGCTGCGCAAGCTGACGGCCGTCACCGCCAAGACCAAGACCACGCTCGTCTTCATCAACCAGATCCGCGAGAAGATCGGCGTGATGTTCGGCAGCCCGGAGACGACGACGGGCGGTCGCGCGCTCAAGTTCTACAGCTCGGTGCGCATCGACATCCGCCGCATCGGCCAGATCAAGGACGGCGAGGAGCCGATCGGCGCGCGCACGAAGGCGACGGTCGTCAAGAACAAGGTCGCGCCGCCATTCAAGAAGTGCGAGTTCGACATCCTGTTCAACGAGGGCATCAACCGCCTGGGCGAGATCATCGACCTCGGCGTCGAGAGCAATTTCCTCAAGCGCTCTGGCACTTGGATCAGCCACGGCGAAACCCGCCTCGGCCAGGGCCGCGAGAAGGCGCGCGACTTCCTCAAGGAGAACCCGACGCTCGCCAAGGAGATCGAGGAGCAAGTGATGGCGACGGTGCTCAAGCGCACGGCCGCCGTTCTTGCGGGCAGCAGCGGCGCGGCATCGACGAGCGCGCCAGCGGCCATTGGCGCCAGCGCCGGCAAGCCGGTTGAGATCCGGCCCGCGGAAAATCGGCCCGCGGAAAATCGGCCGGCTGCGTTGCGGCCGGCGATGCCGGCACCGCGGCCGCAGGCGACGAACAACGGCTGACGCGCGCTCGCTGCGAGCGTGGGCCGCGCGGCGCTTGCCGCGGCGCGGATGGCCGCGTTTTGGGTCACGTGCTCTGCGGCCGCGTTGCGCCGGCGGGCCGCCGCGGTGGCGGCCAAGCCCGTCGCGCTTCCGACCGGCGACGGTGTTCGCTACAACCGGCGCCCCGAGCCCCTGCGGGTATCCCATGAAGCCGCTGACCGCCGCCCAGATCCGTTCCGGTTACCTGAAGTTCTTCGAGCAGAACGGCCACAAGGTCTTGGCCTCGGACTCGCTCGTGCCGGCCAACGACCCGACGTTGCTGTTCACGGGTGCGGGCATGAACCAGTTCAAGGACATGTTCTTGGGCAAGGGGACGCTGCCGTACAAACGCATCACCACCTCGCAGAAGTGTCTGCGCGTGCCGGACCTCGACAACGTCGGCTTCACTGCCCGGCACCACACGTTCTTCGAGATGCTGGGCAACTTCTCCTTCGGCGACTACTTCAAGAAGGAGTGCATTCCGTGGATCTGGGGGTTCTTCACCGACGTCTGCGGCATCCCAGCCAAGCAGATGGTCGTCACGATCTACCAGGATGACGACGAAGCCTTCGACATCTGGACCAAGCAGGTCGGTCTGCACCCGGACAAGGTGTTCCGCTTCGGCGAGAAGGAGAACTTCTGGCCGGCCGAGGCGCCGAGCAAGGGCCCCAACGGCCCGTGCGGCCCGTGCAGCGAGATCTACTTCGACGCCAAACCCGGCCAGCCGTACCCGGACAAGAAGGGGCTGCAGTCGCTGCCCGACGACCGCTTCACCGAGGTCGGCAACTGCGTCTTCACGCAGTTCGACCGCCAGTCGGATGGCTCGCTGAAGCCGCTGCCGCAGAAGAACATCGACGTCGGGCTGGGTCTCGAACGCATCGCTGCGGTGCTGCAGGGGGCGAAGAACAACTTCGAAACCGAGCTCTTCCGCCCGTACCTCGACCACCTTGGCACGGCGACCGGCGTCGCCTACGGCCAAGATGGCAAGCGTGACATTCGCATGCGCCGCATCGCCGACCACGTGCGCGCGGTGACGTTCTGCATCGCTGACGGCGCGCTGCCGAGCAACGAAGGCCGCGGCTACGTCGTGCGCAAGATCCTGCGCCGCGCCGCCCGCGATGGCTACGAACTCGGCCTGCACAGGGCGTTCCTGTTCGAGATGGTGGACCTCGTCGGCAAGCTGATGGGGGATCACTACCCCGAAGTGCGCGACAACGCGGCGCAGTGCCGCGCCGTCATCAGGGGCGAGGAAGAGAACTTCCTGACCGTCTACCGCCAGGGCATGGCGAAGCTGGACGAGTTCTTGGCGCAGGCGAAGAAGCCGGCGGCCGGCCAGAGCACCGCCGGCGGCGGCGAGTTTGCCTTCACGCTGCACGACACGTACGGCTTCCCAATCGACATCAGCCAGAAGGTGATGGAGGAGCGCGGCCACCGGCTCGACGAGGCAGCCTTCGAGGCGGCGATGGAAGCGCAGCGCCAGCGCGCCCGCGCCAGCATGGCGACCGCCGACGCCGTGTTCACCGCCAGCGTCGCGGTCAAGCTGCGCGATGCGCGGTGCAAACCGTCGACCTTCACCGGCTACCGCGAACTCGCGACCGCCAGCAAGCTCGTCGGCATCGTCGGCGATGGCGACGTTCTGCTGAGCGGCGCCAAGGCCGGACAGAAGGTCCTGCTGGTCACCGAGGGCACGCCGTTCTACGCCCAGGGCGGCGGCCAGGTCGGCGACCGCGGCGCGATCCGCTGCGGCCTCGGCGCGGCGCAGGTGACGAACACGACGGCGATGGATGGCTTCCACCTGCACCACGCCGTGGTGAGCAGCGGCCAACTCGCCGTCGGCGACGTCGCCGACCTCGCGGTCGACGAGGTCGCGCGGCGTGCCACCGAGCGCAACCACACGGCGACCCACCTGCTGCACGCCGCGCTCAAGCGCGTGCTCGGCGACCACGTCAGCCAGGCCGGCTCCGAGGTCTCGCCCGATCGTCTGCGCTTCGATTACACGCAACCGGAGAAGCCGACGGCGGAGCAGTTGCAGAGGGTCGAAGACCTGGTCAACGGCCAGATCCTCGCGGCGGCCTCGGCGCAGGCCTGTGTGCAGAAGCTCGACGAGGCGCGGGCGAACGGCTTCGTGGCGTTGTTCGGCGAGAAGTACGGCGAGCAGGTGCGCACGCTGCAGATTGGCGACTTCAGCAAGGAACTCTGCGGCGGCACGCACGTCGCGAACACCGGCAACATCGGCAGCTTCCGCATCGTCGCCGAGACGGCTGTGGCCGCCGGCACGCGTCGCGTCGAGGCCGTCACGGGCCTCGTGGCGCTGGACGTCGCCCGTCAGGAGCGGGCCCAGTTGGCCGGTCTGGCCAACGCCTTGAAGGTGCCCGCCGGCAAGGTCGGTGAGCGCGTGCTCGAGTTGACCGAGGAACTCAAGAAGGTCCGGCGCGACCTCGAGAAGGCGCTCGCGCCCGACCTCGGCGCCGAACTCGCCAAACTGCGCGCCGCCGCCTTCGCCAAGGATGGCGTGCACACGGTCGTCTTCGAGCGCCCCGGCATGCAGGGCAAGGACGGCCAGGAACTGCTCAAGATGGCCCAGAAGGCGCTCGCGCCGTTCGCCGGCGTGGTCCTCAGCGTCGTCGACGGCGAGTGCCAGATCGTCGCGGCGGTCAGCCCGACGCTGGTCGGCCGCATCAAGGCCGGCGACATGGTGAAGCAACTGGCGGGTCTGCTCGGCGGCGGCGGTGGCGGCAAGCCGGAAGCGGCGCAGGGCAAGGGCAAGGACGGCAGCCGCGTCGGCGAAGCCGCCCGGGCGGCCGCCGGCCTGTTCGCCGCTGCCGGGTTGCGCTGACCTGCGGCTGCGCGGGGGCCGCAGTCAGCGCCGCCAAGCACGGGTCCCGACGCGGGTTGCGCTGGCGCAACCGCGGCCGACCCGAGGCCGGAGCGGCGGGATCGCGGTTGACACGGGGGGGCCGGTCCGTACTCTGGTCGCCCCTTTCCACGCCTCAGTCCCGGCGACGCCGCGGCTTGGCCGGGAACGTTCGCAGGTATCGCAACATGGCAAATCCGAAGAGAAAGCTCAGCCGCGCGAGCAAGGGGCACCGCCGCGCCCACCTGGCGCTCACGCGCACCCAGCTCGTCCGCTGCACGCACTGCGGTGCGATGATTCGCCCGCACACGATCTGCAAGGCCTGTGGTCACTACCGCGGCCGACAGATCATGGTCGCCGACAACGGGTAACCGCCGACGGAGCCGGTCTGGCAGGCAGCCGGTTCGCGCTCGCCCGGCAGGATGGCAAAAGGGTTGAGTGGGCGGGCTCGCTCTGGCATCGCCCGCCTGTTGGCGCGATAGTCATGGCGCCTCTCGGGCCGCTGCGGCCTCTGCGGCTGGGCGGTTGGTTAGGGAGGCGCGTCGTCCGACGCCAACGTCCTAACGCGCCCATCGTCGGCACTCCCCACACCCCAGGGAACCATGAGCAAGGTCGTACTCGATGCGATTGGCGGCGATCACGGCGCGAAGGAGTGCATCTCCGGCGTGGCCTTGGCGCTCCGGAAGGGCTTCGTCCGCCCGGACCAGATCGTCCTGACTGGTCCCCGCGCGGAAGTCGTCGCCGCCATGCGCGCCCAGAACCTGACCGAGAGCGTGCTGGTGATCGACGCGCCTGACATCCTGACCGACACCGACTCGCCGACGGACGCCGCGCGCAAGAAGCCGCGCAACAGCATCATGCTGGGCGTCCAGGAACTGCGCGAAGGCCGAGCCGGCGCGTTCGTCAGCGCGGGCTCGACCGGCACGGTGGTGGCGGCGGCGACTCTCGGCCTCGGCTGCCTGGAAGGCATCCGTCGCCCGGCGATCGGCGCGATCATCCAGGGCGAAAAGAACCCGTTCCTGCTGCTCGACGTCGGCGCCAACCCGCAGCCCAAGGTCCATCACCTGGCGCAATACGCCCTGATGGGATCGGCCTACTACCAGGGCACGTTCGGGGTCGCCGAACCCAAGGTCGGCATCCTGAACATCGGCAGTGAGGAATTGAAGGGCAACCCGCTGGTGCGCGAGGCACGCGCGCTGATGAAGCAGATGCCGATCCACTTCCACGGCAACATCGAAGGCATCGAGCTGTTCTCCGGCGACTGCCACGTCGTGGTCACCGACGGCTTCACCGGCAACGTCGTGCTGAAGGTCAGCGAGGGTCTGGCGGAGTACCTGCTGCGCATGGTCTTCGGCCTGATGCAGAAGGTCGGTGTCGAACCGCAGAAGATGGGCGCCGTGAAGCAAGGCATCATGCCGCGCCTCGACTTCACCGAGTACGGTGGCGCGCTGCTGCTTGGCGTCAACGGCTGCGTGACGATCTGCCACGGTCGCTCGACCGCGCCGGCGTTCGCCAACGCGATCCGCTTCGCCATCCGCGCCGTGGACGCCAAGGTCAACGAGCACATCGTGCAGGCTGCGCGCGCGTACGAGACGCCGCAAGCCTAGCCCAACGCATGAACGCCAATCGCCCCGCCGACGGCAGGAGCCGCTGAAATGGCAAAAGTCATCCCGGTCGGCATCGCCGGGCTCGGTCGCTATGTGCCGGAGAAGCTGCTGACGAACGCCGACCTCGAGAAGATGGTCGACACGTCGGACGAGTGGATCGTGCAGCGCACGGGCATTCGCGAGCGCCGCCTTGCCGCGCCGGCGCAGGTCACCAGCACCCTCGCACTCGCGGCGGCGCGCCAGGCGCTCGCCGACGCCAACATGCCGGCCGAGGAACTCGACCTCGTCATCTGCGCGACGATCACCGGGGACCAGCCCTTCCCGGCGACGGCATGCCGCATCGGCCTCGACCTCGGCGCCAAGAAAGCCGGCGGCTTCGACCTCGCCGCTGCGTGCAGCGGCTTCGTGTTCGCCTCCCAGGTCGCCGCCGGTCTGGTCGGCTCGGGGCAGTTCCGCAACGTCTTGGTCGTCGGCGCCGAGATCCTGAGTCGCATTCTCGACTACACCGACCGCAACACCTGCGTGCTGTTCGGCGATGGCTCGGGCGCGGCGGTGTTCACCTCGCTCGAGCGCGCCGGCCGCGGTGAATTCCTCGGCGGCTCGATCAGCATGGAAGGCGGCGCCGAGACCATCCTGGCGCTGCCAGGCGGCGGCAGCCGCCATCCAGCGAGTCAGGACTCGGTCAACCAGCGCCTGCACTTCATGAAGATGGGCGGCACCAAGGTGTTCCGCTTCGCCGTCCGCGTGTTCGCGGAACTGGTGCAAGGCGTCATCGACAAGTATGGCCGCGACCAGATCGGCGTGATCATCCCGCACCAGGTCAACCAGCGCATCATCGAAGCGGCGATGGAGCAGTTGGGCATGCCGATGGACTTCGTGTTCAGCAACATCGATCGCTACGGCAACACGTCCGCCGCATCGGTGCCGATCGCGCTGCGCGAGGCCTACGACGCCGGTCGACTGCAGAAGGGCAAACTCGTGGTGATGCCGGCGTTTGGCGCCGGCATGGCCTGGGGCCATCTGCTGCTGCGCTGGTGATCCGCACGACGCCGAGGAATCACTCATGTCCCAATCGCTTCCGCTCTCTGGCAAGACCGCGCTGGTGACTGGCGCGTCGCGCGGCATCGGTCGGGCGGTCGCCGTCGCCTTGGCCGCTGCCGGCGCCAGTGTCTACTGCACGTCGACGAAGGCCGGTGGCTGCGACGAGACGGTCGCCGCCATCGGCGCGCTGCCGGCCGGCAGCGGCAAGGGCCGCGCCCTGGTCGTCGATGTCGCCGATGCCGCCTCGGTCGAAGCCATGGCCAAGCATCTGTTGGCCGAGGCCGGCACGCTGGAACTGCTGGTCAACAACGCCGGCATCACCCGCGACGGCCTGTTCCTGCGCATGGGCGCCGACGACTTCGACGCCGTGATCGGCACGAACTTGCGCGGCGTCTTCCTGGTCTGCAAGGCGTTCAGCCGCACGCTGGCCAAGGCCAAGGGCGCGCGGATCGTCAACATCGGCTCGGTCGTCGGCATCACTGGCAACGCCGGCCAGGTCAACTACGCCGCCAGCAAGGCTGGCCTGATCGGCCTGACCAAGTCGCTGGCCCAGGAGTTCGCCGGCCGCGGCCTGACCGCCAACGTGGTCGCGCCGGGCTTCATCGCGACCGACATGACCGCGGCGCTGCCCCAGGAAATCCGCGATGGCATGCTCAAGAACATTCCCCTCAGCCGCTTCGGTGCGCCGGACGACATCGCCAAAACGGTGGTGTTCCTGTGCGGGGACGGCGCCTCGTACATCACGGGACAGACCCTCGTGGTGGACGGCGGCATGACCATGTAGCTAGAGTTCCGCTTCCAAGATCTCCCCGGCGGTGGGGGTGACTCCTCCGCCACAGCCCTTTTCCCAAGTCCGTACGAGGCAAAGAACCGTGTCGAAGGCAGTCAACATCGAAGAGCGCGTCCACAACATCGTCTGCGAGCAATTGGGCACCACCCGCGACAAGATCACGGCGGAGACGTCGTTCATCAACGACCTGGGCGCCGACTCGCTCGACACGGTCGAGCTCGTCATGGAGTTCGAGGACGAGTTCGAGATCAACATCCCGGACGAGGACGCCGAGAAGATCCAGACCGTCGGTGACGCGGTGAAGTACATCACCGGCAAGCTCAGCTGAGCCAGGCGTTCGCGCGGGTCCGGCTGCCCGGAACGCGCGCCGCCTCTAGCCGATGGCCCCATTCCGTCTTCGCCCGCTGGTCCGCCGGCGGACATCGGGTCGCCGCGCCGCGACCTAACCTACGCGCACACCATGAGCAGACGTCGGGTCGTCATCACCGGGATCGGGGCGGTCTCCAGCCTTGGTCTCGACATGAAGTCCAACTGGGCGGCGATGCTCGCGGGCACGTCGGGCGCTGGCCCGATCAGCCGCTTCGACACGTCCAAACACACCTGCAAGTTTGCTTGCGAGGTGTGGCAGTGGGACACGGACAAGTTCTTTCCGAAGACCGAGTCGAAGCGGCTCGAGAAGTTCACCCAGTACTACCTTGTGGCCGCGAGCGAGGCGATGGCCGCGTCGGGGCTGGACATGGCCAAGGAACAGCGCGATCGCGCCGGTTGCATCCTTGGCACCGGCATCGGCGGCATCCACGAGATCGAGGCCAGCAAGGTCCTGCAGGTCGAGCGCGGCGCCGACCGCGTCAGCCCGTTCTTCATTCCGAAGATCATGGCCAACGCCATGGCTGGCCAGGCGGCCATCCGCTTTGGCCTGATGGGCACCTGCTACGTCACGTCCTCGGCCTGCGCCAGTTCGAGCCATGCCATCGGCATGGCGCTGCGGACCATCCAGTGGGGCGAAGCGGACATCATGCTGACCGGCGGTAGCGAGGCGGCGACGACCGAACTGGGGCTCGCCGGCTTCTGCTCGCTGAAGGCAGTCTCGACCCGCAACGACGATCCCAAGCGTGCGTCCCGCCCATTCGACAAGGACCGCGACGGCTTCGTCATGGGCGAGGGCGCGGCGGCGCTCGTGCTCGAGGAGTACGAGCATGCCAAGCGACGCGGCGCGCCGATCCTGTGCGAGGTGCTCGGCTACGGCTCGACCGACGATGCCTTCCACATCACGGCGCCAAACGAGGACGCGGATGGCCCCATCCGCGCCATAATGGGCGCGCTGCGGGACGGCGGCGTGGCCGCCGACAAGGTCGGCTACATCAACGCCCACGGCACCAGCACGTTCCTCAACGACAAGATCGAGACGGCCGCGATCAAGCGCGTCTTCGCCGACCACGCCAGGAAGCTCTGCGTGTCGTCGACGAAGTCGATGGTCGGCCACCTCCTTGGCGCCTCGGGCGCCATCGAACTCGCCGCCTGCGCGATGTCGATCCAAGACCGCAAGGTGCACCCGACGATCAACCAGGAGACGCCCGATCCGGAGCTCGATCTGGACTACGTCCCGAACGTCGCGCGCGACCTCAAGGTCGACTACGTGCTGAGCAACTCGCTCGGTTTCGGCGGCCATAACACGAGCCTTCTCCTCGGCCGCATCTGAGCCGCGGCCGCGGCGCAATCGACCCATGCGCACCGTCCTGGCAGGCGACCTCGGCGGCACCAAGTGCCGCTTTGCGCTGGTCAGCGAGGACTACGGCGTGCACCGGGTCCAGCACGTGCCGACGGTGCGCGAGCGCGAGCCGTTCCTGCGCTCGCTCGAACAGGCGCTGGCGACGATCGTCGCTGACCTGCCACCGGGCTGCGAGCCGCCGCTAGCGTGCGGTTTCGGCACCGCCGGGGTCGTTCCGCGCGACGGCCGCTCGATCGACCGCGCGCCGAACCTGCCACTCGACGGCTTCCCTCTGGCCGACTTCTGCGAGCGGCAATTCGGCGTGCCGACGACGCTGCTGAACGACGGCCGGGCCAGCGCTTGGGGCGAGTTCCTGCGCGGCCACGCGGCCGGCCTCGACCCGCTGCTGTGCTTGCTCTTTGGCACCGGCATCGGCATCGGATTGATCGTCGACGGCAAGCCGTTCGCTGGCGGCAACAACGCGGCGGGCGAGATCGGCCACACGACGTTCGTCCCGGATGGCCGGCTATGCCCGTGCGGCGGCAAGGGCCACTTCGAGGCGTACTGCGGCGGCCGGGCGATCACCGAACAGGGGGAAGCCAGGCTCGGTCCAGGGCCGAACGGCGGCCGTTGGACCGTTGGCGCCATCGCCAAGGCAGCCGCCGGGGCGGGCAGCACCGCTGCGGCGGCGCGCGCGATCCTGGCCGAAGCCGAGGCCGCTGCCTGTGCGCTGGTCGCCAATGCGTGCACGCTGCTCAACCCGCGCGCCGTCGTGCTCGGCGGCGGCGTGTTGTCCGGTTGGCCGGAACTCGAAGCCCGCATCGTCACCCACGTTCGCGCCGCGACGTCGCCGATGATCCACCGCGATCTCCGCTTCGTGCCGACGCTGGGCGGTAGCGACGCGATCCTGTGGGGCGCGTCGGCGGCGACCGGCAAGCTGTTCGCGGCCGGCTGAGCCTCACGCCTACGGCGGCAGGGCATCGGAAAGCCACGGCGAGACCGTATGCTGCGCCAACACCTTGGAGGGGTGCGCGATGGATGTTTGCGTGTTGGCCGGCGGGCGGTCGCCGGAACATGACGTGTCGTTGTCGTCGGTCCGACAGGTGCTGCAGCACCTCGACCGCGCGCGCTACCGCGTCTGGCCGGTGTATCTCGCCCGCGATGGCGCGTGGTGGCCGGCGAAGTCGCCGCTGCCCGCCGACGAAGCGTGGCGACCCGGCGACGCCAGAACCGCCCATGGCCCGCTGCGTCCCGGCGCGGCGCTCGCGTGGCTGCTCGATCACGCACGCGTGCAGGTGGCGCTGCCGATCCTGCATGGCCCCTACGGCGAGGACGGCACCGTGCAGGGCATGTTCGAACTGCACGACCTGCCGTTCGTCGGTTCCGGTTGCGCCGCCTCGGCCGTGGCGATGGACAAGTTGCGAACCCGCGAGACCTTGCAGGTGGCTGGCGTTCCTTTGGCCAAGGCCTACGAGCCCGCGACCCCGATCAACCGCGCCGACGCGCGCGTCGAGTTCGAGCGCATGCGGGACGCCATCGGCGTCCCCGCGTTCGTCAAGGGCGACGTCAGCGGCAGCACGGTTGGGGTGCAGCGGGTAACGACCGCCGACGAACTCGCGGCGTTCTTCGCCGAGTTCCGCGGCACGTTCCGGCGCTGGTTCGCCGAGCAGGCGCAGATTGGCGAGGAGATCACCGTGCCAGTGCTCGGCAACACCGGCGCGACCCTGCAGCCGCTGCTGCCGGTCGGCATCTATCCGCGCACCGACACGTGGTTCACGCACCAGGCGAAGTACCAGCCAGGCGCGACCGAGGAGACCGTGCCGCCGCGAGGTTGGACGGCGGCGCAGATCCGCGTCGTGCAGGACATCGCCGTCCGCTGCCACGAGGCCTTGGTCTGCGACGGCATGTCGCGCACCGACATGATTGTCACCAAGGACGGCCCAGTGGTGCTCGAGACCAACACGATCCCCGGCATGACGCCTACCAGCCTGCTGCCGCAGTCGGCGGCGAAGTGCGGCCTGCCGTTCCCGCGCCTGCTCGACACGCTGATCGACCACGCCTTGGCGCGAGCAGGCGCAAGCAAGCCGGCGACGGCGTCGGTCGCCTCGACAGGTCACGCCGCGGCTGCGGCCAACGGGGACTGAGCTGTAGCGTGCCTGCGCTGACTGCCGCAATGCTGCCGCAGGTTCGGGGCGCCACTGCGGCGCCCGGAGGCCTGTGGGCGGCCCTGCAGGCGCTCTGGCAGTCGCCCGGCGTGCTGGAGACCTGCCTGCTGCTCGTCGTCTTCGCGACGGCGCTCGGTCGCGGCGACGAGGCCGCGCGATTGCTCGCGGAGCAACACAGGCTGTTGCTCGGCGACGACGAGGTTGGTGCCGGAGGCGGGACTTGAACCCGCACGCCCGTGAGGGCGCAGGTTTTTGAAACCTGTGCGTCTGCCGATTCCGCCACTCCGGCGAGCGCGGGGCGACGAGCGTAGCTCCGGGTCCTCGGGGGTCAACGTCGACGCCACAGCCGGCCGCGCGCCGGCTGCAGAGCGACGCACGCACGCCGCCGGACGCGGCTTCCGGCCTCAGCTCGCTGCGGCCCGCAGGCGGTGCGCGCCGGGACCGGCGGCGACGACGATGCCAACGCGCTCAGCGGCCTCGATCAGGTCGCGCGCTTCGTCGAGGTCGATCGCCAGGCTCTGCGCCAACGCGAACGCCAGCGCGTCGTCGGCCACGGTCGCGGCTCGACCGCCGAGACGCTCGAAAACCTGCGGGAACAGCGAACGGTCCGGCGCAGCGTCGATCTTCGCGGTCGCTGCCGCTTCCTCGAGCGCATTGGCGCCCGTGCAGCACGGCTCGATGTTGATGCCGCAATGCGCGCACTGACCGTGGCCGTGCACGCGCACCGGTTCGCCGACCCGACCGCAGTAGGGGCAGCGGATCGCGCTCACGACATGGTGACGACGAGCTCTTCGTCGATCTCCGCCTGCAGCAGCCGCTGGATCGCCATCAGCGTGCCGGCCGACGAACTCGGACAACTGCCGCACGCGCCCTGGTAGCGGATGAACAGCGTCTTGCCCTCGAGGCCCATGACCTGCAGGCCGCCGCCGTCGCCGGCGAGCGCCGGCCGCACGCGCTCGTCGAGCAGCGCGTTGATCTTGGCCATGACCTCCGGATCGCCACCCTTGGGCAGCGTCGCCAGCGGGTCGTCGGACTTCGGCGGCGTCGGCGCGTCGATGGCGGTGTCCGGGATGTGGCTCTCGATCAGCCGCGTCACCTGCTCGGCGACGGCGCGCCAATCGGCCTGCCCCGTCATGCTGACGGTGACGAAGTTGTCGCAGAAGAAGAGCGTGTCGACGCCGGGGATGGCGAACAGGCCCTGGGCCAAGACGTCGCTGCGCGCTTGCTCCGGCTTGGCGTACGCCAACGAGTGGCCGGGCTTGGCCAGCTGCGTGTCGCAGAGGAACTTGAACGCGTTGGGGTTGGGCGTCGGTTGGATGCTCGAGACCTTCATGCGGCTCGCAACGATAGCAGGGATCGGTACCCGTAGGATGTGGGACTTGTCCGTCGCGCCGGCAAGGGCGGCGGTCGCTCAGTGCAGCGGCGGCGCGCGGGCGTCGGCCAGGCCGGTGGTGAAGACAGCCGGCCGCCACAGGCCGACGGCGCTGGCGTGGTCGACGCCTGCGCGAACGAGCTGGCTCACCGTGCCACGGCACAGCGCGCCGTTGGCGGCGGGCATGGCGGCGCCCTACTCACGCGCGCGGGCCGACACGCGCGGCGAAGTCGCCGGTCCGGCATTTCTTCGCGGCTGGCGCCGCGGCACGATGCCAGCGTGACGACTGCCGCCGCCGATCTCGCCTTCCTCGCGCCGGGCTTCGTGCACCAGCTCGGCAACGTCTTCTTCGCCATGCAGGGCCAGGTGCTGCAGGCCGACGCCGCCGCCGCCGGTCCGGCGCTGCAGGCGATCGCCGACCAACTGGACCGCGGCGCCGCGGCGCTGCGGCTGCTGCGGCACGTTCTCGGCGACGGTGGTCCAGAGCCGGCGCCCGCCGGCCGCGCGGTCGCCGACCTCGCCGACCTGCTGCGGGTGAGCGTGCGTGAGGCCGGGCATCGCTACGAAGCGAGCGTCGACGCGCCAGCGGGCCGCATGGTCGACCTGGCGACGTTCGTGCCGGCGACCGTGGCGGCGCTGCGGGTGGTGGTGCTCGCCCTGCCAACCGGCGTGCCGGCGCTGGTCCGCGTCGCCTGGAGCGACGTCGACGGCCGTCTGCGCCTCAGCGTGGCGCCGCAGGCCGGCAACCTGCCGTTCGCGTTCGATGCGGTGGGCGCGGCGGCGGCGTGGCAGCAGCGGGCGGCGGCGCACGACTGGCCGTGGCGGCTGCTGGGGGAAGGCACCGGGCTCTGCCTCGCAAGTACGGTGTAGCCTCCTTGCGTCTCAACGATTACTTCCCGAACCGACCTATCGTGACCCGCGCCTGATTCCGAGTTCAACCCCGCGAGCGCCGTGGCGAAGCCCAAGATCCTGGTCATCGAAGACGAGCCCGACATCCTCGAGGTCATGCAGTACAACCTCGCGCGCGAAGGCTACAAAGTCGTCGCCTGCCGCAATGGCGAGCAGGGCCTGAGCCGCATCCGCACCGACAACCCGGACCTGGTCATCCTCGACCTGATGCTCCCGGGCATGGACGGGGTCGAGGTCTGCCGGCAGGTCAAGTCGGACCCGGTGATCCGGTCGATCCCGATCATCATGGTCACCGCCAAGGCCGAGGAGAGCGACATCGTGCTCGGCCTCGGCATCGGCGCCGACGACTACCTCGGCAAGCCGTTCAGCCCCCGCGAGCTGATCGCGCGCGTCAAGGTCGTGCTGCGTCGCGGCCCGCTGCGCGAGCAGTCCGGCGCCGGCGAGCGCGTCGTGCGCGGCGCGCTGACCATCGACCTCGGCCGGCACGAAGCGCGGATCGACGCGCAACTGGTGACCTTGACCCCGACCGAGATGCGGTTGCTGCACTTCCTGGCCTCGCACCCGGGCCGCGTGTTCCCGCGCGCGCATCTGCTCAGCCGCATCATCGGCGAGGACGCGATCGTCACCGACCGCAACATCGACGTGCATGTCCGGGCCCTGCGGCAGAAACTCGGCGATCACGCCGCCTGCATCGAGACCGTGCGCGGCGTCGGGTATCGTTTCGCCGACGCGGTCCGCTAGCTTTCGGGCAGCGGCCAGCACGCTGCCCATGAGCGCCGACATCGAACTCGCTGCCCTCGCGACGACCGTTGCGCTCGCGACCATCAGCGCCGCGACTGCGTGGCGTTGGAGCCGACGCTGGCGGGACGAAAACGGTCGACGGACGCAATTGACCGCCGAATTGGCGAGTGCCAGGACGGAGGCGGCGAGGGCCGTTGCGGCGCTGGCGGGCGCCAGCGACGGACTGATCGTCGTCGACGGCAACGGCCGCATCGTGGCCTGCAACCCGAACGCCGTCGACTTCGCCCAACTGCCGCCGTTGGCGAACGGTCGGAGGTTGCAGGACTGCGTGCCTTGGGCGCCGTTGCCGTCCGCGCTCGAACTCGCGGCGGCGACCGGCGAGCCACAGTACTTCGAACTCGAAGCCGATCCCGCCGGCCGCGCGCTGGCGGTCCGCGTCCGGCGTCTGCCCGACCAGGGCGTCGTCGTCGCGATCGACGACACCAGCCGGCTGAAGAAGCTCGAGTCGCTGCGGCGCGACTTCATCGCCAACGTCTCGCACGAACTCAAGACGCCGCTGGCGGCGATCCAGGGCTTCGTCGAGACCATGCAGGATGACCTGGAGATGCCGACGACGACGCGCGTGCGCTTCCTCGATCGCATTGCGCGGCAGACCGAGCGGTTGACCACGCTGGTCGCCGACCTGCTGACGCTCTCCCGACTCGACGACGAAGGCGACCAGGCGCGCGAGCGCCGGCCCCTCGAGCTCGGCGGCGTCGTGCGCGAGACGGTGCGCGACCTGGCGCCGCTGGCGGAGAAGCGGCAGGTGCGTCTGGCGCTCGCCGGGCCGGAGGGGGGGATGTGGGTGCGCGCCGACCGCGAGGCGCTGCGGCAGGTCGTCGGCAACCTGGTCGACAACGCCATCAAGTACACCGGCGCTGGCGGCGACGTGCGCGCGCAGCTGGCAATCGACGACGGCCGCGCGCTGCTCGAAGTCGTCGACACCGGCATCGGCCTGTCGTCCGAGGACCAGGAGCGCGTGTTCGAGCGCTTCTATCGCGTCGACCGCGCCCGCTCGCGCGACCTCGGCGGCACGGGCCTCGGCCTCGCGATCGTCAAGAACACCGTCAAGGGCCTCGGCGGCGAAGTTGGCGTGCGCAGCCGGCTGGGCGCCGGCAGCACCTTCTGGGTGACGCTGCCGCTCGTCGCCGACCGCGGCGACGAGCCGTTCGACGCGCCGTAAGGGCGCGCCGGGGCCGCGGCGCTACTGGATGACGCCGCCGCGCTGGGCGAACTCGGCGCTCTTGTCGTGCATGCCCTTCTTGGCGTACTCGCGCACCTCCTCGGTGATCTTCATCGAGCAGAAGCGCGGTCCGCACATCGAGCAGAAGTGCGCCACCTTGGCGCCGTCCTGCGGCAGCGTCTCGTCGTGGTAGGCGCGCGCCGTCTCGGGGTCGAGCGCGAGGTTGAACTGGTCCTCCCAGCGGAACTCGAAGCGCGCCTTGCTGAGCGCGTCGTCGCGCGACTTGGCGCCCGGGTGGCCCTTGGCGAGGTCGGCGGCGTGCGCAGCGATCTTGTAGGCGATGACGCCCTGCTTGACGTCCTCGCGGTTGGGCAGGCCGAGGTGCTCCTTCGGCGTGACGTAGCACAGCATCGCGGTGCCGAAGCTGCCGATCATCGCCGCGCCGATCGCCGATGTGATGTGGTCGTAGCCTGGCGCGATGTCCGTCGTCAGCGGGCCCAGCGTGTAGAATGGCGCCTCGTGGCAGACGGCGAGCTGCCGGTCCATGTTCTCCTTGATCTGGTGCATCGGCACGTGGCCGGGGCCCTCGATCATGGTCTGGACGTCGTGCTCCCAGGCGACCTTGGTCAGCTCGCCGAGCGCTTCTAGCTCGCCGAACTGCGCCGCATCGTTGGCGTCGGCGATCGAGCCCGGGCGCAGGCCGTCGCCCAGCGAGAACGACACGTCGTACTTGGCGAGCAGCTCGCAGATCTCGCGGAAACCGGTGTAGAGGAAGTTCTCTTCGTGGTGGTGCAGGCACCACTTGGCCATGATCGAGCCGCCGCGCGAGACGATGCCGGTGACGCGGTCGGCGGTCAGCGGCACGTGCCGCAGCAGCACGCCGGCGTGGATGGTGAAGTAGTCGACGCCCTGCTCGGCCTGCTCCTCGAGCACGTCGAGGAACATGCGCAGGTTCAGGTCCTCGACGCGGCCCTGCACGCGTTCCAGCGCCTCGTAGATCGGCACCGTGCCGATCGGCACCGGGCTGTTGCGCAGGATCCACTCGCGGGTCGCGCGCAGGTTCTTGCCGGTGCTGAGATCCATCACCGTGTCGGCGCCCCAGCGGATCGACCACTGCAGTTTCTCGACCTCCTCCTCGATCGAGCTGCCGAGCGCGCTGTTGCCGATGTTGGCGTTGATCTTCACCAGGAAGTTGCGGCCGATGATCATCGGCTCGACCTCCGGGTGCTTGCGGTTGGCCGGGATGATGGCGCGGCCGCGGGCGATCTCGCTGCGCACGAACTCCGGATCGCAGTTCTCGCGGATCGCGACGAAGCGCATCTCCTCGGTGACGACGCCGCGCCGGGCGTAGTGCATCTGCGAGAAGTTGCGGTCGCCGCGGACAACGCGGGCGTCGATCCACGGCTGGCGGCGCTTGGGCAGGCCCTTGCGGATGTCGTGCTCCTGCGGGCCGGTGGTGTCGTAGACGCGAACGACGTCGCCGTTGGTCAGCGCGATGTCGCGCGCGGGAACTTGCAGGTCGCCGATGGCGATCTTCTGCGAGCGGGGGAAGGACTCGGCCAACGGGCGCAGGCCCGGACGGGGGATCTCGGTCATGCTGCTGTTTCCTACGCCGGTGCGAACCGGATCAGGTTCAAGGGGTGCATCTCAGCCCGCATCGACGGGCGCCCCCAAGCAGTGGGGCGGACACGATCCGGGATCGCGCGTTCTCGCGCAAGGGCGAGGATCAGCCGCCGCCGGGGGCGCGGCGCGGCGCTGTGCCACCGGACACATCTGGCGCGCCGGGTTCGGGCGCGCGGTGCGTGGCGTCGATCGGCTGCCCGCCGTCGCCCGAACCGGTCGCGGGCGTCGCCTGCGGCAGCAACGGCAAGGCGAAGACCTGGCGCAGTTCGGCCGGCACGCGCGGACCGAGCCAGTCGACAGCAAGGCGCGACAGACGCGAACTGTGCGAACCCTCGACCGCGTCGGCGATCTGGCTGCCACGGAAGAACATGAGCACGAAGAAAACGACGAAGAGCACGACACAGCCACCGGTCGCGATGCCGAGCAGGCCGCCGCCGAGCCGGTCGTAGAAGCCGAGCCCCGCCGTGACCGCGAGCTTCTGCACGGCGATTGCCAGCAGGCTCAGCACGATCAGCACGGCGAGGAAGCAGAGGCAATACGCGAGGTAGATGGTGGTCGTCGTTGGTTCGGCGCCCATCTGTGCGGCGGCTGCGGCGTCGGCCGGACGCGTCAGCCAGCTCGCCACGTCGCCGCCGTGCCGGCCGGCCACGACGTAGGCCGCGACGAGGATGCCGATCCGGCTCACCTGCCAGATCAGGCCCTTGAACAGGCCGAGCACGAAGAACACGCCGAGCACGCCGAGCGCGGTCGTGTCGACCCACCCGAGCGACTGCAGCGATTCCATCGCGCCAGCGCCGCCGTCCTGCGTCGCACCCTGCGGAATCACCGCCGCATTATGCCGCAAAACGGGCGACTCGGCGAGTGGGCGAGGCTGCCGTTGCTTTCCGGCGCGCTTCTGGCGACCCTGCCGACGATGGACCACGATGAAGCCATGCTGGCGGCCCGCGCGGTGACCACGCTCGCCGCCCGGCTGGCGCAGGACAGCCACCTCGCCGCCGAACTGCAGCGCGCGCGGCGTGAGTTCTTTCTCGATGGCACGGCGGCTGCCGCGTCGCTTCCCGGCGCCGCCGCCGCCGCCGAACTGCGCTTCCAGGAGTGGTTCACCTTGGAACGCGAGAGCGAGGTCCTCGGAGCCGTGCCGGCCGCGGTTCCCGAACTGGGCGGCGAGGCAGCAGACTTCGTCGATTCGCAGGCTGGCCTTTGGCTCGTGGAGCAGGTGACGACGCGCACCGTCGAGGCGCGCGACCTGCAGGACGGTCAGGCGATCGACCTGCACGCGCCGCTGGGCGCCCTGGAGCCCGGCGACCTCATCGTCGGCCGGATCTACGCCGAAGGCGCCGGTCGCTGGACGCCGTCGACGGCGGCAGCGATCTACCGCCCGGGCAACGAAATCGCACAGGCTTTCCTGCGCGACATGCTGCGCCTTGGCCTCGAGCGCCGGCTGCAGCAGATTGAGCTCGAGCGGTTGTTGCTGATGCGCCCCACGGCCCCGCGCGCCTCCACGCCGCCGGCTCCAGCGCTGGCTGATAGCGTGCCTGATCAGCCACTCGAACACCTCGAGGCCGATCTCGATCGGCTGCTGACCGCAGCGGGCAGCGAGCACTCCGCGGCCGCGATCAGCCAGCAACTGGCGTTGGCGGTGCGCCCTGGTCAGGTCCTCGGACCGCTGCTCGACGAGCTCGCCTTCGACACCTCGGTCAATCTCGACGCCGCGCGCGAGCTGCTGCTGGCAATCTGGAACGCACACCATCGCGCGCGCAGCGAAGATGGCGACGCGACGGCCGCCGAACGCACGGCGCCGGGCGAGACGCTGGGCGAGCGTCTGGTGCGCACGCTCGACGAAGGACTTGCGCAGAAACGCGATGTCGAAGAACTTTTCGCGCAACTCGAACGCATGGCCGGCATCGAGCCAGGCGAACAGGACGACGAGTCCGATCGCAACGACAACGAAGCCGGCGAGGATGAGGCATGGCGCGCTCGCGGCGAGGCCGACGATGAGGACGATGCCACGGCTGGCGCCGACGCCGACGGCAATCTCGCGGCGCTGATCGAGGAATACCTGTGGGAGACGGGGCGCACAGAGGATCCGGCGGCCGCCGATCTCCGACACTTCGCGCAGTTGCCGACCAACGCCGCGCTGCCGCACCGCGATCTCGAGGAGATCACCGCTGCGGACTGCATGCGCCTGCTGCTGCACGTCTACCTCGCCGCCCTGCCGACCGAGCGCGCCCTGCGCGTGCGCTCGACCTTTGAGCAACTGCTCGGTTTCTACCAGTGGGCTGTCGAGGTGCAGGAGATGGACATCGGGACGGTGCTCGACGGGTGCCGAGGCGGCCTGGTCGACCAGGTCGAGCGGCTGCAGGCGGCATCCATCGCGCTGTCGACCGCCGCGTCGGGCCGCGTGCGCCCCGGCATGCTCGAGGTGGAGGAGTTGGCCAAGGCAGGCTTTGGCGCGCGCGACGACGATGGGGGCGATCACTGGATCGAGGCGCCGCAGGCCGCTGCGCACCTGCGCGTCGGCGACCTGCTGCTCGGCGCACTGGCGCCGGCCGCCGGACCGCGGGCCAGCCGCAGCTTCACCGGTCTCGTCGTCGCCCTGCCGGCCGACGCGCGCGCGCTGATGGAGTGACGTTCGTCCCATCGGGCAGACCGCGCCGCCCGCGAGCCGGCGCACGACCTCGCGCGGCAGGCCGGCGTGTTCGCTCGCACGGGGCGCTTTGTGGTCGGCGCAGCCTGCAGGCCGCGCCGACCGAGATCTTCCAGCGCCTGACCCTCGGCGGCGACGCCAAGCAGAAGGCTCGACACTGCGTGGGGCAGGCGACAGCCGGCAGCAGCGGTCCTAGGCTTGCCGACGTGTCCACGCAGTGCGACGTCCTGGTGCGCGGCGGCGGCGTCGCCGGGGCGGCCGCCGCGCTGTTGTGCGCGCGTCGCGGCCTCGCCGTTACGTTGGTCGAGCCGGGGCGGTCGGCGTTTTCGGGGCCATTCGAGACCATGGTCGCCTCGGCCGAGCGCATGCTGCAGCGCATCGGCATCGCCGACGTCGTGGTCGCCGCCGCCCGCCGCGATCCGATGCGGCACGGCGCGGCCTGGGGCGCGCCGGAGTTCGTCTGGCGCGACGGCGAGCCGCCGGGCTTGCTGCTGGCGCGGGGCGCCTTCGACGCGGCGCTGCGCGCTGCCGCGGTAGCCGCCGGCGTGCGCGTGCTACGGCGCGAGCCCGCCGACGTGCCGGCGTCGGCGCTGCAGTTCGACGCCCGCGGGCGCGCGGCCCACAGCGGCGCAGCGCCGGTCGAGCGCGGCCCGTCGCTGCTCGCCGTCACCGTCGTCGGCGCGCCGCACGCCGGCGACGCCGGCACAGCCACGGTGGAGGCCACGGCCGATGGTTGGATCTGGACGCACGCGCCGGACAGGGCACACGCGGGCGCGGCGGTGTTCGTCGACGGCGCGCACGCACGCCGCGCAGGGCTG
>Ga0194131_10000507_pt1 | contig 65731 bp, 45 predicted proteins | sample TA2KigO120mmetaG_FD_148631 | JGI IMG/M metagenome (GOLD analysis project Ga0194131, IMG submission 148631) | Freshwater microbial communities from Lake Tanganyika, Tanzania - TA2015053 Kigoma Offshore 120m | ecosystem: Environmental > Aquatic > Freshwater > Lake | place: Tanzania: Lake... | reverse complement strand
TCTGATTGGCTACACTCTGTCATAGGGGAAAGCCGCTCCTCTCTTCGCACAACTTTTACTAGAAAAATCAGTTATGCCAGAGAATGCGGCTTTCCGCTACACTTCCCGTGAGAAAAACGGGCTAGCGCACCGGCAACGGCTCAGGCTCGGCGGAGCCGTCGGCGCGGGAGTCCGAGGCGCCCTGGTTCACACCGGTTTTTCGATTGTGGAGCACCGCCGCGCCGCGGCCCATGGCGGATGAGTGCGCGTCGCGGATCTCCAGTTCGTGGCCCAGCGCGGAGAGGCGCCGCAGGGTCTCGAGCCCCACGCGCGATTCGATGGAGGCGTCGCAGCCCGACGGCCCTTTCTTCGTGAATCGAGGAGCTTCAAGGGCCGCCTGGATGTTCATGCCGAAGTCGGCCACGTGGGAGACGAACTGCGCGTGCGCGAGCGGCTGATTGGGTCCACCCATGATGCCGAAGCCGATCCGCTCATCGCCGCGCTCCATAAACGCCGGAATGATGGTGTGGAAGGGGCGCTTGCGGGGCGCCAGCGTGCGCGGCAGGCCGGCATCCAGTTCAAACCCGGTGCCGCCGCGATTGTGCAGCAGGAATCCCATGCCCTCCACTGTGACACCGGACCCGAAGCCCGCCGAGATGCTCTGGATCCACGATGCTATGTTGCCTTCGCGGTCGACCACGGCGAGATAGGTGGTGTCGCTGCCCATGGGCTGGCCGGGCCCGGCATCGCAGTTGGCCTTGGCGGGATCGATCAATCGAGCGCGTTCCTGCGCGTATTCCCGCGAGAGCATGCCGGCCACGGGAATCTTGTGAAACTTCGGATCGCCGATGCGCGGACGAAGGTCGGCGTAGGCAAGCTTCATCGCCTCAATCTTCTTGTGAAGCTCCTCGGCGCTATGCGGGCCCTGGGGAGCGGCCGGAAACTGCTCGAGAACATTGAGCATCTGGAGCGCCGCGATCCCCTGGCCGTTGGGCGGCAACTCGTAAACCCGCCAGCCGCGGTAGGTACTGTGGATGGGTTCCGCCCATTCGCTTGAAAACTCCGCAAGGTCGGCGGCCGACATGGTTCCGCCCAGCTTCGCCGAAGTGGCGAGAATGGCCTGGGCGATGGCCCCGCGGTAGAATTCGTCGCGTCCATTCGCGCGGGCCACCAGACGCATGGCGCGCCCCAGATCGGGGTTGCGAAAGACCGCCGAGACCGCGGGTGCGGCGCCGCCCGGAAGAAACACGCGGCGGCTCTCTTGGTGTGCATCAAGCTGCTGCCGGTTGCGCTGCCAGGCCGCCTGGAGGATCTCTGGAACCGGATAGCCCTCTTCGGCATAGTGGACCGCCGCTCCGAAGAGCTGTTCCCATCGCAGCCGCCCGAACTTGCCGTGCATCTTCGCCCATCCGTCCACCGCGCCCGGCACGGTGACGGCGTGGATGCCCTGTTGCGGCATCTTGTCCATCTTGAGGCCCCGCAGATACTCCACGGTGAGGCCGGCGGGAGCCCAGCCGCTGGCGTTCAAGCCCCAGAGCTTGCCGGTCTTGGCTTCCCAGTAGAGGACGAAGAGGTCGCCACCGATGCCGCACATCATGGGTTCGGTGACACCCAATACGGCGTTCGCGGCGATGGCCGCATCCACCGCCGAGCCGCCGGCGGCAAGAATCTGCGCCCCGGCCTGCGAGGCGAGCGTGTGGCTGGTGGCGGCGATGCCGTGCCGCGTCATGACGACGGAGCGGGCGTAGCCGCGATCCTGTCCGTGAACAATGGGGCCCATGGTGGTGGTTACCAGTGTGAGAATGGCGAGGCGATGCTGCATGGAGGCCTCCCCATTATGCCGCGGTGGAGCTACTTCTTGCGCGTCCCCCCGCCCCCGGCCGGGGCCGCAAAACCGTCCCAGCGCGGGTCGCCGCCGCGAGCGCCCGGGGCCATCTTATCCCACGGTTCGCGAGAGAGGCCGTTCAGATCGTAGACCACGCGGCCACCGCGCAGGGTCATCTCGCAACTCAGCTTGCGGTCCCCGTCGAGGCGTCCGCCGTTCTGATCGACGAAGCCGAAGCGCCCGCGCTCCAGGCGAAGCACGGCCACATCAGCGATGGCGCCCGCCGACAGATGCCCCAGTTCCTCATGTTGAACCTCCCGCGCCGGATTCCAGGTGGAACGCAGGATCACGTCGTCCAGTGTCATGCCCAGCGCCATGATCTTGCTCATCACGTTGAGCATGTCTTTCATGCCGGCGTTCATGCTGGAGATATGCAGATCCGTTGAGATGGAGTTGGGATAAAAGCCCTCCTTGAACGCCTGCACGGCGGTCTGGAAGACAAAGCTGCCGCCGCCGTGACCGACGTCGAAGATGACACCGCGCTTCTGCGCCGGAAGGATGGCGGGGTTCACACGGCCGTCGATCAGTTCGCCGCGAGCGCCGCCATAGCAGTGCGTGAAGATATCGCCGGGACGAAATTTGGAGGTGATGAGTTCAGCAAGCGACCGTTCCGGATACGCCCGGCCGAAATCGACCATCACAGGAATCTTCGCCGCGCGGCCTGCTTCAAGCGCCTGATCCACCGGCTTCCATTCCGGTCCGCCGAAGTGCGCGGTCTTGATGCCGACGATGACGCCCTTGTGCTTGAGCGCCATTTCCCCGGTGGGCCTGGCATCCATGTCGCTCATGTCCTGTTCGAAATGGCCGCCGCGCATGCCATGGCCGACGACGTTGAGGAAGGCGAGAATGCGGGTGCGGGAACGGTCGATGACCCGGTTCTTGAAGTCCTCGAAATTGCGCCAGCCGGAACTGCCGGCGTCGGCGACGGTGGTGACGCCGGTGCGGTAGGTGAAGCCGTCGGGATAGACGCTGTTGTCGCCGGCGTAGGAGCCGCGCTCACCGGTGCCGGCGTAGACATGAACGTGGATGTCGATGAGGCCGGGTGTGACGTAGAGTCCTGAGACATCCACGGTCTTGAGGGCGCGGGAGGAGGCGACGTTGGCGGCCACCAGGGCGATGCGGCCGTTCTTGATAGCGACGTCACGAAGGGCGCTGAGGCGGTTCTTGCCGTCGATGACATGGCCGCCCTTGAGAAGGAGGTCGAACTCCTGGGCGAGGGCTGTGGAGGCGCCGAGGAACAGTGGGAGGGTGGTGAGTACAACGGAGAGCTTCATGATGAAACGATTCCGCCCAAGTATACAGGGAATGGCATGCACGGGGGCCGCGCGCCCGCCAACTACAATCGGAGAATGCCTCGCAAGAACACCGGTTCCTGGCACATTGGGGTGGCGGCGGAAGCCATCGCGGCCGCGCAGTTTGCCCGGCTCGGTTACGACGTTTCAGTGCAATACGGTGCGAACCAGCCGGAGTACGATCTTATCGTGGTGCGGGAAGACCACCTGATGAAGGTCTCAGTGAAAGGCAGCCAGGACGGCTCTTGGGGCCTGACGCAGTCCTTCGTCCGTAACGCGGACTATCATCAAGCCATAGAAGTCTGGCTCGAGAGACATAGCCGGAACACCGTGCTCTGTTTCGTTCAATTCAAGGACGTAAGACCCGACCAGATGCCTCGGCTCTACCTGGCCCGCGCGGCCGACGTGGCTCAGATGCTTCGCGCCGCCGCCAAAGGGCGCGGTGACACCATACTCTACGAGCACCACACTTGGGGACCTCGCGCCGCCGGAGCGGGTACAACCGAGAGAATTCCTGATGAGTGGCGGTTCTCAGCCGAGCGCATCGACCACTTGCTGCGGTCTTCAACGTAGCGTGGCGCCACCCTAGCGGGTGAGCCAGACAATCCCCGTTACGCCCAAGCCAATTCGGAACCGTGGTGGCAAGACCCCACCACGCCGGGCAGTTTCGCGGAACCAGAGCGAAGCCTTGTGCGTTCAATTAGGCATGTCACTCCTGCTGTGTGTCGCCGCACTCGTTCAGCAGCCTGTTTTCGGGACCACTGTCGTCATCCCCTCAGGGCTGAAGGGCGACGTCTACCATCTGCCGAACTCCACCAGTTCGCTCGCCGAACTGGCGGGGCGCAAGCCCGTGGGGTCCATCTATGCAACCTCCCTCAACGTCCCACCCCAGGACTTCTCGTTCGGCTTCCCCGGCGTGACGGACCGCTTCGAATGGTTCGCCATCGACTACTCAGGGAAGTTCTGGATCGACAAGCCCGGGCTCTACCGGTTTCGCCTGATCTCGGACGACGCCGCGATGCTCTACATCGACGGGCAGTTGGTGATCGACAACGACGGCGTGCATTCGCCCGAAGTCAGGCGTGGCAGCATCCGGTTGAAGGGCGGTATTCACGCGATCCGGGTGCCCTATTTTCAGGGTCCCAGGACGACGGTCGCCCTGGTGCTTGAGGTTGCCGGACCCGGCGAAGAGCGTCCCCGGGTGTTCAGCACCGATGAGTTCAAGCCACCGGGAAATCCGGACGAGTAAAAGTTCCCGGGCGAAGCTACGGCGGAAGCCTCCGACCAAGATCTGGACCGGACCATTCCAATCCGGATTGAAGCGGACTCCAGAAACCGGCGAGGCCGCGGCCGGCGGTAAACTACTTCAAGCTCAGCCCGCCATCCACAGCCAGCACCTGTCCCGTGATGAACCTGGTTGCGTTCAGGAAATAGGAAACCGCCTCGGCAACCTCCTCGCCCGTGCCCGCGCGGCGTGCCGGTGTGGCCTGAATGAGGCGGCTCACGCTCTGCTCTTCTTCCGCGCCGAATGGAATCACACCCGGCGCCACACTGTTCACGCTCACGCTGGGCGCCCAGGCGGCCGCCAGAGCCCGGGTGAGATGAATGACACCGGCCTTTGACGCGCAGTAGTGGGCATGCGACCCCCAGGCTTTCAAGCCGCCGAGCGAGCTGATGTTGACGATGCGCCCACCCTCGGCCGCCAGCATGATCCGCGCGGCCTGCTGGCAGGAAAAGAACACGGCCTTCAGGTTGACATCGTGAATCTCATCCCACTGGTCTTCCGTGATCTCAAGCGGATCGATTCGCGTGAAGCGGGCCGCATTGTTCACCACACCGTCGAGCCGGCCCATCCGGCTGTGGACCTCGCTGTAGAGGCGCGTTATCTCCGGCACTCGCGAAAGATCGGCCTGAAACACCAGGGACCCGGGACACTCTTCCGCCAGCGCCCGCGCTTCGGCGACTGAGGTCTGGCAGTGGATGGCCACGCGCCATCCTTCGCCCGCAAGACGCCGGGCGATGGCACGCCCCATGCGCCGCGCCGCACCCGTCACTAGAACTGCGCGATCCATCGGATGCACAATAGCATTGATCGCCATGCCAAAGCTTGCCCTGCTGTTTGACGCCGAGTCGCCCCATGTGGACAACTACCTGGAAGCCGCCGCCAGCGCGCGGCGCGTGGATGAGATTGCCGTTGCGGGACCCTTTGCCGCCACCCGCTACCCGAAGTTCCAAACGGCCGGCGGCACACCCTGGCGGCACTTCGCGAATGAACGCGAATTGCTGGAGCGCTTCCGGCCACAAGTGAGCGTGGTGTCGTACCCGGCCGACCGCTCGCCGGGCTTTGTTCGCATGGCGCTTGAGGCGGGCACGCACGTGATCGCCGAGAAACCCGCGTGCGTCAGGGCAGCCGATTTCGCGCCGCTCGCACGGATGGCCGACTCGAAGCATCTCTTCCTGATGCTGGCGGTGGCGAACCGCGTGCTACCGCTCATCCGCCGGGCACGCACGCTGGTTCAAGACGGAGCGATAGGAACGCCCTACGCCGCGCACCTGTTTCTGGTGGCCGACCAGACACGGTTGAAGTCCCCGGACTATGGACGGAGTTGGGTGGCCCGTAAGGAGCGGGCGTTCGGCGGGTTCCTCAGTTGGGTGGGCATTCACTATCTGGATCTGTTGACGTACCTGACGGAAAGCAGCTTCACCCACGCCAGCGCCATCACGCGCAACGCCAACCGGCTGCCGCACACCGCGGAAGACTCGGTGGCGGCAACGCTTGTGATGCGGAATGGCCTGATCGCCAGCCTGCACGACGGGTATTACGTCGACAAGGGCTATCAGAGCGGAGTGAGCCTGTGGGGCAGCAACGGCTGGCTGCGGTTCGATGTGCATGGCACCCAAAGCGGCGCGGGGCGTACCCTTGATTGGATGACATACGGCAAGCCCGGCGCGGAGCGCGAGACGTTCCAGGCAGACAACAGCAACGCCTATGCTCTGTTCGTGCAGGAGGCGATTGACGCCGACGCGCGCAACGCCAGTCCGATGCTCAAGGCGGGCCACAGCCTGCACCTGCTGCGCACGCTGGATGCGGCGTACCGTTCAGCCGCCTCGGGGCGGCTTGAGAGCATCGGTTGACTAGTCCTCGAACGGGATTTCGAAGTAGAACAGTTCCTTGTTGGTGCCGGCTTCCACGATGCCGGTGAGGTAGAGTTTGGAATCAACGCGGTTCTGCGTCTGGAAGTAGAAAAAGCCGTGCGCTTCCTCGCCGGGCCCCAGCATCTTTGCCGCGAATGCACGGCCCTCGATCTCGAAGGCGGCGAGCGGATTCTTCTTCTTCCGGCGCGGCAGTGGAATCGGCCGGGTTGACGGCAGCTTAGGCTTGTCGGGACCCACAAGGTACGCCACGTCTGCAGCCGGGGTGGCCTCAATGCGGTTCCGCCCCCAGTGATACTCCAAGCGCATACCGTCCAGCTTCAGGGCCTGCGGACGATCATTGCGGATGATCACCAGCACCGGCAGGACACCGAAGCGATAAGGCGACACCTTGCCGAAAGCCGTGGCCGCTTCCTCGTCACGATCGAAGGCCTGCACAGCCACTGTCACGCCATCCAACTTGACCTTACCCTTGAAAGACTCCAGCGCCGCGGGGCGGAAGGGCTGGGCTTCCTTTCCCTTGTCCTGTGCGGCGCCTTGATCCTGTACGGCCAGGAATGCTGCCGCTATACTGAAAAACGCAAAAGCGAACGGGCCGGTCTTGCGCACGTTGATCTATCTCCTTTATCGCGTCCTGCAGTGGGTGGCGTTCCCACTGGTCTTAGTGTACGTTCTCTGGCGCGTGGCCCGGCGCCGCGGCTACGCGGATGGGCTCGGCGAGCGCTTTGGCGCCTTTGCCTTTAACGGGACGCCCGCGGGCGGCGTCTGGTTGCACGCGGTTTCCGTGGGCGAGGCGGTGGCGGCCACGGCCCTGGTGAAGGCGCTGCGCGAACGCTGGCCCGGCACTCCGCTTTGGGTTTCGGTGGGCACGGTGGCGGGACGCGAGATGGCCGTGCAGAGACTGGCAGCCCAGGTGGACGGCATCTTCTACGCCCCGTTCGACTACTGCTTCGCCATTCGAAGGCACCTGCGGTGCTTACGCCCGGCGGTGGTGGTGGTTCTTGAGACCGAAATCTGGCCGAACTTCTTCCGCGAGGTGAAGCGGACCGGCGCGGCGCTCATTCTGGCCAACGGCCGGATCTCCGATCGCGCCATGGGGCGATACCGGCGGCTGCGATGGTTCTTCGCACCGGTCTTGAGCCAGGTTGACCGCCTGCTGGCTGAAAGCGAGTTCAACCGTGAGCGGTTCATCGAAATCGGCGCGCCCGCGGCGTTGACCGGCGTTTGCGGCAATCTCAAGTACGACTTCACGCCGGCCGGTCCGGAGGATGTGGCGGCTGTGGTGCGCGGCCTGCTGGAGCGGCTTGAGCAGCCGCCGGTGTGGATTGCCGCCAGCACCATGCCGCCGCTGGGCGATGGCGATGTGGATGAAGACGACGTTGTGATCGAGGCGTTTCGCCGGCTTGGGGGCAGGCATCGCGACGTGTTGCTGGTCCTTGTACCGCGCCGGCCGGAACGTTTCGACATAGCGGCGGGCAAACTGGAAGCGGCGGGCATTCCTTACCTGCGCCGCAGCGGCTTGCAGCCCGGCGCCAGGCTCCGGTTGCCGGGCGTGCTGCTGGTGGACACCATCGGCGAATTGAGCGGCCTGTTTTCGATTGCCGACGTGGTCTTCATGGGGGGCACGCTCGCGCGGCGCGGGGGGCACAACATTCTGGAGCCGGCGGCGGCGGCACGGCCGGTGATCATCGGCCCGCACATGGAGAACTTCGCGATGATCGCGCAGGAGTTCCGCGAACGCGGCGCGGTGCATGAAATTGCTAATGGCGAGGGCTTGGCAGCGGCCGTGGACGCCCTGCTTCGCGATGGGGGAGCGCGGGCCCGGCTGGGGCTGCTGGCGCTGGAACTGGCGGAGGCGCGGCGGGGAGCGGCGGATCGCATTGTGGAGGCGGTTGTCGAGTTGGAATCGCGCACGCTACGGGTGGGGTCGCCTTTGCAGGCCTTAACGCCCTTGACGTGGCTCTGGCGCGGGTTGGTTTGGCTGGACCGCTCCCTGAAGACACCGGCAACACTGCGTACACCGGTGGTGAGTGTGGGCGGACTGGCGATGGGGGGCTCCGGCAAGACTCCCGTAGCGCTCTGGCTGGCCCGTGGACTGGCGGAACGCAAGCTTCGCCCGGCCGTGCTGACGCGGGGCTATGGGCGCGGATCGAGGAAAGTGCTGGCGTTGGCCCCCGGTGCTCGAATGAGCCCGCGGGATACCGGGGATGAGCCCCAGTTGTTCTTGCGCTCGGGGGTCTGCATCACGGGCATCGGGGCACACCGTGCGGCGGCCGGCCGGCTGGTGGAACGGGACTTCCGGCCCGATGTGATGATCCTCGATGACGGCTTCCAGCACTGGGCGCTGGAACGCCGGTGCGACATCGTTGTGCTGGATGCGATGGACCCGTTCGGGGGTGGCCTTTTTCCGGCGGGAAGGGGTCGCGAGACCGCCGCCGCACTGGCCAGGGCCCACGCCATTGTGATCATGCGGGCGCCCGCGGGCCGGCAGTGCGAAGCGTTGCGGCGCGAGATCCGGCGGCACAACACGCGGGCAGCCATTCATCTGGCGCGGCTGACGCCGAAGGCGTGGGTGCTGGGTGCAACCGGCCGGCAGGCTCCGCTGGGAAGCCTTGAAGGCACGGCGTTCTGCGGCCTGGGCAACCCGGCCGCTTTCCGGCAGTCCGTGCGGGGTGAACGGGTAAAACAGTTCACCATCTTCCCGGATCATCACGCTTATCGCCCTGAAGAGGTGGCCGTGCTGCCCGGCCCGGCGCTGATGACCACCGAGAAGGACTGGGTGAAGCTGGAGCCGTTCCGGCTGCCGAAGCCGGTCTACTGGCTTTCGTATGAGTTGGAGGTGGAAGGGGGCGCGGAGTTGATCCAGCAGGTTGCTCGTGCCGCCGGGAGGTAGCGAGCGGATGAAACCGGGCGGCAGGCTGGTATCCTGGAAGAGACCCCAATTTCACACGTAATGGCACGCATTTCCCCTTTCAGACCCTATCGCTACACCGCCTCCGCCGGTTCTCTGGATAACCTAGTCACGCAGCCCTATGACAAGATCTATCCAGACATGCGAAAGCGCTACCTGTCGCTGAGCCCGCACAATCTGGTGCGGGTGATTCTTGGCGAAAAACAGGAGGGCGACAACGAATCGAATAACGTCTACACCCGCGCCGCCGGGCACTTCAACCAGTGGATCGCGGAAGGCATCCTGGCTCGCGACGCCGAGCCCGGCTATTTTGCCTACTTCCAGGAGTTCACCCTGCCCGACGGCGGCGAGCGACTTACCCGCAAGGGCTTCATTGGCCTGGGCGGTGTGGAGGAGTATTCCGCCAACATCGTGCACCGCCATGAGTTGACGCTGGCGGGCCCAAAGAAGGATCGCATGGAGGTGCTGAAGCACACCCACGCGCACTTCGGACAGATCTTCATGCTCTACCCGGACCATGAGGGCGCGATCGACCGCATTCTGGACGCCGCGGCCGCCGGTGAGCCGGTGTGCGTGGTGAACGACGAATACGGCGCCACGCATCGCTTGTGGAAGATCACGGGCGCGGCTGCCGCGGAAATCACGGCGCTGATGGCGGACAAGAAACTGCTGATCGCCGATGGGCACCATCGCTACGAAACGTCGCTGGCGTTCCACCACGCAAACCCCGGCATGGCGGGCGCGGCGTTCACCATGATGACCTTCGTCAACATGTACTCGCCGGGCCTGAAGATTCTGGGCACGCACCGGCTGGTGAAGAATCTGCCCGACTTCGACGGACGCGAGTTCCTCAAAGCCGCCTCCGCCGATTTCAGGGTGCAGGCGTTTGAGAACGACGCTGCGATGAAGGCCGCCTGGGCGGGGATGCACAAGGACGTCATCCGGATCGGTGTGGTGATTTCGGGCGAGAGCAAGGCATACCTGCTTGAGTGCGATCGTGAGAACGAATTGGACGTCAAGGTGCTGCACGGTGTGATCCTGCGCGAACATCTTGGGATCAGCGACGAAGCCGTGCGGGACGAGCGGCACCTGAAGTATGTGCGTGGCGCGGACCCGGCCATCGCCGATGTGCGGAACGGCAACTATCAGGTGGGTTTCCTGCTCAATCCGCCATCGGTGGATCAGACGGCCGATATCTCGTTCGGCGGCGGGGTGATGCCCCAGAAGTCGACCGATTTTTATCCGAAGCTGCTTTCGGGCATGGCCATCTACAAGGTGGACGAAGGGGCTCCTCAGAGCTAAACGCGGCGTGGGCCCGGCTTGTCTCAGCGCGCTCGTTTGGGTGGGGATGTGCTCCGCGCAGTCCTCGCCTGGCACCGTATCCGGCGCCGTATCGGTCACGACGGGGGAGCCCGCTAAACCGGCTCCCGCGGAGCCTGTAAAACCGGCCGCGACCGCGGGGCGCCCGCGCATGCAATCGGGCGGGATGCGCAATGAGAACGTCGCTGTCAACCTCATCGACAACAACGCGATCAAGGAGTTGAACCAGCGGCTGGGCGCGATGATCTCACTGCTGGCTGAGCCGCGTTCCGAGGCAGGGCTCTATGCTTCGCAGTTCGGCCGCACGGGCGGCGGCTATACATTAGGGGCCCTGAGCCGGCCTTCCACCTGGCACGGCGAGATGCAGCACCAGCATCAGAACAGTGTGTTCAATGCGCGGACGTTCTTCCAATCGGGCCCGGTGAAGCCGTCCCGCAGGAACATCGTGAGTGCGCAGGGGGCGGGCGCGCTGGGCCCCGCGACGTGGCTCACCGTGGGTGGAACCATGCGCCGCATCCGGGGCATGGTGAACGGCAACGTGCTGGTGCCCCTGGCCGGCGAGCGCACGGCATTGACGAATGACCCGCAACTGCGCCCGCTGATCGAACGCTTCCTCAACGCCTATCCCAGGGAATTGCCCAATCGTCCCGATTTCGACGCCCGCGCGCTCAACACCAATGCGCCGCAGGTGATCGATGGCGTGGAGGGGTTGCTGCGATTGGACCAGGATCTGGGCGGTCTGGGCCGGCTGAGCGTCTCGCACCAACTGACCCGGGAGAGCACCGATGCGTTCCAACTGGTGGCCGGGCAGAACCCCGACGCCGCGCTGCACTCGCATCGGGGCCAGATCACCTGGCGCCGGGATTTTGGACCGAGGACCTCGGCCACCACCGGGTTTCTCTTCAACCGTACCCGGTCGGTGTTCGACGCCGAGCCGAACGCCATGCCGTTCCGCGTGCGGGTGGGGTATCAGATTGAGGAGTTGGGTCCGGACGGCGAGTTCCCGTTAAACCGCGCCCTGACGTCGTTCCGCTATGGTGGTTCCGTCACCCATCGCGCCGGTGGAAGTCATCAGTTGATCGTGGGCGGCGACTTCACTCGCTACCGCCACAATGGGATCGAGACGGCCAACAGCCGGGGATTTTTCAGTTTCACGAACAACTTTGGCCGTGGCGCCATCGAGAACCTTCGTCTTGGCACGCCATCGTTCTACGAGACCACGCTCGGTGAGCTGAATCGCGGCTTCCGGCGCTGGGCCGCCAACGCATTTCTGGGCGACCGGTGGACCATCGCACGGCGGGTATCGCTCTACTATGGAGTGCGCTACAACCTGGTCACAGCCCCCACCGAGGTGAACGGGTATCACCCGCCGCCGTACGGGGCAGATCTCAACAACGTCAGCCCGCGTTGGGGCCTGGCGGTGGATTTGGGCCGAGGCTGGATGCTGCGGCAGACGTATACGGTGTCATTCGATGAGATCCCGCCGGTGACGTATCAGCAGGTTCGTTTCAATTTGCCGCACGTGCGGAACGTGCAGATTCAGAACCCGTCGTTGCTGAATCCTTTAGGCGGGCTCAGCCTGCAATCGGCAGGACGCAGTTCGCCCACCATCATGGCCGGGGATTTGGTGTCTCCCTACGAGCACCACGGCGGGCTGTCGCTTGAGCGGAAGCTGGCGGGAGGCGCGATGCTGCGCCTGGGCTACGTGGCCAGCCGCGGTCTGAAGGCCATGAACACCTTCATCACGAACCGGGGCGGGCATGTGCCGGGGATTCGCGAAACGCTGGATACGGTGGACGCGCGCCGGGCGGATCCACGATTCTACGAAGTGCGCTATGTGGTGAATGGCGGCCTTTCGACGTTCAACGCCGGCCAGGCGTCGCTGGATGTGCCGAATTGGCGCGGATTGCGCGGGAATGTCAGCTATACGTTCGGCAAGTCGATCGACGAGGGGTCCGATTACACCTCGACGGCCGCCAATCGCGATATGACGCGGGCAAGGGCCCAGTCCGAACCGGATTCGTTCAACGACCGCAAGGGCCTGAGCAATTTCGATTCGACGCATTCAATCTCGGGCAGCTACTCCTACGATCTGCCCCGGCTGGCGCCGGCCGCGAGTTGGATTGGGCGGTGGGTGGCCAATGGCTGGCAACTGGCGGGGTCTGCCTTGGCCAAGACGGGTACGCCATTGACGCTGTTCATTGGCAGTGACGCACCCGGCTTCGGCAACGTGGACGGTGGCTCGAGCGATCGGCCGCATATCCTGGACCCGTCCATCCTGGGCAAGACCATCCGGCATCCCGACGTGGCGCCCGTCATCCTGCGCCGGGACCGGTTCGGCTACCTCCGCCCTGGCGAGGACCGGGGCAGCCTGGGCCGCAATACCCTGCGAAAAGCCAGAATCGCCAACTGGAACGCCGCCCTCTCACGGCAGTTCGATTGGGGTCAGGCGCGCGAATGGCGGCTTCAGTTCCGGGCCGAGGTCTACAATCTCACCAACACGCCGCAGTTCGATGAGCCGCAGCGGAATCTGACGTCGCCCGCCTTCGGCAAAATCACCAATGCGCTCAACGATGGGCGGGTCTTCCAGTTCGGTCTCCGGCTGATGCTGTAACCTGCTATCCTGGCCGAACAATCCGGCCGTGCGAAGCGGCCACATCATGGAACAACGCCGCGAACAACGCCGCCTGCTTTCGCTCGATATCTTCCGGGGGTTCATCCTCGCATCGATGATCCTGGTGAACAACTCAGGCGGCTGGCCCGACGCTTACCCGCAGTTGCTGCACGCCCAGTGGAACGGCTGGACCTTCACCGACATCGTCTTCCCTTCCTTTGTCTGGATCGCCGGGCTTTCCATGACGTTGTCCTTTGCGCGGCGGACGGCCGAGGGCGCCGGTCGCGGAGCATTGTTGGGGCATACTCTGCGCCGCGCGGGGCTGATCTTTCTGATCGGGCTGGTACTGAACGGGCTGCCGCACTTGCCGTGGTCCACGTGGCGCATTCCGGGCGTGCTGCAGAGGATCGCCATTTGCTACGCCGTGGGCGCCGCCATCTTTCTTTACACACGCTGGCGCGGGCAGGCCTGGGCCGCGGCCGGGTGTCTGGGGCTGTACGTTGTGTTGATGCAGTACGCGCCGGTCCCCGGGCAAGGCGCGGGCCATTGGGATCCGGAGAGCAACTTTGGAGCTTACGTCGACCGGCTGCTTCTGGGCGGACACCTTTACGAGAATACGGTCACCTGGGATCCGGAGGGCCTGGTGACCACCCTGCCAGCCATCACCACCCTGCTGTTGGGCGTGCTGGCCGGACACCTGGTGCGGGCCGGGCTCACCCCCGCGGCCGCGTCAGCCTGGCTGATGACCACCGGACAGGGACTGATTTTCCTTGGACTTGCGTGGAATCCCTGGATTCCCATCAACAAGAACCTCTGGACGCCGTCGTTCGCGCTCTTCATGGCGGGAATTTCGAGCACCCTGTTCGGGATCTGCCACTGGGTGGTGGATGGCGCCGGATGGACGCGCTGGGGACGTTTCTTCGTGGCGTTCGGCGTGAACTCCATTGCCGGCTACGTAGCTTCGGAGTTGATTGAAAAGGCGATGGGTTATACCGGACTGCGGCAACCTGTATACGGTGTGGCGGTGCAGTTTCTTTCACCACGGAACGCGGCGCTGCTGTACGCGCTGCTGAATGTGGGCGCGGTTTATCTGTTAGCCGCCAAGCTTCATCGGGACCAGGTCTTCATCCGGTTGTAAACAGAGTCCAGGAACGGAAAGGACGCGGCAGGGCCGTATGGTAGAATGAGGGCGGATCGGATCCCGTCGGCGAATTCCATTTTTGGTAACCAGAACGGGCGCTCGCTCGTCCAATTCGTAGCAACCCTGAGAACTCCGAGGCGCGGGGGGTTAAAAGGGAGAGTAGTGGACTGATGGACAACACGGCATATCAACCCCAAGGAACACCCCCGGGATACCCCCCGGCGGGCTCGGCTGAAGACGCACTGGCCCGGTCCCTGGCAGGCTACGAGTCCGAACCCTGGCTGCGCGGATTCATCCGCCAGATCAAGGAAACCTTCAACCCGCCCAAGCTTCCGCCACTCGAGGTCACTTCAAAGCCGGTGGCGGTGAAGAGCATCTGGGGTAGCTATGCCGGCAATGAGACCAAGGCCGGCACCACGTCCATGGTGATCCATATCACAGTGGCGGTGCTGCTGTTGACGGTCTTTTCGTCGAAGGACGTCCAGAATATCACGAAGCTGGCGCTGGACAAGGCTGTGGATCTGGCTCCCTACATCCCGAAAAACGCGCCCTCTCAGAAGCAGATGGGCGGCGGTGGCGGTGGTGGCGACCGGTCGCCGTTGCAGGCCGCCAAGGGCCGCCTGCCTCGCGTGGCCACCAAGCAATTTGTTCCGCCCGCGCAGGTGATCAACAATCCCGCGCCCAAGCTGATCATGGAGCCCACCCTGATCATTCAGCCCGACGCCAATCTGCCGCAGGTGAATCTGGCGCAGTTTGGCGATCCGCTGGCCAAAATCGGTCCGCCTTCGAACGGCACCGGGTCTGGCGCCGGCATCGGATCGGGATCGGGTGGCGGCATCGGTTCCGGCCGCGGCGGCGGATTCGGCCCCGGGGAAGGCGGCGGTGTCGGCGGCGGTGTTTACCGGGTCGGCGGTGGCGTATCGGCCCCGCAGGTGATCTTCAAAGTGGAACCCGAGTATTCCGAAGAGGCCCGCAAAGCCAAGTTCCAGGGCACCGTGGTGCTTTTCGTGGTGGTGGATGACAAGGGAAATCCGCGCGATCTCCGCGTGATCCGGCCGCTTGGCTTGGGGTTGGACGAAAAGGCCATCGAAGCCGTGCAGAAATGGCGCTTCCGGCCGGGCATGAAAGATGGGCGGCCGGTCGCTGTGCAGGCCACCATCGAAGTGAACTTCCGGTTACTGTAGGCGGTTGCGGCAGGCGGCTGCCGTAGCCGTTTACTTCCTGGTGGCCGTGAAGGTCCCCTCGCCCAGCCCGGGGATAACAAGTGTTCCCTTCATCTTGGTGGAACCCTCCAGCTTGCCCTTGTAGGTCACCTCCACCTTTTCACCGCCCGGTTCCACCTGAAAGGCAAACACGATGTCGTCGCCTTTCACGGTGCCCGCCACCTTGGCGTCACCCAGCGCGCCGCTATAGGTGCCGGTGATCTTCTCACCTTCCTGTTTGAAGACGAAGGTGGGCGATCCGCTGCCCGCGGAAGTCTCCACCTGCGCGATCCAGGTACCCGTGACGTCGGCCGCGTGCAGGCCGAGAGAAAGTGCGAAAGCGATCAGGAGCTTCCTCATACCCCCAGGGTATCAGAGCACGCGCGCCGCCCGAAGCGCCAATGGCACGCACGCGACAGGTGAACGCCAGGAGCGCGTCGGCGCCGCTCCAAACGTCCAAAAACACGTGGCTCAAGAGAAAGCCGGAGCGAGTCCGTCTTGCGCGTGTTCCTCAGAATGCAAGGCGCAGGGCGAACTGAACATTCCGTGAGTCGCGTGACGAGGTGATGGTGCCGAACGTTCCGCTCTGGTTCCGGCCATTCGCGCCGGCCACGAATCCGCCGTTCGGGATCCCCAGATTGACGTGGTTCATCACGTTGAACGCTTCCGCGCGGAACTGCACATTGAACCGCTCGTTGATCTTCGTGTTCTTGAGCAGCGAAAGGTCCCAGTTCACGGTTCCCGGTCCACGCACGTCGGGCAGCACCCGGCCTACATTGCCGAAGCTGAAGTTGGCCGGGTTCTCGAATTGATTCGTGTCAAACCAGCGCAGAGCACTGCGCCCACCCTCAAGCCGGGCCGAGGTGCCGGTGGAGTTCGGGCGGTTCGCCAGGAAGTTGCTGGCGCCTGTCACCAGCAGCGGCAAGCCGGTCTGCATGATTCCGATAGTGTTCACCTGCCAACCGCCGATGATACGGTTGAGCGCCCCGGCGCCGCGCCCGAACGGCAGTTCGTAGACCAGGCTGAGCACAGCGCGCTTCGATACATCGGTGGGGTCCACGGACCGCTCCAGCCGCCGGTTGAACTTGCCGTCCTGATAGCCAATCTGATTCACCTGCTCGACGGCTCCGAAGTTGACCGGATTCGCCAGGCTATCAGAGATGATCTTTCCACCGGTGAATGAGAGCAGCATGGTGAGTCCCCGGGCCATGCGCTTTTCCGCGCTCAGCAGCATGAGATGTGAATTGTAGGCACCCAGCCGCGGATTCCGGATGGCGATGCCGGAGTAGTACGGAAATGGCCGCAGGGACTGCAAACGCGAAATGGTCGCGCCGCCCAGTGCCCCCGGCACCATGCCGCGGTACGGGTTCGGCACCTGTTGATTCAGGGCCAGGCCCTGGGCCAGATGTTCGTTGGGCAACTGGTTGAAGTCATAGCTGCCGGCCGTGAAGCCGCTGCCCACGTTGCCGGAATACGAGGCCTCAACCAGCCACGCGCCCGGCAGCTGATGCTGCACTGAGAGCGACATCTGCTGCGACCGCGGGATGCTCCCATCGCGCTCATCAATGGCCACGCCCTGTCCCAGGAACGGCTGTGCGCCCAGTTCCCGGCCACGCGGGGGCACGGGCGCGAACGGCAACCCGATCCTCAGATCAAACGCAGGCAGGTTGGGATTCGCCTGCGGGTACGCCGTGGATGTCTGCGCGAACCCGGCGGCGTTACCGTAGTTTTCGCGCCACATCTGCGAAGGATAAATCACGCCAAACCCGCCGCGAACGACAGTCTTCTGATTCCCATGCACATCCCAGGCAAAGCCGAACCGGGGTCCGAAGTTACCGAAGTCGTTGGCCCGGAAGGCTCGCGGCTGGCCACCCACGCCCGCGTAGACGGTGCAGCCCGAAAGACCGTTCGGCAGCCGGCAGTTCAGGTCGAAGTTCGTCGTGCCATCGCGATTCTCGACAGACTGCGCCTGGAAGTCATAGCGAAGGCCAAGATTCAGCGTCAGACGACGTGTCACCTTCCAGTCATCCTGAAAGAAACCGCTCAGGCTGTGGCTGCGCTGCGATTCGCCCAGGTGTGTGGTGGCGGTGGCCGATGTCACGGCCCCCAGCAGAAACGACGCATACGCCGAGCCGGTTCCGGCCGGCGCGGTCGGGTTGCCGGTGAGGCCCGCCGCGAAGTTGTATGCTCCCGATGGTGCCGAACGTTGCAGGTTGTTGCCCTGAAGAGTTCGGAAGTCGATGCCCATCTTGAACGAATGCGCGCCGGTGATTTTGGTGATGGTATCCAGGAACTGCCAATTGATGCTGCCGCGCAAGCCGGCGGTTCCGGTATTGAAACCCGGCAAGCCGTTATTGATTGCCGGGAACGTATCGGCCGGAACCACCGAAGGCAGCCCCAGTTTCTGGGGCCAGCCGCCTCCGAAACTCCGCACAACGAACGGGAAGTAGCCGCGCGTGGCGCCCACGCGGAACTCGTTGATCAGTGTCGGCGTGAAGGTGTGGGTGTCGGAGATGACGATGTTCCAATTCTTCAGATTGTCGTCGCGCTTCGAGATCACTTCGCTCGGGTAAATGGTTGCCCCGCTCGCGCCGTTGTCCGTGGTGTGGTTGAAGAACGAGTAGCGGGCAAAGATCGAGTTGCGGTCGCTGAACCGGTGGTCGCCCTTGAGCGTGTACTGTTGCATGTAGCGCTGCTCACTGCCGAAGCGGCCATAGTTGTTCGCATTGGTAAACGCGTTGGTGGGGGTACGATTCGGCAGCGGATAGAATTCGTTGATCTTGAGCGCCACCGGGTCCAGACGGTTAGTGGGGATCAGATTGCCCGGGAAAAGCATGCGCACCGGCTGCCCGGCCGGGTTCACCGCCGTGCTCGCCGGATCAAAGACGGGGATCAACTGGCCGGTGGCCGTCAGAAGGTCATTGAAGTTGCCACCCCGTTGCTGCGCCGTGGGGAAGGTGCCGATCTGCTGCGTGGACCGCCGGAAGTAGTACCGCTCCCAATTGCCGAACAGGAACGTCCGGTCCCGCACCAGCGGGCCGCCAGCCGACCCCCCAAACTGGTTGTACCGGAACGGGGGCTTCGTCGTGGCGAACGCATTGCGAGCGTCCACCTTGTCGTTCCGAAGAAAATGATAGACCGTGCCGTGAAGCTGATTGGTGCCGGACTTGGTCACCATGTTGATCACCCCGCCCGCGCTAAAGCCGAACTCGGCGGAAAGCGACCCGGACTGCACCTTGAACTCTTCCACCGCGTCCACACCCGGGTTGATAGCCACTTCGCCGATGTAGCTTTGGATGTTGTTGGCGCCATCCAGCAACTGGCCATTCATCGAGTTCGGGCCGCCATTGATCGAGATCGACGAAAGCTGAATCCCACGATCGGCGAATCCGGAGTTGGTGGGTCCGGCGTTCGACTTCACCGCCGGCGTCAGCAAGGTCAGAGCCAGCGCGTTGCGGCCGTTCAGCGGCAGTTCCACGATGCGGCGGTTCTCCACCACTTTGCCCACGGATCCGCCGCTTGTATCCACCAGCGCGATCTCCGCCTTCACCTCAATCGCTTCCGCCACCTGCCCCACGTCCAGCCGCGCGTCGGCCTGCAAACGCTGGTCCACCTGAAGCGTCAGGCCGGAGATCACCGCTTTCCGGAACCCCGATTTTTCAATGCTCACCGAATACTGGCCAACATTCAGGTTCGTGGCGGCGTAGAGGCCCTCGCCGTTCGTCTCGGTTACCGTCGCAACGTTCGTGCCGGTGTTCACAATGCGCACCGATGCCCCGGCGACGGCCGCACCCGATCCATCCGTCACCAGCCCCTGCACCGTCCCGCGGCCCTGCTGGGCCAGCATGGGCAGCGCGCACAGCACCGTGAATACAAGTAGCCTCATCGCCTCAACTCCTGTTCTGGAAAAAGTGGTACTACCCTGATCAACCCGCGTCACAGACGCTTTAGCTTGATGGTCTGCTTCGTGTTCCCGCGAAACTGCACATCACCGCCGTTACCGGCATTCGTGGAAGCCACGCGCTCGCGCGTCAGTTCCAACTCGCCGTCCTTCAACACACCCTCATACCTGTAGCGTGTGTCGTTGATCTGATTGCCGGCCTGTTCCTGCACCACCAGAACAAAGCTCAGCTTCTCCCCGGAGACGCGCCCCTCCACCATAGGCGTGCTGCGGTAATCGCCGTACAGTTTTCCGGTGAGTTTCTCGCCCGCCTGCGCGAACTGAAACGCGATGTCGAACATTTCGTTGTTGCGCCCAGGCACCTGCCCGGCCCAGATCCCCGTGAGATCCGCCGCACCCAACCGCGCCGCCGCCAGTAGTGCGCACAACCACTTCATGCCTTCAACACACCCACCAGAGGACCCGTGCTGTCCGCGAACCGCTCCACCGGAGCGCCAAACGCATCCAGCATCGACACATACAAGTTTGCCAAAGGCTCATCTTCAGCAAACACCAGGTGCTGGCCCGTGGCAAGCCGCCCGCCGCCACCGCCCGCCACCAGAATGGGGAGCTTGTGCGGATCGTGCTTGTTTCCGTCGCTCAACGCCGACGCAAACAGGATCATCGACTGATCCAGCACAGTCCCCTCCCCTTCCTTCATCGACTTCAGCCGCTCCGCCAGATACGCATACTGCGCCACATGCCAACGGTTGATCAACTGGTATTGCCGCAGTTTGTCCGCATCGTTCTGATGGTGCGACACATCGTGATGCCCCGCCGTCACGCCTTCCAGAAAACGGAAGCTCACATTGCTCACCGCGTTGCCGAACATGAACGTCGCCACGCGCGTCGTGTCCGTCTGGAACGCCACCGCGATCATGTCCATCATCAACTTCGTGTGCTCGGCATGATCCGCGGGCCGCTCCGGCGGCGCCTGATCCATGCTCATCGGCGCCCGCGCCTTCCAGACCCGCTTCGACCCCGCCGACGCCCTCTGCACCCGCTCCTCAATCGACCGCATGTTCGACAGATACTCATCCAGCCGGATCTTATCCGCCGCCCCCACGTTCGACCGCATCCGCCGCGCATCGTCCATCACCCGGTCCAGCAGCAGCGCATCCATCTTCGCCGCGTTCCCCACCGGGCCCGCCGCCGCCCGGAACAGCCGCTCATACACCGAACGCGGATTCAACTCGCGCGCCAAAGGCGCCGTCGGCGTGCTCCACGCAATGTGGGAGCCGTAAACGCGCGTGTACCCCACCACCGCATCCACACCAATCGCCACGGGCGTCACGCCCAATTCCAGCGACGGCAGCGGCGTCTCACCCACCACCCGCCGCGCCATCAACTGATCCACGGAAACGCCATTGGCGATATCGGCGCCAGGCGTTTTCTTGATCGTCGTGCACGTCAGAATCGCCGCTTCCTTCACATAGTGGCCATCGCCGCCCTTGGAATTGGCGTTCCACAGATTGCTCAGAACCAGCAACTGATCCTTCACGCCCGCCAGCGGTTCCAGCGTCGGCGACAGGGCATAGTCCCGCCCCGTGCCCTTCGGCGTCCAGTTCGGCACATTCACGCCATTCGGCATGTAAAGCGCCGCCATGCGCAGCGGCTTCGTCTGAGGCCCAACCCTGGCCGGCGGAGCCGCCCGCAACGATTCGAGCCACGGCAGGCCCAGGGCAACACCTGCGCCATGAAGAAGCTTCCGTCGGGTGACTGTTGTGTGCATGAAAATCTCTCGATTGTTGCTGCCCTCGATTGTATCATCCGGGCGGCAAATCCCCTCTCCACCGGACCTTCTACGGTGCCGTTTTCACCCGCCCGCCAGACTCCGCCTGCGCCGACTGAAGCCGGAACGGCTCACTCAGCACGATCTCCTCCACCAGCGTCTGCGCGCGATACCCGTTCGCCCGCAGCCGTTCCACAATCCGGTCCACCGTGCACGAGTCCCGCAGCGACAACCCGCGCCCCAGCGCGTACCCCAGCATCTTCGACACCAGATTGCGCACAAACAACTCCTTGCGATCCATCAGCACTTTCCGCAGCCCCGCCGGCCCCTCGAACACGGCGCCATCCGCCAGTTCACCCCGAGTATCCACCGGCTTCCCGGACTCCTGATCGCGCCAGGCGCCCACCACGTCATAGTTCTCCAGCGCGAACCCCAGTCCGTCGATCCGTGCATGGCACCCCGCGCACGCCGGATTCGCCCGATGCTGCGCCAGCCGTTCCCGCATCGTGCGCGGTGCCGAACCGTTGTGCGCCTCCTCCAGCGCCGGCACGTTCGGCGGCGGCGGTGGCGGCGGCGTTCCCAGAATCGCATCCAGAATGAAAGCGCCCCGCAGTACCGGGCTGGTGCGATAAGGATACGAAGCCACGGCCAGCACAGCCGGCATCCCCAGCAACCCGCCGCGATTCGAACCCTCCGGCAATTCCACCCACTGAGGCTGCTTCCGCGCATTGTTGTTCAGCGGCAGTTTCAGCCCGAAATGCTTCTCCAGATTGCTGGTGGCGATGGTATGCCGCGAATCGAGAAAACTGAGCACCGCCAGATCCCGCACCAGCACCTCGCGAAAGAACAGGATAGGCTGAAACCGGATGTCGCCACGCAGTTCCTCGTCGGCGGCATAGCCCGGAAACAGCTTAGCGTCCGGAGCTTTCTCCCCAGCCAACTCCCGCGTGTGCAACCACTGTCCGGTAAAGCTCTGCGCAAAGCCCAGCGACCGGTCATTGCGCAGCATCCTTCGAACCACGTACCGCAGCACCTCCGGTTCCTGCAAACGGCCCGCCGCCGCCAAATCGAACAGAAATTCGTCCGGCATGCTGGCCCACAGGAAGTACGAAATGCGCGACGCCAGCGCATACGGGTCCAGCGCCACCGCCTCGGCGCCCCGGTTCGCCGGTTCCACCCGGAACAGAAACTGTGGCGAGACCAGCGCGCTGCGCAGCGCAAACAACACCGCGCCCTGAAAATCCAACCCCTGCCGCCGCGCCGCCCCGAACAACGCGACATACTGCGCCACCACATCCGCGGCAACGGGACGCCGGAAAGCCCTGGGCAGGACCGTCTCAAAGATCCGCCGCGCGGCCTGATCCTGCGTCACGCCCGCACCCGGCCGCGCCACGAAGATCCTCTCACGAGGCTTGTACTCGCGGCCCGCGAAGTCCGTCACGAACTTCGCCATGTCCATGTACTTTTCGGCATGCAGGGGCGACAGAAACAGCGTCTCCGCCGCGTTGTCGAAACCCTCGCCGCCGGCGCCGTCACCCGGCAGCCCGCTCGCCAGATCCAGATGAATGTCGAACAGATCGCGAATCGTGTTGGCGTACTCTTCACGATTGAGACGCCGTGTCACCGCGGGGCCCGGCCCCACGCCGCCAGCGCACGCGGCCCCGCGCAACGCCCCTTCGGCCCAACGCGCAAACTCCTCGCGCGCCTCAAGCGCCGGCGCCGGCGAGCCCTTCGGCGGCATCTCACCCGCATGCACGCGCCGCACCGCCGACGCCCACTTCCCGGCTTCCCGCGTCAGACTGGCCGCGTCACCCAGGCGCTCCAACACGAAGCCGCCCACGGCAGTCTTCCCCGTGTGGCACGCTTTGCAGTAGGTTCCAAGAAATCCCCGCGCGGCCTCGAAATCGTAAGCGGCGAGAGGCGCCGCCGCGCAGGCCAGCGCAAAAAACAGTCGCATCCGGGTCTAAGCGTCCTTGATGTTCACCCACGTATGCACGTGAGGCATGCCGCGGAAATACCACATCATCGTTGGGCTCTCCACCTGCCACACATCCCACACTCCATCGCCGCCAACGTCCATGTTCTTATAGAACGACAGCGACATCGCATCCGCGCCGCCATTCTTCCGGATCAGCTTCATCGCCTCGTCGGCATCCTTCTTCCGGAACGGCATCAGCAGATCGGTCAGAACCTGTTCCACCAGCTTCTTCTGATCCTTCGACATCCCGGCCACCGGCAATCCCACCAGGTCCGCCTTCGGCCGCAACTCCACGGTGGCCGTTGCACGTTCAGCCCGCGGCGCCCGGCTGATCAGTGCCTGCTCGCGCTGCTTGCCGTCCAGAGCCTGAAACACTTCATTCGCCCGCTTGGCCTGATACCAGTAAACATTGCCCGGGTGATCCGGCTTCTCATTATCCGTGCCCGCGGCATGGCCGTAGAAGATCGGCCCGCCGAACGCGTACCCATCCACCGAATCACCGTCGCAGCGCACCGTGCAGTGGCGGCCCGTCAGAACAAATTCGAACTTGCCCGTGCCCGGCGCGCCAAACAGCGCAATCGAGTACGCTCCCAGCCCGCCCGCATCTTCCTTGATGTGCTTCATCACGTTGGGCACGAACTCCGGATTGTGCAGCCCGCGGAAGATCTCCTCGATCATCGCCTGCTGCTCCGGCGTGTAGAAGTCGCGAATGCGCTGTGGCGTGATGAACCAGTTGTTGTCCACCTTCGAACGCAGTGGATCGGCAAAGTCGAAACAGACGGCCGTGCGCTGCGCGGCCGTCAGGCTCTTGTAGAGGGAAGCCACCACGGTCTCCGGCGGCTGCCCCGCGCTGGCGGCGGGAGCGGCGGAGGCCAAACCGGCCAACGCGGCGGTCTTCAGAAAATCGCGGCGATCGAAATCAGGCACGTCGGGCACCTCGTAGCCCGAGTCTAGCGCGCGCCGCCCGCTACTGCAACATCCGGCGATCGCGCCGCAAGAACGCCGGAACATCCAGATCCACGTCGGCGCGGAAATCGGAAACGGGCTCCGGCTCCAACTGCATGCCCGGCGCGAACTCCTCCTCTTCTTCCACCTCCGCGGGCGCCATGGCCACGGGCTCTTCCCGTTCGCTGAAGAACGGAGCCGGCGGCGGTGGCGGCGGCGGCGCATAGGCCTGAGCCACGGCCGCGCGAGCCCGGGGAGCCGTCCCCTGGAACCCCGTCGCGATCACCGTCACCTTCACCTCATCGCCCATCCCTTCATCCACCACCACGCCGAAGTTGATCTGCACCTCGTCGTTCCCGGCCGCCTCCCGAATCAACGTGCAGGCTTCGTTCACGTCATGCAGGCTCACCTCGCTCGACGCCGTGATGTTGATCAGAATGCCGCGCGCCCCCACCACTCCGCCTTCATCCAGCAAGGGAGAATGAATGGCCGCCGTCGCCGCCTCCACCGCCGCGTTCTTTCCACGGGCCCGAGCCGTGCCCATCATCGCCACGCCCATGCCCAGCATGATGGCGCGTACGTCCGCGAAATCGCGATTGATCAGTCCCGGCGTCGTGATGATGTCGCTGATCCCCTGCACCGCCTGCCGCAGCACGTCATCCGCCACCCGGAACCCTTCACGAAAACTCGTCCCCTTCGGCACCAGATCGAGCAGCCTGTTGTTTGGCACCGTGATGATCGCATCCACGCTCGACGCCAGATCGGCGATGCCCTTTTCCGCCTGCCTCATCCGCCGCGATCCCTCAAAGGCAAACGGCTTCGTCACCACGCCCACCGTCAGCGCATTCATCTCCTTCGCCAACGCAGCCACCACCGGCGCCGCACCCGTTCCCGTTCCGCCGCCCATGCCCGCGGTGACAAACACCATGTCGGCGCCTTCCAGCAGTTCAATGATTCGCTCGGTGTCCTCAAGAGCCGCCTGCCGGCCCACTTCGGGGTCGGCGCCCGCTCCCAGGCCGCCCGTCAGCTTGGAACCGATCACCGTCTTATCCGGGACCGGCGATGCGTGCAGTGCCTGCGCGTCCGTGTTGAGCACATGAAACTCAACACCCGCCAGACCGTCACCCAACATGCGAGCCACGGCGTTGCCGCCCCCGCCGCCCACGCCAATCACTTTAATCCGCGTGCCCGCGGTGGACTCTTCCTGCATCTCGAACTTCAGGTCCTGTGGCATCGTAATCACCCTCATCTTGAAAACACCAGACTCATCAGACTCGGCGCCCGGCCGCGCGGCTCGCGCCACTGCTTCAATCGCGCCGAATACATCGCCAATCCCGCGGCCGTGGTCCACGCCGCGCCGTTCACTTCATCCGGCCAATCCGCAATCCCCACCGGCAACCCGATTCGCGCCGGGCAGTTGAGCACGCGCTCCGCCATGTCGCACATCCCGTACAACGTCGCGCCGCCGCCCGTCAGCACCACGCCTTCCAGCAGTGAGCGGTCAAGGCCGAGATTTCGGAAGTACTGGCGGATGTATTCGAACAACTCCTCCGCGCGTGCCTCCAGAATCTCGTTCAACTGCCGGCGCGACGCCTCGCGTTCCGGCCGTCCATCTGGAGCCGGCAATTCAATCAGGCTACTGTCCGCCGTCAAACCCAGAATCGCGCAGCCGAACTCTTCCTTCAACCGCACGGCATCGTCGTAGGGCACTTTCAGGCACCATGCCACATCGCGTGTAAAGTGGTCGCCGCCAATCGGGAAGCTGGTCGACCCAGCCATCGCCTCGCCTTCATACACCACCACCTCGGTTGAGTAGGCGCCAAGGTCGATCAGCGCCACGCCCGAAGCCCGCTCGCGCTCCGTGACGCTTGCATAGGCGGCCGCCAGCGGCTCAAACACCGTGTCCTCCACGGCAAGATGCGCTTCATGCATTGCACTCACCAGGCAGGCATGCTCCTGCAGCGGCGCGGTGACAATGTGAACATTCGCCTCCAGCCGGGAACAACTGGCGCCCCTGGGATTGCGAAAACCCGCCCGTCCATCTACGGTGAAGTCCTGCGGCAATGCATGCAGCAGAATCCGGTCATCTTCTAACTGAACGTTCGTCGCGCGTTCCACCGCATAAGTAATGTCGCCCGTGTCGATCTGCCGCGGCCTCCCGAACTCATACAGCCCCCGCACGCTGCCGCCATCCACGCCAACACCACCCACACCGATCGCCGCCGCATCCACCATCGCGCCGGACACCGCTTCGGCCCGCTGCACCGCGCGCCGGATCGATTCCGCGATGCCGGCCTGATCCGCCACCCGGTCCTTCACCCAACCGTTCGAGCGGTCCTCGCCGTGGCCCAGGTATCGCAGGCGGCCCCCTTCAAGCGCCGCAATGACGCAACGCGTGGCCAGACTGCCCGCATCCACGCCCACGGCCAATAGCGGCATCCGCGCCGCCGTGCGTTTGTTACTCACTACCACTGCCGTCCCCCATCGCCGTGATCCGGTCCTCAATCCGAAGGTCGAACGCGTGCGCCTTCGGCAAGCGCCGCAAAATCTCCGCCTGCCGGCTCAGAAAGCCTTCCAGACGCGTCTTGAACTGCCGGTTGCCCAGCACCAGCACCACGGCCTTTCCACCCGCCATCCGCGTTACCTTCAGATTCTCCGGGTCGCCTGCATCGATCTCCGAAAAGTCCTTGCTCAGTTCGCCGGTATCCTTCAACATCCGAAGCACGTGGTAGATACGCTCCCGGCGGTCGTTCTCCGGCATCTCACGGCGCAGTCCCGTCACCACCGGCAGCGTAAACCGGGCCGATTTCGGCGGCGCCAACAGCACTCCATCGGCATCGATCAGCGCCACCTCAAACGATGGCGGTTCATCCGGCGCCGTCGCCCCCGTGGGCAACTGCGCAAACGCCACCGGCAACCGTTCCGTGATCCGGACATGCACATGATTCGGCCACACCCGCGACACCGTGGCATCCTTCACCCAGTTCACCGCCAGCAACTGCCGCCGCCGCTCCTGGTGCGGTAACAGATAAAGGCTCCGGCTGTAGTCCTTCTCAAACAGCCTTACAATCTGATCCAGGGGAGCATGCGCCACGCCCTCCACCTTCAGGTTAGGGCTCGGCTCGCCGCGCACTTCGCCGGCCGGCACCGTGAACCGCGCATCGCGAACCAGCAACTGCTCCGTCTGCTCCACCGCCAGCATGCCGGCAAACGCCGCCGCGGCAATGAAGGAAGCGATCAGCAGGTACTTCAACCACATCATCGCCGGGTTCGGTTGTGCCGCCTTCGCCGCCCGCCGCGAACCAGTCTGAGAAGCCGCTGTCATCGTTTTCGCAACCTTTCCAGAATCCAGTCCCCCGCCTGCCACACACTGCCCGCGCCCAGCGTCAGCACCGCATCGCCCGCCTCCGCCGATTCGCTCACCAGTTCCGCACCCTTCTCAATCGTCCCCACGTAACGCACGGACTTGTGCCCATACGACCGCATCCGGTCCGCCAGTTCCCGCGACGAAACCCCTTCAATCGGCTTTTCACTCGCCGCATAGATGTCAGCCAGATAAACCGAGTCGGCGTGATGGAATGAACGCGCGAAGTCATCCATCAGGTGCATCGTGCGCGAATACCGGTGCGGCTGGAACAGCGCATGCACACGCTTGAAATCGCATTGCCGGGCTGCCGCCAGCGTAGCCCGCACTTCCGTCGGATGATGCCCGTAGTCGTCGATCACAGTCACACCGGCCGCCTCGCCGCGCTTCTGGAAACGCCGGTCCACACCGCTGAAAGCCGCCAATGCCTGCCGGATGGCTTCAGGTTTCACTTCCAGTTCCAGCGCCACCGCCGCCGCCGCCGTCGCGTTCAACACGTTGTGGCGCCCGGGGACGGGCAGGTGGAACATCCCCAGATCCTCGCCCCGCGATTTCAGCCGGAAGTCATTCGAAAAGTGTCCGGTGCGGATGTCCTGCGCGACAAGATCCGCATTCGGAACCGTGCCATAGGTGATCACCCGCCGCGTCACCCGCGGCAACACCTGCTGCGCGTTCTCATCGTCCAGGCACAACACTACAGCGCCATAGAAGGGCACCTTGTTCACAAAACCCGTGAACGCATCCTTGATCGCATCCAGGCTTGCGTAGTGGTCCAGGTGCTCCCGGTCGATGTTCGTCACCACCGCGATGATCGGCGCCAGCTTCAGGAATGACCCGTCGCTCTCGTCGGACTCCACCACCAGAAAATCGCTCTGCCCAACCCGCGCATTCGTGCCGCCCATCAGGCCCACGCGCCCGCCCACCACCACCGTCGGGTCCAGGCCCGCGTGGCTCAGAATGGCCGCGGTCATCGATGTGGTGGTGGTCTTGCCGTGGCTGCCGGCCACCGCCACGCCGAACTTCAGCCGCATCAGTTCGGCTAACAATTCGCCCCGCGGAATCACCGGAATGCCCGAACGCCGGGCCTGCCGCACCTCCGGGTTCTGCTCATCCACCGCCGAGCTCACCACCAGCACCTTCGCTCCGGCGATGTTCTCCGCCGCATGCCCTTCGGAAATCGTTGCGCCCAGCGACGCCAGCCGCTGCGTGATGGGCGACAGCTTCAGGTCCGACCCGCTGATCCTGTATCCCAGATTCAGCAGCACCTCGGCGATACCGGACATGCCGATGCCGCCAATCCCCGTGAAATGCAGGTGCTGGATCTTCAGGAACATTGTTGAAACATTCTCATCGCAAAATGTTTTTATACCAGTTATCGCGCGCCATCCTCAACCCGCGGCCTCCTCAAGGATCGCGGCCGCCCGCTCCGCCGCCCCCGGCCGGGCCATCCGGCGCGCCGCATCACCCATCGCCGCCAGCATCCCGCCGTCCGCCAGCGCCGCCAGTTCGGCCGCCAGCCGCTCGCCGGTCATCTCGCCGTCAAGCACCAGCCGCGCCGCGCCCGCCGTTCGCATCGCCTCGGCGTTCTTCAACTGGTGACCGTCGGCCGCGAAAGGAAACGGCACCAGAATCGATGGCTTGCCCGCGGCCGCCAGTTCGGAAACCGCGCCCGCGCCAGACCGCGAGACAACCACATCAGCCCGGCCATAAGCCGCCGGCATGTCGTTGATGAACGCCGTCACTTCCCCGCCGATCCCCGTCTGCTCGAAATCGCGCGCCGTGGACTCATACTCCTCCGCGCCCGTCTGATGAATCAACCGGACCGGCACTCCCGCCCGCTCAAGCAGCGGCCAAGCCTGCCGCACCGCGTTGTTCAAAGTCCGGGAGCCCCGGCTCCCGCCCGTGATCAGAACGGTCATTGAGCCGTTCCAGGTCTTCCTCTCCAGCCCGAAGAACTCCGGGCGCACCGGCAACCCCGTCAATTCCGCCACGCCGCGCGGGAAGTAGCGCCCTGCTTCGTCGAACGCAATCAGAGCCCGCCAGGCCGCCTTGCCAATCCACCGGTTCGTCAGGCCCGGCAGGGCGTTGGGCTCCATCAACACCTGCGGCCGCCGCATCAGCCAGGCGGCAATCGCGGGAGGCCCAGCCACATAGCCGCCCATGCTAAACACCGCATCGGCGCCGCGCCGCCTGATCAGCCCCATCGATCGAGCCACACCGGACGGCAACTGCATCGCCGTACGCAGCATCTTCCGCCAGCCCACCCGCTTCAACCCGCCGATCTCGATCCACTCGATCGGAAAACCCTCCCCCGGCACCAGCTTCGCCTCGAACCCCTCGCGCGTTCCAATGAACCATACCGCGTGGCCCCGGGCCCGCAGCACCCGCGCCACCGCCACCGACGGCACCACATGCCCGCCCGTCCCGCCGCCGGTCATCAGGAAGACACGTCCCATGGTTCTGCTAAGCCGAGCGGTCGCTCACGCTCATCATCATTCCCAGCAACACCAGAGTGCACAGCAGCGAACTGCCTCCGTAGCTGATCATCGGTAGCGTAATGCCCTTCGTCGGCGCCATGTCCAGCACCACAATCAGGTTGATCAGCACCTGCACAATGATCGATACCGTTGCCGCCAGCGCAATGTACCGGCCGAAGTCGTCGGGCGCCGTCCAGAACAGGCCCAGGCCCCGCCACAGGATCACCAGGAAGCCGCACAGCAGGGCTCCTGTGCCAATCAGGCCCAGTTCCTCACCCACCACGGCAAAGATGAAGTCCGTGTGCGATTCCGGCAGATACGTGATCTTCTGCACGCCGTGCATCAGCCCCAATCCCGCCACACCGCCCGCCCCAACGGCAATGCGCGATTGCTTGGCCTGATATCCGGGATCCCGCGTGGTCAGGCTGCTCGCCGCGTACTTCTTCAGGTGGCCCTGCGGATCCACAATGCTGATGTATTGGTAATCCGGGTCCAGGTAACCGATCAGCCGGCTCAACCGGTACGGCTTCATCGCGATGCCCACCGCCACCAGCAGCGTCAGCGCGGCGCCCGCGGCCAGAAAGTAGCGCTTGTCCATCCCGGCCACGAAGAACACCGTTGCCGCCGTGATCACCGGAACCAGTGCCGTGCCAAGATCCCCCGCCACCACCGCGCCCGCCAGAACCGCCAGAGCCAGCGCGGCCGGCAGAATCGTACTGCGATGATTGATCACTCCCAGCCGCCGCGTCACGAAATACGCAAGAAAGATGATCAGCGCGGGCTTGGCCAGTTCCGACGGCTGAAACTGCACCGGCCCCAGCCGAAGCCAGCGGTGCGTGCGAGGATCCGTGAAGTAGACCGCCACCAGCAGAACCAGCACCACGCCAAGCGGAGCAAAAGCCCACGCCGGTGTTTGAAACATTTTGTAGTCCAGACGTTTGAACAACATCAGTGCCACGAATGCCGCTACCGCCCAGCCGGCCTGGCGCAGCAGATAATACTCGCTCCGGAACCCCTTCAGTTCCGCGGTCACCGACGAGGCGCTGTACACCATCACCAGGCCGAATCCCACCATCGCGATCACCGTGAAGAACAGTGTCCAGTCCGTTCTCAGCCTCTGCGCCATCGCCTCACCTTTCCCCAACCAGCTTCTTGAACACTTCGCCCCGGTGTTCAAAACTGTTGAATTGATCAAAACTCGCGCACGCCGGCGCCAGCACCACCGTGTCGCCGGGCCGGGCCCCGGCCGCCGCCCGCTCCACCGCCGCCTCAATCGTCCCGCACTCAACCAGCGGCGCCGCGCCATGCAACTGCCCCGCGATCTTGGGAGCCGCCGCGCCGATCAGCAGGGCGGCGCGCGCCTTCGACGCCAGCGGCTCACGCAGAGGCGTGTAGTCGCTGCCCTTGTCCTTGCCGCCCAGGATCACCCACAGCGGCCCGCCCAGCGCCTCAATCGCCTTCAGCGTCGCGTCCACGCTTGTCGCCTTCGAATCGTTGTAGTACTTCACGCCCGCCAGTTCGCGCACAAACTCCAGCCTGTGCTCCACGCCGGGAAACGTGCGCACTCCGGCCTCGATCCCTTCCAGCGCCGCGCCGGCATGAATCGCCGCGCCGGCCGCCGCCATCACGTTCTGCTGATTGTGCCTGCCGCGCAGGGGAATATCCGCCGTCCGCACAATCGCCTTGCCATTAAAGACCACTCTCTCTCGCTCAATCCAGATGCCGCCCCCGGCCGGCCGTTCAAAGTCGAACCAGCACACCTGGGACCGTGCCGCCTCTCCGAATCCCCGGCAATACGGATCGCCGGCGTTCAGCACCGCGAAATCTCCGGCGCGCTGCGTCTCAAACAAACGCCCCTTCGCCGCCGCATAACGCTCCATCGTGTAGTGGCGGTCCAGGTGATTCTGCGTGACATTCAACGCCACGGCCACCCGGGCGCGGAAATCGGCGATCGTTTCAAGCTGGAAGCTCGACAGTTCCAGCACGTTCCACTGATCCTCGCGTGAGGAGCCCACCATGGCCGCCGGCGCCGTGCCAATGTTCCCGCCCACCTGGGAGGCGATGCCGCACTGCTTGAGAATGTGTCCGGTCAACGCCGTTGTCGTAGTCTTGCCGTTGCTGCCCGTGATCCCAATCGACGGGCCTTTCAGCGAATAACCCGCAAGTTCCAACTCGCCAATCACCGCCGTGCCGGCCTCCCGGGCGCGCTCCACCGCGGGCAAGTCCGCGGCCACGCCCGGCGACAGCACAATCACATCCCGGCCCGTGAACGCCGTATCATCCTGAAGGACATACTCCGCGTCGAAAACGCCCAACTGCTCGCGCGGGCGGCTGTCGGTGGCCGTCACCAGGGCTCCATGAGCGCGCAGCAACGCCACCGCGGCCAGGCCGGATTTACCCATGCCCACCACTAGAACGTTCGCGCCTTGAAGCCTCACCATACGCTTACCTCAACTTCAGGGTGGTCAAGGCAAACAATGCCATCACCAGCCCCGCGATCCAGAACCGCGTGATCACCTTCGACTCCTTCCATCCCAGAGCCTCGAAATGATGATGCAGCGGCGCCATCTTGAAAATCCGCTTCCCGCGCAGCTTGTAACTGCCCACCTGCAGAACCACCGACATCAGTTCCACCACGTAGACGCCGCCGATGAACAGCAGCAGTACTTCCTGCTTGATGATCACCGCCACCGTCCCAAGCGCGCCACCCAGCGCCAGCGATCCCACATCGCCCATGAACACTTCCGCCGGATGCGCGTTGTACCACAGGAAGCCCAACGACGCCCCCACCATCGACGCGCAAAAGATGGTGAGTTCCGCCGCGCCAGCTAGGCGCGCGATGTCCAGATACTCCGCGAAGTCGCGATGCCCGCTGATGTATACCAGCACTGTCATCGCGCCCGAGGCGATGATCATCAGCCCGATCGCCAGACCGTCCAGGCCATCGGTCAGATTCACGGCATTCGACGCCCCCGCCACCACAATCACCATGAACAGGTAGAAAGGAGCGAAGCCCAGAAGATAGGTGAACGGACTCTGCATCAGCGAATCGATCAGCAGATCGGGCCGCAGTTGCTTGAAGAACGGAATGTTCATCTCCGTCGAGTAGGCGCCCTTGCCATGCAGAATCAACAGGCAGAATCCCACCGCCATCGCCGCCAGGACCTGCAGCATAAACTTCTGCCGGGCGGTCAGGCCCAGGTTGCGCATCTTCTTGATCTTCGTGTAGTCGTCGTAGAATCCGATGGCTCCGAAGCTCAGCAAACCCAACAGAGCAATCCACACCAGCGCGTTCTTCATGTTCGCCCACAACAGCGTGGGCACTACAATCGAGATCACTATCAGAACGCCGCCCATGGTCGGCGTTCCCGCCTTCGTCTGGTGGGACATCGGGCCGTCCTCACGGATGTGCTGGCCAATCGACATCTCGCGCAGCTTCCGGATCACGTAAGGGCCCAGAAGAATGCTCAGGAACAACGCCGTCATGCTCGCAAACGCCGTCCGGAACGTAATGTAGCCAAACAGCCGGAACGGACCAAAGTACTCCTGAAGCCGTTCAAATAGCAGCCAGTACAGCATCAGCCCTCTCCTCCACGAAACGCCTCCAGCGCCCGTTCTACACGTGTACCGCGCGAACCCTTGAACAGAATCGAATCTCCTTCGCGGGCCATGCCGCGCAAGGCCGCACCGGCCTCCTCGGGTGTGTCAAAAAAGAGCGCGGCGCTCTCTTCCAGTCCTGCTTCCACAGCCGCGTCCACAAGTTGGCGAGCGGCGCCGCGGATCCCAATGAGCACAGAAATCCCGTTCTCGGCGGCGTATCGTCCTACGTCGCGATGCAGGGGCACGGCCCAACGGCCAAGTTCAAGCATCTCTCCCAGCACGGCAATGCGGCGCCGCGCGGGCATGTCCCGCAGCGTGCCGATCATCGCCTTGGCCGCATCCGGGTTTGAGTTATAGCAATCGTTCCAGATCAGGGCGCCTCGGCAGAGGAAACGCTCACCCCGCATCGCCCCGGGCTCCAGGGCGCCTACCGGCTCTCGCAGTGATTCCGCCGGAATCTCGAATACCCGCGCCACCGCCAGCCCCGCCAGAATATTCATCACGCTGTGCCGTCCCGTCAACGCCGTCTCGAATCGCACGCCGTCCACATCGAACACCGTCGAATCGAGCCCGAACACAACATTCTTCGCCATCACATCCGCGGCCGCGCGAATCCCGAACGTGACTGTCCGACCGTCATGCACCCTGGCAAACGCCGCCACCCGCGCATCGTCCGCATTCAGCACCGCCACCCCGTCCCCCGGCAGGCTCTCCACAAGCTCACGTTTGGCAAATGCAACACCTTCGGCGGATTCAAAGTTCTCGATATGCGCCGTGCCCGCGTTTGTCACCACGCCAACCGCCGGTCGCGCGATCTCGCACAGATGCCGAATCTCTCCCGCGTGGTTCATCCCCATCTCAATCACCGCGATCCTTGACTCCATCGCCAACCGCAACAGGGAGAGTGGAACACCCAGATGATTGTTCAGGTTTCCGGCGTTCTTCCCCACACGCAGTTTCGAACCAAGCAACGCGGCAATCGTCTCCTTGGTCGTCGTCTTCCCCGCGCTTCCCGTCACACCGATCACCGTTCCGCCCCACACCTTGCGTGCATGGCGTCCCAACATCTCCAGAGCCCGCGCCGAATCCGTCACCACCAACTGCGTTCCCGGGGCATCTTCCAAACGGCGCTCCACCACCACACCCGCTGCGCCGGCCGCCAGCGCTTCCGCGGCATGAGCGTGGCCGTCCGATCTCTCACCGCGAAGAGCAAAGAACAGATCGCCGGGCTTGAGCGTCCGCGTATCGATGCTCCAACCCGCAATCTCCCCTTCAAACGTTCCTTCGGCGCCCAGCACACGCGCCGCCTCCGGAAGCGGCATCCTCATGCGCGAGGCCTCCCGTATCCAAAGCTCTGCAGGACACGCCGCGCCACCTCACGGTCGTCAAAGGCGATCGTGCGGTCCTTCAGCACCTGGTAGGTCTCATGCCCCTTGCCGGCCAACAGCACGATATCGCCCGGCTCAGCCGCCGTCAGGATACGTTGAATCGCACGTTCGCGGTCAGGCTCGGCGATGTGCGGCGTCTCGAACCGCAGCATGCCCACCATCGCATCGTTCATGATCGAAATCGGGTCCTCGGACCGCGGATTGTCGCTTGTCAGCACCACCAGGTCGCTTGCCTCGCAGGCCGCCGCCGCCATCAACGGCCGCTTTGCGCGGTCGCGATCGCCGCCGCATCCGAACAGTGTCAGCACACGCTTGGGCTTCATTTCGCGAGCTACCGCGATCACGTTCCGCAGTGCGTCGTCGGTATGCGCATAGTCCACCGCCACAAGAAATGGCTGTCCCACGTCGACACGTTCGAAACGGCCCGGAACCGCCACGCAGCGCGCAATGCCGTCGGCGATCACATCGGGGGACAGTCCATGGGAAAGCCCGGTCCCGCACGCTGCCAGGATGTTATAGATGTTGATCCGCCCCGCCAGCCGGGACTCTACATGGAACCTTCCGCCGGGATGGACCACATCGAACGACAATCCGTCAAAGCCGCTTTCCACACCCTCCGCGCGAACGTCAGCGGCGCCACTCAGGCCGTACGTCATCCGCCCCTCTCCCCGGCCCAACTCTCCGGCATGCGCATCGTCCGCATTCACCACGGAGAATCGGGGCGGCGGCGCCGACTGACCCTCGAACAACTTCCGCTTCGCCGCCAGATAGGCTTCCATCGTGTGGTGAAAGTCCAGATGGTCGCGCGTCAGATTGGTGAAAACCGCCGTGTGAAAGCGAAGCCCCTCCACACGCCCAAGCGCCAGCGCATGCGAGGAGACCTCCATCGTCACGTGGCGGCCGCCGTGCTGCTCCAGATCCTTGAACAGACGGTAGAGGTCGGGCGAATCGGGCGTAGTGTTCACCGCCGGCAGACGCTCACCCGCAAGGTGATATTCAATGGTCCCAATCAGCGCGGTCGTATGACCCGCCGCTCGCAGGACGGAGTCGATCAGGTAGCCGCAGGTCGTCTTTCCGTTCGTTCCCGTAATGCCGGTCAGACTCAGACGCCCGGTGATGTCGCCTGACAACGCGCGGCAGGCCAGCGCCATCGCCTTCCGGCCATGCGCCACTTGAATCCACGCGCCTTCCATGCCCGCGGGCGGCGGCATGTCGCTCACCACGGCCATCGCGCCGCGCGCCAATGCGTCGGCGGCGTAGGTCCGTCCGTCGGCCTTCTGCCCCGCGAACGCAAAGAACAGTGCTCCCGGCTCCACGCGCCGCGAGTCGTACTCCGCCGAGCACACCTCCAGCGCCGCCAGGTGGTCCGGCAGACCCCCGGCCAGGAGATCCCGCGCCAGCACTGCGTCCAGTCTCATCCTTCGAACGGCCGCCCGTTATCGCGCAAACTGCACGCGCACAGGTTCTCCGGCCGCAATCACCGTTCCGGCCGCCGGATCCTGGGCCCGCGCGACCCCTTTCCCCGAAAACCGCACCTTCAAACCCAACGCGACAGACTCCTCGAGCACCGCCCGCATGGTCTTCCCGCTAAAATCCGGCACCCGTGGGCCGATCAGCACCGGAGCGTTCGGGTCTGGCGCCGGCGGCGCGGGCTTCGGCCCGATGGGCTCCGTCAGCATAGGCCTTCCCAGTTCCGCGATCGCGACGTCATTGGCCGGCTGCTCCGGCTCCGCGGCGGGTGTCAACTGGTCAGGCAGATCGCGCGGCACGTCCAGGATGCGCAGCGCCGCGCCGGCCACTTCACGAAAGACCGGCGCGGCCACGGCGCCCCCGTACTTCGACGCTCCGTTGAGCGTCACCACCACCACCAAAGCCGGATTGGCCACCGGCGCGAAGCCCATGAATGAGGCGTTGTACTTGTGCGTGTAGTGCTTGGTCTCCTCGTCGTAGATCTGCGCCGAGCCGGTCTTACCCGCCGAACTGTAGCCGTCCAGCCGGGCCGCCCTGCCCGTGCCGCGCAACACCACGCCCTCCATCAGCTGCCGCATCGTGATCGCCGTCTCGGGCTTGATCGCGCGCACCGGCTGCCCCTTGTCCTCCACCAGCGCAACGTTGCGAATCGCACCCGCCGCGGGACCCGCTACCGTGATTCTGGGACGAACCAGCAGGCCGCCGTTCGCCACCACGGCTGCCCCTTGCGCAAGCTGCACCGTGGTCGAGAGAACCTCATGGCCCATGGCCACCGAACCGATGGAACTCTTCGTCCACCGCGACAGCCGGAACACGCGGCCCGAGGACTCCGCCGGAAGCGGCAAACCGGTCTGGTCGCCAAAGCCAAACCGTTTCACGTATTCGTGCAGCCTTTGCTCACCCACCCTCAGCCCCACTTGGATCGCGCCGATATTGCTCGATTTCGCCAGGACGTCGGCCATGCTGAGAGCGGAGTACGGATCGTGGTCGTGAATGATGCGGCCGAAAAGATTGATCACCCCGCGCCCGCAGTTAATCACCGTGTCTGGCGTCAGATTCGTTGTCTCAAGAGCAGCCGCAATCGTGAACACCTTGAAGACACTGCCTGGTTCGAACGGAGCCACAACGGCCAGGTTCCGCCTGCCGGCCATATCATCGGGACCCTGCACCGGCAGGTTGGGATCGAACGTGGGATAGTTGGCCACGGCCAGCAATTCACCGGTGTGAGGATTCATCACAACCAGGCTTCCGGTCTTGCAGTTGTGGTCGATGACCGCTTTGGCAAGTGAACGTTCAGCCACGTGCTGAATGCGCCGGTCAATGGTGAGCCTCACATCCTGGCCGCTCATCATCGCGCTGTCGATCTCGGTGTTGAAGCCGCGCCGCCGCACGTCGGTGGTCATTCGCACAACGCCGGTGTGGCCCTGCAGTTCGTCGTTTAGGCCCTGCTCCAGGCCCGCGTCGCCCTCCTGCTCATGGTTCACGCTGCCCACGACGTGCGCGGCCAGGGACCCGTTCGGATAGTACCGCCGGGCTCCGGGCCGGAACTCCACCCACTCCAGGTTCAAATGCTTCAGGCGGTTGGCCTCTTCCGGATTGACGTGCTTCTTCACCACAAGATAGCCGCGCCCCGCCTTGAATGCGGTCTCCACGCGCCGGGTCAGTTCATCCTGGTCCAGGCCGAGTATCTTGGCCAGAATCTCGGCCGCCACGCCGCGGTCGGGAATTCGCTGCGGATTGACGATCACTGTGTCCACGGGTACGCTCATGGCGAGCGGACGGCCGTTGCGGTCAAAGATGGTGCCTCGTGGCGCCTGCACTTCGACGGTCTTCACCTGCTGCGTGCGCGCCTGCTGCAGAAGGTCCGCGTGATCAAGGATTTGGAGCTGGATCAGGCGCCCGAAAATGAGGGCGAATCCCAGAAGGGAGACCCGCGCGATCCAGCGAACCCGGTTCTGTGTGATGTTCTTCGGATTCATGGCTCACATCCTGTCCCCTGGGGCTGGATCTCGGGGGAGGAAAAACCCAGCCGGAGAGGACTAGTTGCCCGTGCCCGTCTTGTGATAGGCCAGGGAACCCTTTGGCGTTCCCAGATGGATCACCTTTTCGGGCTTCGGATCCGAAAGGCCGTGCCGTTCGGCCCATTGCTCAAGTTGCCTGGGGCTGGTGAGGAGTTCGGCCTCCAGGCGCAGCGCCTGTTGTTCGGCCATTAGCGCCTGCTGCTCCTGCTTCAACTGGTGAACCTGATATCCGGCCAGCAGGCCGTAGGCGCCCGGCAACAGCACACCGATCAACAGCATGGCGGCGATGCTCACAATGCCTATCGCCTTCCAGCCGCGCGCTCGTGCCTCCGGGTCCGCCGCGCGCACCACGCGCGTGTTGTCGATTTTCTTGACGTGAAAATAGACGTCCTCGTTCGGGAATGGCCGCAGAAGGAACGAATCCTCCATGCGGTGCTCCTCCGCCGTGGCCAACGGCTGAGGCGTTCCTCTGCCCATCATGGGCCTTACCGCGGTTGCCATCGCTACTGTCCTCCCCTCAAGCACACATCTCCAGCGCGCGAAACTTTGCGCTGCGCGACGGCGGATTGGATGCAACCTCCAACTCGCCCGGCGGAATGACGTGCTTCGTTAGTACGCGCGCTTCTCCACTGCGCGCCAACGACTGAAATCGCTGCTTCACCTTGCGGTCCTCGAGCGACATGAAACTGATGATCACGATCCGGCCGCCCGGCTTCACCAGCCCGGGCGCGCTCGCAAGGAGCGCATCCAACTCCTCCGGTTCGCTGTTCACAAAAAGCCGCAGAGCCATGAAGGTCTGCGTGGCCGGATGCAACCGGCCGGTTCTGGGCGCGGCCTGCTCCACTACCCCGGCAAGGTGCAGAGTACTTCGAATGGGCCGCGCGCGTACGATTGCTCTGGCTATTTGCCGTGATCTCCTTTCCTCGCCCAACTCGAAGATCAGGTTGGCGAGCTCCCTTTCGGAGAAGAAATTGACGATGGACGACGCCGGTTCGCCCGACGACCGATCCATCCGCATATCCAGCGGGCCGTCGGACTGGAGAGAGAACCCCCTCTCGGCGGCCGTCAGTTGATACCGGCTCACGCCCAGATCCGCCAGAAGCCCATCCACCCTGTCCACGCCCGCGGCACGCAGCCGCGCGGGCAGCGTGGAGAACGGCCCCGCAGTGAAACTGATCCGCGCTTCGTGCGCGGCCGTTTTCACGCGCGCCATCGCCAACGACTCCGGATCCCGGTCGTTCGACCACACATGGCCCGATGCCAGACGCGCCGCGATCGCCCCGGTATGCCCGCCCAGGCCCGCCGTCGCGTCCAGGTACACACCATCTGGCCGCACCGCCAGGTACTCCAGCGTTTCGTTCAGCATCACCGGTACGTGCATACGCCACGGCTACTTCAGTCCCTTCGTTTGCAGCAGCCTCACTTTTTCGGAGGCCCGTTCCTGGGCCGCGGCAAGCATCTCGTCATACACGGACTGGCTGTAGATGTTGATCCGGCCCCGGAACGTGTTCACCATCACCTGCTCGCCTTCGATCCCTAAAGCCCGCCGTAGTTCCGGCGGCACCAGGACCCTGCCTTGGCCGTCCAGTTCGGCGTCCGCGCCCCAATGGCTCACCAGAAAGTTCACGGATTCGGAGACCTCGCTGTCCTCCCCCGCCTGGTCAAACAGCAATTCGTTTTGACGCCAGATCGAAATCGGGTAAATTTGAGCTATGCGGCCATCCAGGCTGGTCACGAAGACTTCGGTCTGCCCAAAACTTTTCAGGTACTCATGGAACTTCACCGGAAGCTTCAAGCGCCCCTTCTCGTCGACACGAGCCGGGTAGGTCCCGCGCGGGGCCTCCAGAGGGGTCGAATTGGTGCCGGCTTCCATTAAGTCCACTTTCAGGCCACTTTTTGGCCACTAGCAAATTCTGACACACCTTCAATCGGCATTTCAAGCCCCTTTTTCCTGATTTTTGAACGAGGTACGGGGCCGAAGGCCCGAGTTTCGCCTTAGATTCGCCCAAAAGCTACCCTATTCCCGCTCTGGGACACGACCGCGTGCTAATCTGAGGACGTGGGTGGCGTGTCTCTCTACGACTTGGACCCCGGTCAGGACTGTCCGGAGATCGTGCGGGCGATCGTTGAGACCCCCAAAAACTCGACAAACAAGTACGAATACGACGGGAAATTGGGTTTGTTTCGCCTCGACCGGGCGCTCTACTCACCCATGCACTACCCGGGCGACTACGGCTTCATACCTGGCACGCTGGCCGAGGACGGCGACCCGCTCGATATCCTGGTGCTGGTCCAGGAACCCAGCTTCACCGGCTGCCTCCTCGAGGCCCGGCCCGTGGGCGTCCTGCACATGGTGGACGAGGCCGAAGGGGACCAGAAGATCCTCGCCGTCCCCATCCGCAACCCCCGCTACGATCAGATCCACACCATGGACCAGATCTTCCCCCACGTCCGGCGCGAGTTGGAGCACTTCTTCACCATCTATAAGGAACTGCAGGGCTCAACCCCCCGGATGGACGGCTGGGGCGGCCCACCCGAAGCCCGGCGGATGATCCTCGATTGCGTCCAGCGCTACCAGGACACCCGGGCCGCCCGCGACCTCATGATGGTGCCCGTTCGCGGATAGCGGCCTGACTATACGGGTCGGGTTGTTCATCATGGTAGTTACATCCAGCGGTTTTTTCGGCGAAGGCCGGGGGATCAGACATGTACTTCAGCTGGGTTGAAGCTTTGGCTGCTTGCACTCTATGTGTGGCAGGTGTAAGATTTTCCCATGAGATCGCAGGCGAAGAAGCGCCCTACTCCAAGAGAACTCTGGTTGAATGCCCACAAATCCAGAAAACCGTGGAAGTGTCTCTGGTGTGGCTGTATGGTGAAGTGGGACGCAGTGTCCCAGCACCAACGCACAGTTCATCCAGACAAGGTTCAGAAACCGCCGATCCGTGCGATACGCACCCACGTTATCAAAGCGAAAGGTAGTAGCCCCGAACGAGCGGTCAAATCGAGACGTCAGGAGTGGTTTGAAAATCACATGCTCCAGGGGGGCCTATGCAAGGGCCGTCCATGACGAGACCCGATGAGACCCGATGAGAGTCAGGGGATTGGGCGAGTGTGATAAAGTGGCGCGCATATGCGTGCTCTGTTCTTTCTTCTGGCTGCGCTCCCGCTCGCGGCGGCCGATCCTGAGATCCGGATTCAGCGGCCGATGACGCCCCCCGCCTGGGCTTTACTGGAGCGGGAGCTGCTGCGATCGAGTTCCGCCGCCTGCGAACGCTTTGGCGGCAAGTACCTGGACTCGCGCGGTTACCTGCTGCACACGCCGCGCTGGGGGACTCTCGACGGGCCGGACGATGCCATCGAGACCTTCTACAATTGGACGCTGCTTTATGCCATGGGTGGATCGAATGGCGTGCTCGACCTGTACAAGAAGGCCCTGGAAGGCCACTTGCAGCAGTACAAGGAACTTCGAACCACCAAGACCAAGCTGGCCGAGGATGGCGCCTACTACAAGGAGTTCATCACCCAGTCCGACTGGTTCCATACGGGCGAGGGCATCCGGGCTTTCATGTTCCTGGGCTTGGCCGACCCGGCCGCGCCGCACCTTGTCGCCCGGATGAAGCGGTTCGCGGCCATGTACATGGGCGAGGACCCCGAGGCGCCGAATTACGACCCGGTCCACAAGGTGATCAAGAGCATCTGGACCGGCAGCAAGGGCCCCATGTTGCACAAGGCCACCACCTATGACTGGGTGGGCGATCCGGTGCCCGGCAGCTTCCACCTTCTCCACGGAACTCAGGGACGCGGCCGCCTGGTCAATCTCTTCAGCGTCTACGACAAGATGCTCGCCCACTGCGCCGAGTACCTGGACAGCGTGGGCGACCATCCGCTTAACCTGGCCTCCACAGGTCTGGCGCTGAACGCCTACGCGCTTACGGGCGAGGCCAAGTACAAACGCTGGATTCTCGACTACGTGGGTGCCTGGAGGCAGCGCACCGAGGCGAACGGCGGGAACATTCCCACCAACATCGGCCTGGACGGCAAGGTGGGCGGCGAATACGGAGGCCGCTGGTACAAGGGCACCTACGGTTGGAACTTCACCATCTATGACGGGGAGATTGAGCAGACGGCGCTCAGAAACACGTTCTCGGCCGGTTCCTGGCCGGGTTTCGGGAATGCCTACCTGGTTTCGGGCGACCAGGGTTTCGTGGCCACGCTCCGGAAGCAGATGGACAACCTGTATGCCCAGAAGAAGGTCCAGAACGGCAAGACGCTGATTCCGCAGGGTTTTGGCGACCCGCGGGGCCACAAGATGACCGGCCGTGAAGAGTGGTATGAATGGACCGAAAACCTCCACACCAACCGCCTCACAGAGAACTACATCTGGGGCATGGACCGAGGCGACCTCAAGAATCTGCCGGTTGAGGGGTGGCTGGGATTTCTCGAAGGAACGAACCCGGGCTATCCGGAACAGGCGCTGCGCCGGCAACTGGAGTGGGTGCGTCAACAGGTGCAGGAGATGGACGAGGACGATACCACGACCGATACCCGGCTGGCCGACTACCTGATGGGATTCAACCCGGCGGCCACCGAGGAACTGGCAAAGCTGACCATGGGGGCGTACCTGAGCGGCAACATCTGGAGCCTGCATGCCCGGCTCCGGTACTTTGACCCGGTGCGGCGCCGGGCCGGGCTGCCTCCGGACGTGGCGGCGCTGGTGGAAAAGCTGGAAACGAACCTGGCGGTAGTTACGCTGGTGAACACGAATCAGGCGCAGGCCCGGGAGGTGCTGGTACAGATGGGCGGATACGGGGAGCACGAACTGACCGGGGTGAAGCTGGACCGCGGCACCCTGGCGCCGGCGGGCGGCCGGGTGTTGCGGGTCCAGTTGGCTCCCGGAGCGGGCGGCCGGCTAGAGCTGGGGATGAAGCGGTACGCCAACGAGGTGACGCTGCGGCAGCCGTGGTAATGGAAAAGGCCCGCGACCGGTGAAGGTTGCGGGCCTTTGTTAATCGGGCGACATCCTACTCTCCCACACACTCGCGCGTGCAGTACCATCGGGGCTGCAGGGCTTAACTTCCGTGTTCGGGATGGGAACGGGTGGGACCCCTGCGCTACAATCACCCAAAGCTGTAAAAACTCTTGGTGAATCCTGGCGGATTGTTTACATGACGGGCAACCACTGCTGCAACGCAAGCAGTCAGAATTTGCAGTTAAATTTTATGGTCAAGCCAATGGGGCTATTAGTAACGGTAAGCTCCACACATTGCTGCGCTTCCACATCCGTCCTATCAACGTGGTCGTCTTCCACGGCCCTTCATACCTTACGGTAGGGAGATCTCATCTTGGGAAAGGTTTCGCGCTTATATGCATTCAGCGCTTATCCTAACCGAACTTCGCTACCCAGCGGTGCTCCTGGAGGAACAACTGGATCACAAGAGGTTCGTTCAGCCGGGTCCTCTCGTACTACGGCCAAGCTCCCGCAAATCTCCTGCGCCCACCACAGATAGGGACCGAACTGTCTCGCGACGTTCTGAACCCAGCTCACGTACCGCTTTAATAGGCGAACAGCCTAACCCTTGGGAGCTTCTACACCCCCGGGATGCGATGAGCCGACATCGAGGTGCCAAACCGGAGCGTCGATGTGAACTCTTGACTCCGATCAGCCTGTTATCCCCGGCGTACCTTTTATCCGTTGAGCGATGGCCCTTCCATACAGAACCACCGGATCACTATGTCCCGCTTTCGCGCCTGCTTGACTTGTAGGTCTCGCAGTCAACCTGGTTTATGCCATTGCACTCGACCGCTGATTTCCAAACAGCGTGAACCAAGCTTCGAGCGCCTCCGTTACATTTTAGGAGGCGACCGCCCCAGTCAAACTACCCGCCTACCACTGTCCCTCTCCCGGATGACGGGAGGAGGTTAGAATCACAGTACGATCAGGGTGGTATCTCACCATTGGCTCCCCCGAATCCAAGAATCCGGGTTCAAAGCCTCCCACCTATCCTGCGCAGAACGCACCATAATTCAGTGATAAGGTATAGTAAAGGTGCACGGGGTCTTTCCGTCTAGTGGCGGGCATCCGGCGTCTTCACCGGAACCACAAGTTCGCCGGGCGGCCTGTCGAGACAGTTCTCAGATCGTTACGCCATTCGTGCAGGTCGGAACTTACCCGACAAGGAATTTCGCTACCTTAGGACCGTTATAGTTACGGCCGCCGTTCACCGGGGCTTCAATTCAGAGCTTCGCTTGCGCTAACCCCTCCTTTTAACCTTCCGGCACCGGGCAGGCGTCAGCCCCTATACGTCGTATTTTTGACTTTGCAGAGACCTGTGTTTTTGTTAAACAGTCGCCTGAGACTCTTCACTGCGGCCCATTACTGGGCACTCCTTCTCCCTAAGTTACGGAGCTATATTGCCTAGTTCCTGGACAGACCATCACCCGAGCGCCTTAGAATACTCATCTCGTCCACCTGTGTCGGTTTGTGGTACGGATACTTCATTGCTCCTTAGCGGCTTTTCCTGGCAGACGGCCGGGCGGACTTTCCTATCCCAGCCTCCCCGTCGCTCCGGTTTGTAACCATTTCGCCCCGGAGTTCAGGAGCTGCGTCCCCGCATCGTGATAACGCTCTGAAGCAGTCACGGAATATTAACCGTGTGTCCATCAGCTACGCCTTTCGGCCTCACCTTAGGATCCGACTAACCCTGAGCGGATTAACCTTTCTCAGGAAACCTTAGACTTTCGGCGACCAGGGTTCTCACCTGGTTTGTCGCTACTTATGCTGGCAGAGTCCCTTCTTGGCCCTCCAGGCGTCCTTTCGATCACCCTTCAATGGACCAGGAATGCTCTCCTACCACGCGCATTGCTGCGCATCCACAACTTCGGTACCATGCTTAAGCCCCGATGGATTGTCGGCGCCGGGCTGCTCGACCAGTGAGCTATTACGCTTTCTTTAAAGGATGGCTGCTTCTAAGCCAACCTCCTGGCTGTCTGAGCTTCCCGACTTCCTTTCCCACTTAGCATGAATTTGGGGACCTTAGTTGGTGGTCTGGGCTCTTCCCCTTTCGACAACGAAGCTTAGCCCCCGCTGTCTGACTCCCGCGCTACTCGTTCACGGCATTCGAAGTTTGGTTGAATTCGGTAATCTGGGAAGACCCCTAGTTCAATCAGTTCTCTACCACCGTGACGGACCACGCGAGGCTAGCCCTAAAGCTATTTCGGAGAGAACGAGCTATCACGGAATTTGATTAGCCTTTCACCCCTACCCTCAGCTCATCCAAGCTGTTTTCAACCAACACTAGTTCGGACCTCCATCCGCTGTTACACGGACTTCATCCTGGCCAAGGGTAGATCATCCCGCTTCGCGTCTAATCCCAGCGACTGTACGCCCTATTCAGACTCGCTTTCGCTTCGGCTCGCTTTCGCTTAACCTTGCCACTGAGACTAACTAGCCAGCTCATTATTCAATAGGCACGAGGTCAGACTTTGCCTTGCGGCCATAGTCCTCCCACTGCTTGTAAGCATGCGGTTTCAGGTACTATTTAACTCCCCTCGCAGGGGTTCTTTTCACCTTTCCCTCACGGTACTAGTTCACTATCGGTCGCGAATGAGTATTTAGCCTTACCGGATGGTCCCGGTGGATTCCCGCAGGGTTTCTCGTGTCCCGCGGTACTTAGGAGCCACTGAAAAGAGGATTGCATTTTTGCCTACAGGGCTGTCACCTTCTATGGCCGGCCTTTCCAGACCGTTCAACTAATGCTTTCCTTCCCTTGTTTAACCAGGAGATCTGACCGCCTTGAACAGCGGCCCTGCCTCCTGATTATTGTGGTCCTGCAACCCCGCTCTCTCCTTTCGAATCGAACGGTTTAGGCTGTTCCGAGTTCGCTCGCCACTACTATCGGAATCACGGTTGTTTTCTCTTCCTCTGGGTACTAAGATGGTTCACTTCCCCAGGTTCGCCTCGTATCCCTATGAATTCAGAATACGATCACCCGCGTCAACGGGTTGGGTTCCCCCATTCGGAAATCCCCGGATCAAAGATTGCTTGCATCTCCCCGAGGCTTATCGCAGCTGGCCACGTCCTTCATCGCCTATTCGCGCCAAGGCATCCACACGCATGCCCTTAGTAGCTTGACCATAAAATTAACTCCAAACTCTGACCGACTCCCGTTTCCAACAGCCAAACAGCAGCCATTGGTATATCAAGCGGAAACCGTCCCGAGCGAAGCCAACTTCACGCCACAACTTCAAGACATTCTTACTTGCGCTCTTCTCCACGCGTATACGTTTTGCACGCGCAGATTTGCAACTTGCAGTTGCCCGTCATGTATTCAATTGTCAAAGAACTCAACCCTGCCCTACGGATTCACATCCGAAAGACTTCGGGAGTGGATCTTTTCGATGCCCAAATCCCCTCGTGAGGACCGGGCTGGAAAAGAGCCGCTTCCGCCTTCTTGTCGCCTTGGCATACCGCCTTGGCATCGGATGGTGGGCCTGGGTAGACTCGAACTACCGACCTCACCCTTATCAGGGGTGCGCTCTAACCACCTGAGCTACAGGCCCAGTTTGTACCGCGATTCTGGTGGAGCTGAGCGGGATCGAACCGCTGACCTCCTGAATGCAAATCAGGCGCTCTCCCAGCTGAGCTACAGCCCCTGGAACTTTCCCAGGCCAACCCACCAATCACTGGCGGGTGGTCCGGTCAAGATCTGTAATCGAGGCCGATTGGACGCCCATCCGGCACCAGGCCGAATGGATTTTGTTTTCGTTTGCCTTCTTCGGGCCGGAAACTCCAAGTGGAGAATCGAACCGAGCTGTGGACTGGATAGGCTGCCCACTACTTTGAGTGCCGGCTGAAATTTCAGCCTGCTTTCGTGAGCTCCAGCCACTTTCTCTCTTAGAAAGGAGGTGATCCAGCCGCAGGTTCTCCTACGGCTACCTTGTTACGACTTCACCCCAATTATGAGTCATACCTTGGGCCGCTGCCTCCCTTGCGGGTTAGCGTGCAGACTTCTAGTACAACCCACTTTCGTGATGTGACGGGCGGTGTGTACAAGGCCCGGGAACGTATTCACGGCGCCGTTCTGATGCGCCATTACTAGCGATTCCAGCTTCATGCAGGCGAGTTGCAGCCTGCAATCCGAACTGAGAACGGTTTTTTGCGATTTGCTCCCCCTCGCGGGTTTGCCGCGCTTTGTACCGTCCATTGTAGCACGTGTGTAGCCCTGGACATAAAGGCCATGATGACTTGACGTCATCCCCACCTTCCTCCAACTTATCGCTGGCGGTCTCCTGAGAGTGCATCTTTCGATTAGCAACACAGGACAAGGGTTGCGCTCGTTGCGGGACTTAACCCAACATCTCACGACACGAGCTGACGACAGCCATGCAGCACCTCGACTCCGATCCCTTGCGGGAGGGCCAGTGTTTCCACCGGCTTGCCGAAGCCGTTCGAGCCCAGGTAAGGTTCTTCGCGTTGCGTCGAATTGAACCACATGCTCCACCGCTTGTGCGGGCCCCCGTCAATTCCTTTGAGTTTCAGCCTTGCGACCGTACTCCCCAGGCGGCATACTTAACGCGTTAGCTCCGGCACGAACCAAATGAATGGCTCACACCAAGTATGCATCGTTTAGGGCGTGGACTACCAGGGTATCTAATCCTGTTTGCTACCCACGCTTTCGTGTCTCAGCGTCAGTCATGGTCCAGAAAGCCGTCTACACAGCAGGTGTTCCTCCTGATATCTACGCATTTCACCGCTACACCAGGAATTCCGCTTTCCTCTCCCACACTCAAGCCTCCCAGTTTTCGATGCACCCTCCCAGTTGAGCCGGGAGATTTCACACCGAACTTAGAAAACCGCCTACACACTCTTTACGCCCAGTAACTCCGAACAACGCTTGCTGCCTACGTATTACCGCGGCTGCTGGCACGTAGTTAGCCGCAGCTTCTTCTTCAGGTACCGTCATTATCGTTCCTGCCGAAAGAGCTTTACACCCCGAAGGGCTTCATCACTCACGCGGCGTCGCTGCATCAGGGTTTCCCCCATTGTGCAAGATTCCCCACTGCTGCCTCCCGTAGGAGTCTGGCCCGTGTTTCAGTGCCAGTGTGGCCGTGTGCCCTCTCAGGCCGGCTACCGATCGTTGCCTTGGTGGGCCGTTACCCCGCCAACAAGCTAATCGGCCGCGGACTCCTACTCCAGCGCATTGCTGCTTTCCCTTCTCAGGCTTATGCGGTATTAGCCCCGGTTTCCCAAGGTTATTCCCCACTAGAGTGTAGACGATCCACGTGTTACTCACCCGTACGCCACTTTACTCAGGATTGCTCCCTTTCTCGTGCGACTTGCATGTGTTAAGCGCGCCGCCAGCGTTGATTCTGAGCCGGGATCAAACTCTCATTGAAAATAGTTGAGTTTGATTTGCCGGTTCGTGTTAAAACTCAGAGTCTCTGACGAAAACAAAAATTTGCGTCCAACCAGATTGTCAATGATCTGCCCGTAAACACCGACGATCTTTCGAAAGTCGATGCCACGGCGGCCTCGAAAGCCGTTTCAGGGCACACACCGAAACAGGACTTTGCCCGCTTCGAGTTTTCCCTGGAAAACCGTGTGCAGATTGGGGATTCAGGTCAGCCTCAGCAGGCCTTGACCGATCTCACCGGGCGCTTGTGGGCCCGTGGAACCAATCCGCTTCTTCTACGCGCTATGCGTATACTGCCATCAGCCAGTCTATCGAACTTTTGCGCTGAACGCAAGAGGATTCTGCAGAATTCTTCCCGAAGGTGATCTTTCTGGTCGAACTGGCCGTTTCGCCCTGGGGCTTTGTCCAGTTCTTCCCTCGTTCGCCCTAGCTGCTGGCGACAACTTCAGAGTACCAAACCTTTTCCGGCCTTTGCAAGCGGCGGGCCACTTTTTCTTGCCGTCTACTGCATTTTTTTAGCCGGTTCCCGCTCCGGGGCCGCTTCCTCGCTCAGGATTCGCTGCGCAAGGGCCCGGCCACGCTCGCGCCCATGGCGGGTGGCATGCTCTATCGCAGAGATCAGCATCGACCTTAGGCCACATCGCTCCAATTCGTGAATGGCCACGATGGTTGTTCCGCCCGGCGTGGTTACAGCGTCCCTGAGAACGGCGGGTGCTGGCCGGTTTGACGTACGTGTTTGGCGGCCCCAAGGACGGTCTGCTCCGCCAGCCTTGCCGCCACATCACGGGGCAGACCCATCTTCACACCACCCGCGATTAAGGCCTCGATCACCATGTAGACATAGGCAGGCCCGCTGCCCGACAGCGCCGTAACGACGTCCATCATCTCCTCTTCCACCCAGCACACCGTGCCGACGGGCCTGAAGAGGCTTTCGACCAGCTCACGATCCTCCAGGCGCGCCTCTCCGTTGGGCGCAATGGCTATGGCGCCTTCCTCGACCAGGACGGGGATGTTGGGCATGGCCCGGAAGACGGGACGAGGCGCCCCCAGTTGGTGCTCGACAACGTGCAGCGGCAGAGCGGCCGCCAGTGTGAGGACAATTTGCCCGGGCCCGAGAACGCCAGCGATTTCAGCGGCAAGCCGCGGCACGACGTTCGGCTTCGCGGCCAGTACCACCACGTGGGCGCCCTTGGCCGCTTCGGGATTGCCGCCCGCCGTCACCTGGCATCCGTGCAACTCGCGCAGGGCCCGGGCACGCTCCTCGGTTCGGACCGTCGCCACCACCTCATCCCGGGCGACCACCCCAGCCTTCAGAATTCCTCCGAGGAGTGCCCCGCCCATGTTCCCCGCGCCCAGAATCGCTACTCGCATGTCTCACCCTCCCAAAGCCGGACCACGTGACCGGCGATGCCCGCCGGCCAACCGGAGGCCAGTTCCCGCAGACCGATGTCATTGCCCTGATAGAGGGCGCGCATCGCCTCCTCGAAGCCGGGAAGATTGCCGCCAACGGCAGTGAGGAAACGGCCGGCCGCCATGGCCCGGCGTTTCCGCCGCTGCTCCTCCGGTTCGCGCTTCCGGGCCTCCTCCACGAGACGCCGGAGTGCCGCGGAAACCCCGGCCGGTTGCTCCTCCAGCCACTCCCAATGGATTGGCAGCAGCGTCACCTCGCGCGCCGTCACCCCGAGCTTCGGCCGGCCGCGGCCCGGCTTCCCGGCCCCGGCGCGCGCCAGGACCTCGTCCAGCGTGCCCCGAAGATCGAAGTCTACCTGGCGCCCAGTACGGTCATCGAAGACCAGAAAGACACGCCCGGGGTCCACGTCGAACTGCCGCTTCAGTTCGGCCAGAATCACATCCAGCGCGCCCCGGGCGACGCACAGGTCATCCAGGAAGATCGTGTAGGTCTCCATGAAGACATTTTACCCGGGCTATAATCACTTGTCAATATTATCCGGATATAATACAAGGAGGCGGTGCCGCGCACCGAGGCCCGATGGGCAGTTCGCACTTGGTGCGCTACGGAGCCGCCTTGGCAGAGATCGCCGGTTCGGCGGAGCGCCTCGACGCGGCGAGTGAGGGCGGACCGCCCGGGTCGCATTACAAGAAACGGACGAGCGGCGCACCGGATTCGTTGGTGAGGGGCGCGCCGACGGCCACCGGGCGGCAGGGGGGTCCGATTGAGCGACCCCGCTTCGAAACAGGCCCCGGGGATAGGGCTGGCTGGTTTCCGAGCGCGCACGGTCTCCGGCGCTGCGCTGGGGCGAAGCTTGTGAAAACGGCAGCGTGGACATAGGCCGAGTCCTCATCTCGGAACCCGGCCATCACGTCAGGCCGGCCAACCCGGCGGCGCTGTGCTTTGGGCGACGCGGAACCCGGCCAGACGCCGCTCGAAGGCGTCGATGGGATGGTCGGGATCGAAGGGAAGGCGAAGCAGGGCGTGGATATCCGTTTCGGGGGAGTTGAGTCCTTCAAGCGCCATGGTGGCGGTGGTGAAGTGGCGGCGGGCTGTGGCCAGCGCCGCCTGGTTCACATCCTGCCAACGCCCGTTCGGATAGGCAAAGTGGGTCACCGGCTGGCCCAATTCGGCTTCGAGCCGAGCCTTGGAGCCAAGAATCTCGCGCTCCACGGTCGCAGCATCCGGCAGCTTTGAAAGGATTGGGTGGGTCAGCGTATGCGCTCCGAACTCGATGCCGCCTCGCGCCATCTCGCGGATTTCGTCCCGGGTACAGGGCTCATAGTCCGCCGTAATCCGCTCCGGCACCTGGATGCCAGAGGCCGATTCGAATTCGGCGACGATACGCCGGCGCTCGGCGTCCGGCGCCGCTTTGGCCATCTCGCGCAGCCGCTCAAGACCGGCCGCCTGCTGGTTCTTTGAGAATTCCATGCCCACGGCCCGGAAGGTCTGATGCGGAGTGTTCCTGAAACAGTACCGAAGCCGGTCACCCCACAGCCAGCATTCCCGGTCCATGTAGCCTGTGGTGAGATAGAACAGCACTGGAATGTTGTACTTACGGAAGATGGGGTACGCCACCTGATAGAAGTCGCGGTAGCCGTCATCGACGGTAAAAACCACGGCGTTATCGGGAACCTGGCGGCGCTCACGGATGGACTGCTCGAGCGCGGTCATCGAAAGAATGGTGTACTTCGATGCCAGGTGGGCGCAGTGGCGCTCCAGATTTTCGCGCCAGGGGGCCGGAAACCGGTGATAGAGCAGAATCCGGATGGCGCGCCGGTTCCGCCGCCGGCACAGGTGCAAGACACCGGATTTATTGAAGATCTGCTTGGCTAATTGCCGCATGGGGCAGGGTCTTAACAGTATATCGGAGAGCTTTTTCGAAATTTGCGTTAAGATGCCGGTATGGCGAAACCCGGACTGATCGAAGTGGCCTGCCCCTGCTGCAAGGCGGCGCTCAAAATCGACACCGCCACGGAGACGGTCATCACTTTCAAAGAGGCAGCCAAGGCGCCGGCTTTTGAGGATTTTGGCGCGGCCGTGCAGAAGCTGAAGGGAGAGGCGGCGCGGCGCGACGAGGCCTTTCAGAAGTCGATGCGGGATGAACGCCAGCGCAAGGACGTGCTGAACAAGAAGTTCGATGAACTGTTCAAGCAGGTGAAGGAAGGCCCCGATACCGGCCCTCCGCGGAAGGATATCGATTTCGATTAGGCGCGCACGCGGCGGCCGAAGGAGCTGCTTCCCGGGAAAGTCGATCCCGGTGCGTGGATGATGTGTCCGGGCTTCTTTTGCGGGTCAGGTAGCGGGCAGGCGATCCTCCGCGCGGCGCCATCCGGCGGCCACGGTGGCCGCCACCAGGCTCCAGGCCAGCGGCGCCGGGAACGGCGGATTCAACCGGAGCAGGACAAGCCACCCCACCACGCCGGCCATGGCCGGCACCGCGATCCACCAGCGCTTGCGCACCGCGGCGTGGATGGCCAGGGTGAATGGTACGGCCACCACCAGATCGATGAGGTAATGTTCGCCCAGGCCCAGAGTGGCCACTAATGTGATGACCAGGAACACTGCCGCCGCGATGCGGGCAGGGAGTGAGAGGGTGCTTGCGCGCAGGTAGAGCAACAGGGCCCAGGTGGCGTGCAGAGACGGCAGGGCGTTGCGGGGGGCCTGGGAGTGTCCGGTGTGGGCGGGTCCGGTGGCGGGGCAGATCTGGTAGAGCACGAACGCCGCGGCGCCCGCTGCCGCGAACGAGGCCAGAAGGCGGGTGTCTTTCCAATGACGGGCGTGCGCGATCAGAATGGCCATGGCCAGGGGGAGTGCGGCGTAGACGATCTGGCAGAGAGCTGAAAGCCACGCGGCCCCGGCGACAAGAGCCCGCGCCTCGGCGCTGAAGTCAAGCCCCAGCATCCGGTCAAAGGTGGCGAGTTGCGCATCGAAGGTGGCGGGCTGGAGAGCCGTGGTCCACCAGAGGGCGAACGTGATAGCGATCATCGAGACGGGGGCGAAAGCGGCAAGGAGGAAGTCCGGGAGCGATTCCGGATTTCGAAAGCCGCGCCACGCCAGGATGAGGATGGAGGAGAGGCCGAGAAACGCCCCGATGGCGACGGGCATCGCGAAAGGGTACGGGCCGAGACTGGGGTGAACCTGAAAGTACAACACGCCGAGCGCCGGCGCGGCGGCCATGTTGAACCAGGCCTCGGCGAGCGACGGCTGGGAGGCAAGCCAGAACACCACGCCGCTCATGACGGCGAAAGCGAGGAATGGGGCCGCCACGGCGCGAAACAGCCAGAAGCAGCCGAACACCACGGCGATGAGGCTCAGGAGGGCGGCGCCGAGCGAGATGCGATCCAGGTGGCGGTTCCGGCGGGCCATCAGGCCTCTTATCGGCGAGCTTTCAGCCGATGTGATCTCAGAAACCTATGGATTGGCGCCGCCCGTTCGTTCTTGCCCTGTTCTTTCTCTCGGGCTTTGTCGGCGTGTTGGCCGAGCAGATTTTCGAGCGGCTGCTGAGTGTGGTGATGGGCGGCACGACGCCGGCGGCGGCGACGGTGCTGTTTGTCTACTTCCTGGGTTGCAGCCTGGGCGCCCTGGCCGCGGGACCGCTTCTGCGGCGGACGAAACTGGACCCACTGAAGGCCTATGCGACGGCGGAACTGGCCGTGGCGAAGTATTGCGGGACGGTGCTGACGTTGTTTGATTCGGCACGGCCGTGGTTTGCCTGGCTGCTGGAGTGGGCGGGGCCGGACCCGGGCCTGATGGCGGTGGTGCGGGTGGGCATTGCAAGCGTGGTAGTGCTGCCGGCGGCTTTCGCGATGGGCCTGACGCTACCGTATCTCAGCGGCTTCGCGGCGCGGGTTTCAAACAAACCGGGCGAGTTTCTGGCTCGTTTATACACCTTTAACCTGTTTGGCGCTTCGGCCGCGGCCCTGGCGGCGCCGTACGTGATTTTTCCGGCCATCGGGCTGGATGGCGGGCTGTGGCTTTGCATCGGCGTGGATGTGGCCGTGGCGCTGGCTGTGTTCGGCCTGATGTGGCGGACACGCGGGGAGGCCGGGGCGCCAACGGGTGCGGTGACGCAGGCACCGAATGCCTTCCCCGCCCTGTTGGCGATTGCCTTCACGAGCGGCCTGGTGTTTTTCGCGCTGGAGGTGCTTTGGACTCACATTGTGGCAGCGGCGATCAACAGCAGCGTGTACGCCTTCTCGTCGATGCTGTTCTTCGTGACGCTGGGCCTGGCGCTGGGGTCGCGGGCGGCGGCGGAGACGCTGCGGCGCGGGAAGAGGCCGATGGACCTGGGATTCCTGTTTCTGGCTTGCGCCGGTGTGTTGACTGTTCAGATTCTGCTGTGGCCCGCAGTGCCTGGCAGCATGGCAAGCATGGGCAAGACCGCGTCATCATTTCTTGAAGGCGAGTTGATCCGCTGGCTGCACCTGGGGCTGATGCTGCTGCCGGTGACGTTCCTGTTCGGCATGGTCTACCCGTCCCTGTTTCGCGACAGCCGCTTTTCCGGCGAGAACGCCGCGGCGCTGGTGGGGCGTCTGGGAGCGGTGAATGCGGCGGGTTGCGTGCTGGGAGCACTGCTGGCATCCTTCGTTCTGATCCCCGCCTGGGGCAGTGAAGCGAGCCTGCGCGCCGTGGTGGCGGTGCTTGCCCTGTGCGGGCTGGCGGTGACACTCCTTGAAGGAGGGCGGCGGCGCACGGCCGCGATTGCGGCCGCCGCGGTGACAGTGTTCGCGGTGATCACGCCGGCGTGGAATCGTCTTCAACTCACCAGCGGGCTGAACGTCTACTTCAAGCTGACGAACGTGAAGCGCGATTCGAAGCTGCTTTCATTTCACGAAGACGCCTACGGCGGCATCACGACGGTGGTTGAGACACCGGAGCCGGGCGGGACAACGCGCCGTGTGTTGCTGACGAATGGCAAGTTTCAGGGCGACGATGGCCAGCAGAAGGACGCGCAACTGGCGTTCACGGGCATTCCATCGATGCACCTGGCGCAGTGGAGCGATGCGCTGGTGATTGGATTCGGAACGGGCCACTCGGCGGGCGTCTTGCGAGGACTGGGCTACCAGAGGGTACGGGTGGCGGAGATGGCTCCAGGGATCCTGGCCGCGTCGGGACGCTACTTCCGCGGCATCAACAAGGCAATCCTTGAAGCGCCCAACGTGACGGTGCATGTGGATGATGGACGCAATGTGCTGCTGGCGCATCCGCATCCTCTGGACCTGATTTCGATTGAGATTACGAGCGTATGGTTCGCGGGGGCAACCAATGTGTACAGCCACGAGTTTTACGAACTGGTCCGGGACCGTCTGAAGGCCGGCGGGCGGTTCCAGCAGTGGATTCAACTGCACCATATCAGTCCGCGGGAAGTAGAGTCGATTCTGGGGACGGTGCAGGCAGTGTTTCCGCATGTGAGCTTGTGGCTGTTCGGCGGCCAGGGCGTGATTGTGGCCAGCAAGGATGAGCATCGCCTGCTGCCTGACCGGGTGGCGGCGTTGAAGCAGTTTCTTGTGCACGAACTGGGCGGTGAGCGGCAGGCCGAGAGCTACATGCACGCGCTGCTGCGGTCGAAGCTGGTGGACAGCGGAGCGATGCGGCGTCTGCTTCAGAGAGGGCCGGTGATCAACACGGACTGGAACCGGTTTCTGGAGTACGCCACGCCGCGCTACGCACTGAGCAGCGCGGACTGGCCGGAGATCAACCTGCGGCATCTGGCGCGGCTCTCCGGAGATGCTCCGGCGAGCCCTATTCGTAGCGCAGTGCGTTGATGGGGTGAATGCGCGTGGCCCGGTTGGCGGGCATGAGGGCGGCCATCAGAGCGATGATCGCGAGGAGCGCGGTTGCACCCGCGTAGATGGTCCAACGGCTACCGGTCAATCCAAAGAAGAGACTTTCAGCCACACGCGACAATCCGAACGCGCCCGCCGAACCGGCCAGCGCGCCGACGGCCAGCATCCAGACCACTTCCTTCAAGATCATGGCTCGCACGGCGCCGGGCTCTGCGCCGAGAGCCATGCGGATGCCGATCTCGCGGGTGCGCCGGGCGACACCGTAGGCCAGAACGCCATAGAGTCCGATGGCCGCCAGGAGCGTGGCGAGCGCGGCGAAGGCCATGATGTTGACGGTGAGCAGCCGTTCAGCGAACAGTTGCTCTTCGATCTGGCCGTCCATGGTTTTCAGTTCGCCGACGGGCAGGTTGGGGTCGAGCGAGGCCACCTCGCGGCGGATGAGCGGCAGCAGGTTTTCCGGCGGCAGCGCGGTACGCACGTAGAAGTAAAGCTGCGCCTGGCGCTTCTCCTGGCGGTAGGGCCGGTAAAACACCGGCTTGGGGCTCTCGCGGATGCTGGCGTAGTGCGTGTCCTTCACCACGCCGACGATGGTGTGATCGGGCTTGCTGGCGCCCATGCCGATGGCGCGTCCCAGAACCGCGGCGGTGGAGTTCTCCTTCGGGAAGAATTTCCGGATAAACGCTTCGTTGACCATCACCACCCTGGCGCCGGCCTGGTTGTCCTGTCCGGTGAATTCGCGGCCGGCGACGAGAGGCGCGCCCATGGTTCGCAGATAGCCTGGGCCCACGACGTTGAAGAAAGAGTGGTCGGCGCCGTCGCCATCGGGCGTGTAGCCATCGATGGTGACGTTCTGGCCCCAGTTGCTATCGCCGATGGCGGGCACCATGCTGGCGGAAACGAGCAGGGCTCCGGGCATGGCGGCCAGGCGCTTTTCGAGTTCTTCGTAGAGGGCGAGCGTTCGATCGTCGCTGTACTTGTTGAGAGAGGGGTCCAGTTGGAACAGCGCGAGATGGTCGGTGCGGATGCCGAGTTCGACGCGCATCAGGTTGAGCAGGCTTTGACCGAACAGCCCGGCCGCGATGAGAAGCGCGAGCGAGGCCGACATCTGCATGGCCACCAGGGCGCGGCGGAGAAAGTTCGCGCTGCCGCCGCCCGAGACCTGGCCGGCCTGGTCCTTGAGCGTGACGTTCAGGTCTGGCCGTGAAGCACGGAGGGCGGGGAGGAGTCCGAAGAGCAGCCCGGTCAAGAGGCACAGACCGGCGGAGAAGAGGAACATCGCCGGATGGAGACGGGTTTCGATGTTGACATCGGCCGAAGGCGGAATGCCCGCGGCGATGAGCGCGAGCGTACCGCGAGCGACCACCAGGCCGGCGATGCCCGCCATGGTGGCCAGCACCCAGCTTTCGGTGAGGAGTTGCCTGACGATCTGGCCCCGGCTGGCGCCGATGGCTACACGGACCGCCATCTCGCGTGTGCGTGCGGCGGCGCGGGCGAGCATCAGGTTCGCGACGTTGGCGCAGGCGATGAGCAGCACAAGACCGGTGATGCCCAGCAGGAGGAACACGGGCGTTCGAGCCTCCTGCCGCAACCGGCCGCGGCCGTAGCGGCCTTCGCGCAGGACGATCTGCTTGGCGCGATAGCGGGCGATGAAACGGGCATCGGGATTGGTGAGGGCTCGAATCTCTTCCTCTTTTTCGGCTGCGTAGGCAGGCTGGATATCGATTTGAGCTTTTTCCAGGCTCATTCCGGGCTTGAGGCGGCCGAACACGGGCAGCCAGTGATGCTTGCGGCTCAGCGTGGGGTCGGTTCCGGGTACGAGTTGGGCGCGCATGGAGAGAGTGACGAAGGCGGCTGGCGCGCTGCCGGGGCGCTCGCTTTCGAAACCGGGCGGCGTGACGCCGACGATGGTCATGGGAAAGCTGTTGACGTGGAGAGTGCGATTGAGAACGCCGGGGTCAGAGCCGAGCGTGGTGCTCCAGTAGCGGTGGCCGAGAACGGCGACGGCGTGTGCGCCGGGAGTGAGGTCATCTTCCGGCGTGAGCAGACGGCCGAGCACAGGGCGTACGCCGAGGACCTGGAAATAGTTGCCGGACACCAGGTGAATCCGTTCGCGGATCGGGTTGCCGTTGAGAGATAGGCTGGCAGCGGAGCCGCCCGCCGCGGCTAGACCGGTGAAGACGGTCTGCGACTTCGCGAGGCCGCGGTAGGTGGGCACGGCAAACGAGGGGCTGCCGTTCTCATCGGAGGAGACGCTGCCTTGCAGGGGCCCTGGCGCGTATAGAAGGGCGAGACGCTCGGGTTCCTGGATGGGCAGGGTGCGCAGCACCACCTGCTGAAGAACTGAGAACATCGCGGTGTTGGCGCCCATGCCGAGCGCCAGGCTGAGGACGGCCACGGTGGTGACAACCGGGGTGCGGGCGAGGTTCCGGAGCGTGATGCGGAGCGCCATGTTGTCAATATACGCCGCGGGCGCCGGAGAGGTTCCAGCCTTTGTTTACTGGGGTGACGGCTGGGGCTCTTCGGGCGGCGGGTCGTCCTGGTTGCAGCGCTTCGTGAATCTTCCCTTGCGAATTTTTTCGATGCTGTAGATCAGATAGGACTCGTTCTTGAGCGGGCCCTTCTTAAACTCCTCTTCCAGGAATCTGATCCCCTCGTCCCGGTCGGAGCCGCCCTCGCTGATGTTTTCGATGATGACCGAGACGCCGATCCGGGCGGACCATTCGAGGACGAAGTCTTCGACCTTGGTAAGCCCGAGTTTCAACTCGCCCGCGGCAGCACGTTGCGCCAGGATGGCGTGGCGCTCGCGGAGCTTCGATTCAAGAGTGGACTGCTCGCAGAATTGGGGCCGCTGCTGAACGTTCGGGGAGACAGCCGGTGCATCCGACATAGGGGTGCCAGTCCGCGCGGAGACCCGGCGTGCGATGGAGCGGGCCTCGGTCACGGTGCACCGGGGACATTCGCGATCCTCTTCCACCTGCCCGAGGACGAATGGGGGGCATGGCGAGGCGGCGCCATCGCGGGTGGTGCAGGCAAGGCAGGGTCCCTGAAACGCGGCAAAAGATGTGCAACTCAGGCTCATCCAGAATGCCTGGCCGGGCGTGTAGAGATGGTTTAAGGTGTCGGAGCGCGTCCACATGGTGTTGGCGCACGAGAAGCCGCGTTTTCCGGTGGTGTGGCCTTCGGGGTAATCCAGGTGGTGATCGCGGATGTTCAAACCAAGCTTGTGGCTGATCTCATGCGCCGCATCCCCGAATGAGGGGACGTCGCTTACCAGCACAAAGGGGCCGTTGCCACAACTGAGATTGGAGCCGGCCGAGTTTCCCGCACCCACGCCGTAATAGAGGTTGATCACCCCGGGCACGTAGCGCCCGCCGCGGGCCGCGTTGGCGCAGGTGGTCTTACTGACCTCCTTGTCTGCTTTGTTGAAATGGGGCCGAAGGGCCAGCCCGGTGAGGTTCTTATCGAGGATCCAGTCGGCGTTCGCCAGTTCGTCGCGGGCCAGACTGGCGAGTTTGGCGTCGCGCGGCCAAACCTCGACGCGAATCTCCCGCCGGGGCCGCAGTTCGACGTTGAGTGTACCTTCCGGACGCGGGGCGCAGAGGATGTCGCGGCCGAAGTAAGCCACGGCGCGGCCGGGAGCGAGCACAGCCAGGCCGGCGCCGGGATCGTCGCACCAGCAGCCCTCCTCCACGTGATCCCGGACCTTGATGAGGCCAGTTACGGAGATATCGCCCGGAGCCTCGGGGTCGACGGCGACGGCCACGGACTTGCGGCAGGGCTGGTCAGGATTGCTGGATTGCGCGTTGACCAGAATCACCTGCATGAGTCCCGATTTTGGGCGGGGCAGTATGCGGAGGTTCCGGACGGGGCGCCGGCCCTCCGCGGCCGGGGCGGCGGCCCCACTCTTGCGAGCGGCTTGCGCGGCCAGGCACGGGTGTACGAGCAGGCCCAGCAGAACGACGAGCGAACCGGTGCGTCTGGTCATCGTTCGATGTGGATGTCGCTGCTGTTGCCGCCAGACTCTTTTGCCGGAATGGTGTTGAAGTTGATGCCGGTGGAGGCATCGATCTCCTTGAGCCGCCAGTCCACAAACTGCCGGGGTTCCAGAACTGTTTTCGCCGCTGGAATGGGGTCGAACAGACGCCGGGCTTCCTTAGCGTCAAGACGCACGGTGATGGCGAGCCCCGATTTCTCGGTGTTCGCGTTGGTGATGCGGACGACATCGACCTGCTTGCGCTTCCTGTTCACTGGCTTGAAGCGGACCACCGGGTGGCCCGCATCACTGACGATGGTGCGGAGTTTGATTTCCGCAACCAAAGCCTTGGTCCTGGACGGTGCTGACATGACTGACTCCTTTCAGGGTTTACGCGCCGCCGCCTCGGGCAGCAGGTCGCGTAGAAACTCAGTGCGCCGGGCCGTGCTCTCCGGCAGGCCGGCATCGAGCGCCCGCCGCATGAACACCAGGGCCTGAGGGCGGTTGCCGATGGCGGCGTAGGTTTCGGCAGCCTGGCTGAGCGGCTCCCAATGGGCGGGCGAGAGCGCCATGGCGCGGCGAAGCGGTTCGGCGTAATCGGGGCGGCCCACCAGAGCCCGGTAGTGTGACTGGCTGAACAGCAGGCGCGGCAGATTGGCATTGATGCGAAGTTCGTCGTCGAGAATCGCGAGTGCTTTGCCATAGGCCTCGGAGGCTTTGGCCTGCTCGCCGGTTTTCTGGTACGAGCGGCCCAATTGACCCCAGGCGCGATAGCTGCGTCCGCCCGCCGCCAGGGCACGCTGGTACATGCCGATGGCCTTGGCGTACTCGCCACGATCGAAATAGAGCTTGCCCAAGTTGGACTGGGTGCTGGTGCGTTTCGGGTCGAGGTCCAGGGCCTTCAACCACGCCTTCTCGGCGCCAGCCCAGTTTTCGGTCATTGCGTGCGCGCCGCCAAGGTTCACATAACCTTGCGCGTTGTCGGGGCTGAGTTCAACCACTTTCTCGAATTGCGTGGCGGCCTTGGGCCACTGATTGGTATCGAAGTAGTGGAGCCCGAGGGCCTTGTACCCGCTCCAGTCGGCTGGCCGCAGCGCGATGGCCTGAAGGTGCGTGGCTTCGGCACTGGCCTGGTCGCCCAGGCTGGCGAATGCGTTGGCAAGACCACGATGGCCTTCGGCACTGCGCGGGTCGAGGCTGATGGCCTTTTCGAAGGCGGCCCGCGCTTCCTTGTAGTTTCCGGTGCGCTGCAGGATGTGTCCTTGCGCAATGTGGGCTTGCGGCGCGCCGGGGCTGAGTTCAACGCCGCGGCGCCCGGCTTCAACGGCGGACTTCACCAGCGCGGGTTCGCGCGACAACTCGAATTGACGTTCGTAGGCTTCACCCAGGCCGGAGTGCGCCAGGCCGAATTGCGGGTCGGCCTTGAGGGCTCGTTCGAACAGGGTGATGGCACTGGCAAGGCTTGCGGCCTGATCGGGACGCTGCAGATAGCCCCGGGCTTGCAGGTAGAATTCGTAGGCTCCCGGCGCGACGGCCCCTTCGGGCTGTGATGAAGCCTGAGTGGCACGAAGCCGCACGTTGAGAACACCGGCCAGACGGGAGACAGCCGTATCCTGGAGGCGGAAGGCATTGGCCCCGAGGTCCTCGACGACGAGGGACTCGATCTGGCGCATGGCGCGGGTGTCGATGATGGTGAGCAGCAGGCGCACTCGCCCGGCCTGCTGTTGAACGCTTCCTTCCACGGCGGCGGTCACATTGAACTTAGACCTGGCATCGGCCGCGGAGGTCACGTTTTGAGATCGCACCTCGCTCGCCGGCACCACAAGCAGCGGGCTGTTGCCGCTGTCGTACTGCGAAAGACGCGCCGTGATGGATTCAGTCAGTCCCATGCCAAACTCACGCAGACCGGGTTCCTGGCTCATGACACGCAGTGGCAACATCGCCACGTGCTGGCCGCTGTCCGGCTTTCCGGTCCACACTCCCAAGCGCGAAAGTCCGGCGATGAGGGCCGCGAGCCCAAAAAAAATCGCGGCGGCGATGGCAAAGATGAGACCACGGCGCCTGGTGGGAGCGGCCGCGGCGCGGGACCGGCCGTCGAGGAGAGCTGCTACAGCCGATGCGGACTCGGGGCGGTCAAAGGGATCGCGCGTCAGGCAGCGGCTTACCACCTGCTGATAGAGCCCGGCCCACGCCCCCGACAGTTCGGGAACCGGCGCGCTTCCAAGGCCGCGCGAGGGCCGGGATCCGGTGGCCATTTCGAAGAGGATGAGGCCCATCGAATAGAGGTCGCTTGCGGGGGTGGCGCTGTGGCCCATCACCTGTTCGGGCGCCATGTACTCGGGCGTTCCCATGACGAGTCCGGGGCGGCTCACCTGGGTAGCGCCAGAGTCGTCTTCGAGGGCACGGGCAAGGCCAAAGTCAGCCAGGACGGCTCGGGGCGCGCCGCTCGCGCCAAGGGTCAGCATGACGTTGGCGGGCTTGAGGTCGCGGTGGACGATTCCGGCGGCATGAATCGCGGCAAGACCCCCCGCCATCTGATTCGCGATAGAAAGGGCCTCGCCAGGTTCCATGGCGCGGCCCGACTTCAACTTCATGGAGAGGCTTCCGCCGTCCAGATACTCCATGGTGAGGAACGCTCCGGCCACAGGATCGTGCCCGAGGTCAAAAACCCGGCACACATTGGGATGGGTGACCTGGCGGGCGGTCTGCACCTCGCGGCGAAACCGTTTGAGGAACTCGGGGTTGGCGGCGAGGTCGGGCTTTAGAGTCTTGAGCGCGAGTGAGCCGCCGAGTTCGAGGTCGTCTACCTGATACACCTCGCCCATGCCGCCGCGGCCGAGAAAGCGCGTAACCCGGAAGCGCGCAGCCACCAGGTCGCCGGGCGCCAGCGTGCGCCGCTCGGGTGGACGGTCGAAGATGGCGGCGGTTTCGGTATCGGATGTCTGCGCCAGCAGATCCTCCACTTGGGCGCGAAGGGCCGCATCGCCGCCGCAGGCTCCGTCAAGGTAGGCGAGACGCGCCGCGCCGTCCAGCTCGGCCGCGGCAGTGAAGATCGCCTTGACTTGCCTGAAATCGCTGGCAGACATCGGGTACCGTTCTGAACAGCATATCGTTCCATTAGGAATGGCACATGGGCACCAATCGAGCTACAATTCTTGTGGATCGAACATGGGGTTGGCTGCCTACCTTGCGATGACCGGCTTGCTGGCGCAGGCGCCCGTGCCGCCGCCATCGGGCCAAGGGACGTTCCAGATCCCGGGTCCGCCGCCGGAAACCGCGCCCCCGCCCACCGAATCCGCAAAACCCGCCGAACCGCCTGCCATGGTGTACGCAGGCAAGCCGCTCAAGCTGGATCAAGCCTGCACGCTGGAAGAGGTGAGTTCCTTTGGCCTGCATTGCAGTGAGAGCGACCCGTGCGAGATTTTTCTGGAGTTGTCGCACCTGGAAGCGGTGGGGAACAAGCTGTTCCTGACAGGCAACCTGCACACGGAGGCGCTCACACTGCAATCGATTCTGCTGGTGAGCGAAGACGCTGGAAAAACGTGGCGTGAGGGGCATCAGCGGCTGCGGCAAAGCGGTTTGGAGAACATCCAGTTCATCGACTTCGAGATGGGTTGGATCTCGGGACACACCCTGCACACGATGCCGCGCGACCCGTTCCTGCTCACAACCACGGATGGCGGCAAGACCTGGCGGAAGAAGCTGCTTTTCGAAGACGGCCACCTGGGATCGGTGGAGCAGTTTTTCTTCGACACAAAGAATACCGGATCGATGATCGTGGACCGGACGCAGGCGAGCGAGACAGGGTCCAGGTACGAACTGTACGAGTCGCAGACCGCGGGCGATACGTGGACGCTGCGCCAGGTGAGCGGGCGCCCCATCGTTCCGCGGCGCACGCGGCCGGCTGTGGCGCAAGGCGTGCGCCTGCGGGCGGATGCTCGCAGCAAGTCCTATCTGATCGAGAGACAGGCGGGAGCGCGTTGGCAGGTAGTGAGCGCATTTCAGGTGAGGCTGGACGACTGCAAGCCCGCCGAGCCGGTGAAGGAAATCACAGAGAAGGAACCCGATCCACCATCGGAACAGTACGAGAAACAGGCTGCACCCGCGGCCCCCAAGCCCGCCGGCCCGGTGAAGCCGCCCACTTTGAAGAAGAAATAGTGCCCCGCCCCGATCCGATTGAACTGGAGTTGTTCCGCCATCTGCTGGTCTCGATTGCCGGCGAGATGGGTATTGTGCTGCGCAACACCTCCTATTCGGCCAACATCAAGGAACGCCGCGACTACTCCTGCGCCGTGTATGACGCCGGCGGCAACACGGTGGCCATGGGCGATCATATGCCGGTGCACCTGGGCGCCATGCCGCTTTCGGTGCGCGCGGTGATGGATGAGTTGAGGCTGGGGCCGGGCGATGTGGCCATTGCCAATGATCCGTTTCGCGGCGGGACACACCTGCCGGACATCACCGCCGTGAGCGCGGTGTTTCTGGAAGGTTCACGGACCCCGTCGTTCTACGTAGCCAATCGCGCTCATCATGCCGATGTCGGTGGGATGAGCCCCGGGTCGATGCCGCTGGCGCGCGAGATTTACCAGGAGGGGCTGCGGATTCCGCCCATGCTGCTGGTGCGCGGCGGCAAAGTGGACGGGCGGCTGATGTCATTGATCCTGGCCAACGTGCGGACACCAGTGGAGCGCGAGGGCGATCTGCTGGCGCAGTGGATGTCGATCCGCAAAGGGGAGGAACGGCTGCGGGAGGCCGTGGCGCGGTACGGCATGGCCCGGATCCGGCGCAACCTGGCGGGCATTCAGGATTACAGCGAGCGGATGATGCGGGCGGTGATTGCGGCGCTGCCCGATGGCGAGTACCAGTTCACGGACTGGCTGGACGATGACGGGATCGCGCCGGGGCGCGTGCATATCCGGGTCTCGGTGCGGATCGATGGCTCGGAGGCGGAGGTGGACTTCCGGGCAAGCGACGCGCAGACCCAGGGGTCGGTGAATGCGAACCATGCGATTGTGGTGGCCGCGACAATGTATGTGTTTCGATGCCTGATCGCGGAGGATGTTCCCTTCACCGCCGGGCTGATGCGGCCAATCCGGGTGCTGACGCGCCCGGAGTCGATTGTGGATGCGCAGGAGCCGTCGGCGATGGCGGCGGGCAACGTTGAAACCTCGCAACGGATCACCGATGTTCTGCTGGGGGCTCTGGCTCAGGCAGCGCCGGGACGGATTCCGGCGGCGAGCTCGGGAACCATGAACAACCTCAGCTTTGGGGGATGGAACTCGCGACGCGGGGCGGCATTCGCCTACTACGAGACGATCGCCGGAGGCATGGGGGCGTCGTGCATGGCGCCGGGCCTCAACGCGACGCACACGCACATGACGAATAGCTGGAACACACCGGTGGAAGCGTTCGAACACCTCTATCCGGTTCGCGTGCGCGGGTACCGGGTGAGAGGCGGATCGGGCGGAGGCGGGGCATGTCGCGGAGGCAATGGTCTGATTCGGGAGTTGGAGTTCCTTTGCCCGGCCAAGGTCACGATCTTGAGCGACCGGCGCGTGACCGGCCCGTGGGGGCTGGCGGGCGGCGAACCGGGGAGACCGGGTGAGAATGAACTGGTACGGAACGGGAAGACGACGCGGGTGGACGCCAAGACTGAGTTTGAGGCTAAAAAAGGCGATGTGTTGCGCATCGCGAC
>Ga0194131_10000503_pt1 | contig 66014 bp, 66 predicted proteins | sample TA2KigO120mmetaG_FD_148631 | JGI IMG/M metagenome (GOLD analysis project Ga0194131, IMG submission 148631) | Freshwater microbial communities from Lake Tanganyika, Tanzania - TA2015053 Kigoma Offshore 120m | ecosystem: Environmental > Aquatic > Freshwater > Lake | place: Tanzania: Lake... | reverse complement strand
CCATGGCCTGCCTCCGTTCAGTGTGTTTGCGCCACCGTGCCAAACCTGTGGCTCTGCGCGTTCCCCGCGCAACCCACGTTACCGCGGAGGCGGGCCGCCTGCACTCAAACGAAAGCCATTCTGTCTAGCGATACGGATCGAACGTTCCTGGCGTCGTTGGCGGCTCTCTCTGAGGGATGAGGGTGTTTTTGTAAACCTTCTTCTCTCTGTGTTCTCTGTGGCCAATAGTTCTTGATTTTATCGGCGTCTATCGGCGTTCATCGGCGGCTCTATTTTCGGTTTTTGAGATAACTCTAGGCGATACGTCCCAGCAACGTACGTGTCGCCCGCGCCGCCTCGAGCGCCACCTCTTCCGGCGGCCGGGACCACGAGGCGGGATTCGGCGCCTCATAGCTCAAGTAGCCCTGGTAGCCCTTTTCCGCGAGCAGCCCCAATACTTCCCGCCATCGCACGCGGCCCTGTCCCGGCGGGAGCCGGTCGGCCGGCCTCGCCCCGTCCGGAAGCGGCGTATCGGGCACGTCGCTGTACTGAAACGCGAAAATATCCTCCGCCGGAACGTCCTCGAACGCCCGGCCGCCCGCGCCGCTTCGCTCGAGGTGGTACGCGTCGAGCAGCAGGCCGCAGCTCGGATGGTCCGCGCGCGCCACGATCTCGCGCGCAGTCTCGAGCCGGTTGATCGTCTCGTGCGCCGAACTGAACTCGTAGGCGAGACGCACGCCGTGCGCCTTGACGATTCCGGACGCCTCGCGCAGATTTGCCGCCGCCTCGCGCACGGTGCCCGATCCCGGCCCCGTTGCGGTCATGATGGTGTCACAGCCCAGCGCTACCGCGTTGGCGCAGGTCAGCGCAAGCACATCGAGCAGACGGCCCAGATCCTTTTTCCCGGCGAACAGAATGCCGTATTCGGTGCCCATCACGGCCACCTTCACGCCGCTCCGGCGCACCATCCCCACGACTTCATCGTTGCTCATGCCCGCCTCGTGGCACCGGACGAAATCGACGCGCCGCAGCTCGACAGCGTTCCAGCCGGCGGCCGGGGCGATGCGCAGCACCTCGGCGAGCGGCGTCGTGTCGAGCGTCCATGTGTGCAGCGCAAGACGGTTCTTCAAATCGGTCATGGTCCTTGTCCCCTCCCGGTGCGCCCCGTCTGTGCGGGCCGGAGCGCTACTTTTGTTATCTTATTACATGCCGCCAAACCGAAGAATCGGGGGTCAGAGTAACATTTTCGCAAGGCTGACAATTTTCTAGCGCCGTGGCGGTTCGATCCATTCTTGCTTTTATCTTGTATCCCTCCGCGTCTCTTCGGTTCAATTTTCGCTTGTGTCTTTCTCCGTGATCTCTGTGTTCTCTGTGGCAGATCGGTTCCCGGTTTAGACTCTCGGCATGGAAGGTTATCGCGGCCGGTTCGCGCCCTCGCCCACCGGGCCGCTCCATTTCGGATCGCTGGTCGCCGCCGTCGGGAGTTTCCTCGCAGCGCGCACGCGCGCAGGCGTATGGCTGGTGCGGATCGAGGATCTCGATGCCCCGCGCGCGCTCCCCGGAGCGGCGGACGAGATCCTGCGCACGCTGGCGGCGTGCGGCATGCACTGGGACGGGCCGGTGCTCTATCAAAGCACGCGCACCGATGCCTATCGCGGCGCGCTGGAGCGGCTGCGCGGGCAAGGCGCGGTCTACACGTGCGCATGCAGCCGGCGCGAGATCGCGGACTCGGCGGTAGCCGGCGTCGAAGGCCGCGTGTATCCGGGCACCTGCCGCGAGCGCCCGGCTGCGCGCGAGGGCGCGCGGGCGCTGCGCGTGCTCACCCGCGGCGCCGCGATCGCATTCGATGACGCGGTGCAAGGCCGCATCGCGCAGGACGTGGAGAAGGAGATCGGCGATTTCGTGGTCTACCGCGCTGACCGCGTGTACGCCTACCAACTGGCGGTGGTGGTGGACGACGCCGAGCAGGACATCAGCGATGTCGTGCGCGGGGCGGATCTCCTCGCGTCCACGCCGCGCCAGATCCACCTGCAACAGCTGCTCGGACTGCCGCAGCCGCGTTACGCCCACCTTCCGGTGGCGGTGAACGAAAGAGGCGAGAAGCTCTCGAAACAGACGCTCGCCCCGCCGGTGGACGGGAACGATCCGGCCTCCGCATTGGTCGCGGCGCTGGACTTTCTCGGCCAGCGCCCACCGGCGGAGCTTGCGCGAGCCGGCGCGGTCGACGTCTGGCAATGGGCGGTCGCGAACTGGCGGATCGAGCGGGTGCCGCGTCTTCCCGCGGTCGGCGCGGTGCCGGCGAGCGCCCGCCCGGGTTGAATCGGCCGCTGCTCAGCGCACCACGAGGACCGGCCGCTTGCAGCGGCTGAGAACTTCCAGCGTCCCGCTGCCGAGCAGCATCGCCGTCAGGCCCTTGCGCCCGCGCGAGGGCATCACGATCGTATCGCAGTCCCGCGACCGGGCGGTGGAGATGATTTCCTGGTACGGCCGGCTTACGGTCACCAGCCGCGTCGTGCAGGACACGCCCGATTTCTCCGCCAGCTGCTCGGCGCGGCGCAGGTAGGATTTGCCGTGCTCGCGGCTCGAGCGCTCGTAGTCCTCCACCCAGGCCGGCTCCGCGACGTATCCTTCAGCGTAGATCATCGGATCGAAACGCTCGACCCCGTAGAGCACGGTCACACGCCCCTTCGCCAGCTTGGCGAGCCGGATGCCCGCGACGAGCGTCTTGCGGGAAAGCCTCGAACCATCGGTGTAGATCACTATGTGCTTGTACATGTTTCCCTCCCCGCCCGAAGTCTAACCGAAACGCGGCCTTTTTCCAGCGCACCCCGGCGGCGGGCACGCACTACCAGGCGAAGGGTTCCGATTGCTGCATTGGTTGATCGGCGTGGTGCCAGGCGGCGATGCCGCCGCGGTACCACATGATGTTGGTGTAGCCGGCCGCGATCGCGCGCAGCGCCGCATTGTACGAAAGCCAGCACTGAGCGTCGGAACAGAAGAAAACGAGCGGCCTGCCCTTGTCACCGGCCGCGAAGTTGCCCAGCGCCCGGTCGAAGCGCCGCTGCTCCTCCGCGCTCATGTCGCCCGCGCCGGCGCCGGCCAGCCAGAATGCTCCGGCGATCGTGCGGTGCACGCCGCCGCCGAGCACGTCGATCAGGTAGGGCCGCGGCCCCTTCCCGAGCATGGCGACGAGCTCGAGCGTCCTCACGACCCGCCCGCCCGGAATCTCCCGCGGCGTCGGCGCATGGTATTCGGAAGTGCGCAGCACCGTCGTGGGCGCGATGTTCCAGTCGCGAGCCTCCCCCCCCGTACGAACGCTGCTCGGCGGCGAGAGCGGCGGCGCAGCACCACAAGCTCGCCGCCCCGACCGCCGCTACAAAGCTTCGGATACGCCTGCGATCCCGATTCGCCTGTGCCCGTTGTTTTTCGTTCATCGTTCGCCATCCATCGCTTATCGCTGTGCCCTGCGCGCCGCAGCCCGGCCGATGATCTCCCGGATCTCGGGCAGCGCTTCGCGCCCTGCGGCTTCGCCCGCTCCGATGTTCTCGAACTTGCGGTCGAAGTCGAGCATGCGCGCGCGCATCGTGCGCGGCGTCACCACGACGTCCGCGGACGCGAGCTCCCCGGCCCGCAGCGCATTGCGGCCGGTGCGTCCGTACTGGGACATCGCCGCGGCGTTCGCATCGCGCGCCTGGGCGAACCACGACACATCCACCGCGATCACCACGTCCGCTCCCATCGCGCGGGCGAGCCGGACCGGAACGGGGCTCGTGAGCCCGCCGTCCACGTACTCCTCTCCGTGGATCACCGGCGGGACGAACAGATTCGGCACGCTTGCCGAAGCGCGCACGGCGAGCCCCGTGTCACCGCGGTTGAACACGGTCTGGCGCCCGCTTCTCGCTTGCGTCGCAACCACCGCGAACGCGCGCGGCAGCCGCTCGATCGGCCGCTCATCCACCATGCGGTTGACGAACTCCTGCAGCGCCTCTCCTCTCACCCAGCCGCGCCCGAACCACGCGAAGTCGAGCAGGTCTCCTTCTTCCGTGGAAAGCGCGATGGTCTCCAGCGCCGGCGCCGAATGCCCGGCGGCATACAGCGCGGCGACCACTGCGCCGGAACTCGAGCCGGTGATGATGTCGGGCACGATGCCCGCCTCCTCCAGCGCCTTGATCACCCCGACGTGGGCGAAGCCGCGCGCGCCGCCGCCGCCGAGCGCGAGCGCGATGAGCGGGCGCTCCGACCTGAGCGGCACGATCGCTGCTTCGCGCGGGGCTCCCGTCCCGTTGTGGTCGACGGGCAGCAGCCCGCACGCGCCGAGCAGCAGGGCCGCGGAAAGGAGGACGAGTCTGCGCATGAACGCGATTCTAATTCAGATTTCCGTGGCCTACGACGGGGCACGTGGATGTCCCCGAAGCCGGCGCCAGCGCGGCGCCGGGCTTCCAGTTGCGCACTGCGGGCATTGCGTCCAGAATGGTCCGCGTTCGCCGCGTCGATCGGCGCCCAGAACAGAAAACCACGGAGGAGCCATGAAAACGCACCAGCTTCTTTTGAGCGCGCTGGCGCTGCTCGTGTCCGCGGGCCCGGGGCTCGCAGCGGACCCTGCCAAAAACTACCCCGACAAGCCCGTCCGCTTCATCATCCCCAACACGCCGGGCGCGTCGGTCGACGTCACGGGGCGCATCTACGCGACGGCGATGAGCGAGGCGGTCGCGCAACAGCTCGTCGTGGACAATCGCGGCGGCGCGGGTGGCGCGATCGGCATGGAGATCGGCAAGCTCGCCGTTGCGGACGGGTACACGCTGATCTGGGCATCCACGGCAGCCATGACCATCCGGCCCCATATCGTCAAGAAGCTGCCGTACGATCCGATCAAGGACTACGAATTCATCACGCTCGTCGGCATCACGCCGAACGTGCTCGTCGTGAACCCGAAGACGCCAGCCAAGACGGTCCGGGAGTTTGTGGACTGGATCAAGGCGAATCCCGGCAAGATCAACATGGGTTCCGCCGGCACCGGTTCGCAGAGCCATTTTGCGGGAGCAAAGTTCGCGATGCTGGCGGGGCTCGACTCCGTGCACGTGCCGTACAAGGGCGGTGGCCCGCTAGTCGCTGCGGTCATCTCCGGGGAAGCCTCGTGGGCGGTGGGGCCCGCACCCGCGAACATGGCCCAGATCAAGGCCGGGAGGCTGCGCGTGCTGGGGCAAAGCCTGCCGAACAACTCGCCTGTCGTCGAAGGCATCCCGCCGATCGTGAACACCATACCCGGATTCACCTATAGCGGCTGGCTCGGGCTTCTCGCTCCCAAGGGCACGCCGAAGCCGATTCTCGCCAAGCTGCGCGCGGCGACGATCAAGGTCGTCAATGCGCCGGAAACGAAGAAGCGACTGGAGGAACAGGGCGTGCTCATCACGACGAGCACGCCGGAGGAGTTCCGCAAGTACGTGCAGAAGGAACTCATCGATACGGGCAAGGTCGCGAAAGCCGCCGGCCTGCAGCCTGAATAGGCTCCGTGCGACCGGGAGGGCGATCGCGCCTTTCCGTCCGGACCGGAAGACGCAGGCGGGCGCCTAGGCGCCCGCTTTTTTTTGCGCGAGGAACTCGGCGAGCTCGCCCTGCTTCGCGGCGAGCGTTTTCAGCCAGCGCTGCCCGCCGAAGGTGAAGCCGACCCAGTAGCCGAGCTCCACCAGCTCCGGCTCCGTGAACTCGGCGTGCAGATCCGCCCACAACGGGTCGTCGGCTTGCGCGGGATCGTACATGATCGCGTCGGCGTAGCGCAGCGCGACCTTCTCGCGGCGCGTGAAACGCCCGGACTTCTCGTATCCCATGAGCTCCACCATGCGGCTGCCGGCTTCCCGCGCGGACCGCGCGGTTCCCTGGTTGCTTCAGTAGCCGCACTCGACGGTGAAGGCAACGTACGCACGCAGCAGCTCCTTCAAATCCGGCTCGACCACGCCCGCGCCGTTGTCGAAGAGCATCTCGCGCGTAAGCGTGAACGAGCGCATCACGTCCGGCTGGTGCGCGCGGATCGCCTGATTCTCGGGACCGGGCCGGCCGGCCGAGATCGCCTCCTCGAGCCACCTCCGGATCTGGGGATCCCGGATGGTCCCGGGATCCACATAACTGATGCGTGCCATGAAAACCTCCTGTCGTCGTCGCTGCCGCGTTCCATTCTAGATCATCACCAACGAGCGCATACGCCGAGCCGGACGATCGGGCGGGCCCGGTGTAGAATCCCGTTTTTGCAGGACCAGCCAGGAATCGCCCCGTGAGTCAGTCCCCCGTCAGGGTAGGAATCGTCGGCCTCGGTCGGTGGGCGAAAGTGCTCACCCGCGCCGTGCAGAAGTCCGGTGAGGTGAAGATCGTCGCCGCCTACAGCCGCTCCGAGGAAAAACGCGCCGCGTTCGAGAAGGAATTCGGAGTGCCGGCCGCGCCCGACCTCAAGACCCTGCTCGCCGATCCCGAGGTGAAGGGCGTGATCCTGACGGTGCCCAACGAGCAGCACTACCCGCTCGCCGAAGAGGTGGCGAAGGCGAAGAAGCACGTCTATACCGAGAAGCCCATTGCCCAGACGCTCGAGGACGGCCTCAGGATCGCCGCGCTCGAGAAGCAGCACGGCATCACGGTCACCGTCGGCCACAGCGCGCGGCTGATGGCGGGCATCCGCCTCATCAAGCAGAGTATCGACAAGGGGGAGCTCGGCCGCATCGCGTTTCTGGAAGCGAATTTCTCCAACGAGCGCGCGCTCGAGCTCACGCCGCAGACCTGGCGCTGGTACAAGGACCGGGCGCCGGGCGGCCCGCTCTCGCAGCTCGCGATCCACCAGTTCGACGTGCTGCACCTGCTGGGGGGCGAAATCCGGGAAGTCTCCTCGATGGCATCGAAGCTCTCCCCCGTGGGCGCCGAGGTGGACGACCAGTCCATGACGCTCCTCAGGTTCGCCGACGGCAAGGTGGGATATGTCGGCTCGTGCTGGACGTCTCCGGGCGTGTTCTGCGTGCGCGTGTTCGGCCAGAAGGGCCTCATGCACTACGAGATCGACTTCGGCACGTGGGACACCCCCCACCTGCTGCACACGGCCTCCACGCTCTACATCCAGCGCGGCAAGGACGGCTACGGCAAGCGCGAGGAGATCAGGATCCCCGAGAGCGACATGTTCCGCGCGGAGCTGGAGATGTTCGCCGCGAGCTGCCGCACCGGCAAGCCGGGCGAGTTGAACGCGCACAACGGCAACGTCGCTGTCGCGGTGGTCTACGCCGCGCTGAAGTCGGTCGAGCGCAGCGGCCAGTACGTAAAGCTCTCCGAGGTCATGGAGGAGGCCGCGGGCAGGGTCGGCGCGAGCGCGCGCCATGCCGCGTGAGCTCGTCGCCTCGATAATCGTCGAGCATCAATGCAACCGCCGATGAACGCCGATAAACGCCGATGAGCGATAACTAGAAGCACTAATCGGACCGCAAAACGCTGAAAAACAGGACAGGTTCTTCGATTCACGATTCACCATTCACGATTCACCGGATTTATGAGCCGATATTTCGTCGATCTCACGCAGCCGGAGATCGCCGCACAGTTGAAAAAGAACCCGCTGGTGGTTCTGCCCGCGGGCAGCGTCGAGCAGCACGGGCCCCATCTCCCGGCCGGCACCGACATCTTCGCGGCCAACGTGATCGCGCACGCGGTGGCCGAGCGCATGGACGCCCTCGTGCTCCCGGGAGGCCCCCTCGGGGTCACCCCGATGCACATGCCGTTCGAAGGCACGATCACGCTCACGCCCGATACCTACCAGCGCGTCGTGACCGAGACCTGCGTCTCGACCGCCCAGCACGGCGCGCGCTACCTGCTTATCCTCAACTGGCACGAGGGCAACATTCCCTCGCTCGCGATCGCCGCCGAGCGGCTCCACCGCGAGCACGGCATGACGGTGCTCACGGTGCAGGCATGCTATGTCGCCGCGGAGCTTTTCGGACACGAGTGCGGCGGGCTCACGCACGGCGGCGAGATCGAGGCCCTCGCGGTGCTCGCCTGCCGCCCCGACCTCGTGCACCTGGAGCGCATCGAGCACTCCTCGGACCAGGCGCGCGGGCGCAAGTGGGACAAGCTGCGCCGCACGCGCAGCTATCAGCCGGTGCTGCGCGACATCCGGACGATCGCCCCGACCGGATGGTACGGCAGCCCCGATCACGCGACCGTGGAGAAGGGCAGGCGCATGCTCGAGGCGATCGCCGACGCCATCGCGAAGGAAGCAACCGAGATCTTCCGGCTGCTCGACGAGGAGCAGGGCGGCACGGCCGAGATGAAGCACCTGAAAGTGGCGAGCTGATGGCGCGCAGGGTCACGCGGGCGGACGCCCGGAATCTCGGACTGCCCGGCCGCACCTCGCTCGAGTTCGTATCGGGCGAGAGCGGCTCGCGGGCCGTGACATTGCGGCTGGTGGAAATACCCGTGCCCGGGCCGGGCGACACCCCGCGCGGGCCGCACCGGCACAACGATTTCGAGGAATGCATCTACGTGCTCTCGGGCGCGGGCACGACGCACGCCGACAGCGGCGAATACGCGCTCAAGGCGGGCGACGCGATCCTGATCCCGCCGGGCGAAATGCACGTCACGCGCAACACCGGCGCCGAGCCGCTGATGCTGCTGTGCTTCTTTCCGGTGGCCGACGTCGCGCGCGGCAGCACGCAGGAAACGCCGACTCGCGTTGACGCTTTTCTTGACAGGGCCGGGAGCGAAAAATGAAAGAGCGTAAGGGGCTCGGCATCGCGGTGGTCGGCGCCGGACGCATCGGCACGTTGCGCGCGCGCCTCGCTGCCAGGCACCCGGCGGTCGGTTTTCTCGCCGTCTCCGATCTCGATCCCCGGCGCGCGCGCGCGCTGGCCGAAGTGGCGGGCGCCGATCTCCATTCGGGCGACAACCTCGAGGTCATCGAACGCCCGGAAGTGAGCGCGGTGTTCGTCTCCACTCCCGAGGGCCAGCACGCCGAGCCGGTGCGCAGGGCGCTCGAGCTGGGCAAGGCCGTGCTGGTGGAAAAGCCGCTGGCGCTCACGCTCGAGGACGCCGATGACATCCTCGCGACGCTCCGGCGCACCGACGGAATCCTGCGGATCGGATACAGCCGCCGCTTCAAGGAATGCTTTCTCCGTGCCAAGGAGCAGATGCTGCACGGGCAGCTCGGCAAGGTAGTGGGCGGGCTCGCGCGCGTCTACAACACCCGCGCGCAGGCGTTCGCGATACTCAAGCGCGATCCCCACGCGACCCCGGTGATGGACGTGCTCACCTACTACGTGGATCTCATGTGCTGGTTCCTCGAAGGCAACCGCCCGGTCGAGGTGGTCGCGCGCGGCCAGTCGGGGCTGTTCAAGAGCAGGGGCTACAGCGCTCCGGACGTCACCTGGGCGCTCGTCACCTTCGCCGACGGCGCCGTCATCAACCTGGGTGTGAGCTACGCGCTGCCCGAGAAATACCCGACCCTCGGCCAGTCCGACCGGGTCGAGCTGCTCGGGGCCGAGGGCACGATGATCATCGACGACGATCACATGGACCACCTGCTCTACAGCGAAAAAGGCATTCCCCATCCCTACGTTCCGGACCACCAGGTCAACCTGGCGTTCCTGGGAAGCAATACCGCGGGAGACTGGGCGGTGGGCGAGTTCTGGGGCCCGATCGGCAACGAGACCCGCGCGTGGCTCGACCACCTCGTGACCGGACAGCCCACCGCGCACACCACGCCCGAGCAGGCGCGCATCAACCTGGAAACGACGCTCGCGATCGAGCGCTCCGCGCGCACTGGGCAGGCGGTGCGGCTGCCGCTCGAGACGGGATGAAACCGGCCGGACGAACTGCGCGGGAGGCCTCGCGTCCTCCGGCTGGATGCCCGGAGCGCACGCACGCTGGAGCGCCCACTGAAGCGGGCGCGCCCGCCTACAGCAGCAGCTTTTCGAGCTGCGTGACGGTCGCGACCGTATCGCCGACGAGAATGTAACCGCCGGCGCGCTGCGCTCTCGCGAGCGCCGCCCGGTCGCGGTGCCACACCAGCACGCGCGGGCCGAACGGCAGGTCCGGAACAAGGATGAGCGAGACCTGGCCGAACGGCGTCGTGAGCACGACGTGCTCTCCGCTGCCTCCGGGCACCGGGCACTTGCCCAGATAGCGCACCGCCACGTTTTCTGCCGGAAGATTCAGGCCGAGATCCGCCAGTGCCTGGCGCATCGCTGCCGGATCGAAAAATCGGTTCTCCGCGAGCAGGCGCGGCTCCTCGTCAATCACGTACGATATCGCCGCCACGGCGGGATGCGCTTCGCCCAGCGCAGCCGCGCTCCGCACGCCATCCGGCGGCGCCGTCTCGTCGCGCACCAGCACGAGCCCGAGACCCAGCGCGAGCATCACGGTGGCCGCGAACGCCCACACGCGCAGCCTGCTGCGTTGCCGCTCGACTTGCCCTCGCAGCAGCACCCGCTCCGCGAGCGCTTCGGGCATCGGCACGAGCGCGGCCTCATGGATGCGCGACTCGAAATTGTCCATCTCGCGCGCGAGCGCGGCGCACGCGGCACACGCCGCCTTGTGCTGCTCCTGGGCGGCGCTGCGCTCGCGCGGACTCGCGAGTATCAGCCTTCGAAATTCGAAACAAGTCATCGCTTCCCAACCTTGCGTGTGCGTTCCCATCCCGGCAGCCTGCGCAATGCAAGCCGCGCGCGGGTGAGGCGCGTCATGACCGCGCCCATGCTCAAATCCATGATCCCTGCGATCTCAGCGCAACTGAAACCGCCGAGCACCTGCAATATCAACGGCTCGCGGTAGCTGCCGGGCAGGGATTCGAGGGCCTCGCGCATCTCCAGCCGCTGATCGGCAAGTCCCGCGGTGCGATCCGCGATGGCATCCAGATCGAAGCCGGCGGCGATATCGAGGCGCTTGCGCTCGTAGAGCCGCGCATGCTCGTTGCGCAGTATCGTGTAGAGCCAGCTTCGCGCGGCCTTGTCATCCCTCAACCCTGCCCAGGCGTGCCACGCGCGCATGAACGTCTCCTGCACCAGATCCTCTGCAAGGAAACGGTCGCGGCACAGCCAGTGAGCGTAGCGAAACAGCTCCGCCGAGAATGCCTTCACCAGGCTTTCGAATCGCGAGCGTTTGTTCTCCAGCAGCATCGAAATAGTAAGACCGGCGTTGCGGGCCAAAACTTACCGGCGCTAGCGTCGCGCCACCCCCGTGCTGCCGTAAATTTCGGACCCGGGATGGAACGCGAGCCATGCGAACGCGAAATGCACGCCGCTGTCCGCCGGTTTGAGCCTCGCGCCCTGCAATGGGCCCGCGGTCGCGCGGCCGAAGATGTCCCATTGCGAGCCGGTCTCGCGATCCACGATACGGTGGTCGCGGCGCTCGAAGGAGAGCACCTTGCCGCGCACCGCGCGGCTGTAGGCGGCCGCCGCGGGGATGCGCCGTGAGTCCCGTATCACCTCCGCGTCGAGCACGGAGAGCATCCCTTCCTGGCTGAACACGGCGATCGGCTCGCCGCCCACCTCGTCGTTCACCACCGGTTGCCCGGAGAGCACCGCGAACGGATAGATGCGCGTCTTGCCCCCGCTCGTGACGCCCAGCACCCGCTCCATCGCGGGCAGGCGCGGGTCCACCGGATCGAAGAACAGGAAGGGATGATCGCCCACGCGGTCGTAGCCGCGGTAGGGATTCCTGCCGTACGGACGGCTGAAGCCGGTCTGCCGCGAGAGCACTTGCGCCTTCGGATAGGCCTTGCGAAATTCATCGAACGCGACGATGGTCGAAGGCACCTGAGTGAGCACCGTGCCGGCATGCCGGCCGACGATGCCCTGGCCGGTGAACTGCTGCCACCAGCTCTCGGTCTGCCGATCGTACATCACGAGGTCGCTCTTGCGCAGCTTGCCCGTCGTTCCGAAATCGAGCACGGCTCCCTGCATCCGCCGGTCGAAGACGATGGAGGCGTTGCAGAGCGGGCAGAACGTGACCGCCACCGGAATTCCGCCGACCGTGTCGTTCACGATCTCGTGGAACGTCAGGATCTGCAGCGGATACGCGCGCACGTCGCCTGCGTGCTCGAAGACGATCACGGGCTCGCGCGGGTCGAGCCAGCGCGCCGCCTCGGCCTGCGTCACGAAACGTGGCTGGTCCACCGCGGGTATGCCGTCCTTGGGCGGGCCGCCCGACTGGATCTCCTCGAGCGCAACGGTACGTTTGGAGAAGTCCGTCCGCGGCCACTCCCCGCGCCACTGCGGGTTCGCAGCCGCATCCGCCGCAAACGCGAGCAAAGCCGCCGCCATCGCGACGCGTGCCCTGCCGATCAATTTTTCAGTCCGAACCATGGCCTCATCCTTATTCCGAACCAGGTGCCCGCGAGCGCCGCGAAGATCCACATCCACCCGTGCAGGCTGGTGGATGCCACACCCGAGAAAAACGCGCCGATGTTGCATCCGAAGGCGACGCGCGCCCCATAACCCATCAGCAGCCCGCCAACGACCGCGGCGAGCAGCGATCGCATCGGCACCGTGAATTGCGGGCGGAAACGCGCCGCGAGACCCGCCGCCGCCAGCGCGCCGATCATGATGCCGATGTCCATCACCGAGGTGACGTCCTGCAGCACGCCGCCTTCGAGCGCCGTGCGCTGGAAGTCGCCGCTCCAGAACGGCGCCGACTCCGGATCCCATCCCAGCCCGCGCGCCGATTTGGCGCCCCAGAGAGTGAACGCCCAGGTGATGGTCCACGGGTGGCCCGCGGCAAGCAGCACGGAAAAGTTCAGCAGCGCGAGTGCGATCGCGCCCGCCAGCCAGAAATGGCGCTGCGCCAGGAACGAGGGCACGTCCTGGGTCGAACGCGCCCCGCGACGCGCCACCCGGCCGAGCGCAAGCCACAACACCGCCAGCACGCCGAGCTGCAGCGCGACCGCGCCCGGCCAGCCGAGCAGGTCGGACAGCGCGACATCGGGCGCTGCGGGCAGGCGGTCCCACCACTGCATGTGCAGGCTCGCCCAGAAGCCGCCCGCGCAGAACGCGGCGAGCACCACCAGCATGCGCGGACTGCCCCCGCCCGCGGTGTAGAGCGTTCCCGAGCCGCAGCCGCCGCCGAGTTGCATGCCCAGCCCGAAGAGAAAGGCACCGATCGCCACCGGCACGCCCGCGGGGGCCAGCGCTCCTGCCACCGGTTGCCCGAAGACCGAGCCGCCCGCGAGCACCGGCGCAAACAGCACGGTAGCGAGCGCCACCATCACCAGCTGCGCCTTCACCGCAGCGACGTTGCGATGCACAAGCAATTCGCGGTACGACGAGGTAAAACCGAACCCGGTGAGATAGAGCGTGAGTCCGAGCGCGATGCCCAATGCGAACAACACGGGCATGCGCCAGCCCGCGCCCGTGATCAGCACGAGGATCACGACCGCGAGCGCGAGCGCCGCCGCCAGCACGCCGCGCTGCGCGCGCGCCGGCGCCATACCACCGGCGCGCTCAGCCGCCGGCCGCGTCGCGGACGATGTTGCGGAATACGACATCCAGCTCCTTTGCCACGGCATCGAGCGCCGGGCTTGCGTAGGGCGCGAACACCGCGCTCGGCTCCCGATAGGTCAGCGTGGCGCGGCCGCCGGGAGTTTCGGTCACGTGGATTCGCAGCGGCGCCTCGATGCCCGCCGGCACGCTCGCCTGCAGCATGCGCACGGCGTAGTCGTTGCGGAACACCATGATCACCGCATTGCCGGGGATCTTGATGCCGCGTGATGCGGCCCCGGAGCTCGCGCTCGCGTGGGCAACCACCGCCATGCCGTGCTTATCGACCGCCTGCTCCACGCGTGCGACCAAAGCCTCGAAGGAGTGCTTGGTTGCGATCGTCCGCGTCCCCGGCAGCGGCGCCTGCGCGAGCGCCGGGAGCAGCGCGCACAGCGCGAACGCTGCTCCGAGCCATGCCCATCGTGTCCGCGGGCGCGAGGCGATCATCCGCGTCCATCCTTGCCCAGAAGCGCGCGCAACTCCGCGACCGTCTCTTCGACCGAGACCGGCAGATAGCCGGTGATCTCAAGCTCGCGGTCCTCGAGCACGTCGCTCCCGGGCAGGGCCGCCGCGCGCGCGGCAATCACGCCATCGCGGTGGCGGAGCAGCATCTCCATGTGCGGCCGGAACAAGCCGAACATGGCGCTCAGGCAGCGGTTGACCGGCCATGACGGATCCGCGTGGTCGACGCAGAACTCGGGCAGCAGCCCGATGGTCTCCTCGGCGGCAAGCCAACCGCCTCCCGTCACCCAGCGGTTGGTCGCGAACAGTCCGATCGGCCAGCCGTACGCGTCCATCGAGATCGCCACCAGGTGAACCGCTTCGTCCTCGTCCGCGGCGTCCGGGTCGTCCGCCGCATCATGCGCTGCGGAGGCCGGACGCGGCTCGCGCGGCAACCGGATGAAGGTGTGGAAATGGCCGTTTTCTCCAGCCATCCCGCGATGGGCATGATAGTAATACTGCGAGCGGGTGTCCCGGTCGTAGACGTCGTCCTGCGGGTAATGCGTGTACTCGTAAAACGTGCCCTGCCCCCGCAGCACTTCGCCCACGATGTTGAGACCGCCCTTCTTGAGCACGCGGAAGCACTCGAGGATGTCGAGGCCTTCGGCGAGCATCGCACGCAACCGCCGCTTGCCCAGCGCGGCGAGCGCGGGAGGGGCGAGCTGCGGTGAGGCCGCAAGCAATGCTTCCGGCCCTTCCACCTGCTGCGCCGGGATGGCGGGCGCGGATTTCATCGCTGCATTCGCGAGCTTCGCTGCGCGCCGGGTTTCGCGCGCCTGGCTTCCGGCGCCGGGGGCTCTCGATGCGGCCCCGGACCGGGTCTGGCGCGCCGTGCTGCCGGCGCCACTCCCTGCGCGCGGCGGCACGGCGCTCATGCGGCTACTTCTTCGCCGCGCAGGGATTTTTCGCCGCGCACGGATTGGGCTTCTTTGCCGCGCACGGATTCTTCTTCGGCGCGCACGGGCTCGCTTTCTTCTGGGCTGCGCACGGGCTTGCCTTCTTCGCCGCGCACGGACCGCACGGGGCTTTCTTCTTGGCCGCGCACGGGCTTGCCTTCTTCGCCGCACACGGGTTCTTCTTCGGCGCGCACGGGCTTTTCGCCGCGCACGGATTGGCCCCCGATTTCGCCCGCGCCGCACATGGGCGACAGGGCGCCTGTGCCAGCGCGTGGGGCACGCCCAGAGCGAGCGTGACGATGCCGGTCGATATCAGTGAACGAACCATGGGTCTCAGTTGGAACTGCATGTTGATCCTCCGTTTTGTAGACGATGGGTGCGATGCAGCCCCGGTTACGGAACCACACTGCCCGTATAGCCACTTTCCGTTTGCTCCCAGATCGAGGCTGCCAAAAACGCGCTGCGGCGCGGAAAGTCTCGCACGAAGCAGGCGCTTCCGAAAATCCGGTTGCTCCCCACCATACGCGACCCCGCTGCCGGTCGCAAGCGGCCCGGCTCGGCGCACCGGCTGGCTCGCCGGGTGGCCGCGAGCCGGACCTTGGTTTCATGCCCGACGGGAACAAGGCGGCCCACGCCGCCGCAATCTATCTTCCTCCCCGCGCGGAATCGCGCGAATCTCCGTTTCCCGCGCGGCCCAGTATCACGAATCGCGCTACTTCCTCGGGGCGCAAGGATTCCGGGGCGCGCACGGATTGCGCTTGGCCGCGCACGGGTTCTTCGCCGCGCACGGGTTCTTCGCCGCGCACGGATTCTTCGCCGCGCACGGATTGCGTTTCGGAGCGCACGGGCCGCACGGGCCGCCCTTCTTCGCCGCACATGGATTCGGCTTGAACTTCTTCTGGACGTCCGCGGTGTACGCGGTCAGCGCGGCGAGCTGGCGCGAGTCCCACGCCAGAGGCTTGGCCGCCATCGGAACGATCATGCAGAACTGCACCATCTCGTCGAGGTGCACCTGCTTCACCCCGGCTTGCTGCTGCGCCATCGCCACGTAATGCGGGTACGGTTTCGCGAACGTGGCGGCAAACCCCGCATTGTTCACGTGGCAGCTGTTGCAGGACAGGCCGTTGGTGCTGAGCTTGGTGTCCTTCCACATCACCTCGCCTTCCTTGACCAGGACCGCGCGATCGGCCTTGTAGGGCTTGTAATCCTTCGGCCGCGTCGCGAGCTTCCGATCGACCTTGCCGGCCCCGCAAGCACCCTTTGCGGCACAGGGGTTCCTGGGCGCACAGGGATTCTTCGCCGCGCACGGATTGCGCTTCGCGGCACACGGGTTCCGCGGCGCGCACGGGTTCTTCGCAGCGCATGGATTGGCGCTCGATTTCGGTGCTGGCCGCGGGGCACAGGGCCGACATGCGCCGGCCGCCGCGAAGGGCATCCCCAGTGCCAACGTCAGCAGACCGGCCGAAGCGAGCGATCGGGCTACGGGCTTGAGTTCAAGTTGCATTCGGAACCTCCTTGTTGAAGAAAAAAACCAGGCGGACTCCTCTCCGGACTTCGCCCGACAGGCAGAACTATGCACCGGCGCCCGGTATCCGAAGCGTACGCGCAAAACTCCGCCGGAAACGTCGTTCTGCGCGCGGCCTCCTCGGCCGATCCGGTCGCCACATTGATAAGACCGGCAAATCGCCCATAATCTTACAAGCTCTTCACACGACCATCGCAGGTGCGGCCCGCGCGATCCCGAATCGTCAGAACCGTCTTGCGCGCGATCGGCGCAAACACATTTCGTATAGTGGCATACGGCATACCTGCAACCGGTGACAAAGCGTATACTTTTTTGGACACGGCAGAACGTGGACCACGAGAGTTCATTTGAGTGAGAGCACGCAATCGATGATCGGGCCGGAAGAGCCGTCGCGGGCCGGGCACGGCACGCTGGGGCAGCGCCTGCTCGCATGCCGCCTCTGCCGGTCCGTTACCTACTCGGTATTTCTGCTGATTCTCATCATCGAAAGCATCATCCTGGTCCCGTCGGCGCTCAACTTCGAGCATACCGAGCTGCAGCGGCTTGAAGACAAGGCAACGGCGGCCGTGCGCGCAGCGCTTGCCCTCGACGATGCGCAACGCCCGGACCTGCTGGCGCACCAGGTGCGGAAGCTGGTCGAGCAGCCCCTGTTCGTGGGACTCGCGGTGCGGCACCCCGATGGCTCGGAACTGGTGAGTGCCGGCGAGCTGGCATCGCTCGATGTCGGGCTCGACCGGATGTTGCAGGATCCCGGCAATAGGCTCAGACACCGCAGCGGCGACGGGAACCGCTACGACATTGCATGGCGTGCGGACATGTCCGGCGAGCCGCGGCTCCTCCTCGCACGCCTGGACAGCTCCCACGTCGGCGCCGAGTTGCGGGCGTTCGTGCTGCGCATCGCCGGGCTCGTGCTGTTGATCGTCGCCGTGGTCACCACCGGAACCATGATCGTGGTCTACCGCGGGGTGCTCGCCCCGATCCTCCGGCTGCGGGGCAGCATGGTCGCGGCGGCCGCCGACCCCGACGTGGCTGATCGCCACCGGATCGGGTCGCGCCCGGGTAACGAGCTCGGGGAGCTGTTCTCCGCCCACGACGAAATGCTCACGCGGGTCGCCGAAAGCAAGCGCACCGACCGCCTGCGCGCCGAGGAGCACGCGCGGTTCCTCGCCCACCACGACGCGCTGACCGGACTGCCCAACCGCAAGTTCTTCCTCGAGCACCTGCAGCAGGTCCTGTCGGGCACTTGCGAGCGCGGCGAGAGCATCGAAGTCACCGTGCTCAATCTTTCCGGGTTCCGTGCCGTGAATGACGGACTCGGGCAGGCCGCCGGAGACAAGGTCCTCACGGAGATTGCCCGGCGTCTCGGCGAGGCGATGGGCCGCGAGGAATTCGTCGCGCGCCTCGAAGGCGACGAATTCGGGGTAGCGCGGGCCAAGGTGCGCAGCGCGGTCGATTCGGCACGCCAGGCCGAGCGCCTGCTCGCGCGCATTGCGGAGCCGATAACTGTGGAAGACAAGGAAGTCCGGTTGAAAGGCCGGATCGGGATCACGACCACCGCCACCGGATGCTCGACGCCGCAGCAGATGCTCCACGAAGCCGAGCTTGCCCTGAGCCGGATCCGGCGGGACACTCGAGTGCGCTACCAGTTCTTCTCGCCCGCGATGGCCGAAGAGGCGCGGGAGCGCCAGGAGATCGAACAGGAGCTGCGCACGGCGGTCGAGCAGCGCGCGTTCCATCTCGTCTACCAGCCGAAGGTGGCGATCGCCGGAAGCAGCGAGACCCTCGCTGGCTGCGAAGCGCTGATCCGCTGGCCGCACCCGCACTGGGGACAGGTCTCACCCGTGCGCTTCATCCCGGTGGCCGAAACGACGGGCTTGATCAGCCCGATCGGGGAATGGGCGCTGCGCGAAGCGTGCCGCCAGGTCCGGCTGTGGTCCGACGAGGGCTACGCGCCGCCGCGCGTGGCGGTGAACCTCTCCGCCCAGCAGTTCCGGGATCCGCGGCTGCTGGATTACGTGCGCGGAGCGCTCGCGCGCAGCGATATCGGGCCCGGGCTGCTCGAGCTCGAGATCACCGAATCGGTGGCGATGGACGATGTCGAGCTCAGCATCTCGATACTCACCGCGCTGCGCGGGCTCGGCTTGCAAATCTCGATCGACGACTTCGGCACGGGCTATTCCTCCCTGAGCTACCTGCGCAAGCTGGACGTGGATTCGATCAAGATCGACAAGTCGTTCGTCGACCACATCGGGCGCGATTCCAACGCCGATGCGATCTGCGAAGCCATCATCGGCCTGGGGCATACCCTGGGCAAGAGAGTGGTCGCCGAGGGCGTGGAGACGCCCGCACAGCTCGCCTTTCTCCGGGCGAAAGGCTGCCACGAAGCGCAGGGCTACCTGTTCGGGAAGCCGCAGCCCCCGCGCGAACTGACGCGCCGGCTCGAGCCAGGCCCCAGGAAATCGGACAGGGCCTAGCCCGGCGGCCAGCGGAAGGGGCGGCCCGCGAGCAGGTGCAGGTGCAGGTGGAACACGCTCTGTCCCGCCTCCGCGCCGTTGTTGATGACCAGCCGGAACGCTTTTTCCACCCCGAGCTGGCACGCGATTTTCGCGGCCGCGAGCACGAGGTGTCCGAGAAGATCGCGGTCCCCGACACCGGCGTCTCCGAGCGTGGAGATCTCCTTCCTGGGGATGATCAGCACGTGCGTGGGCGCCTGCGGATTGATGTCTCGAAACGCGAGGCACTGCTCGTCCTCGTAGACGATGTCGGCGGGGATTTCGCGTCGGATGATCTTGCCAAAAATAGTGCTCACGCTCGTCTCCTATCTGCCCGCCCCGGGCTTGCGGCGCGCGCCGGAAATCTGTTCGCCGGTCCAGGCGAGCAGGCCCCGCGCAAGTTCGTCGCTCGCTTCCCCGAACGCGGCGACCGCGCCGCGCGCATCGGCGCTGGGAGCCGCGCGCTCGACGCCAAAACCGCGTTGCGCGACCAGCGTGCGGGTGGCCAGGTCCACCAGAGTCGCCCGCGCCCTCACCACGACGCGGCTCGCGCCGGGCGTATCGAACGTCTGGCTGAAGTCCTCCAGCTCGACATGCAGGGCATAATCGGCGCGGGCGCCGCCGTGACCGGTCACGACCCCGCTCGCGGAAGCCGCCGCGAAGCGGCCGCGCAACTGCTGCGTGAGCAGAGCCGCGGGCGGCGCCGCCCAACGGGCCGCGGAGTAGAACTGGGTGCGCGCCGGGTCCTGAAACGCAAGGCGATACACGATGCCGTTCGTTTCCAGCCAGGCGGGCGCGGCCACGACCGGGATCAACAAAGGCGCCGCAAGCGGCGGATTGACCGCCGGATAACCGCGTGGCGGGCCGAGGTCATAGACGACCGGCGCTTCGCGCGCCTGCGGCCCCAGCGCGCAGCCCGCGAGCGCGAGCAGCCCCGCGAGCAGCCCCGCGCCCGCCATATGGATCGTTCGTGTCGCGTTCACTTGCCACCCCCCCGTTTCGGATCGAAGCCGGCCTCACCCGGACCGGGCGGCGCCTGGGGCCTGCCGAATACGAGACTCGCCGGGTGCTCGTTCAACTCGGTGAGCAGGCGGTCCAGGTTGCGCGCGCTGCGCGCGAGCTCATCGACCACCGCATTGATGCGGGGCAGCGTGTCGGCCGTCATCGCGCCCGTAACGGAACGCGCCGCGCTCCCGAACTCTTCCGCGCTCTTCGCGATGCGCTCGAGCGCGTCCAGGCGCTGCGCGAGCTCGTGGGTGAGCCGGTTCATGTTCGCGAACAGCGTTTCGGCCGCGGCCAGCGCCTTGCGCGCGTCGTCCGTGAGCGGCGCCACGCCCTGCAGGGCGGGCTGCACCTTGACCGCGATCTCGCCGATGCGCGTGCTCGCCGCGTCCACCGTGGCGAGCGTGCGCAGCAGCTGGGCCTGGTTCTTCTCCCCGAGCAGCGCGTTCAGGCGCCGCACCGCCTCGTTCACATCGGACATGAGGCTCGTGCCCGCGCCGGACAGCTCGTCGAAAAAGGACTGTCGTACCGGTATGCGTGCATCACGTGCGGGAAGGAGGCGCTCGGGGCTCGACCCGTCATCGTCCAGCAGCACGAAAGCCAATCCAGTCACGCCCTGCGAGGCGAGCTGCGCGTAGGTGCCCTTCGTGACCGGCGTTTCGGTGCGCACCGCCACGCGGATCAGAATGGTACGCGGATCCCTTTCGTTGAAGTCGATTCCCTCGACCTTGCCCACGTCGACCCCGCGGTAGCGTACAGGCGCCTGCAGGGTGAGCCCCGTGACCGGGTGGCGTGTTTCGAGCACGTAGCGGTAGCGCGCCTCGGTCTCGCCGGTGAGCCACATCGCCGCGAACACCACGCCGGCGACGAGCAGCAGCGTGAATACCCCTGCCGCGAAGGCGTAGGCCTTGTTTTCCATACGCTCAGGCGCCCCCCTGCGTTGCGGGCCGCATGCCGGCTTCCCCCATGCCCAGAGTATCCCACACCGCTTCGAGCGCGCGGCGGCCGCGCTCGCCCAGGAAGAAGTTCACGATGAAAGGGTGCTGGCTGTGCACGACTTCGCGCAGGGTTCCGACCACCACCAGTCTTCCGTCGAACAGCACCGCGATGCGGTTCGACAGCGCGACCAGCGTGTCGAGGTCGTGCGTGACCATCACCACGGTGAGGTTCAGCTCGTGCCGCAGCTGCTCGATCAGCCGCACGAAGCTCTCGCTGCGGTCGGGGTCGAGCCCCGCCGTCGGCTCGTCTAGAAACAGGAGCTCCGGCTCGAGCGCGAGCGAGCGCGCGAGCGCCACGCGCTTTACCATCCCGCCCGAAAGCTCGGCCGGGACCTTGCGGGCGTGGCGCGCCTCGATCCCCACCATGTCGAGCTTCATCATCACGAGCTCGCGGATCAGCTCCTCGTCGAGCGCGTGCAGCTCCTCCAGCGGAAGCGCCACATTCTCGAATACGGTGAGCGCGGAGAACAGCGCCCCTTCCTGGAACAGCACGCCCCACCGGTTCCTGAGCTGGCGCAGGACGAGCGGGTCGCAGTCGTGGAGATCCACCCCGAGCACGCGCACCGATCCCCGCGAGGGCCGCTCGAGCCCCATCATCTGCCGCAACAGCGTCGTCTTGCCGCTGCCCGAACCGCCGACCAGCGACAGCACGTCGCCGCGCGCCACCGACACATCGATGCCACGATGCACGGCATGCCTGCCGAACCGCGTCCACAGCCCGTTCACTTCAACGACCTGTTCGGTCACCGGAAAATTCCTATGTGTGAAAACATCACTGCGAATATCGCGTCCACGATGATCACCATCGTAATCGCGCTGACCACGGACTCCGTGGTGCCCGCGCCGAGGCTCTCCGTGTTGGGCTCGATGCGCAGGCCGAAATGGCAGGCGATGAGCGCGATCAGGATACCGAATACCACGCTCTTGCCCAACCCCAGCCAGAGGTTGGAGATCGGCACCACGTCGGGCAGGCGTGACAGGAAAAAGTGGTAGCTGATGTCGAGCTCGATGTTCGCCGCGATCATGCCACCGAGCAGCGCAAGCGCGCCCGTCCACAGCACGATCAGCGGCAGCGTGACGGCAAGCGCCACCATCTTGGGCAGGATGAGCCGCACCGTGTGGGGAATGCCCATCACCGTCATCGCATCGATTTCCTCGGTCACCCGCATCACTCCGAGCTGCGCGGTGATCGCCGATCCCGAGCGTCCCGCGATCAGCACGGCCGCGAGCACCGGCCCGAGCTCGCGGACGATGGAGACGCCGAGCAGGTTCACGATGTAGACGTCGGCGCCGAAAATCTTGAGCTGCTGCGCGGAAAGGTACGAAAGCACGATCCCCACCAGAAACCCCACCAGCGCAGTGATACCGAGCGCCTGCGCGCCGGTGCGGTAGATGTTCGCGGAAATCTCGCGCCACGGGATGCGGCCCGGATGGCGCACCAAGATCATCGCGTCGATGACCACGTGGCCGAGCAGCACCGTGGCCGCGAACAAATGTTCGAGCAGCGCCAGGATCTTCCGGCCCACGGCGGCCGTCGACGCACGCCAGTCGCGCGGGAGCCCCGGCAGCGGCTCGTGCCGCGCCGCGGCAAGCGTAACGAACAGCGTCTCGTGCTCGGGCTTCAACGTGAGCCGCGGCGCACGTTTCCTGCCCCACGCGCGCCACAGCAGCAGCGCCCCGGCGTGATCGAGCGTGCTCACCCCGCTGAGATCCCAGTGCCGGTTCGCGCCCGCCTGTTTGGCGAGCAGCGGCGCGATATCGGACAGATGCTTTTCGAGCCCCGCCAGGTTCCAGGGACCCGATAGCTTTACCTGCGCCGAGCCGTCCGCGCCGGCGCCGACAACGACACGAGGAACCCCGGCCGACGTGACAACGGATTGCGGCATGGGTGCGTGGGTCTCCGGACGGGTATTTGGGTTATAGCTGTTTGATTGAGAAACGTTTTTTGCATCCTAAGGGGACGACTGCGACAAGTCAAAGATGCACGTGAAAGCACACTATTCTATTGCAGTGCAAAAACTTTCATCATGGTATACCTTGACATCACGGTTTATAAGCATATAATCGTAATTGTGCATCGCAGCATAACGATAGCGGTAGCGTAACTGGTTGATATTTAGTAACTCTTTGAAAAGGAGCTCTTTCATGTATACCGTACCCGAGCAACTGTTGGCCCTGAACAAGGCCCATCTCGACATCGCAGTGAAGTTCGCCGGCGTGGCATTCAACGGCGCCGAGCGCCTCCTGGACCTCCAGGTGAAAGCCACCAAGGCCGCCTTCGCCGACACCGTCGAAGGCGCCAAAGTGCTTGCCGCCGCGAAGGATTTGCAGCAACTGACCGCGCTCAAGGACACTGTCGCCCAGCCCGCGATCGAGAAGGCGACCGCCTATGCGCGCGGCGTCTACGACGTCGCGGCTTCGACCCAGGCCGAAGCCAGCAAGATCATGGAGCAACAGATCGCCGACTACAACAAGCAGATCGTGTCCACCCTCGACAAGATGGTGAAGACCGCGCCGGCGGGCTCCGAGATGGGCATCGCCGCGACCAAGTCCGCGATCGCCGCCGTCAATTCCGCCTACGACAACCTGTCCAAGGTTGCGAAGCAGTTCGCGGAAGCGACCCAGTCGAACTTCGAGGCCGTTGCCAACCAGGCGGCGAACGGCGCGAAGAAGGCCAGAAAAGCCTAAGCCTCTCCCGCAACAGGCAATAGCCCCCGGCCCACGCCGGGGGCTTTTTCTTGTACCACGCTTGCAGGCGCGGGCCTCGGATTCGCCTTTTCCGGGGGCGCTGCGCCGGACGGGAGCAAACGGCGCGTATCGGTCTTCACGGCTTCGCGCGCTCCGGCGTCTCGGCCCAGAGAAACCCGAGCGCGGTCACGCCCTCTTTCAATACCATGATCGCAACCGCGACTTCTCCGGGATCTCCGCGCACGCCCAACTCGATGTAACGATCCGGTTCCATGCGCGGCAGGCTGAACAGCCTCAGCCGCGGATGCCGTGCGAGGCACTCGTTCATGAGGTCGATCAGCTGGCTCTCGCCCGCTCCCCGCACGACGATCGAGTTCTCGGCGATCGAACCCGGCGCAAAAAGATGGGTATACCGCGTATCGAGTACCGCGGCCATCATCGGCCACGCCATCTCCGGGAAGCCGGGCAAAAAATGGTGGCTTCCGATGCTGAAGCCCGGGATCCGGTTGTAGGGATTGGGTATGATCGTCGCGCCTTCGGGAAACTCTCCCATGGCGAGCCGTTTCGGTGTCGCCTGGTCTCCGAAACGCGCCCGGATCTCCGCCTCCGCATCCGAATGCAGCCTCAAGCCCCCGCCCAGCGCGCGTGCCGCGCACGCGCGGGTGTGATCGTCCGGCGTGGCCCCGAGGCCGCCGAAACAGAACACGACGTCTCCGGTGGCGAGCGTGCGCCCGAGCGTTGCGGTGATGAGCTCGGCCTCGTCGCCGAGATATTCGCACCAGGCGAGCTGCAGCCCCCGCGCCCCGAGGGTCTCGATGAGCTTCGCCATGTGCTTGTCCTGCCGCTTCCCGGACAGGATTTCATCGCCGATGATGAGCGCCCCGAATTTCATTCGGAAAGTTCCAAGTTCAAGGGTTCGGGTTCAAAGTTTAGCGGGCGCGTTAACCCACAATCTGGAACGGAACTTTGAACCTTGAACGCTGAAATTCGCGCGGAAGCGCGAAGTTCAGCGGTGGATGTAGGACTCGAGCTGCCGAATGGTCTGTTCCTGGTCGGCGATCACTTCCTTCACCATATCCCCGATGGAGAGCACGCCGATCGTCCGCCCTCCGTCGACCACCGGAAGATGCCGGACGCGCTGGTTGGTCATCAGCGCCATGCACTCCTCGACCGTCCGGCCGGGGTCGACCGTCAACACTTTCCCGGTCATGATCTCGCGCACCGGAATATCGTGCGACGACTTCTTCTGCAGGATCACCTTGCGCGCGTAGTCGCGCTCGGAGATGATGCCCAGGAGCTTGCCGTTCTCCGTGACGATGAGCGCACCCACGTTCTTCTCGGCCATCATCCGGAGCGCATCGATCACCCGCTCATCCGGACCGATGGAATAGATCTCGCTACCTTTGGCCTGCAGCAGTTGTTTTATCGTCTTCATCTTTTCCTCCTTCGGCGTCGCCCGCGTGCTGCGGCATGGTGGTGTCCGCGCCCGCCTGGCGAGCCGCGCCCATGTTCTCTTTGCAGTGTAGCCAAATTCGCGGCGGGGATAAAGCGCGCCGTGGTGAGGACGCGCGTGACACGAGCAGCCGATGCGCCAGAGCTTCAGTCGGGTTTCGGGTCTTGGGCTACGGCTTTCCGGCGGGGAACACGAAGCGCGTGCGCGGCCCGGGTGCGATCAGGACTCAAATTCCTGCCCGCGCTCGCCGTCACGCAACGGGCGCAACGCCAGGATGCTGGCGCGCTTGCCTGCGGTACCCGGCTCGCGCAGGATGCTCGATACCATGCCGGCAGGAACCGGCGTGCTGAAGTAATTGCCCTGCATCTCCTCGCAGCCTAGCTGCTGGAGGAATTCCCACTGTGCCCGCGTCTCCACGCCTTCGGCGACGACCGAAATGTCCAGACTGTGGGCCATCGCGATCACCGCGCGCGTGAGCGCGACCGCGCCCGCATCGTGCAGGAGATGATGAATAAGCGAGCGGTCGATCTTCACCCCGTCCACGGGCAGCCGCTTGAGGTAGTTGAGCGATGAGAAGCCGGTGCCGAAGTCGTCTATCACCAGCCGCACACCCAGTTCCTCCAGCTGCACCAGCAGTTTTTCTGCCCGGTCGGGGTTGCGCATCACCATGGCTTCGGTGAATTCCAGCTCCAGCCGGTCCGGATCGACCGCGTACTGATGCAACGCTCCGCGCACCACCTGGATCAGGTTCTCATGCGCGAGCTGGCGCAGGGAAAGGTTGACCGCCATACGCACCAGCGGCAGACCCTGCTCGCGCCAGGCCTGCACCTGCCGGCACGCCGTATGCAGCACCCATTCGCCGATCACCGCCATCAGCCCGGCGTCCTCCGCCACGGGCACGAACTCGGACGGGCCGATCATGCCCTGCGCCGGGTGCTGCCAGCGCACCAACGCCTCCACGCCGCTCACCTGCCCGTCGCGAACACCGACCTTGGGCTGATAGAGAAGGACGAACTCGCCGCGCTCGACCGCCCGCCGCAGGTCGTTTTCCAGCGACAGGCGCTCGATCAGGTGGACGTTCATCTCCGGCGCAAAAAAACGGAAGTTATTCTTTCCATCGTCCTTCGCGCGATACATCGCGATGTCGGCGTTCTTGAGCAGCGTCTGCGCGTCCGAGCCGTCTTCGGGAAAGGTGCTGATACCAAGGCTCGCCGTCAGCGTATAGTCGTGATTGTGCAATGCGAACGGCCGGGCGACGGTCTCCAGGATCTTCTTGGCGACCTCGGCAACCTGCGGTGCGCCTTCGAACTCCTCGATCAGCACGACGAATTCGTCGCCGCCCATCCGGGCAATGATGTCGCCTTCGCGCAGGGTCGCGCGCAGCCGTGCGGCCACTTCCGTCAGCACGATATCCCCCGCGCTGTGTCCGAGCGTGTCGTTCACGAACTTGAAGCCGTCGAGATCGATGAAGAGCACGGCCAGGGAGCGCGCGAAACGCTGCGCCTGTGCCAGCGCCTGCTGGAGGCGCTGGTTGAAAATGCCGCGATTGAATAGCCCCGTAAGAGGATCGTAGCTGGCGAAGAACTGCAGATTGGTTTCCGCCTGCTTGCGCCCGACGAACTGGCCGATCTGCATGCCCACCGTGTTGGCGATCTCCAGCACGTGCTCGTCGCGCGGGCGCGTCCCGCGCCCGAAAAACTCCATCACGCCGTAGAACTCGCCGCCCGCGAGGATCGGCAGGGCGAACGCGTTCTGCAGGCCTGCCTCCAGCGCACGCCGCAGCGTCAGCTCCTGCCCGAGGTCGGCAATCCAGTACGGCGCGCTGGTCGCCCACACCCGGCGATTGAGCCCTCCGGGCATCCCCGGCACTTCGACCCGCCCGGCGCTCACGCGACGGAAATCCTCCACCGCCGTGTCCGGCACGCACCAGCTCTCCGCGCAGCGCAGCACGCGCTCCTTGTTATCGAGGATCCAGCGCGCGCCGTAAACGTAGCCCAGGCCTTCGCACAGGGTCTGGATCACCCTCGGCATCACCTCTTCCATGCTTTGCGCCTCGGCCAGCAGCAATGTCACCGCATTCTCGAGGTTCTGGCGCTGTTCCGTGTGCTTGCGCTCGGTGACGTCGGTGAGCATGGTGATATAGCTCACCGGCTTTCCCGCAGAGTCGTAAACCGGCGCGGCGGACATGCGCACGCTCACAGCGGTGCCGTCCTTGCGCATGCGCACCGTCTCGACGTCGGAGAAGGCCTCGCCGCGCAGGATGCGCTCGCGGTTGCACGGCGCCTCCTGCTCCCGGCCGGGCGGCAGCAGCGGCGCGAGCCTGCCGAGCACCTCCTGCTCGGTCCAGCCGAGCATGCGCTGTGCGGCGGCATTCCATTTTTCGACGCGCCCTTCGGTGTCGCGCACGACGATGGCAAGCGGCGACGCCTCGATCAGCGCTTCCAACCTCTTTGAAGTCTGCCCTAGAACTTCTTCGGCGTGCTGCTGCGCGACGATGCGTTCGGAAAGCTCGCGGTTCGCCGCGGAGAGCTGTTCCACCAGTCCGGCGTTCTCGAATTTCGCGTGCAGCGACTCCCGCATCGCGCGTTCGGAAAGCTCGCGGTTCGCCTCGGAGAGCTGTTTCACCAGCTCGGCGTTCTCGAATTTCGCGCGCAGCGACTCCCGCATCGCGCGTTCGGAAAGCTCGCGGTTCGACGCGGAGAGCTGTTCCACCAGCCCGGCGTTCTCGAATTGCGCGCGCAGCGACTCCCGCATCATCTCCGAAATGATGGGACTCGTGGCAAGCAGCACCCCGAGCATCACGACGAGCAATACGCCCATGAACAGGTGCAGGTTGGTCCCTTGCGTGAATACCGTGGCGGTGACGAGAGCGAGGGACGGCAGCGCGTAGGCGAGAAACGCCTGCCGGACCGGGGCCAGCACCACCATGCCGGAAAGCGCCATGCCGCCGATCAGGAATATCACCAGGAACTGATGCGGTATGGAGGCCGCCGGATAGAGGGCGGAGCCGACGAATCCCCACAGGAGCCCCATCGCACCGGTCCCATAGACGAAGCGATCCCCCCATACGGGCGCCTGTTCCTCGCGCGGTGCGGCTCTCGAATAGGCGCGGTAGAGGAAATAGCGCGCGCCCGTGACTCCCAGCATTACGGCGAACCAAGCCGCAAGCAGGACGTTCGAAACCAGGTCCCACAATGCGAATGTGATGATCCCGGCATTGATCAGGGCGGCCACGTACGCCGGGCGCGACAACCGGTACAGTTGCCGCACTTGCTCAGCGTAGATCTGCTCCCCTGTAGCGCGCTCCACCATGGCCGCTCCTGGGCTGGATCAGCCCAGTTGTAGTTTTGGACGGCCCCGGTACCGTCGTGGAAGGCGGATTGTGACACGGGCCGGAGCGGGCGCAATAGCGTCGCGTGCGTCGCGTGCAGATCGCCCGCAGCGGAAAAAAGTCACACTGCCTCCCTAACCCACTAATGCGCTTGCAAATTCGGTGCCGCGGCTCCCGCGTCGGGTACATCGCGACCACCCGCCACGGGCATCCAGGAGGTTAGCGGGGGCGTTTTGCATCTGCCGCCTCCGGGGCAGCAGCGCCCTCTGAGCGAGTGGAGCGCATCCGCCCGGACGTGTGCTCCTGCTCAACGTGTTTCCGCGCCCTGCTTCGCGCGCCGCAGCAGGTTCTGCGCCATGCGGATGTTGGCGATGTCCACCATGCGTCCGTCGAGCTGCACCGCCGCCCGTCCTTCGCGCGCGGCCTGCTCCATCGCCGCGACGATGCGCCGCGCGCGCTCGAGATCCTGTGCCGAGGGGCTGTACACCGCGTTGGCAAGCTCGACCTGGGACGGATGGATCGCGAACTTTCCCTCGTAGCCGAGGCTCGCCGCGCGCCGCGCCGCCGCAAGATAGCCCTCGGGGTCCTTGAAATCGGCGTACGCCCCGTCGATCGGGCGCAGTCCGTACGCGCGGCAGGCAACCGCCATCCGCATCTGCGCTCCATGCCATTGGTCGCCGGGAAAGAACCGGCGCTCTGCGCCGGCGTTCGCGGCCGCGAGCACGCCGTAATCGGGACTGAGCCCCCCGATCACCATCGCCGGCGCGCGCATCGTGGCCGCGAAATCCCCCGCGCCGAAGCACATCGCTTCGGTCCGGCGGCTCGCCTGCGCGATCGCCTCGACGTTGGCCAGGCCCAGCGCGGTCTCGATCAGAAGCTCGAAACCGACGCGCGGGTGGCGCCCCTGCGCGGCGCGTGCGGCCTCGCGCCGCTTCGCGCGCTCGATCTGCGTCACCAGCATGTCGAGCGCATAGACGTCTGCGGCGACACCCACCTTCGGGATCATCAGCAGGTCGAGCCGCGGGCAATTCTCGACCAGCTCGATCACGTCGCGATACATGTAGTGCGTGTCGGGGCCGTTGATGCGCACGCTCACGGTCTTCCCGCCCCAGTCGATGTCATTCAACGCGGCCACCACATTGCGCCGCGCGCGCTCCTTCTCGTCCGGAGCGACGGCGTCCTCGAGGTCGAGGCAGACCACGTCCGCGGCGCCGCGCAGCGTCTTTTCGAACAATGCGGGCGTCGCCCCCGGCGCGAACAGCTCGGAGCGGTGCAGGCGCGGAAATGCTTCTTCGTGAGCCGTGAAACTCATGGGCGTTCAGGGAAAAAGGCGAGCAGGAAACGGGAACGCCTCGGTGGGCGCCGAGACGCGGGTGTTCAGCGCTCGCTCAGACATCACCCCTCACCCCTCGGATTACAGGTCTCGCGCGACCCGAAAGCCGAGCGAGCTGATGCGGATCTCGGTTGGATGTCCCGAGCGCAGTGCGGAGCGCACGCCAGTTGGGCCCGTGCTCCACGCACCCCCGCGCACCACGCGCAGCCGGCAGTTCCCGGAAACGCGGGCGCTGCCGTCCGCGGGCGCGCCCGCGTGGGTGTCGTTCCAGCAGTCCTCGACCCATTCGCCGGCGTTGCCCAGCAGGTCGTGCAGGCCGAAGCGGTTGGCCTCGAAACGGCCGACAGGAGCGGTGAAGCCGAAACCGTCGTCGCAGTTGTGCGTCGTCGCCCATTTCTGCCCCGCCCCCAGCCATACGACGCGATCGCGCGTGAGGTCGCCGACGTTCGCGTGCCGGCAAGCCTCGTCGGGGTCGTCGCCCCACGGCCGGGACGACGAGCTACCCGCGCGCGCGACGTACTCCCACTCGACCTCGCTCAGCAGGCGGTACTGCCTTTCGGTCTTGCGCGACAGCCATCCGGCGTAGGCCTTCACGTCATCCCAGCTCACGCAGACGACCGGATGCTCGCCCGACTGCTCGTGGTCCGGTTCGCGCCGGCTCCTTGCGCCATCGTCATTCGTCCAAGCGCCCGCCTCCTGGTCCAGGTAGAAGCAGTTGCCCGGCGCCGGATTGTATCCGCTGTCCCTCATGAACGCCGCATACTCGTCGCGCGTGATTTCGAAGCGCCCCACGGCGACCGGCCGCGGGATCGTGGCCGGGAACTGCGGCCCCTCGCTGCGTCCTCGCGGGCCCGCGCCGGGCGGTGAGCCCATCAGGAACTCGCCAGGCGGCACGATGACCATGAGCGGGCATTCGTCGCAGTCCTTGAACGCCGCGCCGGGCAACGCGCCCGGGATTTCCGCGACCGGCTGCTGCATGGCCGCGCAACCGGCCGCGAGCATGGCGACCATGACCTGCGCGCCAACGATCTTCAGCCGGAACACGATGCCACCTCGGGCGACCGTCGGTCTCCGGTCACGCCGCAGGATTATGCGACTTGCGGCCACGCCCGTGTCAAGTTGAAGCGGGCCGGGTGCTGCTTTCGGCGTCGAGTCGATGGCCGCCGGAGCGGATTCCTGCATCCTGCAGGCCCTGGCGCGACGGCGCCCGCTTGATGGTGGCAACGGCGGCACGCCCGAAATCGTCTTGCGGCAGATCCATATGGTTCACTCCTTACACATTTTTTCCAAGACCTTGATCAGGGCCGACAGGTCGTTACTCCCGTCGCCCGCGCCCATCATCGCATTGACATGCTGCATCACCAGCGCGGCCGCCGGCGCGCCCTGTCCGGATTCGTGCGCGAGATCGAGCACGATGTGCAGGTCCTTGTGATAGAGCCGGGTCTCGATCCCGCCCGCGAAGTCGCGCGCAACCATGCGCTTGCCGAACAGCTCCAGCACCCGGCTCGCGGCCACCCCGCCCAGCATCACCTCGCGCACCCGCGCCGGGTCCAACCCGCAGCGCGCCGCGAGCGCCAGCGCCTCCGCCGCGCCTTGCGCCGTTACCAGCAGCGCGAGCTGGTTGCACGCCTTGGTGACCTGTCCGGCTCCGTGCTCGCCCATGTGCACGATCGTCTTCCCGAGGCACTCGAGCAGCGGCTTCACGCGCTCGAAAACCGCGCGCTCACCGCCGACCATGATCGAGAGCGAGGCCTGCTCGGCGCCCATCGGCCCGCCCGACACCGGGGCATCGAGCATGTCGATGCCCTTGTTCTCCAACGCCCGGGCAACGGCGCGCGCCACCGCCGGCGCGATCGTCTCCATGTCCACCAGCACGCTGCCCGCGCGCGCGCCGTGGATGATTCCCTCCTTCCCTAACGCGATTTCCTCGACATCGCTCGAGTTCGTCACCATGGTGAAGAGCACCTCGGCCTCGCGCGCGAGCGCCGCCGGGCTCGGATGGAGACGCGCGCCCGCGGCGGTGAGCGGCGCGGCCGACTCGGCGCGCCTCGCGTAGACGCCCATCGAATGGCCGTGCTTCATCAGGTTGAGCACCATCGGCCTTCCCATCGCGCCCAGGCCGATAAATCCAAGTTTCACGTGGTGCGCCTCCCTTCGTATCCTAGGCGTGTCTCGGCCCGCTCGTTCCCGGACCGAGAATCAGCGTATCAGTCCCAGCGCCATGATCAAGGGCAGGGTGAGCCAGAAAAGTATGGTCGTCCAGCCGATCAGCAGCGCAGCGGCCCCGGAATCGAGACGGAAGCGGTCCGCGAGCAGCAGGGTCGTCATCATCGCCGGCGTCGTACCCTCCACGACCGAAGCGTACTGCGCCTCGCCCATCGAACCATACAGCATTTTCGCAGCGGCCCAAACGATCAGGGGCGTCGCCAGCAATTTCACCATCCCCGCCGACAGGATCTCGACGCGCGGCGTGAGCTCGCGCCACGGTATCGTCATCCCAAGCACGAACAGCGTGACCGGTATCGTGGCCTGCCCGATGAACCATGTTGCGGCCGTGAGCGGCGCGAAGGCCAACCCCGTCTGCTGCAAGGTCGTACCCAGCACGAAGGCCCAGATCGGTGGCATCGAAAGCGTCACGCGCCATACCGACGGCTCACCTGCCTTGCCGTGTGTACCAAGCCTCGTGCAGATCCACACGCCGATGCTCCAGACGAGGGGCATCGTCATCAGCATGTCGTTGAACACCGCGTAGCGCGTGGCCTCCAGGCCGTAAAAGAACACCAGTACCGGCACGCCGATGTTGAAGGTGTTGCCGAACATGCCGCCGACCACGAGGATCGCGCGCGTCGCGTCCGGTAGCCCGCGCCCGATCGGCGTGCGGTAGACCATCACATAGATCAGCCCGCCCGAGGCGAGCGAGCCGATGCCCACCAGCAGCGGCACCGACAGCAGCTCGGCGGATATCGCAGTGGTGGAAGCCACGGAGAACATGATGCAGGGCAGGAAGAGGTACATCACCATCCGGTTGAGCAGCGAGCGAGCGCCCTCCACCGGGGTGTCGCGAAAGAAGCGCGGCCAGAGCCCGCCTACCGCCACCAGCAGGCTCACGGGCAGCATGACCTCGATCATGAGGTTGGCGAGCTGGGAGGAATAACTCATCGTCGGAAGGAGTCGCCCGTGCCATCGGCGCCGCGCAACCGGCGTGCCGGAGCATGACCAGAAGCCATGTCAAGAACAGCTCAATACCGCCGATGAACGCCGATACACGCCGATGGTTCAAACCCCTGGGGCACCTCGGAAGATTTCATCCGCGTCTATCTGCGTTTATCTGCGGATGAACTTGTTTCCGGTTTTCGAGACGGGTTCTAGCTCTGGCGCGCCTCGGGATTGAGCAGGTTCGGCGGCACGCCCCCGGTGAGCGCGGCGACGAGGTTCTTCGCGGCGGTCATCGCCATCGCAAGGCGCGTCGCCTCGGTCGAGCTCCCGATGTGCGGAGCCAGCACGACGTTCTTCAGCTCGAGGAACCCCGGGTTGAGCCTGGGCTCGTTCTCGAACACGTCGAGCCCCGCGCCCCGGATCGCTCCGCTCTTCAGCGCCGCCACCAGCGCCCCGTCATCCACCACGCCGCCGCGCGTGGAATTGACGAGGATCGCCGTCGGCTTCATGAGCTTCAACTCCGCGGCCCCGATCAGGTGGTGCGTCTCCTTCGAGTACGGGACCTGCAGCACCACGAAGTCGGACTGCCCGAGCAGCGCATCCTTGGTCGCGAAGGTCGCGTTGAGGCGCCGCTCGATCTCGGGCGCCACCCGCTTGCGGTTGTGGTAGAGCACTTTCATATCGAAACCGGCCGCGCGCCGGGCGATGACCTGCCCGATGCGACCCATGCCGAAGATGCCCAGCGTCGCGTGATGCACGTCCACCCCGAGCCACTGCTTGAGCCGCCAGCCGGTCCACTCGCCGGTCCGGATGTAGCCTTCCACCTCCGTCAACCGCCGCGCGGTCGCGAGCACGAGCGCGAACGCAAGATCGGCCGTCGAGTCATCGAGCACCCCCGGCGTGTTGGTCGCCATGACGCCGCGTGCCGTGCACGCCGGGAGATCGATGTTGTTGTAGCCGACCGCGATGTTCGCCACCGCCTTGAGCTTCGTGCAGCGCGCGAGAAGATCGGCGTCGATGCGGTCGGTAAGACAGCACATCACGCCGTCCTTGTCGGCGAGCTTCCGGGCCAGCGCGTCCGGCGCGAGCGCACCGTCGTCCTGGTTCGACTCGACCTCGCAGTGCTGCGAGACGTATTCGATGGCCTCCCTGAACACCTCGCGCGTGATGAGGATCCTGGGCTTCATGCCGCGGGATCAACCGCCCTTGTCGCTGTCCCCGTCCTCGCGCAGGGACCCCCAGAGGTCCCACAACATCAGGCACAGCCCGGCCACGACGACGATGCTGAGCGCGATGTCCTTCATCTTGAGCACATACGGAACCGCGAAACCGAGCAGCAAGAGCACCGCTATGATTCCGGTGACAATCTTGAGGACCATATCGTCTCCCTTCGCACTTCCGTTATTTCAGTCCGCCTCGATCTGCGCGGCGAGCCAGCGGGCGGTGCGCAACAATCGCGCGTCGTCATGGCGCGCGCCAACGAGCTGCGCGCCGAGCGGCAGGCCGTTCGATCCCTGCATCAGCGGCAGGTTGAGCGCCGGCATCCCGCACAGCGTCCACAGCGTGCAGAACGCCGGGCTGCCGGTGGACTGCAAGCCGTGCGGCGCCGTTCCCGCCGCAGCCGGCGTAAGTATCGCGTCAAATCCGTCGAACAACCGTGACATGCCCGCGATCAGCTGTGGAATGCGCGCCAGCGCGATCTGGTATTCCAGGGCCGTGATCCGGCGGCCGCGCTCGAGCTGGCCGCGCAGCGATTCGCTCAACTTGTCGGCCCCCTTCTCGTACTCGGCCACGAGACCAGCGGCCATTTCGGCCTCCATGATGGTACGGTGCCAGTCGAGCGCCTCGCGCGCATTCTCCGGCAGGGTGAATTCCTGGACGCGATCGCCCAGCTGCCCGGTGAGCTCCTCGAATGCTTCGCGCGTTTCGGGCTCGGTCTCATCCCAGATCGGTGTTTTCACGAACGCAATGCGCGGCGGAAGCGGCGGTTCCTGGGATGCGATCTCGGAAAACGGGGTCCGTGCCCGTGGCGGGAACGTATCCGTGTCGTGCTCGTCGTAGCCGACAGCCTGCTCGCACACGAGAGCGAGGTCCTCGATCGAGCGCGCAAACACGCCCAGCTGATCGAGCGTGCGCGACAGCCGCAGCACTCCGTGCCGCGATATCAGGCCGTGCGTCGGCTTGAAGCCGTACACGCCGCAGTAGGCGGCGGGGCGGATCACCGAGCCGTTGGTCTGCGATCCCAGCGCGGCCGGAATCATGCCGGCGGCGACCGCCGCCGCGGAGCCGCTCGAAGAGCCGCCCGGCGTGTGCCCGGCATCATGCGGATTGCGCGTCTTGCCCGGGGCGTAGGTCGCGAGCTCGGTCGTGACCGTCTTTCCCATGATCACCGCACCGGCTGCGCGCAGCCGGGACACCACCGTCGCATCGTCCGCCGGCATGCGGCCCGCGTGCAGCACCGTGCCGTCCTCGGTCGGCATGTCGTGCGTGTCGATGATGTCCTTCACCCCGACCGGCACCCCGTGCAGCGCGCCCTGGGGTGCGCCCTCCTTGCGCCGCTCGTCGAGTGCGCGCGCCTGCGCGAGCGCGTGCTCGGGATCGAGAAAGGCCCAGGCCTGCACGTTGGCATCCACCTGGCGCACGCGCGCGAGGCACGCCTCGACGAGTTGCTCCGAGCTGATCGCCCCGTCGCGCAGGGCGCGGGCCGCGTCCGATGCTGAAAGCCAGTTCAGTTGCGTAACTTGCATCCCGTCAGTTGCCGTAGATCGCGCGCGGCAGCCACAGCGCAATATCCGGATACACGTAGACCACCACCATCGAGACGACCACGATGCACAGGAACGGTATGCAGCCCCAGAAGATCTGGGTGATCAGTATATTCTTCGACGTGACGCCCTTCAGGTAGTAGGCCGCCATCGCCATCGGCGGCGACAGGAACGCGGTCTGCAGGTTCAACGCGACCAGGATGCCGAAGAGCAAGGGGTCGATGTTGAAGTGGGACAGCAGCGGCAGGAAGATCGGCACGAAGATGATGATGATCTCGGTCCATTCCAGCGGCCAGCCGAGCAGAAAGATGATGAACTGCGAGACAATGAGGAACGTGATCGGATTGAGATCGAGGCTCAGCACGAACGTCTTGATGATGCCCTCGCCGCCGAGGTAGCTGAAAACGCCCGCGAACGTCGCCGAGCCGACGAAGAGAAAGCACACCATCGCGGAAGTGCGCGCGGTGAGGAACACCGATTCCTTCAGCCTTCCCCAGCGAAACGCCCCGTAGGCCGCCGAGAGCAAGATGGCGCCGAAAGCGCCGACCGCGGCCGCCTCGGTTGGCGTCGCCAGCCCGAACATGATCGCGCCCAGCACGCACAGGATCATCACCGCCAGCGGAACGAACGAAGTTACCAGAAGCAGCAATACCCTTGCGACGGGAATCGTGGCGTCCTCCTTCGGCAAGGACGGTGCGAGCTTCGGCCTGAATAACGCCAGGATTATGACGAAGACAATATACATCACGGCGAGCAGGAAGCCTGGCAATAACGCCGCGGCGTAGAGCTGGACCACCGATAGCCCGGCCATCGCGCCATACACGATCAGCAGGATCGAAGGCGGAATCATGATTCCGAGGCAGCCGCCGGCGCACACCACCCCCGAGGCGAGCCGCACATCGTAGCCGGCCTTGAGCATCTGGGGAAAGGCGAGGAGCCCCATCAGCGTTACCACCGCGCCGACGATGCCGGTCGCGGTCGCGAACATCGCGCAGGTGACGAGCGTCGCGATGGCGAGCGAGCCGGGAATGCGCCGGAGCGCAAGCTGCACGCTGTAGAACAACTTGTCGAGGATGTTCGAGCGCTCGACCATGTAGCCCATGAAGAGAAACAGCGGCACCGCCACCAGCACGTCGCTGTTGAGCACGGTGAAGGTGTTCTGCGTGAGCAGGTAGAACACGCGGCTGTCGAAGAAAGCCTGATCCGGAACGTAGTACGCGTAGTAGCCGAATCCCACTCCCAGCGCCATCAGCGTGAAGGCGACGGGGAACCCGATCATGATCGTGAAGACCAGGATCCCGAGCATGATGAGGGCGATCACAGGGTCGCTCATCGCGCACCCCCTTCCTGCGCTTGCCGCGCCTCGGCCGCCGCGTGCTCCGCGATCAACTGTTTTTCCAGCTCCTCGACGTCATGCAGGCGCGGCGGCCAGGAATCGTCGCGCAGGCACTGGAGACAGCGCAGCACTTCGGCCACGCCCTGCAGCGCAAGCAGCCCCGCGCCGAACGGAATCAGCATCTTGAGCGGCCAGATCGGCACGCCCGCCGGGCTGTTCACGCTCACCTCGAGGATCTTCATCGAGGCGATGCCGTAGCCCCAGCCCGCGTACGCCAGCGCCAGGATGCCGGGAAAGAAAAAGAGGATGTAGAGCACGAGCTCAACGGCCGCCTGGTTGCGCGGCCGCCACAGCCGGTAGAACATGTCGCAGCGCACGTGGCCGTTGCGCGAGAGAGCGTATGCCCCCGCCATGAAGAACATGGCGCCATACCACGTGTAGCTCATGTCGAACGCCCAGGAGGTCGGCGCGTTCAGCACGTAGCGCATGAACACCTCGTAGCAGGTGCCCATGGTGAGGATCATGATGCACCACGCGAAGGCGTGGCCGATCGACTTGCTCAGCTGGTCGACGCCGTAGATGAATCGGTTGATCATGTCGCCCCTCTGGCGCCCCAGCGCACTGCACGAAAAAACGGGGCGGCGCTCACCGCGCCACCCCGGTCAGTACGATCAATACTGACGGCCCACTCAGCTCGGGATCTTGACCTTGAACACGTGCTCGTAGCCGAGCTTGTAGTCCGCCTCGTTCAGCCACACGTAATAGGCAACGCGCTTGGCAAACGCGCGCTGCGATTCGACCACCTTCTTGAAGAAGGGGTCCTCGTCCGAGAGCTTCTTGGTGAGGCCGTCCCACGCCTTCAACTGCTCGACCATGATGCTCTGCGGCGTGCGGCTCACGTTCACCTTGTGCTTGTTGATCAGATCCTGCAGGTCGCGAGAATAATTGTCCATCGCGGTCCAGTAGTTCGACGAGTTCGCGGCCTCGGCGGCGTACTGCAGGACTGCCTGCAGGTCCTTGGACAGCGCCTGGAATTTCTTCTTGTTGATGACGATCTCGAAGAACTCCATCGCCTGATGGTAGCTGCCCATCATGTAGTTCTTGATCACGTCCTGCGCGCCGAAGCGCATGTCGGAGGTCGGGTTGTTGAACTCGAAAGCGTCGATCACGCCGCGCTCGAGCGCCGGGATGATTTCGCCCCCGGGCAGCTGCGTGACCTTTGCGCCCATCTCCTGGAAGAGGTCGGCGGCAAGGCCCACGGTGCGGTACTTGAGGCCCTTCAGATCGGCCGCGGTCTTGATCGGCTTCTTGAACCAGCCGAGCGGCTGCGTCGGCATCGGCATCGCGAAGAAGCCTACGACGTTGTCCAGACCCAGCTTGGGGAGCAACTCGTTGTAGAGCTGAATTCCGCCGCCGCGCCAGATCCAGGCGAGCGTCTGGTGCGCGTCCATGCCGTTGATCGGTCCCGAGCCGAAAAGCGATGCCACCTTGCTCTTGCCGTACCAGTACACCGGTACGCTGTGGGCAGCGTCGATCACGCCCTTGTTGGTCGCGTCCATCACCTCGAACGGCTTCACCACTGCGCCCGCGACGAGGTAGTCGATGCGCAACCGCCCGTCGGCCATGTCGTTGACGCGCTTGACGTACTCCTCGGCCATCTCGTTGAAGATGTCCTTGGCGCCCCAGGCACCCTGCATCTTCAGCACGACCGCCGTAGGCTTCACGGCGACCGCGGGCGCTGCTGCCGGCTTGGCGGGCTCGGGTGCCTTCGCCACCGGCTTGGGCGGCTCTTCCTTGGCGCAACCCGCGATTGCCGCCACCGTGGTAGCGGCCGCCGCCCCGATCAGAAACTTGCGGCGCGTAGATGTCGGTTTCACGTCGGCGGGCTCCGCCGTGATTGGTTTCTTGATCATTGTTCCTCCATTGGCGTTGTGGGGGGATGCATCTGAAGCGAACTGACAATGATACTGAAAGTTGCGCAGCAACATCCACCGCGATTCGCGCATATCCGTCGGATTTTACGATTCGAGATGACCTGCTACGTATTGACAATGGTATACCCTAGTCCTTGCCGAATCAACAATTAATCCCCCCTTACGGATCGCGAATCGGGCGGTGCCAGGGGTGCCATGCGTGCGCACCAAAGTGGCTCGCAATGCGGCCGGCCCCGCGCCCGGTTACAGGTAGTAAAAGAGCAAATAAGCGAGCAGCAACAGCATCATCCACAGCGCCATGCTTCCCGTCGGCCAGGTGCGCGCCAGGATGCCTTCGGGACCGTGATGCCGCTGCAGACCTTTCCACGCCGCATCCATTGCCTGCCGCAGCCTCTGCTCCCCACGACCGCCGAGCAGCGCCAAGCCGTGCAATACGCTGGCTGCCAGCCAGGGCCCGAACACCCGGTAGAGCCAGTCCACATCGAGCGTGATGGTGCGCGCCGGCTTGAGCCAGCCCAGGAGCAGAAAGAACACCAGTACTGCGAACAGCAGCAGTTGCAGCTTGGCAACGACGTGCGCACCGGTGTAGGGCTGGTAGTGCACGGGGTACGGCAGCGCCGCATACAGCGGATCGGGATAGATCCCGACCCCGATGCACGACGCGGCAAAAAGGATCATCGCGAGCTGCATGCTGCGCGGCGCATCCGGCGGCCGCAGCCCCGAATCGCGGTGGAAAAACACGAACCAGCAGAACTTCATGCCTGCGGTGAGCACCGCGCCGACCGAGGCAGCGGCGAGCAGCAGCCACACCCACAGCAGGTGCCCGTCGGCCGCGGCCTGCGAGATCATGGTCTTGCTGACGAAGCCGGACGTGTAGGGAAACGCGGAGATCGAGAGCGCGCCAACGATCCCGCACAGCGCGGTGACCGGCATGCTCCGGGCGAGCCCGCCGAGGCTGCCGCATTCACGCTTGCCGGTCCGGTACAGCACGGCGCCCGCCGCCATCAGCAGCAGCGCCGTGTAGGGGACGCTGGCGAAGGCGTGCGCCGCCACGCCATTCAGCGCGGTCTCGGTACCGAGCCCGATGCCCGCCACCATGACCCCCGCCTGGTTGACGATCGAGTAGGCGAGGAGGCGCCGCATGTCGTTTTCGAGCAGCGCATAGACGATACCGTAGAACGCCATGAACAACCCGACGTAGACCAGGACCTCGGTGCCGGGGAAGCCGCGGAGCAGCACATAGACGGCGGTCTTCGTGGTGAACGCCGAAAGGAACACCATCCCGCTCCACGAGGCGCGGGGATAAGCGTCGGGCAGCCAAGCCGACAGCGGCGGCGCCCCCGCGTTGAGCAGGAATCCGGCCAGGATCAGCCAGTGCGAGGGCGCGTTGGTGCTCAAGCCTTCGAACGCGATCGAGCCCGTTTGAGCGACGTGGCCCGCGATGCCCGCCATCAGCAACGCGCCTCCCAGAAGGTGGATCATCAGATAGCGCAGGCTGGCGCGGTAGGCGGCGGGCGTGCCCGCGCTCCAGATCACGAGCGTCGAGCCGATCGCCATCAGCTCCCAGAACACGAAGACGGTGATCAGGTCCCCGGCGAATACGACGCCGATCGCCGCGCCCGCGTAGAACAGCGCGGCAGCGAGTTCGAGCCGATGCTCCTGCTTCAGCGAATACAGCGCTCCGCCGCCCGCCATGATCGCGAAAACGACGGCGAACAGGCGCGAGAGCCTGCCGCCGGCAAGGGGCGCCAGCTCGAAGTCGAGGAACCGCACGGTCGCCGCCGTCCCGTCGGGAACCTGCCACACGAGGTAGAGCGTGGCGAGCGGCGCCAGAAGGGCGAGCGCGTTCCGGATTGCGCCCCGCGTCAGCGCGATCACGATTGCGCCGGCCATCAGAAACACGCCGGGATGGAGGGCGAGGCTAGAACCTATTTCATACATAGGCACGTGTGCGACGGCGGCGATGTGGGATGCAGTTCAGGGGGGAGGGCCCGAAGGAATATGTCGATATTTCGAGGGTCCCCGACGAAGAAATGCGCCCGGATCGCCCCGTCCCTGCGGGTTGCGGCCAGGACGGCCGGCTGCGTCGTTGCCCTCCTGGACCATATCGACATATGGCCTTCGTCGGGCGCCTTGCATCCGCTCCGTCCTGGCCGCAACGCATCACGCGCCTATATATGAAATAGGTTCTAGTCATCCCGGTCCTCGTAGTAGGTGTCCGGGCGCGCAAGCAGCCCGCCGAGCAGCCTGGCGATTCCGATCACGCCGGCGGCGGCAAGCAAGGCGAACCAGGCATTGAAACCGAACACGCTCTCGACATCGAAATGCGCTTCGTGCACGACCCATGCTTCGGCCGCAACGGCGGCCGCCAGAACGGCGGCGAAAGCGATCCACCATCGCCGGCCCGTTCCACCGCCTGCAAGCCCTCGCCGGCGCATCACCCGGTCCCCGCCAACTGGCGCGAAAGGGCGAGCAGCGTGTCCGGAAACAGGAACAGCGCGACCGTCGCGAGCGCCGAAACCGAAAGCGCCACGACGATTGACAGCGGCGCCTCCCCGTGCGCTTCATGAGCGGCTCCTGCGGCCGCAGCCCGCACGAAGAACGCGCGATAGACGATGGGAAGCAGATAGCCGGCGCTGAGCAGCGTGCCCGCCACAAGGACGGCAACCGCCCCCCACTGCTCGCTCGCCATCGCGCCGGACAGTATGTACCACTTGCTCACGAATCCCACTGCAGGCGGCAGCCCGATCATGGAGAGCGAGCCGACCGCGAACGCGCCCATGGTCCACGGCATGCGCCGCCCGATGCCGTCGAGCTCGCTCACCTGGGTCTTGTGCGCGGCGGTGTAGATCGAGCCGGCCGCGAAGAACAGCGTGATCTTGCCGAATGCGTGGGCCGCGATGTGCAGCGCGGCACCCATCACGGACAGCGGAGTGAGCAGCGCCGCGGCGAATACGACGTAGGAGAGCTGGCTTATGGTGGAGTACGCGAGCCGGCGCTTCAGGTTGTCCGAGCGCAGGGCCACGATCGAGGCGGCGATGATCGTGAAGCCCGCGATGAAGGGCAGCCAGTCCACGCTCTTCAGCCCCGCGATCGCGTCCACCCCGAACACGTAGACCACGACCTTCACAACCGTGAACACGCCCGCCTTCACCACCGCCACGGCGTGCAGCAGGGCGGAGACCGGCGTGGGCGCCACCATTGCCGCCGGCAGCCAGCGGTGGATCGGCATCACCGCCGCCTTGCCGATCCCGAAAATGTAGAGTGCGAGCAGGCCCCCGATCGTGGTGTTCGAGGTCTTGCCGCGCAGAATGCCGCCCGCCTCGAATTCGATCGTGCCCGCGACCGTCCACGTCCAGATGATCGCGACCAGCAGGAACACGATCGAGGTGCCGACCAGCATGCCGATGTAGAGGCGTCCGGCCCGGCGCGCCTCGTCCGTGCCGTGGTGCGTGACCAGCGGATAGGTGATGAGCGTCAGCGCCTCGTAGAACAGGAACAGCGTGAAAAGGTTGCCCGCGAAGGCGATGCCCACCGCGCTCGCGAGCGAGAGCGCGAAACAGGCGTAGTAGCGCGTCTGGTGCGACTCGTGGTTCCCCCGCATGTAGCCGATGGAATAGAGCGAAGTGACGATCCAGAGGCTCGTGGCAACCAGCGCGAAGAGCATGCCGAGCGGCTCGACCGTGAACGCGATCTCCAGCCCCGGCATCACCTCGAGTAGCCGTGCCTGCGGGCGCGCGCCGGCGAGCACTTCCGGGGCGATCGAGGCCACCACCGCAAACAGAATCGTGGCGGTCACGAGCGTGACGGTCTCGCGCAGGTTGGGCGCGCGGTGCGCGCACGCAATCAGCGCCGCGCCCACCGAGGGCACCGCGAGCGCGAGGATGATGGCGGTGGCGCCCGTCACCATTTCCCCTTGAGCAGGACCTGCGCCGCTTCACCCGCGCCGCCGAGCGTGAGCCCCGTGTCGAGCCCGAAATACACGCAGGCGGCGATCATCAGCCAGGCGGGCACCAGCATCGAGAGCGGCGCCTCGCCCGGGCCCGCTGCCATCTTCGGGTCCGGGGCGTGGAAATAGGCGGCCTCGACGAACCGCCACACGTACGCCAGCGCAAGCAGCGAGCCCGCGACCACGAGGAACGCGATCCACCACGCGCCCTGCTCCAGTGCCGCGACCACCAGGTACCACTTGCTCACGAAGCCGACCGTACCCGGCACGCCGATCAACGAGAGCCCTCCCAGCACGATGCCGAACGAGGTGAGCGGCATCAACCGCCCCATGCCGCGCAGGTCATCGAACCGCATTGCCGCCGCGCGCAGCGCAATGCCTCCGAGCAGCAGGAACAGCGCGCCCTTGGTGAGCGCGTGGTTGAAAAGATGCACGATGCCGGCGGTGAGGCCGGTCGCGGAATCGAAGCTCACGCCGAGCGTGATGTAGCCGATCTGGGCGACGCTCGAATACGCGAACATGCGCTTCACGTTTCCCTGGAAAATCGCGACCACGGACGCCACGAACACCGCGGCGAGCGAGAGCGCGAGGAGAATGCTCCCCGTCGGCAGCGCGCGGAACACGGCGGTCTCTCCGAACACGGAAAAATAGAAGCGCAGCAGCACGTACACCGACACCTTGGTCGCGGTGGCCGCCAGGAACGCCGTCACCGCCGAGGGCGCGTAGGCGTACGCGTTGGGCAGCCACAGGTGCAGCGGGAAGAGAGCGAGCTTCAGCGAGACGCCCACCGTGATGAAGGCGAGCGCCGCGAGCACCGGGCGCGGGTCGGTGACGTCGGGGAGGCGGGCGGCCATGTCGGCGAGATTGAGCGTGCCGGTCATCAGGTAGAGGAGCCCGACGCCGATCACGAAGAAGGTCGCACCGATGGTGCCCATGATCAGGTACTGATAGGCGGCCATCAGGGCGCGCCGGTCCCTCCCCAGCGCGATCAGCACGTAGGTCGCCAGCGAGGAGATTTCGAAGAAGACGAACATGTTGAAGCCGTCGCCGGTGAGCGCGATGCCGAGCAGGCCCGCGAGACACAGCGCGTACATCGAGTAGAACAGGTAGTGATGCTCCTGCGGTACCTCCTCCGCCACGCTGCGACGCATGTAAACCACGACCACGGCCGCGACCATCGACACGATCACGGCGAGATACGCGTTCACGCTGTCCACGCGGTACTCGATGCCCCAGGGCGGGGGCCAGCTCCCCAGCGCGTACGACACCAGCCCCCCGCCCGCGACTTCCGAGAGCAGCCCGAGCGCGATGGCGAGGCTCGCCCACGAAACGCCGACCGCGAGCAGCCAGGCTGCCGTGCCATGGCGCAGCAACACCATGAGCGGCGCCGCGATCAGCGGAATCACGACCTGCAGGATGGGCAGTTGGGTGATCACGCGGGGTATCGCTGCCGGGTCAACGTTCGCCGTCCCGGTCCCGGGTGAGGATCTCGTCTTCCTCGATGCTGCCGTAGGCTTCCCGGATGCGCACGACGAGCGCGAGCCCGAGCGCGAGCGTCGCGATTCCGACGACGATCGCGGTCAGGATCAGCACGTGCGGCAACGGGTTGGAATAGACCTGGAACTGCTCGGTGATGATGGGCGCCGTGCCGCCGATCAGCTTTCCCGGCGCGATGTAGAGCAGATAGACCGAGGTCTGGAAGATCGCGACCCCGATCAGCTTCTTCACCAGGTTGCCGCGGGCGATCACGATGTACAGGCCCCCGATCACGAGGAACATGGTGACCCAGTAGCTGTAGTGGCTCGCGATGTTCACTGCCCGTCCTCGTCCTCGCTGGGTCGGCCGGCGAAGAGATAGAACACCTTCAGCATCACGCCGGCCACGGTGATCAGCACGCCGGCCTCGATCCAGAAGATGCCGCGGTGCTGGCCTTCCACGGGGTCGGCGTGCAGCACGAAGTAGTCGAGGTAGTTTCCGCCGAGCAGCATTCCCGCCACGCCCACCGAGGCGTAGAGCAGGACGCCGGCCGCGACCATCGCTTCGACCAGCCGGTCGGGCACGACTTTCCGCGCCGCGGGCAATCCGAAGATGATCGCGTAGAAGATGATCGCGGCCGCGGCGATGACGCCCGCCTGGAACCCGCCGCCCGGTCCGAAATCGCCGTGGAACTGTACATAGAGAGCGAACAGCAGCATGAAGGCCATCATGATCTTCGCCACCACGCGCAGCACGAGGAAGTCCCTCACCGGTCCTTCTCCTTCTGTTTCCCGTTCCAACGCCGCCGCAGCAGCGCGATGATGCCCGCGCCCGCGGTGAACACCACCATCACCTCGCCGAGCGTGTCGTAGCCGCGGTAGCTCGCGAGCACGGCGGTCACGATGTTGGGCACGCCGGTCTCGCGCGGGCCGTCCTGGATGTAGCGCGGCGCCACATGGACGTGGATCGGAGCGCCCGGGTCGGAGAACGCGGGCAGCCCCAGCGTCCCGTAGGCGAGCACGACGACGGTGGCCACCGCGACGGCAAGCGGCAGCAGTGGCCGGTGCAGCGGCTTCATCTCCTCCTTCCTGGCGAGGTACAGCGTCCCGAGCAGGAGCACGGTCGAGATGCCGGCGCCCACGGCCGCCTCGGTCATTCCGACGTCCACCGCATCGAGCGCGACCAGCACGGTGGCCATCAGAAAGCTGTAGACCCCGAACAGGATCACCACGGAGAACAGATTGCGCTGTACGGCGATGGCCACGGTCGCCGCCGCCATCATGGTAAGCAGAACGCTGACGGTTACGGTTTCGACGGCGCACCTCGTTCATCGCCGAGCAGGGGCTTCACGCCGCGCAGCATCGCGGCGCGCGTCAGCGCGTGGGTGGCCGTCGGGCTCGCGAAGAAGATGAGCAGCCCGATCATCAGCACCTTCACGGCCGCAAGGGTCGGGCCCGCCTGCAGCAGCAGCCCGATGAGGATGAGCCCCGCGCCGAGCGTCTCGATCAAGCTCGCCGCGTGCGCCCGCGTGTAGAAATCGGGCATCCGGATCAGCCCCGCCCCGCCGATCACGCAGAACGCGCCGCCGGAGGCGAGCAGCGCCCAGCTTGCGATATCAATGGCGAGGGCGAGGCTCACCGGGGTTCGCCCTCTTCCCCGGGCTCGCCCAGGCTGCCGTAGCGGAAGTATTTGAGCACCGCGACGGTCCCGATCAGGTTCAAGAAGCCGTAGACGATCGCGAGATCGAGGAACTCGGGCCGCCCGCCCATGAAGCTGATGACCGCGAGCAGCAGCATCGAGATGGTGCCGACCGCGTTGACGGCGAGCGCGCGGTCGAACACGGTCGGTCCCAGAAACCCCCGGACCAGGGCGAGCGCAATGGTCAGCAGCAGCGCCGCAACCGCCACCTCGTACATCAGGACGCCCCTTCGAAGCGCGTCACGCGCCGGTCCATCTCTCCCTCGAGCAGCGCCTCGGCGCCCTCGGGGGTGAGCGCGTGCACCAGGATCTCGTCGCGCTTCACGTCCACCGAGAGCGTTCCCGGGGTGAGGGTGATCGAATTGGCGTAGGTCACGACCCCGACAACGGTCTTCTGCGAAGTCCTGACGCGGACCATGGTCGGCCGGATGGGAAGAGCGGGATCCACGATGATGCGCGATACGTCCCACGCGCTCTTTGCGATCTCCTTGAAGAGCCACGGCCAGTAACCGAAAACGCGCCAGGAGAGGTGCACCGGATGGCCCTCCTGATCGATCACGTCCATGCGACGACCGAGCGCCACGATCGCGATCGCCGCGAGCGCGCCGACGCTCACCAGGAACCCCGTGAAAAAACCGGACAGGAGCAGCCAGAAGACGAACAGGATGAGCGCAAAGCTTAGCGCGTGCAGCACCGGGTATTTCCTCCTATGATCCGCGCACGAGCGGCCGCGTGGCCTTGCGCCGGGTCTCCGCCGAATGGGCGGATTTTACGGATACGTTACGCAGGAAACAAGGCGAGCAGATTCCTCGGCCGGCCCGCAAACAACGCTCCGTATGGCGCGGCGCCTGCGCGCTCATGCCGCGCGCGGGACCCTCCCCTGCGCGCCGCGCATGATGCCCTTTTCGAGCTCGACCAGAATGAAGACGCCCACCCCGCAGGCGAGGATCGCGAGCCAGGCGGTGCGATCGATGCCGGCGGTGCCGAACCAGCCGTTGAGCACCGGCGTATAGGTGAAGACGAGCTGCACCGCCGCAAGCAACCCGACCGCCAGCAGCACGTAGGGGTTGCCCAGCAGGCCCTCGCGCGAGAGCACCGAAGCGTGGATGTGGCGGCTGTTGAAGAGGTAGAACATCTCGCCCGCCACCAGCATGTTGACGGCCACCGTGCGCGCCGCCTCGAGCGAGCCGCTGCGCGCGAGCTCCCACACGAACAGCCCGAAGCACGCGGCCACCAGCAGCGCGGACACGAGCACGATGCGCCACACCAGGAAGCCGGAGAGCAAGGGCTCGGACGGATCGCGCGGCGGGCGGCGCATCGCGTCGGGCTCCGCCGGCTCGAACGCGATCGCGAGCGAGAGCGTCACCGCGGTGATCATGTTCACCCACAGGATCTGCACGGCGGTAATCGGCAGCGCGATCCCGAGCAGGATCGCGACGATGATGACCCCCGACTCGCCCCCGTTCGTCGGCAGGATGAAGAGGATCGCCTTCTTCAGGTTGTCGTACACCGTGCGGCCTTCCTCGACCGCGTGCGCGATGGAGGCGAAGTTGTCGTCCGCGAGCACCATCTCCGCGGCCTCCTTTGACGCCTCGGTGCCCTTGATGCCCATCGCCACCCCGATGTCCGCGCGCTTGAGCGCGGGGGCGTCGTTCACCCCGTCGCCGGTCATGGCGACGATCTCGCCCGCGGCCTGCAGCGCCTTCACCAGCCGCAGCTTGTGTTCGGGGCTCGCGCGCGCGAAGACATCCACCTCCCCCGCCGCGCGGCGCAGCGCCGCCTCGTCCATCTCCTCGAGCTCCGCGCCTCCGAGCGCCCGGACGCCGTCGCCGATGCCGAGCGCGCGTCCCACCGCGCGGCCGGTCGCGACGTGGTCGCCGGTGATCATCTTCACCCGGATGCCGGCGGCGCGGCAGCCGGCGACCGCGGCGACCGCCTCCTCGCGCGGCGGGTCGATGATGCCGACGAGCCCCAGCAGCACCAGCCCTTCCTCGACGTCGCCGAATGCGAGCTCGCGCACCCCGCGCCCGAGCGGGCGCATGGCGATCGCGAGCACGCGCTCGCCCCCGTTCGCCAGCTCCTCGGCGCGCCGGTGCCAGCGGCGCGGATCGAGCGGGCGCGTCTGCGCCGCCCTGAGCTCCAGGGTGCACATCTCCAGCACGCGCTCGGGGGCGCCCTTGACGTAGGCATAGGCGTGCCCGGCGTGGTCGTGGTGCAGCGTCGCCATGAAGCGGTGCTCGGACTCGAACGGGATCTCGTCGGTGCGCGGCGCCGAGCGATTCTCGTCCCCCGCGTCGAGGCCCGCCTTGAGCGCGAGCGTCACCAGCGCGCCTTCGGTGGGATCGCCCTGCAGCCGCCAGACCCCCTCTTCCTCGCGCAGCGCCGCGTCGTTGCACCGCAGCCCCGCGCGTGCGAGCTCGATCAAGTCGGGGCGCTCCGCAGCCGCCACCGTCTTGCCCTCCACCGCGAATCCGCCCTGCGGCGCGTAACCGACCCCGCTCACCGCGTACGCCGCGTCGGAGGTGACGACGCTCCTCACCGTCATCTCGTTGCGGGTGAGGGTGCCCGTCTTGTCCGAGCAGATGACGGTCACCGATCCCAGCGTCTCCACCGCCGGCAGGCGGCGGATGATCGCGTTGCGCCGCGCCATGCGCTGCACGCCCACCGCGAGCGTGATGGTCATGATCGCCGGCAGCCCTTCCGGGATCGCGGCGACCGCGAGCGCGACCACCGCGAGGAACATCTCGGTCGCGGTGTAGTCGCGCGCGAGCATCCCGAAGACGAACGTCACCGCCGAGCCGGCGAGGATCGCCACGGTCAGCCAGCGCGCGAAGACCGCCATCTTGCGCGTGAGCGGCGTGGCGAGCTCCTCCACCTCGCGCAGCATGCCGCTGATGCGCCCGACCTCCGTGCGCACCCCGGTCGCGACTACCACCCCCTTCGCCTGGCCATAGGTGACGAGCGTGCCCGAGTAGGCCATCGAGGTGCGGTCGCCCAGCACGACTTCCGGCGCCACCGGATCCCGCGCCTTCTCCACCGGGACCGATTCGCCGGTCAACGCCGCCTCGTCGGCGCGCAGGTTCCTCACCTCGATCAGGCGCAGGTCCGCGGGCACCTTGTCGCCCGAGGCGAGGAGCACGATGTCTCCGGGCACGAGCTCCTCGGCGGAGAGCTCGCGCCGCTGCCCGCCGCGCAGCACGAGCGCGTGCAGCGAGAGCATCCTGCGGATCGCGTCGATGGCGCGTTCGGCCTTGCCCTCCTGCACGAATCCGATGATGGCGTTGATGATCACGACGCCCAGGATAACGCCGGTGTCCACCCAGTGCGCGAGCGCGGCGGTGACCGCGGCCGAGCCGAGCAGCACGTAGATCAGCACGTTGTGGAACTGGAGCGCGAAGCGCGCGAGCGGCCCGCGCCGCGGGGGATCCGGGAGCCGGTTCGGCCCGTGGCGCGCGCGGCGCGATTGCGCTTCCTCCTCGGTCAACCCGGACGCGGAGGCGCCGAGCTCCGAGAGCACGGCATCCACGCCGAGGGCGTGCCAGGCCGGGCCGTGCGCGGGGCGCGATCCGTTGCTGTTTCTCGGCGTCATGGCCGCTTCCCCGCGATCAGCGCAAGGCGAAGGCCGCGATCCCGGCCGCGATCGCAGCCACCACCGCGGCACAGACACCCAGCACGAGCCGGCCGCGCCGGGTGAGCGCGGCGAGCTCGTAGCCGAAGCGCTCGGAGACGATCTGGCCGAGCGGAACGCCGCGATCGTCCAGCACGCGCTCGACGCTGTCGATCACGGGGGGAGGGCCGCACACGACGTAGAGCCACGCGTCCCGCTCCTCTCGCGGCAGCAGCGGCTGCAGCGTTTGCGCGTCGAGCTGCCCCCGGGGACCCTGCCATCCCGGCGGCGGCTCGCCGAGCACGAACGAGAGCTCGAGGCGAAGCTCCTCGCGCATGGCCTGCAGCTCGTCGCGGTACGCGATCTGCGCCTCCACCCGGTTGCCGTAGACAAGGATGAGCGGACGGGGATCGCGCGCGCGACGAAGCTCGCGCAGCATGCTCATGACCGGGGCGATGCCGACGCCACCCGCGATGAACGCGATGCCCTTGCCGCGCCGGCCCTCGAGCGTGAAGTTCCCGTGCGGGCCGTGCAGGTAGGCGGGCGTTCCGAGGGGAAGCGACCCGACCGTGCGCGTGAAGTCGCCCGATTCCTTGACCATGAACTCCACGGCCGGCAGCGCGCCCGGTGCCGAGCTGATGGAAAACGGGTGCTCGGTGATGCGCCCGAGGGCGCGGTGGAATTTCAGCCACACGAACTGCCCCGCCCGGAAACGGAAGGTGGGGGCCCCCGCGGGCTCGACTCTCAGCAGCCAGGTGCGCTCGGCGATCCGCTCGCTCCGCGAGAGCCGCCACGCGTGGCGCGCCTGGTAGAGCGGGCGCACGACGTGGATCCAGGCGAGCGCCCCGAACGCGACCGCGACCGCCATCGCCCAGAACGCGGCGAGATGCGGGGCGTCCGCGTAGCGGCCGGCGTCCAGCGTGTGGTGCAGGCCGAAGAGCGCGATCAGCCCCGCGCCCGCTCCGTGCAGCCCGCGCCAGGTTTCGTAGCGCATCCCGGAGCCTTCGCGGAACCACGCGAGCCCGAACAATGCGGCGAGCAGTCCCCACGCCGCGAAGCCGGAGGCGAGAGACCACGGCGTCATCCCGAGCGCGAGCGCCCCGTCCGTGTCCCACGGCACGCGCGCCGCCGTCATCGGCAGGGTGTAGAGAAAGGGATGCAGCAGCAGGAACACCGTCAGCACCCGCGCCACCAGCTGGTGGAAGCTCATCATGAGATCGATGCCCACCGGGGCCGAGACCGCGCGGAAGCGGCCGGAGGTGATGAATTCCATGAGCAGCATGGAGAACCCCGCCATCGCCATGCCCGAGGAGAGTTCGTCCAGGAAGGGCCTCGACTTCACCGGCAGCGCATACGCGATCGCGACCGGCGCGATGGCGATCGCGACGTATACGGTCAGCAGCGCGCCGACGGCGATACGCGGATCCAGCGCACGGGCAGCGGCCGTGCCAGGGTGGGTGCGTGACAGCATCCTCTCCTTTGCTTGTAGGGTTTACGTGGCGGCGCGCGCGGAGACCGGGGACGGCCGCCGCAGCCGGTACGCGCAGCATGCGCGGACAGCCGCCGCCTGCCTGGAAAAGTATGAAGAAAAACGCGCCGCAGCGGTTGACCTACATCAACCCTTCGGCCTGCCCGCCCCGCGCGTGCCGCGGAAGCACGGCGCGCTCTTAGGAGCCGCCCTGGCCGCCCTTCTGTCCGAGCAGCGGCGCGAGCACGTCCATCGGGACCGGGAATACGATGGTGTTGCTCTTGTCGGTGGCGATGCTGCCCAGCGTCTGCAGATAACGTAGCTGCATTGCCTGCGGCTGCTGCGCGAGGAGCTGCGCGGCAGCGAGCAGCTTCTCCGCCGCCTGCAGCTCTCCTTCGGCGTGGATTACCTTCGCGCGCCGCGCGCGCTCGGCTTCCGCCTGCTGCGCGATCGCCCGCACCATGGACTCGTCGATGTCCACGTGCTTGATCTCGACGTTGGAGACCTTGATGCCCCACGCGTCGGTCTCGCGATCCAGGTTCTGCTGGATGTCCTTGTTGAGCTTTTCGCGCTCGGCGAGCATCTCGTCGAGCTCGTGCTGGCCGAGCACCGCGCGCAGCGTGGTCTGCGCGAGCTGGCTGGTCGCCTCGAGGTAGTTTTCGACCTGGATGATCGCGTTCTGGGCGTCGATCACGCGAAAGTAGATCACGGCGTTCACCTTCACCGACACGTTGTCGCGCGAGATCACGTCCTGGGTCGGCACGTCCATCACGATCGTGCGCAGGTCCACGCGAACCATTTGCTGGATCCCCGGAATCACGATGATCAGACCGGGGCCTTTCACCTTCCAGAACCGCCCCAGCTGGAAGATCACGCCGCGCTCGTACTCGCGCAGGATCCTCAGCGCTGAAACGACGATGAGTATGACGATTAGCGTGATGAATCCGCCCGCTCCAATATCCCAGATCATGTTTGCTTCTCCTTGTTGTCCCCCGTTTCCGGCTCGACCCGCAACCGCAGCCCTTCCACCCCGACGACCTTCACCTTCTCGCCGCGCCGCATCGGGCGCGCCCCGATGATGCGCCAGCGTTCGCTGCGCACCCGCGCCCAGCCTTCGCGCTCGCAGTCCTCCAGCACCTCGCCCTCCATTCCGACGAATTGCTCGCGCCCGCTCACCACCGGCCGCCCGCGCGCTTTCAGCGCCAGCGTGACGGTGAGAAACACGATCGCCCCGCTCATGAGCGCAAGCGTCACCACGAACGACGTCGGGAGCTCGTATCCCGCCGCTTCCGCCGGGTCGAACAGGATCACCGAGCCGACCACCAGCGCCACCACGCCGCCGATGCCGAGCGCGCCGAAACTCGGCATGAACGCCTCGGCCACGATGAACGCGATGCCGAGCAGGATCAGCCCGAGCCCCGTGTAGTTGATCGGCAGCAGCTGGAACGCGAAGAGAGCGAGGATCAGGCAGATGGCGCCGACGACGCCGGGCAGCACGAAGCCCGGGTTGGCGAACTCGAACAACAGCCCGTAGAGGCCGATCATCATCAGTATCAGCGCGATGCTCGGATCGGCGATCACCGCGAGCAGGCGGCTGCGCCAGTCGGGCTCGATCGCCACCACCGCCGCGCCGGTGGTCTCGAGCGCGCGCTCCACGCCGAGCACCGTCACCTTGCGCCCGTTCAGCTGCTTCAGCAGGTCCGGCACGTCGCGCGCCACGAGGTCGATCACCTTGATCTTTCTCGCCTCCTCCGCCGACAGGCTCACCGCCTCGCGCACCGCCCTCTCGCCCCACTCGGCGTTGCGCCCGCGCAATTGCGCGAGGCTGCGGATGTAGGCCGCGGCGTCATGGACCTGCTTCTTGGTCAGGCTGTCCTTGGGTGCGGGCTCTTCGGCGGCCTTCTTGTCCTTGTCCTTGCCCTTGGCCTTGCCATCCTTGTCGGCTCCCGAAGGCTGCGACGGCGGCCCGCCGGGCGCGACCCCGATCGGCACGGGCGTGGCGGCGCCAAGGTTGGTCGCAGGCGCCATCGCCGCGACGTGGCTCGCGTACACGATGAAGGTGCCGGCACTCGCCGCACGCGCCCCGCCCGGGGCCACGAACGTGACCACCGGCACCGGCGAGGAGAGAATTTCCTTGATCACCATGCGCATCGAAGTGTCGAGCCCGCCCGGCGTGTCGATCTGCAGGATCACCAGGGACGCGCGCCGCTCGGCCGCCTGCCGGATGCCGCGCACCATATAGTCCGCGGTCGCCGGGCTGACGGCCCCTTCGAGCTTCAGCAGCACGACGGGTGCCTCGGCCTCGGCCGCCTGCGCGCTCACCGGCAGGGCGAGCGCGGCAGCAAGCGCGAAACCGCGCGCCCACGCCGCCGGCCAGCCAGAAATCCGGACGTTCGTGCTCAAGCGTCGCCCCTCGTCGCCAGCATCTTCACCAATGATAGCAAGCCCGCAGGTTCCCCGCGCCGCAATCCCGTTCGGGCACCGGCTTCCGGCGCGCTCAAAATCCCTTCCTTTCGGCGCTGGGCCCACGAGACGCCGCCGCCTCGGCCCGGCCCGCCGCCCGCAAGGCCCGGACCTCCGCCCGCTGGCCGCCAGCGTGGGCCCGCTCGCCCTCCTCGACCACTACCCGCTGCCGCACCGCGTTCTTCCCGGAGCGCTTCACCTCGAACATCAGGTGGTCGGCCTGGTCCACCAGCCACGCGGCGGACTCCGGGGCCGCGCGGGCCACCGCGACCCCGATACTGAAACCGATCGTTCCAGCACTGACCTCCGGCAGCTGCCCGAGCCTGCGATGGAGCTTCTCGATGACCAGCGTAGCCTCGTGCTCGGCGGTCTCCGGCAGCAGCACCGCGAATTCGTCGCCACCGACCCGGGCCACGAGGTCCGTTTTGCGCACGCTACCGGCGAGTGTCTGCGCGACGCTACGCAGCAGCCGGTCCCCGGCCGCGTGGCCGTGGCGGTCGTTGATGCGCTTGAAGTCGTCGCAATCGGTGTACGCAAGCGCCATCGGCCCGCCGTTGCGCTTCTGGCGCTCGATCTCGATTTCGATGCGCTCGTACAGGGCGGCGCGGTTCGCGAGCCCCGTCAGGCTGTCGGAGCGCGCGCGCTTCTGCTCCCTCCCGTACGCCGCCCGCGCCGCGCCCGCCACGAGCAGCACGAGGACGTAGACGAAAAACCGGCTCGCCATGTCGTAGTAGAACCATTCCTGCGAGAGGAACGGATGCCCGAACACGAGCCCGTTTGCGGTCGAGACCGCGAGCGCGGCGACGAGGAATACGCCCCCCCACGCCAGTCCCAGGTTCCAGACGGCGAACAGGACCACGACGAGATAGAGCGGCGTGAGGCTCAGGTAATGGGGCAAGGCTGCCCCCACGGCCGCCACGAGCGCGAAGAAGACGAAGGCCGCGAGCACGCGCGCCCCCGTCCCCCAGCGCTCGACGAACAAAATCCCGCTCATCGCGCCCCTCCGCGGGGCGCCGGCCCCGGGGCGAAGCGCGCTGCGGCTTCCTCGCGCCTCATCGGAACACCACCACCGGGACCGCCGAGTGCGTGAGCACCTTGCTCGCCTCGCTGCCGAGCAGCAGCGCCGAGATTCCCCTGCGCCCGTGCGAGGCCATCACGATGCAGTCGCATTTTCTCGCCTTGGCCGTGCGGATGATCCCGCGATAGGGCTGTGAGGCCTCCACCGTCACCCCTTCGCAGCGCACGCCCGCCTTGCGCGCCGCGGCCGCGACCTGCTGCAGATAGCGCGCGGCCCGGCGCTTCGTCTCGCGCCGGAACCGCGCTTCCGAGACCGGCAGCATGAAGTAGGTGTCCTCGACGTATACCGCCTGGAATTTCGGCACGACATGGACGGCGGTGATGCGCGCTCCCAGCGCCTTCGCGAGCCGCACCGCCTTGGCGGCGGCCTTCGCCGAGAGGCGCGACCCGTCCGTGGGCAACAGCAGATGCTTGAACATTCATTCCTCCCTTCCGCCGGCGCGCAAGCGCCACTCCCGCCCGCGTCTGCGCCGCGGTGGCGCCGGGCGCGGCTACCGGCACCGGCGCGCGGCCTTACTTCGTGATCCAGCGCGAAACGGGCAGGTCCGTCTTGGAATTGGCCGGCCAGCGCAGATACTCCGTGCGCAGCCGCTTCTCGGCGACCGACACCTTGCGCGTCACGGTCCTGCCCTCGTAGGCAGCCGACACAGTGTACTCACCGGCGGGCAGGCGCGCCATGAAGAACGGTCCCTGGGCAACGTGCTCGATGATTCTCTTTCCCTTCGCGCTCACCACCACGCTGACGTCGGTGACGTAGTTGCCCTCGACGAGCGTGAACACGAGCTTCAGGTTGAACTCGCCCTCGCGCGCCTTGAGCTCCTGCTGCTCGGCCTCGCCGATTCCGCCGGAGACGTACGACAAGCCGCCGGGCGCGGCGGCCGGCTTGAGGGTCGGCGCGACCGGCGCCGCGGGCGCTGGCGGAGCGGCCGCCATCCCGTCCCCGGGCGGCAGCACGACGTCCACCTTCGGGTTCGCCGGCCAGCGCAGGTACTCGGTGCGCAGCCGCTTGTCGCGGACGGGCACCTTGCGCGTCACGGTCGCGCCGTTGTAGGTGGCCGCGACGGTGTACTGGCCCGCGGGCAGGCGCGCCATGAAGAAGGGCCCCTCGGCGCGGTGCTCGACCAGCCTGTGCCCCTTGGCGTCGGTGAGCACCACGTTCACGTCGGCCACGTAGTTGCCTTCGACCAGCGTGAACACGAGCTTCAAATTGAACTCACTCTCGCGCGCCTTCAGCGCCTCCTGCGCCTTCTCTCCGATCCCGCCGGATACGTAGGGTATGGTCTCGTGCCTGGCATATGCGGCCCCGGCCGCACCGGCAATGAGCGCCGCCAGGCACACAGCCGACCACCCGATCCGCGACAGAGATCGCATCATCGGTTGCTCCTTTCTCGAGGGAAGTGCGTCTAGCTTTTTTGACCGCGCGCCGGCGCGCCGGTTCACGCGCCGGCACCCGCAGGCACCGTCGCCTTCGACTTCCCGTCGCGCACCGTCTCGGCCCGGTCGAGGAACTCGCGCAGCAGCGGCGTGCCGTCGAGAAGATCGGGACGCTCCGGGTCGTGAAACTCCGGATGCCACTGCACGCCGACCACGTAGCCCTCGCCCTTCCAGCGGATCGCCTCGATCACCTTGTCGGGCAGCGACAACGCCTCCACCGCGAGGTCCATGCCGAGGTCCTTGATGCCCTGGTGGTGGATGCTGCTCACGTGGGCACGCGCGAGCCCCGGGTAGAGGCGCGCGAGCCCCGAGCCGGGCACCAGCGCGATCTCGTGGAAATTCTGGTCGTACGCCTCCCTGTCGTGGTGCCCGCCCGCTTGCGCGTGACGCAGGGAAAGGTCCTGGTAGAGCGTCCCGCCGAACGCGACGTTGATGAGCTGCAGCCCGCGGCAGATGCCGAGCACGGGCTTGCCGGCGGCGATGAACTCCTGCACGAGATCCATCTCGTACATGTCGCGCACGCGGTCCCCCTCCCACTCCGGCTTGAGCGCCTGGTCGCCGTAGGTGAGCGGGCTCACGTCCGCGCCGCCCTGCAGCACCAGCGCGTCGAGCTCGGCGACGTAATCGGCCACGCGCACGTTGCCCCGCCGCAGCAGGCCGCCGCCCGCGATCGACGGGACCATGAACACCAGGGCGGAGGCCGTCATGAGCCAGTGGGCGATCGTCTGCTCCAGGTACTGCAGCTTCTTGCCCCGGAAGCCCATCTCGCGCGGAACGCGGTGCAGGAAGCGGGCCGAGAGCCCGATCTTGAGCGGTTTTCTCATTGTTGACTGACAGACCGTGCGAGGAGCATAGCGTTCAAATCCCGAGCCCGCTCTTTCCCATCCAGACCTCGCTCTGCATGCGCGCAACGTCGCTCAGCGATCCGCGCGCGCGGTGTACCTTGCGCAGCCACGCGGCGTCGCTCCAGCCTTCCCGGACCCCCGCCGCGAGCTCCTCCACCGCGGCGGCGCCCCCGAGCTCCGCCGCGTGCGGCGCGACCGCCGCCAGCGCATCCGCGATGTCCTCGCGCAACGGCACCCGCGCTTCGCGGTAGGGATCGATGAGGACGCCTTCCAGTCCGTAGCGGCACGCCTGGTAGCGGTTGTAATTGTAGAACGTGTAGACCTCGGCCGTGGGCGCCAGCGGCCTTTCGGCAAGCGCGTAGCTCGCGAGCGCCTGGACGTAGGCGGCGAGCCGCGCGGCGCGCTCCACGGTGAGCGGCGTGTCGAACACGCGCACCTCGACGGTGCCGTACTCGGGCTTGGGCCGCACGTCCCAGTAGAAGTCCTTCATGCTCTCGACGATCCGGTGGCCGCGCATGCGGTTGAAGTAGCCGAGGAACTCCTCCCAGGACTGCACGAAGGGCGCGTGGCCGGAGAGCGGGAAGGCCGCGACTGCGTTCAGGCGCGAGGACTGGTAGAGGGTGTCGGCGCCCTCCTGGAACGGCGAGGACGCGGAGAGCGCGATGAAGTGCGGAACGAAGCGCGCGAGCACGTGCGTAAGATAGATCGCCTCGTCCCCGTCCGCGCAGCCCACGTGCACGTGCTGGCCGAACACGGTGAACTGCTTGGCGAGGTATCCGTAGCGCTCCATGAGGCTCCTGAAGCGCTCCGAGGGATAGATGCGCCGGTCGCTCCAGCTGTGAAAGGGGTGCGAGCCGCCGCCCGCGATGCGCACGTTGAGGCGCTCCCCCGCCGCGGATACGCGGTCGCGCAGCTCGAGGAGCTCGCGCGCGAGCGGCTCGTAGCCCGGGTGCACCGAGGTATTGAGCTCGAGCATGCTCTCCGTGATCTCCGGCTTCGCCTCCCCGGGGCGGCCCGATCTCTCCACCAGCGCGATCACGTCGGCCGCGTCGCGCGCGAGGTTGAAGTCGCGTGCATTGAGGATCTGCAGTTCCAGCTCCACGCCGACCGTGTGGCCCGGCGAGGCCGTGAAATCGGTGTCGCTCACCGCGCGGTCTCCTCCGGAGCGGCCTCGCCGGCCCGCTTGAGGGCGAATTGCACCGCCACCGGACCGACGAGATCGAGGATGATCACCGCCGAGAGCACGATCGCGGCGAGCCTGGCGCCGAACTCGGGGTACATCTCACCCGCGCCGCGCACCATCGCGACCGCGAGCACCGACATGGGCGTCAGCGCGAGGCACAGCAGGCCCGCCGCCCCGCGGCGCACCCCGCTCAGATACGTCAGCGCGAGCACCCCGAGCGACTTGCCCGCAAAGCGCGCGAGCACGAACGCGAGCGCGAGCGCGGCGCCGGAGACGAGTTCGCCCACCTTGAGCGTCGCGCTCGTCACCACGAACAGCACCACCACGAACAGCTGCCCGAGCCTTCCGACGTCGAACGGCATGAGATCGTGGCGCGCATCGAGGTTCCTCGACAGGACCCCGAACGCGAGCACGCCGAGCACCGCGGAGACCTCGAGCATGCGGGCGGATCCGACCACGACCACGACGAGCGCGAGCGCGAGCACGTACTGGCCGCGCTCGCTCTTGCCGAGCCAGCGTCCGAGCGCGAGCGCGGCAATCGCGGCGCCATAGCCGAGCAGCAGCGAGCCGGCGAGCAGGTACAGCGGATGCAGCAGCGCCATCACCACGCCCGCCTGGTACTCGTGATGGATCCAGGAGAGCAGCATCGTGGCGGTGACGAATGCGATCACGCTGTTCATGGCGACCAGATTCAGCGCGCGCTCGGTGACCTGCCCTTCCGCGCGCAGCTCCTGCGCCACCACGATCACGACCGCCGGCGAGGTCGCCATGCCGATCGCGGCCGCCATCGCGGCCACGAGCGGCTCAACCCCGAAAATGACGAGCGCGCCGTAGACGAAGACGAAGGCGAGCGCGCTCTCCAGCACGCCGGTCGCCGCGAGCCACCGGTCGCGCCTGAGCCACGCGAGATCGAGCCGGCAGCCGAGCTCGAAGAGGATCAGCCCCAGCGCGATGTCCACGAAGATCCAGGCCTCGCCCACGAGCCGGGCATCGAGCACACCGAGCCCGCTCGCGCCGAGGGCGAGACCGACGAGCGCATAGCCCACGATGCGCGGCACGCCGAGCAGGCGCTGCACGAGCTCGCCGCCGGCGTAGCCGGCGAGCAGCAGCAACCCGAAAAGCAGGAGCGGGTTGGCGGCGAAAGGATATTGGGGCAGGAAAGTCGCCATCGCTGCGGGTCGCCGGTCTTCCGGTGCAACCGGGCGTGCCCGTGCGCTCGCCGACGGGCACGCCGCGCCGCACGCCCCCGGTCAAGGGGGCGCGCCGGAACCGGGCCCCATCATTGCAGAACCCGCCTCACGCCACAAGTTTTCGCGGCGCGCTACAGCGACACGAGCTCGCCGGTTCCTTTCTCCAGCGCGCGGTCCTCGGGCTGGGGAAACGCGCTCAGATCCTTGGTGATCGCCGCGCGCAGGAAGGCGTCCACCCACCAGAATACGTCGTACTCGCGGATGTGCCTGCGCATCCGGCGCATGCGCGCCTGGCGCTCCGCCTTCTCCATGCGGAACGCGCGCCGCACCGCATCGGCCACCCCTTCGATGTCGTAGGGATTGACGAGCAGCGCGTCCCTCCCGAGCTCCGCTGCGGCGCCCGCGAACGAGGACAGGATCAGCACGCCTTCCTCCTCGATGTTGCAGGCGCAGTATTCCTTCGCCACCAGGTTCATCCCGTCCTTGAGCGGCGTGATGAGCGCGATGTCCGCGGCGCGGTAATAGGAGAGCAGCTCGGTGCGGGTGAGGCTGCGGTAGACGTACCATACCGGCACCCAGCCGCCCGGGCGCACGAAGCTGCCGTTGATCTTGCCCGCGAGCTGCTCGATCTCGAGCTTCAGGCCCCTGTATTCCGCGATGTCCTCGCGGCTCGGCACCACCACCTGGATCAGCGAGACGCGCTCGCGCATGTCGGGGTAGCGCGCGAACAGGCTGTGGAAGGCCTTCAGCCGCTGGGGAATGCCCTTGGTGTAGTCGAGCCGGTCGAGCCCGAGGATGAGCTTGCGCTTGGGCAGCAGCGCGTGCAGCTCCTCGCACTTCCCGGCGACCTCGGCGGTGGACGCCTGGCGCATGAAGGCGTTGTAGTCGATGCTGATCGGAACGCTCCCGATGCGCAGCTTGCGGCTGCCCGCCCGCGCGACCACCACCTGCCCGCGGCCCTCGACCTCGAAATCCTTCACGAGCGCGCGCGCGCACTGCACGAAGTTTCTCCGGTCGCGCGGCGTCTGCAGGCCGATGAGGTCGAACTGCAGCAGCGCTTCCAGCAGCTCGAGGCGCCACGGCAGCTTGAGGAAGATGTCGATCGGCGGGAACGGGATGTGCAGGAAGAAGCCGGTGCGCGCCTTCGAGCCCAGCGTGCGCAGGTCCGCTGCGACGTTCATGAGGTGGTAGTCGTGCACCCAGATGAAGTCCCCCGCCTCGCTCGCCTCCCGCACCACCTTGGCGAACTTGCGGTTGACGGCGCAGTAGATGCGCCAGTAGGGCGGGTCGAAGTTGCACAGCGAGGTGAGATCGTGGAACAGCGGCCAGATGATCTGGTTGGAGAAGCCCTCGTAGAAGTCGCGCACCTCCTCCGCCGTCAACTGCACCCCGCGCAGCCGGTATCCCGAGCCCTCGCCGACGGCCTCGAGCTTCGCCGCGAGCTCGCGCGAGACCTCGGCAAGCCCCGGCCAGCCGATCCAGGTGCCGCCCCTGTGCCGCAGCACCGGCAGCAGCGCGGTCACCAGCCCCCCCGTTCCGGGCTCGACCTCCCACTCCCCCCTGGCGCCGCGCCGGAACACGAACGGCAGCCGGTTCGATACGACGATCAGGCGTTCCCGGGCTCTGGCCATAACGCGTTCCCCCCTCGTCAAGCGGTCGCGCCGGCCGCCTGCACCATCGAGCTGATGTGCAGCGTGCGGGTCGGGTAGGCGAACTCCACTCCCTCGCGGGCGAAGCGGTCGAGGATCGCGAGGTTGATCGCCTGCTGCGTATCCATGTAGACGTTGTAGTCCGGACTCCGCACGTAATAGACGATCTCGAAGACGAGCGCGGAATCTCCGTATTCGAGGAAGTGCGCGCGGTCGAATCGCGCGTTCTGCTGCGCTTCGACCGCCTCGCGCAGCCACTGCGGAATCGACTTCACCTTCTCCGCCGGCGTCTGGTAGATGACTCCGATGCGGAACAGCACGCGCCGCTCCAGCATGCGCTTGAAATTGCGGATGCGGCTCTTCAGGAGATCGGCGTTCGAGAACACCAGCATCTCCCCGTCGAGGCTGCGCACGTGGGTCGTCTTGATGCCCACGCGCTCGACCGTGCCCCGCAGGCTGTCCACCACGATGAAGTCGCCCACGACGAACGGCTTGTCGAGCACGATCGAGAGCGAGGCGAAGAGGTCGCCCAGGATGTTCTGCACCGCGAGCGCGACCGCGATGCCGCCGATGCCGAGCCCCGCCACGAGCCCCGTGATGTTGAAGCCGAGGTGGTCGAGCGCCACGAGCAGGATGAGCGACCACACGAAGATCCGGGCGCCCACGCCGAGCAGGTTGTAGGCGGTGGCTCCTTCCGGATCGACCGCGCGCCGGCGCGGTATCTGCACCGCGAACCACGAGACGATGAAGCGGTTTGCCCACAGCGCGACCTGCAGCAGCAGCGCCAGCACCGCGACGATCGAGAGCAGCTCGCCGAGCCTTGCCGGGACCGTGAGCGCGGTCGCGCCCGCGTAGAGCGCGAACACCACGCCGAGAAAAACGCTCGTCGCGCGCAGCGCCTCCGCCGCGGCGTTGTCCCAGCCGGCCTCGGTGCGGCGCGCGATCGCGCCCAGCACGCGCGCGCCGGCGTACTTGACGAGCGCCAGCACCGCGAGCACGCCCCCGCCGATCGTGGCGGCGAGCAGCCAGGCGGCGAAATCATTCGCCAGCAAGAGGTCCTGCCATACCCTCATGAGCCGTTCCTACTCCCTCGCGCCCGGTTGCGCGTGCGCCGCTCCACGCTGCGCGCTGCCGCGGCGCTGCTGCGGAAACGAGAAACAGAGAAAAGAGACGCCGCACCGAACCCCGCTGTTCGTTCGTCTGATTGCGCCGCGCCACCGGGCGCGACCGCAGTTCGATGAAGCCCCGGGCCTGGCGTTGCTGCCCGCCGTGTGCCCGAACGCGTTGTTTCTGCTTACGTAATCTTCGACCGCGGGCGGTCGAAAAGTTCCCTCGGCGCGGGCCCCGGGGCCCGTGCGCTCCTCACCGCTCCGCTGCGTCCATGTTACACAACAACAACGCCACAGGATACGCGCGCAGCACCTCCGCCGCACGCAACGTGCCCGCGCCGTCCGGCGCGAGCTCCTCGGCGGTGTACGGGTTGCGAAGGCCGCCGGCGACCCGCGCCGGCAGCACGATGCGGGTGTCCGCCCACGCGGCGCGCCCGAGCGGCGCGCCGTGCGCCTCGACGAGACCGCCGACGAGGCGCGGCGCAACCGCGATCGCCGCGCGATCGCTGGCGACGCGCGCGAACACGCACAGGCGCTCCGCGTGCTCGCCCGCCGTCTCGAGGGGCACGTACTCGCCCTTCGCGAACAGCGTGGAATGCTCCCGCCGCGCCGCGAGGCCCTTCCAGGTCGTGAAACGTTTTGCCCGGCCGTCCTCCATGCGCTCGTTCGGGACCATGTCGAGCACCTGCCCCATGCCCCGCCGCGCGAGTTCCGCGGCGAAGCGCTCGAGCGCGGGCTCGTCCCCGATCTCGGGGTTGAAGGCGCCGTGGTCCACGATGTCGTAGCCGTGGGTGCTGCCGGGGCGCGCGTGGAAGTACGGCGATGCGTAGCAGTGCGACACCCCCAGCTCGTGGAGGTAGGGCACGAGCTCGGCCGCGTGCGCGAAAGTGAAGGCGCTGTTGAACTGCAATAGGAGTTTGTCGGGCTAAAGTCCGACAAACTCCTAGGTCGCGTCCGGTGCGCGCACGGGAGCGGGCGCGGGCGCCGCGAGCGGCCCGCGCTCGGCGTTGAGCGCCGAGCAAAACGAGCGCCAGCGCTCATCCATCTCCCACTGCTCGAGCTCGAGCGGCAGCCGGTGCCGCCAGTTCGGGTGCTCAACCGCCGTGGTCGCGGGAAGGTTCACCTGGTCGAGCTGGCCGAAGAGGTCCTCGGGCTGGACCATGAGCAGCCGGCACGGGGTGCGGGCGAGGAACCGGTGCACCGCGACCATGAAATCGTGCGTCACCTCCGGCCCCGGGATCGCGTGCACGCTCGCGCCGGGCGGCAGCAGCTTCTCCGCCTCCAGCGCGACGAGCAGCCGCGCGCGGTCCTGCGCGCGCTCCACGATCTGGCGCTGGCGCAGCTCCTCGCTCGGGAAGAGCTTCAGCGCGCTGCGCAGGTCGAGGTCGCGCCCCTGCCAGAAGCCGCGCAGCGTGGGCAGGTCGTGCGTGCTCACCGCTGCCAGCGCCTGCGCCGGGTAGCGCTGCGGCGCGCGGAACGCCCCGTCGGGCTCGCGCTCGAAATAGAGCAGGCGGTAGGAGAGCACGCCCGCCGCGCGCAGCCGCTCCGCGAGCCCGTCCGGGAGCGTGCCGAGATCCTCGCCGATCACGATGCAGAGGTTGCGCTGGCTCTCCAGCGCGACGATCCCCAGCAGGTCCTCGAACGGGTACGACACATAGGCGCCCCGCGCGGGCAGCTCGCCCGCCGGCACCCAGAAGAGCCGCATGAGGCCCATCACGTGGTCGATGCGCAGCGCGCCCGCATCGCGCATGTTCTCGCGCAGCAGCGCGACGATCGGGGCGTAGGCGGCCGCAGTGAGCTGATCGGGCAGCAGCGGCGGCAGGCCCCAGCTCTGCCCCTTCAGGTTGAAATCGTCGGGCGGGCAGCCGATGGAAACCGCGCCTGCGTACAGCGACTGCGCTCCCCACGCCTCGGCTCCGCCGGGGTCCACCCCCACCGCGAGGTCCTGGTAGAGGCCCACGCGCAGCCCGAGCTCGAGCGAGCGCTTGCCGACGGCGTCGAGCTGCAGCTCGGCGTTCCACTGCAGATAATCGTGATATTCGGTGCGCTCCACGTGCTCGCGCGCGTATTGCGCGACCTCGGGCGTGCGCGGGTCGCGGTAGGGCTCGGGCCACGAGCGCCAGCCCCACACGCGGGCGTCGCTCGCACCGAGATGCTCCTGCAGCGCGTAGAAGAGCGAGGCAAGGCGCAGCGACTCGCCGCCGGCCTGCTGGAACGCGCGGAACGCAGCGGCGCGCTCCGTGCCCCGCGCGAGGTGCCGGTCGCGAAAGTGCGTGTAGATGCGCTCCAGGATCTCGAACTTCAACTCGGCGACGGCGCGGTATTCCAGCCGTTCCGCGCCGCGCACCGCGCGCAGCCGCGCCTGGAACTCCGCGCTCGCGAGGCGCTCGCGCGCCGGCTCGCACTCGGCGAAGTCGGGCACGCCCTCCGGATCGAGGTAGAGCACGTTCAACAGCTGCCGGCTCGCCGGGCTGTACGGGCTTGCATGCTCCGGATCGTGGGGAAAGAGCGCGTGCAGCGGGTTCACGCCCACGACCGCCGCCCCGCAGCGCGCGGCAAGCTCCATGACTCCGCGCAAGTCCGTGTAGTCGCCGATGCCCCAGTTGCGTTCCGAGCGCAACGCGTAGAGATTGACCATCGGGCCCCACACCCGCCCGTTGGCCATCCCCGGCGGGAGGTAGCAGCGCGCGGGAACGACGATCAGCGGCGCGGCGGCGCGGGCCTCCCCCGGAGCGTCGAGTGCCCCGATCTCCAGGCGGTGGTATCCGGGAGGCGGAACCGCGGGCAGGCGCAGCGCAAAGCGGACGAAGCCCGCGCCGGAGATGCGGCGCTCGCCGATGGCGGGCAATCCCGCCGGCTCGAACTCCCCGCCGTGGCGCGCGCCCTGCTCCTCGACGAGCGACCAGGAATGCCGCCGTCCGAGAGCGGGAGCGGGCAACGTCACCGGCACGGCGAGCTCCGGCGCGTCCGCGCGCACGACGAGCACCGGCGCCAACACCCGGCGCCAATCGCGCGCTTCACGGGCGGCCAGCGCCTGCTCGAGCTCGGCGTCGGAGCCTGCGGCCACCCCCATCGCGGCGAGCAGCGCGCGGCACGTGTCCGCGGGCACGCGGTGCGTCTTGCCCCATACGTCCCGGTACTCGGTCGAGATGCCGCAGGCCGCGCACGCGCGCTCGAGCAGGGTGAGGTTCACGCGCGCGCCTCCGCGTGGAGCGACCACACCGCGGACCACGGCAGCCAGTTGCCGCTCTTCCATTCGGCCGCGGCGGCGGCGGGCAGCGCATGGATGATCTCGCCCGGGGCGGACGCCCCGGTGCCGAACGCCTCGGGCCCGAGGTTCGCGGCGAGCGCAAGCCGGGTTCCGTCGGCGCGGGGCCACTCCACGCGCAGCGCGCGCTCGGCGAGGACCTCGTGGCGTGCAGCGCCCGGCACGAGAGCCGCCAGGAGCGGCACGATGCGGCCTGCACGCACCGAGAGCAGTTCGCGGTAGAGCGCGAGCCACGCCGCGTGCGCCGGGGACCGGATGCGGTCCCAGTCGAGGCGCGCGGCTTCGAATGTGGCGGCGGCGTTGGGGTCGGGAATCTTCTCGCGCATCGCAGGCGAGCGGAAACGCTCGAAACGGGCGAACTCGTTGCGCCGCCCCTCGGTCACGGCCCGCGCAAGCTCGGGGCCGAAATCGCAGAAGAAGGCAAACGGCTGCTCGCAGCCGTATTCCTCCCCCATGAAGACGAGCGGCGGCGATGGGGCGAGCAGAAGGACCGCCGCCGCGGCACGCAGTGCATCGGGCGCGGCAAGCGCGGTGAGCCGTTCGCCGAACGCGCGGTTGCCGACCTGGTCGTGGTTCTGGAGGAAGTTCACGAATCGGGATAGGGAGAAGCCTCACGGCTCCCCCCTCCCACACCACCGTACGAACGGGTCACGTATACGGCGGTTCGGCAGATTGAGTCAATACGCATGCCTCCATTGTGCCGAAGCGGCGCAGTGGCC
>Ga0194131_10000502_pt1 | contig 66078 bp, 53 predicted proteins | sample TA2KigO120mmetaG_FD_148631 | JGI IMG/M metagenome (GOLD analysis project Ga0194131, IMG submission 148631) | Freshwater microbial communities from Lake Tanganyika, Tanzania - TA2015053 Kigoma Offshore 120m | ecosystem: Environmental > Aquatic > Freshwater > Lake | place: Tanzania: Lake... | reverse complement strand
CCGCGCGGCGGCTGCTTGACGCGTTCGGCCCCGACCGCTTCCGGGTCGAGCTGCAGCGCCCGCTGTGGCGCCGGGACCGGGCTCGCAACCGCTGGCTGGCGGGCCTCGCCGAGGAGATCGGCGTCCCCTGCGTCGCGACCGGGAACGCGCACGCGCACGCGCGCTCCAGGCTCGCGCTCCAGGACGCGCTGGTGGCGGTGCGCCTGGGCGCCACGCTCGACGAGACAGAGGGCGTCCGCCGCGGCAACTCCTGCGCCTGCCTGTTCTCGGGCCCGGACGCCGCCGAGCGGTTCCGCGACCACCCCGGCGCCGTCGCCGAGTCGGTGCGCCTGGCCGAGCGCCTGCGCTTCGACCTCACCCGTGACCTCGGCTACAGCTACCCCGGCGCCGAGGACGAGGGCGCCGACGGCCGCCTGGCCGAGCTCTGCGGGGCGATGCTGGGGCGGCGCTACCCGCCGTCGGACGCCGCCCGGGCCGAGGCCGAGGCCCGCCTCGGCGAGGAGCTGCGGCTGATCCGCGAGCTGCGGCTGTCCGGCTTCTTCCTGCTCCACCACGACATGCTCGAGCTGGCCCGCGAGGTGGCGCTCGAGGTGCGGGGACCCGAGTCGGCGCGGCGCCTGCTGCCGCCCGGCCGCGGCCGCGGCTCCAGCGTCAGCTCGATCGTCTGCTACCTGACCGGCCTCTCCCACATCGACCCGGTCGCCAACGACCTCTTCCTCGGCCGCTTCCTGAACGAGGAGCTGACCGACGCACCCGACGTCGACCTCGACTTCCCCCGCGACATCCGCGAGCGCCTGATCCCCCGCGTGCACGAGCGCTACGGCCGCGAGCGCTCGGCGCTGGTGGCGGCGATCTCCACCTACAGGGCGCGGGGATCGGTCCGCGACCTGGGCAAGGCGCTGGGGCTGGCGCCCGGCGAGGTCGAGCGCCTGGCCCGCAGCGTGGACGCCTACGAGGGCGGCGATGACGCCGGGGAGCGGATCGCCCAGGCGCTGGGCCCACGGGTCGCCTCGGCCCCGCGCTGGCGGGCGCTGGCGGGGCTGCTGCCCCAGATCTCCGGGCTGCCGCGCCATCTCTCCCAGCACCCGGGGGGCATGATCATCTCGACCGGCCGGCTGACCGACCTCTGCCCGGTGGTGCCGGCGGCGATGGAGGGCCGCCAGATGGCGCAGTGGGACAAGGACTCCTGCGCGGACGCCGGCTTCATCAAGATCGACCTGCTGGGGCTGGGGATGCTGTCGGCGGTGGAGCGCTGCGTGGACGAGATCGCGCGCTCGCGCGGGGAGCGGATCGACCTCTCGCGGGTGCCGCTCGACGACCCCGAGGTCTGGGGCGCGATCCAGCGCGCCGAGACCACGGGCGTCTTCCAGGTCGAGAGCCGCGCCCAGATGCAGATGCTGCCGCGCACGCTGCCGCGTGACCTCGACGACCTCACCGTGCAGGTCGCGATCGTCCGCCCCGGCCCGATCCAGGGCGGCGCCGTCCATCCCTACATCGAGCGCCGCAAGCGGCTGCGCGAGGACCCCTCCTACCGGGTGCCCTACGAGCACCCCTCGCTGGAGCCGGCCCTGCGCGACACCCTGGGCGCGATCGTCTTCCAGGACCAGGTGCTGGAGGTGGCGATGGCGCTGGCGGGGTTCTCGGTCGGCGAGGCCGAGGGGCTGCGGCGCGCGATGAGCCGCAGGCGCTCGGAGGCCGCGATCCTGCGCTACCGCCGCCGCTTCGTCGAGGGAGCGATCGAGCGCGGCGTCAGCCGCGAGGTCGCCGAGCGCGTCTACTCCCAGATCGAGGGCTTCTCGGGCTTCGGCTTCCCCAAGTCCCACTCGGCGGCGTTCGGCCTGCTGGCCTACCAGTCCACCTGGCTGCGGGTCCACTACGGGCCCGAGCTGCTGTGCGCGCTGCTGAACGAGCAGCCGATGGGCTTCTATCCCCCCGACGCGCTCGTGCACGAGGCCCAGCGGCGGGGATTCGAGATCCTGCCCCCCGACGTCAACGCGAGCGTGCTGGATTGCGCGGTCGAGACCACCGGGGCCGCGGCCGGCGAAGCCGGCCGGCCGCCGGTCAGGATCGGGCTCGGGTACGTGGCCGAGGTCGCGGAGGCGGACGCCGAGGCCGTGGTCGAGGAGCGGCGGCGGGGCGGCGCCTACCGCGACATCCGCGACCTGGCGGCGCGGTCGGGCGCTTCGCGCTCAGCGCTGCTGCGCCTGGCCTGGGCCGGCGCCTGCGACCGGATCGCCGAGCCCAGTGCGCTTTCCCCGCAAACGACGGACCCCGGGGAGGTCGCCGCGCTGCTCGCCGAGCCGGTCATCGCGGACGCAGGCCGGCGCCGCCCCGCCCTGTGGCAGGCCGGCGCCGCCTCGCGGGCATCGCGGGCCGAGGACGGAACCCAGCTTGCGCTGCCGCTCGAGGGCTCCCCCGCCCCCGAGCTGCCCCCGCTGGGGCCGTGGGAGCGCGCGGTAGCCGACTACCGCACGACCGGGATCACCCTGGGAGAGCATCCGATGGAGCTGATGCGCCCGCAGCTGCGCCGGGGCCTGGCCACGAGCGCCGACCTGCCCGGGCTGGGCGACGGCTCCACCCTCAGCGTCGCCGGCATGGTCGTGGCCCGCCAGCGCCCGGCGACGGCGAAGGGGGTCGTCTTCATGCTGCTCGAGGACGAGCACGGCACGATCAACCTGATCGTGCCACCGCCGGTGGCCGAGCGCTGCCGGCAGGCGGTGCGCAGCGCCGGCTTCGTGATCGCCCGGGGCAAGCTCGAGCACCGAGAGGGAACCACCAACGTCGTCGTGCGCCGGATCGAGCGCCTCGAGCGCGAGGGCGACGGCATGCCCGCGCCCCGCGCCCGAACGGTCGCCCCGCCCGAGTCGCGCGAGACCGGCCACGACCCGGCGCTCGCCGACGCGCGGCGCAGGGGGCGCCGGGTGCGGGTCGGCTCCCGGATGGGCTGGGAGGTCGCGGGCGAGCTCGACAGGCCCGCCCGCGAGCAGATCGTCAGCGAGCTGGCCGCGGCGCTGCCCTCACCGCACAGCTGGGGGCGCCGGGGGCGCTAGAGCCCGGGCTTCGTAACCATCAGAAAGATCGCGACGATGAGCAGGATCCCGGTGATCGAGCCGACGATGCCCTGGGTGCGCCCGGCGCGCAGGTACTCCTCGGAGAGCTGCACCTCACCGCTGCCGGCATCGGCGATCTCCTTCTCCACCATCGACTGCAGGCGCTTGTCGGAGGGAATGAAGTAGGCCACGAGCAGGATCGCGATGATGATCACGATCGCAAGCGTGCCGCTGACCCAGAAGTCGCCGTAGCTCCAGTTGCCCTCGGCCATCTGGTAGACGCCGGTCGCGACCACCACCAGCAGCGCCGGAGCCGCGAAGTGCCGGTTGATCGTCAGCTGCAGGCGGTGGACGTAGGGAAGATGCCGGGGGCTGAGCTTCATCGCCACGGGGAACATCACCGACTCCGCGAAGGTCGCGCCGAAGCCGACCACGACGGCGGTGATGTGGATGAAGACTGCGAACTCGTAGCCGCTGACTGCCAACGGCATCCGTGGCTCCTCTCGATCGCTGCTCGGGGGCGAATCTACATCTCGTTCTGGCTGCACTGCAGGAAGTCCTGCAAAACACCGGTTTCCGTCCGGCGCCCTTCATAGCTTGGCCCGCATGACAGCCAAGCTCATTGACATCCGCGAGCGGCTCCTCGACGCCGCCGACCTGGTCGTCGACTTCGCGACCCTGGGCGAGTACGGGATCGAGCCCGAGCCCGCCCGAGACTGCGAACGCCGGCCCTCGGGTCTGCCCTCCGGTGCCCCGCATCCTCTGCACGACCGCGCGGGCACGCCCGAGCGGCTCGCCGCCTAGCGGCTAGCAGCCCGCTCTCCTCAAAGCGGCCGCTTGCGGCTGCGACCGGTGCGGGCGGGCGCCGGTGGCCGCGCCCCTAAGGCGAAGCCTTCAGTCGGCTTCGCCCCGGTCGACCGCCACGACCAGCTCCCGCGCCACGGCGTGGGCGCGGGCCACGCAAGCGGGATCGAGGTTCTCGGCGGTGTCGGTCGGCCAGTGGTAGTTGGGAATGACGCCATCGTCACCCGCTACCAGGGTGATGGCGCGACCCCCGCCCGCCAGCACGGGCGTGGCGTCGTAGGTGAGCCCGATCGGGCCCTCGCTGGGCTCGAACCCGAGCTGCGGCCGCTCGGTCGCGATCCGGTCCGCGATCGCGACGAGGCCCGGGTCGCAGTCCCACTTGCGGGCCAGCCCCTCGCGGCGGGTGTAGCGCAGCGTCGCGGGTCCGCCGACGTTGTCCACGTTCACGAACAGCCAGCCCTTCGTGTCGCGGTTGCGCAGGAAGTGCCGGGCGCCCAGCAGTCCCGACTCCTCGCAGCCGGTCATCAGGGCGACCACCCGCGTCCGCTCGAGCGGCGAGGCGGCCAGCTCCAGGGCGAGCTCTGCCACCACCGCGACGCCGGAGGCGTCGTCGCTCGCCCCGGGCACGTCCTCGCCGCGCAGCTCGCGCTCGATCAGCAGGCCCAGGCCGACCGCGAGCACGGCACGCGCGGCTGCGAGCACGCCTCGCCCCACCGGGGAACGCGACAGCACCGGCTCGGCTCCCTGCACGACGCACGCGGCCGACTGCGCGTTCAGCCAGGGGGTCAGGTGGCGCACGAAGCGAGGGTCGAAAAGCAGCCCGCTGCGCGAGGTGTCGAGGTGACAGACGAGGCAGACCGTCCGGCGGGCCTCGCCGGCGGGCTCGATCGCGGCGACGACGTTCTGGCTGGGCCGGCGCGAGAGGGCGTCCGAGAGCGGGGTCCGGGTCAGCCCGCCCTCGCTCAGCAGCCCGGCGACCGAGGCCGAGGACAAGAGCGCGCGCAGGGCGCGCCGGCGCCGGGGCAGCAGCGCCGGCGCCACGGCGAGCGCGAGGATGACGCCGAAGGGCCCCGCGAAGGTCGAGTAGCCCCGGAAGGGCTCGATCTCCGCCTCGAGCCCTCGCTCAGCGAGCCGGGTTCGGACGAGCTCGGCCGCCCGCCGCTCCCCCGCGCTGGTGGGGCGCCGCGGGCCGACCTCGTCGGCGAGCAGACGGATCCAGGCGAGCAGCCGCTCGCCTGGATCGCCCATCGCCCGATCCCCGCCGCTACCTGCTGACGCGGTCGTAGATGAAGAGCACGATGATCACGCCGATCACGGCGCCGGGCAGACCACCGAGGTCGAACGCCTCGCTGTCACCGATTCCCAGGATCTCCGTGAAGACGAAGAAGCCGGCGAGCGCGCCGACGATGCCCAGCAGCGCGGTCTTGAAGAACCCCATCTCCTGCTTGCCGGGCATGATCGCGCGGCCCAGGTAGCCGGCGAGGATGCCGAGGATGATTGCTCCGATCATGCGTGAAGCCTCCTTTGGGTTGATTTTCGGCGGACGCTTCCGGATCCCGCCGCGGCGATCCTATCCGGCGGTCGGCCGCGAGCCATTCGGCGCTCGGCCGCGGGCCATCCGGCGCCGCCCGCCATCGGGCAAGGAAAAGGCCGCCCCCGAGGGGACGGCCTTTGGAAGATCCGGCGGCGACCTACTCTCCCAGGCGGTTGCCCACCAAGTACCATCGGCGCTGAGAGGCTTAACGACTCTGTTCGGAATGGGAAGAGGTGTTTCCCTCTCGCTATCTCGCCACCGAAAGACTTCGAGACGCTCGGTGGACCTTGAAAACCGCACCAGGCCGCTGTGGCGCCCTTCCGCTCTCGCGTACGGAGCGCCCTCGGTAGAAACAAATAATCCGTCAAGCCCTCGGCCCATTAGTACCGGTCTGCTGACTGCATTGCTGCAGTTGCACAGCCGGCCTATCAACCTGGTGGTCTACCAGGGGCCTTACTCCCTCTAGGGGATGGGAGAGCTCATCTCGAGGAAGGCTTCCCGCTTAGATGCTTTCAGCGGTTATCCATGCCGCGCGTAGCTAACCAGCGGTGCCCTTGGCAGGACAACTGGTACACCAGAGGCGCGTTCATCCCGGTCCTCTCGTACTAGGGACGAATCCCCTCAACTCTCCAACGCCCACAGAAGATAGGGACCGAACTGTCTCACGACGTTCTGAACCCAGCTCGCGTGCCGCTTTAATGGGCGAACAGCCCAACCCTTGGGACCTGCTCCAGCCCCAGGATGCGACGAGCCGACATCGAGGTGCCAAACCGCGCCGTCGATATGGACTCTTGGGCGCGATAAGCCTGTTATCCCCGGAGTACCTTTTATCCGTTGAGCGACCGCAATTCCACTTTCTACGGCCGGATCACTAAGCCCAACTTTCGTTCCTGCTCGACCCGTCGGTCTCGCAGTCAAGCTCCCTTGTTGCCTTTACACTCTGCGCACGATTTCCAACCGTGCTGAGGGAACCTTTGGGCGCCTCCGTTACATTTTAGGAGGCGACCGCCCCAGTCAAACTGCCCACCTGACACTGTTCCCGCCCCGGTTGACGGCAGCGAGTTAGAAGCCCAAAACACCAAGGGTGGTATCTCAAGGGTGGCTCCCCTGCGGCCAAAGCCACAGGTTCAAAGCCTCCCACCTATCCTGAGCGAGATACTCCGAACTCCAATATCAAGTTGCAGTAAAGGTTCACGGGGTCTTTCCGTCTTTCTGCGGGTACTCGGTATCTTCACCGAGACTCTAATTTCACCGAGCCCATCGTTGAGACAGCGTCCAACTCGTTGCGCCATTCGTGCAGGTCGGAACTTACCCGACAAGGAATTTCGCTACCTTAGGACCGTTATAGTTACGGCCGCCGTTTACCGGGGCTTAGCTTCACTGCTTCGCAGCCGAAGCCGCTAACAATTCCGCGTAACCTTCCGGCACCGGGCAGGCGTCAGCCCCTATACGTCGTCTTGCGACTTAGCAGAGGCCTGTGTTTTTGGTAAACAGTCGGTTGGACCTTTTCACTGCGGCCCCCTCGGGCTCCATCCGTATGGACTTCACCCTACCGGGGCGCCCCTTCTCGCGAACTTACGGGGCGAATTTGCCGAGTTCCTTAACGATGGTTAGCTCGCTCACCTCAGTATTCTCTACCTGTCCACCTGTGTCGGTTGTAGGTACGGGCACGTCGCATCCTGCCTAGAGGTTTTTCTCGGAGGCATGGCTTCAGGGACTGGCCGGCAATAAAGCCAGCTGGCATCGCACCTCGCGTCAGAACGCCGCGGCGGGTTTGCCTGCCGCGACTGGCTACGTGCTTGCCCCAGGGCGACCATCGCCTGGGTTCCCTTAGCCTTCCCCGTCACCCCATCGGTCATAGCGGGTGAAACGTGGTACAGGAATATCAACCTGTTGGCCATCGACTACGCCTTTCGGCCTCGCCTTAGGTCCCGACTAACCCTGAGCAGACGAACTTTACTCAGGAAACCTTGGACAATCGGTGAAGTGGATTCTCACCACTTTCTCGTTACTCATGCCGGCATTCTCACTTCTGATCCGTCCACGGCGGCTTCCGCCACCGCTTCACTCAGATCGGAACGCTCTCCTACCACTCAACAAAGTTGAGTTCACAGCTTCGGAGGGTGGCTTGAGCCCCGTTGAATTCTCCGCGCCCGAACACTTGACCAGTGAGCTGTTACGCACTCTTTCAAGGAATGGCTGCTTCTAAGCCAACCTCTTGGTTGTCTAGGCATTCGGACATCGTTCTCCACTTAGCCACCACTTAGGGTCCTTAGCTGGTGATCTGGGTTGTTCCCCTCTCGCGTACGAAGTTTATCCCCCGCACACTGACTCCCGAGTTAAACGTCACAGTCTTCGGAGTTTGCCTGAAGTCGGTAACCTGGTAGGGCCCCTAGTCCAAGCAGTGCTCTACGGCCATGACGCATATTGCTCGAGGCTATACCTAAATATATTTCGGAGAGAACCAGATATCTCCTGGCTTGATTAGCCTTTCACTCCGATCCACAGGTCATCCGCCCAGTTTTTAACCTAGGTCGGTTCGGCCCTCCACGAAGTCTTACCTCCGCTTCAGCCTGCCCATGGATAGCTCGCCAGGTTTCGGGTCTACCGTACGCGACTGATTCGCCCTGTTCAGACTCGCTTTCGCTGCGGCTCCGCTCATCGCTTAACCTTGCCACGTACGCGTAACTCGCCGGCCCGTTATGCAAAAAGTACGCCGTCACCCCGAAGGGCTCCGACCACTTGTAGGCACGCGGTTTCAGGTACTATTTCACTCCCCTTCAGGGGTGCTTTTCACCTTTCCCTCACGGTACTAGTTCACTATCGGTCACCAGGGAGTACTTAGCCTTGGAGGGTGGTCCCCCCAGATTCGAACCGCGTTTCACGGGAGCGGTCCTACTCAGGAACTCGATCGGCAGGTCAGTGCGCTTTCGTCTACGGGACGATTGCCCTCTGTGGTGCGAGGTTCCACTCGCTTCGACTAGCACCTGACTTGGTAACTGCCGCCGGACCGAGCACGGTCCGGACACAAGTCCTACAACCCCGAACAGGCAACGCGTGCTCGCTTGCACCCGCTCGGTTTGGGCTGATCCCCTTTCGCTCGCCACTACTCGGGGAGTCTCGGTTGATTTCTCTTCGTCGGGCTAATGAGATGTTTCAGTTCGCCCGCTTACCTTCCAGAACCTATGTATTCAGCCCTGGATGACGCCGCATTACCGGCGCCGGGTTTTCCCATTCGGAGATCCACGGGTCAAAGGCTGTTCAGCGCCTCACCGTGGCTTATCGCAGCCGTCCACGTCCTTCATCGACTCCTGGTGCCAAGGCATCCACCGTGTGCCCTTAATATCTTGACGGTGAGCTGAGCTCGAGCAGTTAAGGATGTTCCCTGACGGGAACGCGCCCGAGCTCGGTTTCTACCTTTGCATCAACGAACGCCCCCCGGCTCATCGAAAGGAGGACGTTCAAATCGAACGCCCCCATCAGTCGGGGTCCTGGCGGCCGCCGGCAAAGGTCGCGGCGCTCACGCGCCGCTCCGAGTCGTGCGGCCTTGGGGACCCTTCAGGGGACGTTCGGCCTAGTGCAGTTTTCAAGGTCCACCGAGGCGGCAAGCGGGGTGCTCCCGCCAGCGTCTCTGAGAACTGAGCAGCGCCGGCACGCTTGATGCGTGCCCTGAGCCCGGTCGACGTATCTAGAGGTTCTCCCTAGAAAGGAGGTGATCCAGCCGCAGCTTCCGCTACGGCTACCTTGTTACGACTTCACCCCAATCACGAGTCCCACCTTCGACGGCTCCCTCCCGTAAGGGTTAGGCGACCGGCTTCGGGTGTTACCCGCTTTCGTGGTGTGACGGGCGGTGTGTACAAGGCCCGGGAACGTATTCACCGCGGCGTTGCTGATCCGCGATTACTAGCAACTCCACCTTCATGGAGGCGAATTTCAGCCTCCAATCCGAACCGAGACCGACTTTTTGGGATTCGCTCCGCCTCACGGCATCGCAGCCCTCTGTATCGGCCAATGTAGCACGTGTGTAGCCCTGGACATAAGGGGCATGATGACTTGACGTCATCCCCACCTTCCTCCGGTTTGTCACCGGCGGTCTCCTATGAGTCCCCAACTTAATGCTGGCAACATAGGACGGGGGTTGCGCTCGTTGCGGGACTTAACCCAACATCTCACGACACGAGCTGACGACAGCCATGCACCACCTGTGAAAGTGCCCCGAAGGGAGACCGTGTTTCCACGGCTGTCACTCACATGTCAAACCCAGGTAAGGTTCTTCGCGTTGCATCGAATTAAACCACATGCTCCGCTGCTTGTGCGGGCCCCCGTCAATTCCTTTGAGTTTTAGCCTTGCGGCCGTACTCCCCAGGCGGGGCATTTAATGCGTTAGCGCCGGCACGGGAGGAGTCGACACCTCCCATACCTAATGCCCATCGTTTACGGCGTGGACTACCAGGGTATCTAATCCTGTTTGCTCCCCACGCTTTCGCGCCTCAGCGTCAGTACCGTCCCAGCGAGCTGCCTTCGCCGTTGGTGTTCCTCCTGATATCTGCGCATTCCACCGCTACACCAGGAATTCCACTCGCCTCTTCCGGACTCTAGCCCGGCAGTATCCATCCGCTTTCAAAGGTTGAGCCTTTGACTTTCAGAACGGACTTACCGGGCCGCCTACGCGCTCTTTACGCCCAATGATTCCGGACAACGCTCGCTCCCTACGTATTACCGCGGCTGCTGGCACGTAGTTAGCCGGAGCTTCTTCTGGAGGTACCGTCAGTCCAGGACGCTATTCGCGCCTGAACCTTCGTCCCTCCTGAAAGAGGTTTACAACCCGAAGGCCGTCTTCCCTCACGCGGCGTTGCTGCGTCACGCTTTCGCGCATTGCGCAAGATTCCCCACTGCTGCCTCCCGTAGGAGTCTGGGCCGTGTCTCAGTCCCAGTGTGGCTGATCGTCCTCTCAGACCAGCTACCCATCGTTGCCTTGGTGAGCCGTTACCTCACCAACAAGCTAATGGGCCGCGGGCCGCTCCCAATGCGGAGGCCGAAGCTTCCTTTACTGGACGGTCTCGCGACCGAACAGCACATCCGGTATTAGCCCGAGTTTCCTCGGGTTGTCCCGGTCATCGGGGCACGTTACCCACGTGATACTCACCCGTTCGCGGCTTTGCCCCAGGCCGAAGCCTGGTTCGTCGCTCCACTTGCATGTGTTAAGCACGCCGCCAGCGTTCGTCCTGAGCCAGGATCAAACTCTCCGTAAAAAGTGTGACGTGACCTGACTTAGTCAGTCACAAGAGAGTTGTCATGTAGCTGACTGTCATCGCGTACACAGAGCGATGACGTACATGACGGAGTTGTTCTTCGGCCCCGCCCGGTGCATGATGGGCGGGGTCGGGCTCGAGTTGGAAGGGCTCGAAAGCCCTTCGAACGCGCTGCTCAGTTTTCAAAGACCGCTGTGCCGATGCGACGGGCCTCGTCGCCTCGAAATCCCCTGGCCCCGGCACGAAAAAGCCCCTCGATTGAGGGGCCCGTATGGGAGCGGCCGGGTTGCGGCCGTTCGGGGGCGCCTCTTACGAAGCTGCTCCTTTCGAAATCCAAGGCAAGAGCGACCGCGCAGTATAGCCAGGCGGAGGCGCCGATTTCAAGGGCGCGGCGCCTAATTTCTTCCTCAAGGCCCCCGTCTAGGCGGAAAGGCGTGCGAAACGGCGCTTTCCGACCTGCAGGACGCGGCCCTCGAGCTCCGAGCGCGGCAGGTCGAGGCGGTCCGCGGAGACGCCCTCGCCGTCGAGCTTGACTCCGCCCTGCCCCAGCAGGCGCCTCGCCTCGCTGCTCGAGATCCCGAACGCTCCGGCGATCAGGGCCGGCATGTGGACCTCGCCCTCGGCTCCGTCCCCGCCCTCGAGATCGCCGAGGCTGACCTCGGGCATCTCCTCGGGAGCCCGGCGCTGGACGTGGACGCGGTCGAACGCAGCCTCGGAGGCCCCGGCGGCGGCCTCGTCGTAAAAGCGCGCCACCAGGCTGCGCGCAAGCTCCCGCTTCCCGTCGACGGGGGCGCCGTCGGGAAGCTCGCGCCCGAGCAGGAGCTCGAAATAGAGCGGCATCACCGCGTCGGGGATGCTCATCACCCTGCCGAAGATCTCCTCGGGAGGCTCGGTCACGCCCACGTAGTTGCCGAGCGACTTGCTCATGCGCCGCTCGCCGTCCAGGCCGGGCAGGATCGGCATCGTCATCACCGACTGCTCGGGCACCCCGTAGGCGCGCTGCACATCGCGCGCGAACAGCAGGTTGAACCTCTGGTCGGTCCCCCCCAGCTCGACGTCGGATCGCACCGCGACCGAGTCGTAGCCCTGCATGATCGGATAGAGCAGCTCGAGCGCCGAGATCGGCTGGTCCGCCGCCATCCGCTTGCTGAAGTCGTCGCGCTCGAGCAGACGGGCCACGGTCACCTTGCCGACCAGCTCGAACAGCGCCTGCACCGGCATCTCGAGCCACTCGCTGTTGAAGCGCACCTCGGTCCGGTCGGGGTCGAGCACCCTGAAGGCCTGATCCTGGAACGTGCGTGCGTTGGCGTCGATCTCCTCCGGGCTGAGCACGGGGCGGCGGCTGTCGCGTCCGCTCGGGTCGCCCACCCGTGCCGTGTAGTCGCCGATGATCAGCACGACGGTGTGGCCGTGCGCCTGGAATTCGGCCAGCTTGTTGAGAACGACGACGTGACCCAGGTGGATGTCGGGAGCGGTCGGGTCGATCCCCAGCTTCACGCGCAGCGGCCTGCCCTCGGCAAGCTGCTCGGCCAGGCGGCCCGCGGGCAGAACGTCCTCTGCGCCGTGCGTGAGCACGCTCGTCTCAGGCGTCAATCCGGGCCGCTCCGGCCTTTAGTTCCGTCATAGGGCCAATGCTAGACTGGCGGCCTTCCGCCTGGCCGGGCGCGGCTGCCTGTGCGCGAGCTCATTCTTGGCGCCCAGGCTCCCCGAAATCATCGAGGGGGCGCACGCCGGGCGAACGAGAGCCGGGGTGTTGGCCCGGTGCGGTGGATGGGATAGATGACGGATACCGATTTCGACTTCGATTTCGACGTGGGCCGAGGGGCCTCCTCGTCGCGCGGCGGCGCCGCCGCCGGGGACAACGGTGCCCGAAGCGGCACCGGTTCCAGGCCCGGCCAGAGCGCCCCCGGGAAGAGCCGGCGCAGCGGATCCCCGGACAAGGACCCCTTCGACGCGCTCGACGACCCCGGCGAGGTCTCGGCCGGCGGCGTGCCCGCCGGCGGCAAGGGAGCCGGAGGCGGCCTCGCAGACAAGCTGCGGTCCTTGGGCAGCGCCGTCACGGGAGGGTCACGCTCCAACGGCTCGGCCTCGAACGGCTCGCATGACCAGAGCGGCAGTGCCAACGGCGCCGGATCGGGCACCCTGCCCCCGCTCGTCCGCGAGCAGCCCGAGTCCTCGCCTCCCCCACGACGGCGGCCCCGGCGCGACCCGGCTCCCCCGCCCCCGCCCGCCGGCGCCGACGATGACTGGCTGAGCTTGGCCGACAGCGTGCCCGCAGGCGATGATCTCGACTCGATCGCCCCACCCGACGCTGGGCCCGCGGGGCCGCGCACGCCCGGCGAGGGCCGCAAGATGGCGCGCGCCGCGCGGCGGCGGGCGACCGGCAACACGACGAGCTTCGACGCGGTCGCCCCGGATGCGCAGCGCCCCCGGCGCGCCGGCGGCGAGGACTTCGAGGCGGTGCTCGAGCACCAGCCGCAGAAGGGCGCGCTCGCCAAACGCGGCTCGGCGGTCGCCTACGGCCTGCGCGGACTGCTCGACAGCGGCCGCGAGCGCGTGCGCGGGGCGGGCGACCGGCTCAGCGCGCTGCGGGAGAGCAGCCCCGTCGGGACTCCGAGGCCCCCGGGATCTCCTGCGACGGCCGCCGGCGGCGACGGCGGCCCGCCTCCCCCCCGCCTGCCCAAGCGCCTCGGATCGCGGCGGCCGCGCAAGCCGAAGCCCGGCCGGGTCAAGAAGCTGCGCCTGGCGATCACCCTGACCGGCCTGGGACTGCTCGCGCTGGTCTCGGGCGTGTTCGGGATGATGATGTCGATCGCCGGCGACCTGCCCCAGCTCGAGAACAAGGAGCAGTACGCCAAGGCCAAGAACTCCGAGGTGTTCGACTCGGAGGGGCGCAAGATCGGGACGCTGCTCTCCAACACCCAGCGCATCCTGGTCGAGTCGGAGGACATCTCGCCCTACATGAAGCAGGCCGTGGTCGCGATCGAGGACCAGCGCTTCTACGAGCACCGCGGCGTCGACTACCAGGGAATCACCCGGGCCCTGTTCGGCAACCTTATGCCCGGCGGCACGACCTCGGGTGCCTCGACGATCACCCAGCAGTTCGTCAAGAACGCCCTCGAGGCCCAGAGCTCCCGCACCTACTTACAGAAATTCCGTGAGGCGGCCTACGCCTACCACCTCGAGCGCCAGTGGGACAAGGACAAGATCCTCACCTCCTACCTGAACACGATCTACTTCGGCGAGGGCGCCTACGGGGTCGAGGCGGCCGCGCGCACCTACTTCGGTTACCGCTACCCGGGCTGCGGGACAGACGGCGCCGACCCCTGCGCGTCGGAGCTGGCGCCCGAGGAGGCGGCGCTGCTGGCGGGGATCATCGCCTCGCCCTCGACCTACTCGCCGCGCGCCAACCCGATCGACTCGGGCGAGCGCCGCAACCTGGTGCTGCAGCGCATGAAGGAGCAGAACTTCCTGACCGACCCGGAGTACCAGGACGCCGCGATCAAGGCGCTGCCCGCTCCCTCCGAGATCGAGAAGCCCGAGGACGACTCGCTCTCGCCCTACTTCACCTCGTGGCTGCGCCAGCAGGTCGTGGACATGTACGGCGCCGGGCGCGCCTTCGGCGGCGGGCTGGACGTTCACTCGACGCTCGACCTCGACATGCAGGAGTCAGCGGAGTCGATCGCCTACAACACGCTCGCCGGGATCGAGCCGACCGCGTCGATCGTCGTCATCGACAACGAGACCGGCGGCGTCAAGGCGATGGTCGGCGGCAACGACTACGCGGAGCGGCCCTTCAACCTCGCGACCAACGGCCACCGCCAGCCGGGCTCCTCGTTCAAGCCCTTCACCCTGATCACGGCCTTCGAGAACGGCTTCGGCCCCGGCAGCACCTTCGCCTCCGAGAAGCGCGTCTTCACCGTCCCCAACTCGGGCGGCAAGGAGTTCTTCGAGGTCAACAACTACGACGACATCTACTACGGCACCTCCGACCTCGTCTCGGCGACGCTGCACTCCGACAACTCGATCTACGCCGAGCTCGGTTTCGGCGACCAGGGCCTGGGCCGCGGCGGCCCCGACAAGATCGGCCGCACGGCCGCTCGCATGGGGATCGACCCCATGAGCTTCGACCGCAAGCCCGCGACGCCCAAGCCCGACGCCAACCCGGCCATGATCCTCGGCGGTATCGACCCGGGCGTGACCCCGCTCGAGATGGCTTACGCCTACAGCACGATCTCGCGCGGCGGCGTCCGGGTCGGCGGCGAGCTGGACTCGATTCCCGGTTCGAACGACGACCTCCAGGACCTCGGGCCGACGGCGATCTCCGAGGTCGTGCTGCCCGACGGCAAGACCCTGGACGGCGGCAAGGAGTACAACCAGAAGGAGCTGCGGGCGATCTCCGAGCCCGTCGCCGACAGCGTCAAGTCGATCCTGCGCTCAAACGTCGTCAGCGGCACCGGCGAGCGCGCCCAGACCGGAAGCGACGACGCCTGGGGCAAGACCGGCACCACCGACAACAACGGTGACGCCTGGTTCTGCGGCGGCAGCGAGCACTTCACGGCCTGCGTCTGGGTCGGCCACTTCGACACGAACACGCCGATGGAGACCGAGTTCGGCGGCCTCCCGGTGGACGGCGGCACCTTCCCGGCGCTGATCTGGAGCCAGGTGATCCAGGCCGTCGAGTCGATCTACGACCAGCGCGCCGCCGGCGAGGACGACGACGGGGTCAGCGGCTCGACGGGCGGCACCGGCGGCTACGTGCCGAGCACGGGATCGGGCGGCTCCGGCGGGGGCGGCTCCGGCGGGGGCGGCTCCGGCGGGGGCGGCGGTTCCCCGCAGCCCGCACCGGCTCCCGCTCCCGCACCGGCCCCGGCGCCCTCCGGGGGCACCGGCGGCACCGGGCTCTAGTCCGTCGCGGTCAGAGCCTCGGTCGCGACACGTGCGGGTCACCGGCGGCGCAGTAGCGCCAGGGAAGCTCGACGGCCTTCGTGATGCCGATGCGGGGCCCGGCGACGACCTCGACGCTTCCCCATCCCCGCTCCGGGGCCAGGAGCTCGAACGGCGGCGAGTCGAGCCCCGAGCCGTTCAGCTCCAGGCCGACCCCGAGGGCCTCTGTCAGCCTGCCAGGGCCCGAGCAGAGCTCGTCCTCGCGGCCACGGCGCTCGCGCATGCGCTCCAGCCCGGCGACCGGCTCCAGCGCCCGGATCAGCACCGCCGCCGCGCTCCCCTCGGGCTCGGCTACCGCGTTCAGCAGGCTGTGGACGCCATAGGACAGGTAGACGTAGGCCCGTCCCGGCGGCCCGAAGAGCACCTCGTTGCGCGCCGTCCGCCCCCCGAAGGCGTGGCAGGCCGGGTCGGTCGCGTCGTATGCCTCGGTCTCGACGATGACGCCGGCACAGTCGCCGATCGCCAGCGTGCAGCCGACCAGCTCGGGGGCGACCTCGTGCACCGAGCGGTCGAAGAAGGCGGCCTCGAGCCTGTCGCCCGCGCTCATCCCCTGATGCCGGAGAGGGCGCCGCGAGCCGCCTCGAGCTGTTCGGCCAGTCGAGCCGACGAGGTGCCGCCGGCCGAGATCTTGGCCTCGAGCGTGCCGCCCTCGCGCAGCGAATCCCGCAGGCGCCCGCGCGCGTCCTCGGGCACGCCGTCCATCTCGGAGTCCTCTAGCTCCGAGAGCTGCTTGCCCGCGCCGACCGCCGTCCGCACCAGACCGGCGACGATCCCATGCGCCTCGCGGAAGGGGACGCCGTCGGCGACGAGCACGTCGGCCAGATCGGTGGCGGCGAGGAACTCGTCGGCGGAAGCCTCGGCCAGCCGCTCGCGGTCGAAGCTGAGGCCGGACAGCATCCGGGTCGCGGCCGCCAGGCAGACCTCGAGCGTGTCGATCGCGTCGAACAGCGGCTCCTTGTCCTCCTGCATGTCCTTGCTGTAGGCGAGCGGCAGGGCGTGCATGGTCCCGAGCAGGCTCGCGAGCGAGGCCGAGACCCGGGGCGCCTTGCCGCGCAGCAGCTCGGCGGCGTCGGGGTTCTTCTTCTGGGGCATGATGCTCGAGCCCGATGCGAACGAGTCGGAGGGCTCGCAGAAGCCGAACTCCTGACTCGACCAGAGCACGATCTCGCCGCCCAGGCGCGAGAGGTGCATGGCGCAGGCCGAGGCCGCGTAGAGGTAGTCGAGCGCGAAGTCGCGGTTGGAGACTGCGTCGAGCGAGTTTGTGGCGGGCCGCGCGAAGCCGAGGTCCGCGGCGAGCCCGTCGCGGTCGAGGTCCCAGTTCAGCCCGGCGAGGGCGCCGGAACCGGCCGGCATCTCGGCGGTCGCCTCGGCCGCCTGGTGGAAGCGGCGCGCGTCGCGCAGGAACATCCAGAAGTAGGCGAGCAGGTGGTGGCCCAGGTAGACGGGCTGGGCGCGCTGCAGGTGCGTGTAGGCGGGAATCGGCCAGTCGCGGTGGGCTTCGGCCATGCCGACCAGGGCCTCCATCAGCTCCTCGAGCAGGGCGATCGCGCGCGCCGAATGCGCCCGCACCAGCAGCGCCAGGTCGGTCGCGACCTGGTCGTTTCGCGAGCGGGCGGTGTGGATCTTGCCGCCGAGCGGGCCGACGATCTCGGTCAGCCGGCGCTCCACGGCCATGTGGATGTCCTCGTCGTCGTCGCGGAACTCGAACCTCTCCTCCGCCAGCTCGGACGCGACCGAGTCGAGGGCCTCAAGCAGGGTCGCCAGCTCGGCCTCGTCGAGGACGCCGAGCCGCCGCAGCGCCCGGGCGTGCGCCCGGGACTGCTCGATGTCGAACGGGGCCAGCCGCCTGTCGAACGAGATCGAGGCGTTGATGCGGCGGAACAGCGGATCCTGCTCTTCGGCGAACCGGGACATGGGCCTCGCCAGTCTAGGAGGCGCTTCCGAGCGCGCCGGCGAGCGCCGTGCAGGCGCGATCCACCTGCCCCTCGGTCATCTGGCTGAAGAACGGCAGGGCGAGCGAACGGGCGGCAACGGCCTCGGCCACCGGGAACTCGCCCCCGGAGTAGCCGAAGCGCTCGCGGTACGGGGGCATCGTGTGGATGCAGGGCAGGTAGGCCTTCGACTGCACGCCCTCGGCGGCGAGCGCCTCGATCACGGCGTCGCGATCGGCGTCCGCCGGCAGCTGCACCGTGTAGACGAACCAGCTGCGCTGCTCGTCGCCGCGGTCCGCGCAGGGCAGCACGAGGCGCTCGGGGTCTCCCTCCCCCGCCGGCGCGGCCCCGAGCCTCTGCGAGAGCAGCTCGGTGTAGGCGGCCGCCGCCTCCGCCCTGGAGGCGAGCAGCTCGTCGAGGCGCTCGACCTGGGCGATCCCGATCGCGGCCTGGATGTCCGTCATGCGGTAGTTGAAGCCGATGCCGACGTGGTCGATCTCGGACATGTCGGGCGAGCGGCCCTGGTTGCGCTCGCTGCGCAGCCGCTCGGACATTTCCTCCCCTGCGGGGACGAGCATGCCGCCCTCGCCCGTGGTCAGCTGCTTGTTGGCGTAGAAGGCGAACGAGGCCGCGTGCCCGGCGGTCCCGATCGCGCGGCCCTCGGCATCGACGGCCCCGAGCGCCTGGCAGGCGTCCTCGAGGATCGGCACCTCGAGCGAGTCGGCGATCGCCTCGAGCGCGAGCAGGTCGGCGGGGTAGCCGAAGATGTGAACCGGCAGCAGCCCCGCGGTGCGCCGCCCGGCGGCGGCGCGGGCCGCCTCGGGGTCTATGTTGAGGGTGACCGGGTCGATGTCGCAGAAGACCGGCCTCGCACCCTCGTACAGCAGGCAGTTGGACGAGGCGACGAAGCTGAGAGGCGTCGTCAGCACCTCGTCACCCTCCCCCCACCCCAGCGCGCGCACGGCCAGGTGCAGCCCGGCGGTGCCGCTGGAGACGGCGACCGCGTCGTCGCTGCCGAGCCAGCTCGCGAAGTCGCGCTCGAACCGCTCCAGCTTGGGCCCCAGCGAGAGCCGGCCAGAGCGCAGCACCTCGAGCACCAGCTCCTCCTCGCGCCCGGCCAACTCGGGACGCGCGAGCGGGATCGAATCAGCCACCGCTGCTGCGCGCGCGGCTGCGCTCGCTGCCGGGCTCCCGCGTGGAGGAGTCGGGATCGGGCTGGAACGCGTACTCGAGCGAGTCCACGAGCGCCTCCCAGGACGCTTCGATGATGTTCTCCGAGACGCCGGTCGAGCCCCACTCCCGCTCTCCGTCGGAGGAGTCGAGCAGCACCCGCGTGACCGCGCCCGTGCCGTGGTGCTCGTCGAGGATGCGCACCTTGTAGTTGGTCAACTCGATCTCGGCCAGGTGGGGATGGCGGTCGGTGATCGCGTCGCGCAGGGCGGCGTCGAGCGCGTTCACGGGGCCGTTGCCCTCGGCCGTGCGCACGTAGCGCTCGCCCTCCACCCAGACCTTGATCGTGGCCTCTGTCTGGACCTTGCCGTCCTCGCGCTTGTCGGTGATCACGCGAAAGCTCTCGAGCCTGAACAGCGGCTCGTATGAGCCCGACTCGCGCCGCAGCAGCAGCTCGAACGATGCGGGCGCCGCCTCGTACTGGTATCCACGGTGCTCGCGCTCCTTCAGCGTCCGCAGCGCCCGGGTCGCCTCCTCGGCATCGAGCGAGAGCCCGGCCTGCTCGGCCCGGCTCAGCACCGTCCCCTTGCCCGAGAGCTCGCTGACCACCAGGTCGCGCCGGTTGCCGACCAGCTCGGGGTCCATGTGCTCGAAGGTGCGGGCGTCGGCATTGACGCCCGCCACGTGCATCCCGCCCTTGTGGGCGAAGGCGTTGCGGCCGACGAAGGGCTGGTCGGGGTCCGAATTCACGTTCAGGAGCTCGTCCATGAAGTGCGCCGTCTCTGTCAGCCGGCCGAGCTGCTTCTGGCTGACCACCCGAAGGCCCATCTTCACCTGCAGCGCGGGCAGGATCGAGGTCAGGTTCGCGTTGCCGGTGCGCTCGCCGATGCCGTTGATCGTGCCCTGCACGAGCGAGGCGCCCCGCTCGACGGCGGCGAGCGAGTTGGCGACGCCGCACCCGAGGTCGTTGTGGGTGTGGATGCCGACGTCCACGGAGAGCTCGGCGATCGCGGCGCTGGTGGCCTCGGCGATCTGGGCCGGCAGGCTGGAGCCGTTGGTGTCGCAGAGGCTGACGTTCTCGGCGCCGCCCTCCGCGGCGGCGAGCAGGCACCCTCTGGCGTAGCCGGGGTCCTCCCGCCAGCCGTCGAAGAAGTGCTCGGCGTCGTAGATCACGCGCTTGCCGCGCGCGCGCAGGAAGGAGATCGAGTCACGGATCATCTCCAGGTTCTCGCCGGGGCTGACCTTGGTCACCTTGTCGAGGTGGAGCTTCCAGGTCTTGCCGACCAGGGTGACCACGGGAGCGAACGTGCCGGCGAGCACCTGCAGCCCCTCGTCCTCTTCGGCCGGGAGGTCGCGCCTGCGGGTCATGCCGAAGGCGCAGACGGCGGCCTGGCGCAGCTCCACGTCGGCCAGGCGCTCGAACAGCTCCAGCTCCTTCGGGTTCGAGCCGGGAAAGCCGGCCTCGATCAGGTGGATGCCCAGCTCGTCCAGCTTGCGGACGACCCGGACCTTCTCCTGCGCGGACAGGGACATGCCCTGGCCCTGCATGCCGTCGCGCAAGCTCGTGTCGTAGAGGAGTACCTGTCGCTGTTCCATCGTCACCGCGTGTCCTTCCTAGATTCGGGGGTCAGAGCCCGGCCCCTGAGAGATGGCTCTCATTCGGGCCGTCGCGTGGCGGGCTGCGCCGCCTGCCGCGGAACCGCCTAGGCGGTTGCGGCCCCCGTAATTCGCAGGATGGCAGGCGTGGCGATCACGACGGCTCGCCGACCTCTTCGGCCTCGACCTCGTCAGGCAGCGGCTTCCGTAAGGGCTCGCCGGTCGGCTCTCCGACCGGGTCGAGCCACTCGAGGTACTCCTCGGTGCGGCCGTGCAGCGCGTCCTCGTACTTGGATTGGATCGCGCGCGTGATCTCGCCGGGCCCGCCCAGCTCGTGATCGTCGATCTCGCGCATCGGCACCAGCTCGGCGGCGGTGCCCGTGAGAAAGATCTCGTCGGCCATGTAGAGCTCGGCGCGCGCGATGTCGCGCTCGGCGACCGGATAGCCGAGGTCCTCGGCGATCTGCATCACCGACTTGCGGCTGATCCCGTCGAGGATCGAGGCGACGTGCGGCGGGGTCACGATCTGCCCGTCGGTGATCAGGAAGATGTTCTCGCCCGAGCCCTCGCAGACGAAGCCGCGCTCGTCCAGCAGGACCGCCTCGTCGTAGCCGGCGTTGGCCGACTCGGTCTTGGCGAGGATGGAGTTCAGGTACTGCCCCGAGGCCTTGGCGTGCGGGATCAGGCCCGCGGGCGACATCCGTCGCCAGGAAGAGACCTTGGCGCGGATCCCCTTCTGCTTGCCCTCCTCGCCCAGGTAGGCGCCCCACGGCCAGACTGCCACGATCACGTCGACCGGCGCGCTCTTCGCGTACAGCCCCATCTCCCCGTAGCCGCGGAAGGCGAGGGGCCGGATGTAGCACGAGCGCAGCCCGTTGCGGCGGATCAGCTCCTTGGTCGCCTCGCCGATCTCCTCCAGCGAGTATTCGAGCGGCAGGTAGTAGAGCTCGGCCGAGTTCGCCAGCCGCTCCAGATGGTCGCGGTGGCGGAAGATCGCCGGGCCCTTGGCCTCGGTGTCGTAGCAGCGCACGCCCTCGAACACGCCGGTCCCGTAGTGGAGGCCGTGGGTGAGCACGTGCACGTTGGCCTCGTCCCAGGGGACGAACTCGCCGTTCTTCCAGATCAACTCGACCTTTTCCATGCGCGGAAGGGTATCGAGGCGCTACAGGGCCTCGAGCACGGCCTTCGTCATCTCGTCGGTCCCCACCTCGCGGACGCCGTCCCCCCCGGTCAGGTCGGGCGTGCGGAGGCCCGCCTCGAGCACCGTGTCCACGGCGCGCTCGACGCGGCCGGCGTCCGCGTGGCGCTCCAGGCCGTAACGCAGCATCATCGCCACCGAGAGGAAGGTGGCGAGCGGGTTGGCGATGCCCGTGCCGGCCACGTCCGGGGCCGAGCCGTGCACGGGCTCGAACAGCCCGGGGCCTTCGCCGCCGAGGCTGGCCGAGGGCAGCATCCCGAGCGAGCCCGTCAGCATCGCGGCCTCGTCGCTGAGGATGTCGCCGAACAGGTTCTCGGTCAGGATCACGTCGAAATCGGCCGGCCGCGATACGAGCTGCATCGCGGCGTTGTCGACCAGCAGATGCTCCAGCGGGATCTCGCCGAACTCGTCGGCGGCGACCGCCTCGACGGTCTCCCGCCACAGCCGCGAGGTCTCGAGCACGTTGGCCTTGTCGACGGAGGTCACCTTCGCCCCGCCGGCATCGGCCCCCGGCCGGGTGGCGGCCGCGTTGAAGGCAACGCGCGCGATCCGCTCGACCTCCTCGACCGTGTAGGCGCAGTCGTCGTGGGCGCGGTCGCCGTCGCGGCCCGAGTCGCCGAAGTAGATGCCCCCGGTGAGCTCGCGCACGACCAGCAGGTCGGTGCCCTCGATGCGGTCGCGCTTGAGCGGGCTGGCGTCGAGCAGCGCGTCGCTCGGGCGCACGGGGCGCAGGTTGGCGAACAGGCCCATGCCCTTGCGCAGCCCGAGCAGGCCCTGCTCGGGACGCGGCGCGCCGGGGTCGGTCGTGTCCCACTTCGGCCCCCCGACCGCGCAGAGCAGGACGGCGTCGGCCTCCCGGCACGCGTCCAGCACCTCGTCGGTCAGCGCGGTGCCGTGGGCGTCGATCGAGGCGCCGCCGATCGGGTGCTCGACGATCTCGACCCCGCCGAGCCGCTCGAGCAGCGCCACGGCGGCGGCCCCGATCTCGGGGCCGATGCCGTCGCCGGGGAGTAGCGCCAGGCGCGCGTCGCTCGCCATCGCTCGGACTCTACGAGGACGCCGAGGCGACCGCGTCGATGTTGAGGCGCTTGTAGACGAGCTCGACCGGCTGCCGCAGCGACGCCACCACCGCCTCGGCGAAGGGCTCGCGCAGCTCGTCGGGGAGACGGTCGTTGTGGGCGGTCAGGCCGACCACGCTGAGAAACTCGCGCGGGTCCTCCGGCCTGACCGGCTCCACCTCGACCAGCTCGCACTCGATCGGCTCGAAACCGGCGGCGCGCAACCGCTGCTCGGTCTCCTCGCCGATCACGCGCCCCTCGGGCAGCCGCTCCAGCAGCTGCCTGGTCACGCGGCCCGAGCCGCAGCCCGCGTCGAGCACGGTCTCGCCCCCGTCCAGGGACAAGCGCGCGAGCACGCCCTTCGCCCACTCCTGCTGCGGGGCGGAGACGCGGTCGTAGGCGGGACCGTCCCAGTCGGTTGCCCCCGGCGAGGTCACCGGGTCAGAGGGCGGTGGTAACGGGGCCCTGACCTGCCCGGCCGCCCCGCTCGAACTCGTCGATGCGCTCAACGCGCTGCAGCGTCGTCGCGACATCGTCGAGGCCGTTGACCAGCCGGTGCTTGATCTGCTCGTCGATCTCGAAGCGGAAGACGCCCGGCCCACCCTGCTCGGGGGCGCTCGCGCAGGTGACGGTCTGATTGTCGAGGTCAACGCGAGCGTGGCCGGATGCGGCGACGGCCCGGCAGTGCTCCTGGTCCAGGATCACCGGAAGCAGCCCGTTCTTGGTGCAGTTCGTATAGAAGATGTCCGAGAAGCTCGGCGCGATCACGACCCTGAACCCGTAGTCCTTGAGCGCCCAGACCGCGTGCTCGCGCGATGAGCCCGAGCCGAAGTTGCGCCCGGCGACGAGGATCGGGTGGGGCTCCAGCTCGATCTCGCCCGAGCGGAACCAGTCGTAGAAGAGGAACTCCCCGAAGCCCGTGCGCTCGACGCGCTTCAGGAACTGCTTGGGAATGATCTGATCGGTGTCGACGTCGGCCCGGTCCAGCACGGCGACCTGGCCCTCGACGATCTCGAACGGCTCCATGGCTATCGCACCTCCTCCACTTCGCGTCCGGGGGCGCTCATCGGCCCCCCCACTCGCGGATGTCGACGAAGTGGCCCTCGACGGCCGCGGCGGCGGCCATCCGCGGGCTGACCAGGTGCGTGCGCCCGCCCGCCCCCTGGCGTCCCTCGAAGTTGCGGTTCGAGGTCGAGGCGCAGCGCTCGCCCGGCTGCAGGATGTCGGGGTTCATGCCCAGGCAGGCCGAGCAGCCCGACTCGCGCCACTCGAAGCCCGCCGAGCGGAAGACCTCGTCCAGGCCCTCCTCCTCGGCCTGGGCCTTGACCTGCTGGGAGCCCGGTACGACCATGCCGCGCAGCCCCTTGGCCAGCGCGCGCCCGTCCAGGAGCTCGGCAGCCTCGCGCAGGTCGCTGATCCGGGAGTTGGTGCAGGAGCCGATGAAGATGCGCTCGGGCCGGATCTCCTCAATCGGGGTGCCCGCCTTCAGATCCATGTAGGCGAGCGCCCGCTCGGCGGCCTCGCGGTCGGCGGGCGAGTCCATCTCGGCCGGGTCGGGTACATCGGCGGTGACCTCGGCGACCATCCCGGGGGTCGTCCCCCAGGTGACCATCGGCGACAGCTCGCGCGCGTCGAGCTCGACCTCGCGGTCGAAGCCCGCGCCCTCCTCGGTCGGCAGCTCGCGCCAGCGCGCGACCGCGGCGTCGAAATCCTCGGGCGCCCCCGGCCGGCCGCGAACGTAGTCGAAGGTCCGCTCGTCCGGGGCGACCATGCCGGCGCGCCCGCCACCCTCGATCGTCATGTTGCAGATCGTCATCCGGTTCTCCAGCGGCAGCGCCTCGATCGCGGGGCCCGCGTATTCGACCGCGTAGCCCTGCATGCCGCTGGTTCCGAGGCGGCCGATCGTGGCCAGGATCAGATCCTTGGAGGTGACCCCGAAGCCGAGCTCGCCCGAGTAGAGGACCCGCATCGTCCTCGGGCGCCGCTGCACCAGGCACTGGGTCGCGAGCACGTGCTCGACCTCGGAGGTGCCGATCCCGAACGCCAGCGCCCCGAAGGCGCCGTGCGTGGAGGTGTGCGAGTCACCGCAGACGATCGTCATTCCCGGCTGGGTCGCCCCCAGCTCGGGCCCGATCACGTGCACGATGCCGCGCCGATCCGACCCCAGCGAATAGAGCGGGATCCCGAACTCCTCGCAGTTGCGCTCCAGCGCCTCGACCTGCTTGCGCGAGAGCTCGTCGGCGATCAGCTGCGCCGTGGGCGTGCCGTCCGTGGGCACGTTGTGGTCGGCGGTCGCGAGGGTCTTGTCCGGGCGCCGCACCCCGCGGTCGGCCAGCCGCAGGCCGTCGAAGGCCTGGGGGGAGGTCACCTCGTGGACCAGGTGCAGGTCGATGTAGAGCAGGTCCTCGTCGACCTCGTGCGCCTCCCAGATCTTGTCGAACAGGCTCCTAGCCATCGCCCCTCCCTCTTCGCGCGAGCGCCTGTCCACTTTCTCTCGCTTCCCGAGCAACGGAGGACATCAGCCCCTCCTCAGGCCTGCGGCGACGACGGCGAACAACCGGGTGTCGGACTTCCCGTTGTTCTCGAAGTGATGCGGCAGGTCGGCGTCGAAGGTGACGCTGTCGCCGTCGGCCAGCTCGTGGCGCTCACCGTCGATGAAGAGATCGATCGCCCCCTCCAGCACGACCGCTGTCTCACGGCTGCCCGGCTCGTGCACCGGCGGGTCGTCGGCGTCACCGGTCGCGGCGCCGGCGCCCAGGGTGTGGATGGAGACGTCGGCGCGCTGGCCGGGCAGCGGCGGGGACAGCTCCTCTACGACGTGCCCGCGCCGGCGGCGCGTGCGCCGCTGGTTCGATCGGGTGATGACGACATGGCGCCCCTCGTCGAGGCGCAGCAGCTGCGACAGCGACAGGTCCAGGCCCGAGGCGATCCGCGAGGCGACCGCGATCGTGGGACTGGTCTCCCCCCGCTCGACCTGCGAGAGCATCGGCGCGCTGACCCCGGAGCGCTCGGCCAGATCGCGCAGCGACAGGTCCATCGCCTCGCGCAGCGCCTTGACGCGGGCGCCGACCTCGGGGCCGTTCGTCTCCTCGGGGGCCGCGGCGCCCCTCGTCCTGGTCGTCGTCATCTTTTGTACGTTATCACGTACGAACGTAAGGCTCGCTGTGCGCTCGATTCGCTTCCACGGCCGACTAGATGATTGATTCCACGGCGCCGTGCGCCTGAGGGCACGCATGGCCGAGCAGCCCAAGGACGCAGGGCGCAGCCCTTGGTGGCGCCAAGGGCAGGCCCGAGGACGCCGGGATGCGATGCGCCATGCGGGGCCTCAGGCGTGCGTGGTCGTGGAATCACTCATCTAGCCCCTGCCGGCCGCGGCGCCCTGGAGCGGCTCGAGCACGAGCACCGGGATGCGGCGCTCGGTGCGGCGCTGGTAGGCGGCGTAGTCGGGGTAGACCTCGACCATGCGCTCCCAGAGCCGCTCGCGCTCGTCGCCGGCGGCCTCCCTGGCGCGCATCCTCCGCTGCTTCCCCCGCCACCACACGGTCGTCTCCGGGCTCGCCATCAGGTTCAGGTACCAAGCGGGGTGGCGGTCGACGCCGCCCTTTGAGGCGACGATGGTGAGGTCGGCGCCGTCGTCGCGGCAGATCAGGGGATGGGTGCGGTGCTTGCCGCTCTTGCGCCCGACGCTCTCGACCAGCGCTATCTCGGCGTCACCGAAGCGCCCGCCGACGCGCCCGCCGCTGAGCATGTAGAGCCCGGTGTGGAGGCTGGTGAAGCGCTCCCAGAACCACCAGAAGCGGGAATCGGCCTGCGGCACTGGGGCGCTCGCCATCGCGCGAGTCTATGGGGCGTTCCGATTCAGGGTCCCGGCGTGCGCTCGGCGGCGGCGTCGGCTGTGGCTTCCTCGGCCTCGCGGATCGCGGCGCCCTCGAGCGCATTCGAGAGCGCGCGCACGTAGGCCCGCGCCGAGGCCTCGAGGATGTCGGTCGCCACGCCCTGGCCGCTGGCCAGGCGGTCGTTGGCGCGCAGCACGACGGTCACCTCGCCCAGAGCGTCGGTGCCCTCGGTCACGGCCTCGACCTCGTAGCGGCGCAGATCGGCGTCGGTGCCGACGGCCTCCCGGATGGCGCCGAAGATCGCGTCCACGGGCCCGTCGCCCGTCGCCTCGGCCTGCGACTCCTCACCTGAGGGCAGGGTGACGCAGACCGTGGCCAGCGGGTCGCGCCGGGTGCCGGCCTCGACCTCGAACCAGGCGAGGTTGTAGGACTCGGAGCGCTCGCGCATCTCGTCGGAGACGATCGCCTCCAGGTCGAGCGCGGTCACCTGCTTCTTCTTGTCCGCGATCTCCTTGAAGCGCTTGAACGCCTGCCTCAGCTCCTGGCCGTCGACGTGGAAGCCCAGCTGCTCGAGCGCGTCCTTGAGCGCGTGGCGGCCCGAGTGCTTGCCCAGCACGATCGCGTTCGAGTCCAGGCCGACCTCGGTCGCGTCCATGATCTCGTAGGTCGAGCGCTCCTTCAGCACCCCGTCCTGGTGGATTCCGGACTCGTGCGCGAACGCGTTGCGCCCGACGACCGCCTTGTTCGGCGGCACCGAGTAGCCGGTCAGCCGCGAGACCATGCGGCTGGTTCGCGCCAGCTCGCGCGTGTCCACGGTCGTGTCCAACCCGTGCACGTCGCGGCGGGTCCGCAGCAGCATCACGATCTCCTCCAGCGAGCAGTTGCCGGCGCGCTCACCTATGCCGTTGATCGCGCACTCCACCTGGCGGGCCCCCGCCTGCAGCCCCGCGTAGGAGTTCGAGACGGCCAGCCCCAGGTCGTCGTGGCAGTGGACCGAAAGGGTGATCCCGTCCAGGCCCGGCACCAGCTGATACAGCCGCGTCAGGTGGGCCGCATACTCCTCGGGGGTCGTGTAGCCGACCGTGTCGGGGATGTTGATCGTGGTCGCGCCCTCGGCCACCGCGATCGCGCAGACCTCGGCCGTGAACTCGACGTCGGCGCGAGTCGCGTCCATCGGCGAGAACTCGACGTCGTCGGTGTAGGCCCGCGCCATCGCCACCGCGGCCTTCGCCTGGCCCTTGACGTCCTCGTGCGTCGTCTTCAGCTGGTGCTCGATGTGGATGTCCGAGGTCGAGATGAAGGTGTGGATGCGGGGCCGGGGCGCGTCCTTGACCGCGTTCCAGGCCGCGTCGATGTCGGCTTTGTGCGTGCGTGCCAGCCCGGCGATCACGGGACCCTCGACCTGGCGCGCGATCGCCTGCACGGCCTCGAAGTCGCCGGGCGAGGTGATCGGGAAGCCGGCTTCGATCACGTCCACGCCGAGGCGGGCGAGCTGCTGCGCGATCTCGACCTTCTCCGCGGTGTTCAGGGAGATGCCCGGCGACTGTTCCCCGTCGCGCAGGGTCGTGTCGAAGACCCGGACACGGTCCTGCTCGGGTGCCGCCTTTACGTCGCCCAGATAACTCATTTGAACTACCTCCTTCTCCGAAGACTTGCGATGACCTGTTACTCGTTCGCGGCTCTCGCGCCGCCCAGCGATTACTCCCCCCGGAGGGGGAGGAGAAGGAGAAGCGCCAGGCTGTCGCACCGCAGGTTCATCGAAGCTCCTGCCAGAGTAGCGCAGCCGCGGGCGGCCTCGGCGGTGCCGTCCCCCGCAGCGTCTAGTTTTGCTGCGATGCGAGCCAGCGAGATCGAGGCCCGTGCCGTCGCAAAGATCGTGCTGGTGGCCCTGTTCTGGGCCGCGATCGCGGTGCTGCTGGCGATCGCGATCCTGCATACGCGCACGACGCTGCGCTGGGTGGTGACGGCGGTGTTCCTGGCGCTCGCCTTCGACCCCGCGGTCGGCTCGATCGAGAAGATCAGGATCCGCGGCCGCAACGTGCCGCGGGTCGCCGCGGTCCTGGGCGTGCTCGCGACGTTCATGGTCGGGCTCACCTTCCTGGTCTTGAACGTGATCCCCGCGATGGTCAGCAACGTCGAGTCCCTGGCCGAGAAGGCTCCGACCTACGTCACCGACTTCAAGCGCTGGGCCGAGGACAACGACGAATTCCAGAAGCTGAACGAGAAGTACGACATCACCGCGAAGCTGAACGAGCAGACGAGCAATTTGCCCTCGCGGATCGGCGACGAGGCCCAGACCCTGGGCCGGGCGACAGTGAGCGTGCTCGAGCACCTGCTTGCGGTGATCACGATCCTGACCCTGACCGTGTTTCTGCTGCTCGAGGGCAAGGGCCTGTTCGAGCGCGGCACCGGGCGATTGCCCGACGGCCATCGCGAGCGAGCGCGCCGCGTCGGCGTGCGGATCGCGGCCGTGGTGCGCTCCTACGTCAGCGTCAACCTGCTGCTCGCGCTCTTCGCCGGCCTCTTCACCTGGGCCTACCTGGAGATAACGGGATTCCATCTGGCGATCCCGATGGCGCTGGTCGTCGCCTTCCTCGACCTGATACCGCTGTTCGGGCTCATGGTCGGCGGTCTCCTGGTCGCCGTCGTGCTCGCGATCGACGGGCAGCCCTACGACGCCTTGGTCTGGCTCGCGATCTTCCTAGTCTTCCAACAGCTCCGGGACAGGGTGGTCCAGCCGATCATGTACCGCGGCGGAGCGCTCAAGGTGACCCCGGTGGTGGCGATCGTCGCGGTCCTGGTCGGCGCCAACCTCGCCGGTGTGCTGGGCGCGCTGATCGGGATTCCCGTCGCCGCCTCGCTCGGGGTGATCCTGGACGAGCTGGTCTTGACCAGTCCGGACGACGAGAAGAAGCCGGCGCGGAAGCCGGCGAAGAGGCGCTCAGCCGTCTCGAAAGCGGCGAAACCCAAGCCGGCCAAGTAGCTCGGGGCCGCGCTTCCAGAACGGGTGGTTGCGGCTCCCCGCGTAGCGTTCATTCGAGCGCTTCCGCTTCCCGTCCCCGTAGAAGAGCTTTGCCCACAGTGAGTGAGGCTTGCCAAGGCGAAGAGCTCCGATCAGGCTGATCAACGAGCACAGCAGCCCCAGCAGGGCCAACCCGTACTTGTCCTTGGCCACATTGATGAGCATGAGCGCGATCCCCATCACGCCTTGAACCCCGACCACGGTGAAAACCGCGGTCTTCACGTCATCGGCCGCGCGAACCCAGCCGTGGAACCCGACCAGTGCCAACAGCGATAACGCGGTGGCCGCGACCACTGCGTCGATCGAGCGACGGCCCTGCTCGGTCCAGTAGACGTCCTTTAGGTTGAGCCAGAGCGCGAACTCGTCCAGGGTCAGGCCTGCGCCGATGCCGAAGCCAATCGCAGCGACCTCGCGCCACGGATGGTTGGGGTTGACTGCCACCCCCAGATAGCCGAAGACCAGCAGCGCGATGATTCCCCAGACCAAGTGGTGGATGTGGGCCCCCCCCACTTCGACGTTTCCGGGCCACCAGCTGACCTGCGCCCGGATCATGTGGGCGCTGGTGCGGATGAACCCGAAAGCGACCAGGAAAGCGAGGATGCAGAGGAATTGCGGCTCGCGGTTGGTGTCGACGATCACCTCCTGGTAGGTGGAGCCAATGCTGGCGAGGAGCGGTGCGAGAGTGACGGTCATTGGATGCCCGGGATCCTCTCAGCTGGCGCGGTCAACACGGCCGGTGCCCGATCAGGGCACCTTCCTGAGCGTGTTCTGGGCGGGGGTTCCGGGCAGGAGGTAGATCGTGGTAGCGGCCGCAGCCCCGCCCGCGCAGCGATCGGTTGCGCGCGCAGCAGCGAGGTCGCGACGCCGCCTGTAGGCTCGCGCGATGGAAGTGGCCCTCGCCGCGCTGGCGGCATTCCTGTTCGCTCTCGGTACCACCCTGCAGCAGAAGGGCGTGATGGCGGCGCCGGCCCGATCCGCGCGCGGGATCGCGGCGCTGCTGCTGAACCTCGCCCGCCGGCCGGTGTGGCTGGGCGGCATCGTCGCTGACGCGCTCGGGTTCATCGCGCAGGCGATCGCGCTCGGTGTCGGCAGGCTCGCGATCGTGCAGCCCGTGCTGACCACCACCATCGTCTTCGCGCTGCCACTCGGAGCTTGGCTGACCGGCCAGAGGATCCTGCCCCGAGAGATCGTGGCGGCGCTGGCCGTCACAGCCGGAATCTCGGCGTTCCTGCTGGTCAGCGATCCTGCGGGTGGCCGCGACGACGCCCCGGTGGCCGAGTGGTTGGAGGCCGCAGTCCCGATCGCCCTGGTCTGTGCCGCGCTGGTGTTCGCCGGGTCGCGCAGCGGAGCGGGCCCGAAAGCCGCCCTCTACGGGAGCGCGACGGGGATCCTGTTCGGGCTCAGCGCAGCGCTGACCAAGGCGACGGTCGACCAATTGGACGAGGGGGCGGTCGCCCTGCTCACCGACTGGCACTTCTACGCGCTCCTGGTGGTTGGCTACCTGAGCATGACCCTGAGCCAGCTCTCCCTGCAGACGGGGGTGCTGGCGCCGGCGATCGCCACCGCCAGCATCCTCGACCCGATCGCGAGCGTTGTGCTGGGCGTGACCCTGCTCCAGGAGAAGCTTCACGAGGACACCGCCGGCGTGGCAGTCTCGTGCGCGGCCTTCGCGGTGATGCTCTCCGGACTGGTGGTCCTGGCGCGGTCGCGGGGAGCTAGCCCCCCCGGACCACCGGTGTCCGCCTGACCGCGTGGTGGCGTGAATAGAAGTAGAAGATCGCCAGCCCGATCGCCAGCCAGACCACCAGCCGAATCCATGTGACTCCGGGGAGGGTCACCATCAGCGCCAGCGCCGAGACGATCCCCAGCGACGCGACGAAGTTGAGGTAGGGAACCCGGAACGGTCGCTCGACGTCCGGCCGGCGCCGGCGTAGGATCATGACGCCAGAGCAGACGAACAGAAAGGCGAGGAGCGTCCCCATCGAGACGAGCTGACCAAGTTCTTCGATGGGGACCAGACCGGCCACGGCGCCGCCGACCACCGCACAGACGACGGTCGCGAACACCGGAGTCTTCAGCGTCTCGCTGACGTGCCCAAAGGCAGGTGGCAGCATCCCGTCGGAAGACATCCGCATGAAGATCCTGGTCTGGCCGTAGAAGGTGACCAGCACGCACGAGGCGAGGCCGACAACGGCCCCCACGTTGACGACCCGCTGCAGCCAGTCGAGGCCGGCGCCTTGGGCCTCGATCGCCTTCGAGAGCGGGTCCGCTACACCCAGTTCCGTGTAGCTGAGCATCCCGGTCAGCACCAGGGCCACGGCGATGTACAGCAGAGTGGAGATCAGCACAGTCGCGATCAGGCCGATAGGCACCGTGCGCTGGGGGTTGCGGCTCTCGGCGGCGGCCGTGGAGACTGCGTCGAAGCCGACGTAGGCGAAGAAGGTAAGGCCGGCGGCGCGCAGTATGCCCCCAACGCCGAACTCGCCGAACTCCTCGCCCTGGGAAGGCACGAAGGGGTCCCAGTTGGAGGTGGTCACATAGGTGGCGCCGACGATCACGAACAGGATCAGGACCGCCATCTTGAGCACGACCATCGAGTCGTTCACCCGCGCTGACTGGCGCACCCCGACCGCGAGCAATCCGCAGGTGAGCGCGACGATTGCGAGCGCTGGAAGGTTGACGGTGCCTGGGTCGTTGCCGAAAGGCGGGTTCGCCAGCGAATCCGGGACGGTGATGCCGATGTTGCCCAGCAGGCTGACCGCGTAGCCCGACCAGCCGACCGCCACGGTCGAGGCCGCAAACATGTACTCCAGCAGCAGGTCCCAGCCGATGAACCAGGCCGGGAACAGCCCGAAGATCGCGTAGGTGTAGGTGTAGGTGCTCCCCGCGGCCGGGATCATCGAGGCAAGCTCGGCGTAGCAGAGCGCCATCGCTCCCGCTGCGACTCCGCAGAGCAGGAACGAGATGACCACGGCTGGGCCGGCGAATTCCGCGGCGGCGTCGCCGGTGGTGACAAAGATCCCGGCCCCGACGACGCTTGCGATTCCCAGCGTGGTCAGGCTGAACGGCCCCATCGCGGAGGAGTCGAGGCGCCCGCGGTCCGTCTCGGCCTGGGACACGGCCGCCTCGAGTGCCCCACCATCTTTAGGATCGCGCCCCGGACCGCTCATGGCAGCGGATACTCTCACACCCAAAAGCGATCGCACTGTGATCACGCGCTCGTGCGTAAGACTGTGCCCATGAGCACTCCGGCGGAGGACGAGCAGCCGGCGGCGAGCGCCCCGAACGCGACGCCAGCAGCAGCGGGCGCCGAAGGCGCCGCAGTCGTCTCTGAGCGCGCGCACCGACTCCAGAAGCTGGCCGGGCTGCGCGAGGAGGGCATAGAGCCCTATCCGCCCCGCTTCGACCGAGATCACACCGCAGCCCAGATCCGCGAGAAGTTCGGCGACCTGCCCGCGGGCAAGGGCACCGGCGAGACGGTCCGGGTCGCCGGACGGCTGATGCTGATACGCCGTCACGGAGGACTGATCTTCGCCGAGCTCCACGACTGGACCGGCGAGGTCCAGCTGATGGTCTCGCGAGATGAGGTGGGAACCCAGGCCCATGACGAGTTCAAGCACTTCGATCTGGGCGACTGGGTCGGGGTCGAGGGCGAGGTCGTGACCAGCGAGCACGGCGAGCTTTCGGTCCGCGTTCACAAGCTCGAGCTCCTCTCGAAGGCCCTGCGCGCGCTGCCGGCCAAGGGCCACGGCCTCACCGACGTCGACACCCGCTACCGCGAGCGCTACCTGGACCTGATCGTCAACGAGCCGACCAGGCGGATCTTCGCGATCCGCTCCGCGACGATCGCCGCAATTCGTGCCGAGCTGTTGGAGCGCGGCTTCAGGGAGGTGGAGACGCCGGTGCTGGACGCCCATGCGGGCGGCGCCGCGGCTCGCCCCTTCATCACCCACCACAACGCGCTCGACATCGACCTCTACCTGCGGATCGCTCTGGAGCTGCCGCTGAAGCGCCTGGTCGTCGGCGGCATGGAGCGCGTGTTCGAGATCGGGCGCGTGTTTCGTAACGAGGGATTGGACAGTCGGCACAACCCCGAGTTCACGCTGCTGGAGGCCTACCAGGCCTTCGCCGACTACCACGACATGATGGACTTGGTCGAGGCTCTGGTCTCGCGAGCCGCCCACGAGGCCCACGGCTCCACCAAGGTCAAGGTGGGTGACGCGGACGTGGACCTGGCCCCTCCCTGGCGCCGCGCCTCGATGGCAGAGCTGATCGAAGAGCACGCCGGGGTCAAGATGCATCCCTCGATGCCGATCGCAGAGGCGCGCGAGATCGGTGACCGCTTCGATGTGGACTACGGCGAGGACTGGGGAGCGGGCAAGATCATGTCCGAGGTCTGCGACGCCACCTGTGAGGCCAAGCTGGTGCAACCGACCTTCGTCATGGACCACCCGCGGGAGGTCTCGCCCCTGGCGCGCGCCCACCGCGACGATTCCACGCTGACCGAGCGCTTCGAGGCCGTGATCGCGGGCCGCGAGCTGGCCAACGCCTACAGCGAGCTGAACGACCCGGTCGACCAGGTCCAGCGCTTCGAGGCCGAGGCCGCCGCCAAGGCGGCGGGGGACGAGGAAGCCGAGCAGCCCGACGACGACTACGTGCGGGCCCTGGAGTACGGGTTGCCCCCGACCGGCGGGCTCGGGATCGGCCTCGACCGGCTCGTGATGCTGCTCGCGGAGGCCTCTGCGATCCGCGAGGTGATCCTGTTCCCGACGATGCGGCCCGAGGGGGGTATGGTCAAGCCCCGCGGCGGGCCCTCCTCGGTCGGCGGCGCGATCCCCTCGCCACAAGAGCTCGCCTCGCCGCAGGCGGAAGACGCTGCCGCCCGGGACGGGGCGGCGGCGCACCCCGGGTCTCCCGAGACCGGCGGCGCGCAGACCGCGAAGACAGCCGAACGCCCCGCGCCGGCGAAGGGCGTCGATCCGATCACGGAGGCGTCGAGCGCTCCCGTACACGCGCTCGCCTGGCTGACGGCGATCCTCGGCGTGATCTGCTTCCTGCCGACCCTGCCCTTCTTCCACCAGGCGCTCGGGATCGAGCCCCTGCTGGGCCAGCCCGGCCGTTCGGCGAGCCACGTCGCCTCGGTGCTGGCCGGAGTCGGCCTGCTGCTGACGGCCCATCAGCTTGCCCGTCGCAAGCGCGCGGCCTGGTGGCTGGCGCTGGGGCTGTTCGCGGTCGCCGCCGTCGCGCACCTGCTCAAGGGCCCGGACCCGATCACTGTATTTCTCAGCGTCGGTATGCTGCTGGCCTTGGTCTGGTGGCGCCGCGAGTTCGTCGCTCCCCCCGACCCCAACTCGTTGCTGGCCCTGCTCGTGTTCGTCCCGCTCTACCTCGGCGGCGTGCTGGTGTTCGGCGCCGCCTCGCTGTTGATCGAGAGCGACAAGCTCTCCCCATCCCTCACCTTCGGCGGCATCGTCGACACGACCTTCGGCGGCCTGGTCGGGCTCAACGGCCCCTACAGCTACGAGAGCAAGCTCTTCGGCGACTTCTTCGAGGCGGCCCTTCTGGCCCTGGGCGCAGCCGGGGTGGCCCTCGCCCTGTTCCTGCTCTTCCGCACACTCGCGGCCCGCAGGGCCGGGGCCGCCGACCGCGACCGGGCCCGAACCCTGGTGCGCGAGTACGGCGACGACACCCTCGCCTACTTCGCCCTGCACGAGAGCAAGAGCTACTTCTTCTCGAGCGACGGCCGGGCGATGATCGCCTACGCCTACATGAACGGGGTCGCGCTCGCCTCCTCTGACCCGATCGGGGCACGCGGCTCGATCCCCTTGGTGATCGACGAGTTCGTCGCGTACTCCCAGCGCCGTGCCTGGAAGGTCGCCTTTCTCGCCGTCCGGGAGGACACCGACGGCGTCTATCTCGATCGCGGCTTCCACGCCGTCTACCTCGGTGACGAGGCGATCATCCGCTGCGACCGCTTCAGCATCAACGGCCCCCGCATGAAGGCGGTCCGGGAAGCCGTGACGCGGGTGGCAAAGCGACATCGCTTCGTGCTGATCCGCGAGTCAGACGCTTCGCCGAGGCTGGTCAAGCAACTGAACGGGATCAGCGCCGAGTGGCGCGAAGGCGAGGCCGAGCGCGGGTTCACGATGGAATTGGCCCGCGATGTCGCGGGTGATCAGCCCGACCTGCTGCTGGCCGTGGCGATGAGTGAGGACGACCGCCCCGCCGGCTTTCTGCGCCTGGTGCCCTGCTACGGCGACAACCCCGGCTATTCGCTGGATCTCATGCGCCGTGATCCGAAGGCCGTCAACGGCCTCACGGAGGCGCTGATCGCAAACGCCGCCCTGGCCTTGGGCGAGCGCGGGTTCACCCGCCTCTCGATGAACTTCGCCGCCTGGGGTCGCCTGTTCGACGACCAGCGCGAGCTCGGACTCGGTGAGCGGGCGCTGAAGCGGGTCGCCGACCTGCTCAACCCCTTCTTCCAGATCGAGTCCCTGCGCGACTTCAACGCCAAGCTCGATCCCGAGTGGCTGCCACGCTCGATCGTGGTCGAGGATGCCGCGGACCTGCCCAGGGTCGGCGTACTGTTCGCAACCGTCGAGGGCTTCCTCGACGTCCCGGTCGTCGGCAAACTGCTGGTGGCCCCAGTCCCCGCCGAGGGGGGCGCCTAGAGCGAGACGGCTCGGCCGCGAGCGCCCGGCATCCTCGCACCTCGGCCGGTCAGGGAACCGGGAGCTACGGAACCTTCCTCGTCACGTTGCAGCTCTTGGCCGTGTCGATTCCGCCGCCGCCGCAAAGGTCGCGGGCGGCGCCTCCGTGCAGCTTGTCGGGCCCGCCGCCGCCCATCAGCACGTCAGCCGAACCGCCGCCGTTGAGTCCGTCCTTGCCGCCCTGTCCGCGCAGCAGGTCGTCGCCGCCGAAGCCGAAGATGGCGTCGCTGCCCGTGCCGCCGTTGACCAGGTCGCCGCCGAGCCCCCCGCTGACCCAGTCACGGCCGGGTCCGCCCGAGAGCGGCCGCTCCTCGCTGACCAGCGAGATCCCGATCAGGATGATCAGGGTGCTCTGCGCCGTGAAGGTGTCGTTGCCGTCGCCGAGGTCCCCAGCGACCGCGCCGATGAAGCCCGGGCGGCAGCTGACCTGGGTGGGGCTGTCCTGGATGCACTCCGGCTTGTCGCCGTCGGGCTCGGTGATGGCGTCCGGCGAGGTGATCACGAGGCGGCCGGTGGAATCCGCGAAGGCCGAGAAGCGGGGGAATGCTAGGGAACCAGCACGACCTTGCCGATGTTTCGCCGCTCGGCGATGAAGGTGTGCGCGTCGCCCGCGCGCTCGAATGGAAAGGCCTCCGCGACGACGGGATCGAGCTCGCCCGACTCAAGGCCGGCCGCCAGCGGTTCGATTATGCGGTTGATGTCGCCTTCGCGGTCCCACCAACCCAGCATGTTGAGCCCGAACACCCCCTTGTTCTCGTTCATCAGCGACAGGCTCTTCCACCAGGGCATCGTCGCGAGCGGCATCCGGGCCAGCGCCCGGAGCGCTCGGGGGATGCTGCGGCCGGTCTCGGTCGAGGCCTCCGAGAGCCCGTACATGACCAGCCGCCCGCCCGGGCGCAGCAGGCGATAGTCCTTGCGGAAGCTGGTGGGCCCGAGCGCGTCGATGACCAGGTCCACGCCCTCGCCCCCGGTGATCTCGTTCACCTCTGCTTCGAAGTCGTTCGTGCGGTAGTCGATCGCGTGCTGCACACCCTGGGCGCGGATCGCGTCGTGCTTGGTGGCGGAAGCCGTGCCGAAGATCTCGGCCCCCACCCCGCGGGCGACCTGCGTCGCCGAGATCCCCACCCCGCCGGCGGCGGCGTGGATCAGCACCCGGTCGCCGGTGCGCAACCCGCCCATGATCACGAGCGCCGCGTAGGCGGTGCCGTAGTTGACCGGGAATGCGGCGCCCTGCTCGAAGCTGAGCCGCTCGGGCAGCGGCAGCACCTGGTCGGCGTCCACGCAGACCATTGATGCCTGTCCGCCGAATCGGGTGCCCGCCATCACCCGGTCTCCGGCGCTGAAGTCCGCGACGCCCCCACCCACCTCCTCCACCTCGCCGGCCACCTCGTAGCCGAGCACGCACGGCGGCTTCGGCGCATCGGGGTAGAGGCCGACCCGGGCGAGCGTGTCGGCAAAGTTGACGCCCGCCGCGCGGACGGCGATTCGGACCTGGCCGGGCCCGACCTCGGGATCCGGATGCTCCCGGACTTCGAACACCTCGGGCCCGCCGTGGCCCGTGAGGACGACCGCCTTCACCGGCCCGGCCTGGCCCTAGATGGACACGGCGCGGCCGACCGCGAAGCCGTCCAGCTCGAGGATGCGGTCGATCGTGGACTGGTTGACCGGATTGTCGGTCGTCAGCGTTATCACCGCGGTGTCGCCCTCGGTCTCGGCTCCGACGGCGGCCGAGACGATGTTGACCCCCTCCTCGCCGAAGATCGTGCCCACCCGCCCGATCATCCCGGGCTGGTCGGCATAGCGGAAGATGGCCAGGTGGTCGGCGAAGGGCAGGAAGAAGTCATCGCCCCAGACTCGAACCAGATGCGGTGCGTTGCGAGGTCCGGCGCCCGTGCCCGCCACCTCGACGGCCCCGTCGCCCGAGTGCACACGGACCACGACCAGCTCCGTGAAGTCCTCGGAGGAGCTCTCGCGCGTCTCGGTCAGCTCGATCCCGCGCTGCTCGGCCAGGTGCGGGGCGTTGACGAGGTTGACCGCCTCCTCGGTGTGGCCCTTGAGGATCCCGGCGAGCACCGCGATGCCGAGGATGCGGGTGTCGGCGTCGGCCAGGCGCCCGCGGAACTCGACCTCAACCCGCCCGACCGCTCCGTCCCCCAGGCCCTGTGCGAGCGCGCCGAGCTTCTCGCAGAGCGGCACGAACGGCGCCAGCGCCTCCATCACCTCGGGCCGCACGGCGGCGATGTTGACCGCGGTGGTGACCACGCCACCGCTCAGCGCCGCCGTCACCTGCTCGGCGGTGACGATGCCGGCGCGGTCCTGGGCCTCCTCGGTCGAGGCGCCGAGATGGGGCGTGGCGACGACGTCGCTTCGCCGCAGGATGGGGTGCGAGGTGAAGGGCTCCTCGGGGAAGACGTCGAGCGCCGCGCCTGCGACCCGGCCGCCCTCGAGGCCATCGCCCAGCGCGTCGAGGTCGATCAGCTCACCGCGCGCGCAGTTGACGATGCGAACGCCGGGCCTCATCGCGGCGATCGCCGCGGCGTCGATGATCCCGACCGTCTCCGGTGTCTTCGGCAGGTGCAGGCTGATGAAATCGGCGCGGGAATAGAGCTCCTCGGGGGACTCGACGCCCTCGACCCCGAGCTCGCGGAAGCGCTCGGCCGTGACGAACTTGTCGTAGCCGACGACGCTCATGTCGAAACCGATCGCGCGCTGCGCGACGAGCTGGCCGATGCGCCCGAAGCCGAGCACCCCGAGCGTCTTGCCGTAGAGCTCGGCTCCCTTGAAGCTGGAGCGCTCCCAGGCGCCGCCCGCGAGCGACCCGTGGGCCTGCGGGACGTTGCGGCAGAGGGCCAGCATCAGCGCCAGCGTGTGCTCGGCGGCCGCGATCGAGTTCGCCTCGGGCGCGTTGGCGACGACGATCCCGCGCTTGGTCGCGGCCTCGACGTCGACGTTGTCGATGCCGGTGCCGGCGCGGCCGATCACCCGCAGCCGCTGGGCGCGCTCGATCAGGCCCGCGTCCAGCTTGGTCACCGAGCGGATCAGGATCCCGTCGAAGTCCGCTATCCGGCCCGCCAGCTCGCCGGCGTCCCAGTCGGTCCCGACCTCGACCTCGAAGCGCTCGCGCAGGAGATCGACGCCGGCGTCGGCGATCGGCTCCTTGACCAGGACCTTGGCGCGCTCGCTCACGGCGGGGGCCTAGGCGACGGGCTCCGGGGCCCGCCCCGCCTGGGCGAAGGCCCGCTGGGCCGCGCCGGCGGCGGCGCCGGGCTCGACCTCGGCCCCGAGGTCACCCAGGGCGGCTTCGAGGGCGGTCAGTGCGATCACGATGTCGAAGGCGCCGAAGTAGCCGCAGTGCGCGATGCGGACGATCTTCCCCTTCAGCCGGCCCTGGCCCCCGGCCGCGGTGACGCCATAGCGGTCGCGCATCAGCTTCGGCACGGCGGCGCCGTCGACGCCGTCCGGCAGCGACGCGGCGGTGACGACGTTGGCGTCGTCGTCGTCGGGCCCGAAGCGCTCCAGCCCGATCGCCTCGACTCCCGCCCTGGCGGCCCGGGCGAGCAGTCCGTGCCGCTCGAACACGGTCGGCAGCCCCTCCTCCAGGATCAGGCCGAGCGCCACGTCCAGCGCCCGCCAGAGGGTGACGGCGGGGGTGAACGGGCTGTTGGGCGGGTCCTCGGCCTGCCCCTCCGCGGTCCGGGCCCAGTCGAAGTAATAGCGGCCGGAGCCCTCCCCGCCCGATTCGGCCGCGAGCGCCAGCGCGCGCTCGTTGACCGAAGCGAAGGCCAGCCCGGGCGGGCACATCAGCGACTTCTGCGAGCCCGCGACGACGACGTCGACCTCCCACTCGTCCTGGGGCAGGTCCACGGCGCCGAGGCCCGAGACGGCGTCGACGCAGATCACCGCATCGTGACCGTGAGCGACCTCGGTCAGGGCGCGAACGTCGTGGACGACGCCCGTGGACGTCTCGGATTGGGTCACGAAGACCGCTCGCGGGGGCCGCTCCATGCCGGCGAGCGTCCGCTCCAGCTCCCCCGGAGCGATCGCCTCGCCCCACTCCAGATCGAGGTGGGTGAGCTCGGCTCCGTAGGCGCTGCAGAGCTCGGCCCAGCGCTCGCCGAACTTGCCGGCCGAGGCGACGGCGACCGGCTCACCGGGGCGTGCCAGGTTGGCGACAGCGGACTCGAGGGCGCCGCTGCCCGAGCTGGCGAAGGAGAGCACCTCGTTGCGCGTCTGGAAGACCTCGCGCAGGCGGGCGAGCGCCGAGGCGTGGACCTCGATGAAGGCGGGGGCGCGGTGATAGGCGATCGGCTCGGCCATCACCCCGCTGACGGCCGGCGGCAGCGGGGTCGGCCCGGCGGTCATCAGGTACTGCTTGATGTAGGGGTTGGCGCTCAACCGGGCCCAAGGGTAGTCATAGGCTCGGGCCTGACGGGTAGCGACCTACTACTATAGGGTGCGCCTGCGCGGCTCCGGCGCGACACGACTCTCCTTCTGACCACGGCCCGGAGGCCAGATGTACCCCGTCCGATACGAGGCCGACTACGTCGAGCCCCAGAACCGCGCCAAGGCGTTCTTCCGCTGGCTGCTCGTCATCCCCTGGTACGTGCTGGGCAGCGTCTACGCCCTCGTCGCCCAGGTTGTGGCCGTGATCGCCTGGTTCGCGCTCCTGTTCACGGCCCGCTATCCGCAAGGGCTCTACGACTTCAACGTCGGCTTTCTGCGCTTCATGGGCCGCGTCTACGCGTTCGCGATGCTGCAGACCGAGGCGTGGCCGCCGTTCGGCTTCGATCAGGACGCGAAGTACCCGGTGCGGGTGCTGGCCGACCCCCCGCTGGAGAAGTACAACCGCTGGAAGGTCCTCTTCCGCCTGATCATCGGGATTCCCGCGATGTTCATGGTGATCCTGTTCCAGTCCCTGTACCTGACGGCTGCCATGATCGCCTGGCTCCACATCGTCTTCATTGGCCGGACCTCGGGCGGCGTCCACAACGCGCTCACCGCCGGGCTCGCCTACCAGGTGCGGACGACCGCCTACTTCCTGCTGCTGACCGAGACGCTGCCCCCGGTCTCCGACCAGGAACCCGCGGGCAGCGAGGCGCCGGAGCCGGCCCGGAAGGCGCTCGGGAGCGACTCCGCCCCTGCGCCGGTGGCTGCGGCCGCGAGCAGGCCGGCGGCCGCGAAGAAGCGGCCGGGAGGGAGCTGAGGACGATGGCCGAGATGACCAGACGGATACGCGGTCGCGACCTCGCTGGACGCGCTGGGCGAGGGCTACGGCTTCCGCAAGGTCCGCAAGCAGCTCGACGTCACCGCCTTCGGCGGCAACGCGATCATGGTGCCGCCCTCCTATCAGAGCGGGCCCCACTTCCACGATGAGCAGGAGGAGCTGTACTTCGTGCATCGAGGGACGCTGGTGATCAAGTTCGGCGACGGAAGCGAGCACGAGATCGCCGAGGGGGGCGCCGCACGCGTCGACGCCTCGACGGTGCGCAGCACCGCGAACCCGAGCGAGACCGAGGACCTCGTCTACCTCGTCGTCGGCGGCAAGGACGGCTACGTCGGCCGCGACGGCCGCGAGCCCGAGGGCGAAGGCACCGCCCGGCCCCCGCTCGAGGAGTAGCGCGGCAAACGGCTGTCCTGACTCGCCCGCGCATGCGGGTTGAAGTCAGGACGGCCGGGCTCAGGGACCTGACGGGCCCTTGATCCAGGGCATCATCGAGCGCAGCTTGCCGCCGACCTTCTCGACCTGATGGTCGGTCGCCTCGGTGCGCATGCGGTCGAAGTTCTCGCCGCCGGCCTGGTTCTCGGCGATCCACTCCTTGGCGAACTCGCCGGACTGGATGTCGGAGAGGATCTTGCGCATCGCCTCCCGGGTGTCGTCGGTGATCACCTTGGGCCCCCGGGTCATGTCGCCGTACTCGGCGGTGTTCGAGATCGAGTGGCGCATCCCCTGGATTCCCTGCTCGTACATCAGGTCCACGATCAGCTTCAGCTCGTGCAGGCACTCGAAGTAGGCGAGGCGCGGGTCGTAGCCCGCCTCAACGAGGGTCTCGAAGCCGGCGCGGACGAGCTCCGTGGTGCCCCCGCAGAGCACGGCCTGCTCGCCGAAGAGGTCGGTCTCGGCCTCGTCCTTGAAGGTGGTCTCGATGATCCCGGCGCGCCCGCCGCCGATGCCGCTCGCGTAGGCGAGCACCAGGTCGCGCGCCTTGCCGGTTGCTTCCTGGTGGACGGCCATCAGGCAGGGAACGCCCTTTCCCTCCTCGAACTGGCGCCGGACCAGGTGGCCCGGCCCCTTCGGCGCGACCATGCCGACGTCGACGCCGGGCGGAGGCTCGATCTGGCCGAACCGGATCGCGAAGCCGTGAGCGAACATCAGCAGGTTGCCGTCGGCGATGCCGTCCGCGATCTCGGCGTTCCAGATCTCGGCCTGCTTCTCGTCTGGAAGCAGGATCATGACGACGTCCCCCTTGCTGGCGGCGTCGGCGACGTCCAGCACCTCGAGCCCCTGCGCCTCGGCGTCGGCGCGGCTGGAGGAGTCCGGCCGCAACCCGACGACGACGTCGATGCCGGAGTCCTTCAGGTTGAGCGCGTGCGCGTGCCCCTGGGAGCCGTAGCCGAGGATCGCGACGGTCTTTCCCTCGAGCAGGGACAGGTCCGCGTCGGAGTCGTAGTAGATGCCCTCGTCGGCCATGGGCGCTCCAAGCTAGCGCAGAGCCGCCCGGCGCAACTTCCCGGACGCCGTGCGGGGGAGCTGCTCGACGAGCTCGAAGCGCTTCGGGACCTTGAACGGGGCCAGCCGCGAGTCGCACCAGCTGCGCAGGTCGTCGGGCTCCAGCAGCCCGCCGTCGCGCGCAACCACCACAGCGACGACCGCGTTCTGCCAGTCGGGATCGGGCCGGCCCACGACGGCCGCCTCGGCGACGTCGGGGTGCGCGGTCAGGACATCCTCGACCTCCTCGGGGGTGACGTTCTCGCCGCCGGTGACGATCATGTCGTCGCGGCGCCCCTCCACCCAGAGGAAGCCCTCGGAGTCGATCCGGCCCGAGTCGCCGGTGTGCAGCCAGCCGTCGACGTCGGCGGCGCCGGGGGCGACGGTCGGGCCCTGGACGAGTATCTCGCCGTCCGCGATGCGGACGTGGGTGGTCAGCAGCGGCCGTCCCGCGGAGCCCCGCTTGCGCTCGGCCTCGGCGGGGGCGAGGGTCGTCACCTGGGAGCAGGCCTCGGTCAGCCCGTAGGTCTGAACCACCGTCGCCCCCAGCGCCAGCGCCTCCGAGAGCACCTCGTCGGGGACCGGGCCGCCGCCGACCAGGATCGCCCGCGGGCGCTCGATCGCAGCGCCGGCATCGAGCAGCCGGGTCAGCATCGTCGTCACCAGCGACACGATCGTGATCCCGTCGCGCTCCAGGGACTCCGCGACTCGGTCGACGTCGAAGCCGTCGTGCACGACCGCGCTGGTCCCGTAGATCGCCGAGCGCATCAGGATCGTCAGGCCCGAGACGTGGAACAGGGGCGCGCAGCAGAGCCAGCGGTCGTCGGGATCGACGCCGAGGTTGAAGGCCGAGCCGACCGCGCTCCAGAGGTGGTTGCCGTAGGTGAGCGGCACCGGCCTCGGCGAGCCCGCGGTGCCGCTGGTCAGCACCCGGGTGCAGGTGGCGTCGAGGTCGTGCTCGCCGAGCAGCGGCATGTCCGCCTCGGGGCCATCGAGGTCGGCGTGGGCGGCGATCGTCAGCGCGGGTCGCTCGCCCGCGAGAGCCCGCTCAAGCTCTTCGGCGCTCTGGCGCGGGTCGAGCGGGCAGATGACGGCCCCGAGCTTGATCAGCGCGTGCAGCGCGATCGCGCAGTCGATCCCGGCGGGCATGGTCAGCGCGACCAGGGAATCGCGGCGAACCCCCTTCGCCGCCAGGCGCCGCGCGGTCGCCACGGCCTCGGCCTCGAGCGTCGCGTAGTCGAGCGATCGCCCGTCCGCTGCCACCGCGGGGCGGTCGGGGCAGGTCTGAGCGCGTTGTGCCAGCCAGTTGTCTAGAAGCATCGCTGTGAGCCTCGGGGCTATCGTCCGCAATTGTGCCGCGACGACACAAGGACGCGCCGCCCGAGGAGGGCCTCTTTGCCCCGATCGATTGGGAGGACGGCGGGGGCGACTACGAGGACATTCTCTACCAGCGGGCCGAGGGCCTGGCCAAGATCGCGATCAACCGCCCCGAGAAGCACAACGCCTTCCGCCCCCCGACCCTGGTCGAGCTCCGCGACGCCTTCACACGGGCCCGCGACGACATCGAGGTGTCCTCGATCATCTTCACCGGCGCCGGCGACAAGGCGTTCTGCTCGGGCGGGGACCAGAGCATCCGCGGTGACGACGGCTACATCGGCGACGACGAGGTCGCGGCCCGCGGTGTCGGCCGGCTCGACGTCGGCGACCTGCACGTCCAGATCAGGCGCTTGCCGAAGCCGGTGGTGGCGATGGTCGCGGGCTATGCGGTGGGGGGCGGTCACATCCTGCACCTGGTCTGCGACATGACCGTCGCCGCCGACAACGCCGTATTCGGCCAGACCGGCCCCCGCGTGGGCAGCTTCGACGGTGGCTTCGGCGCCAGCCTGCTGGCCCGCAACATCGGCGTCAAGAAGGCGAAGGAGTTCTGGTTCCTCTCGCGCCTCTACGAGGCCGATGAGGCCCTCGAGATGGGGTTGGTCAACGCCGTCGTGCCGCTGGACCGGCTCGAGCGCGAGACCGTCGCCTGGTGCCGGGAGATGTCCCACCTCTCTCCGCTCTCGCTGCGGCTGCTGAAGTCGAGCTTCAACGCCGAGGAGGACGGCCTCACCGGCCTGCAGCAGCTCTCCCATGACGCGACGCTGCTGTTCTACATGACCGAGGAGGGCCAGGAGGGGCGCAACGCCTACCAGCAGGGCCGCAAGCCCGACTTCTCCAAGTATCCGAAGAGGCCCTAGTTGAGGATCTGGCTGGCAGCCTCGAGGCCGCGCACCCTGCCGGCGGCGGTGGCCCCGGTCCTGGTCGGAACCGCCTGCGCCGTTGCGCAGGTCGGCGAGCTGCCTCGGTTGGGGGCCGCCCTGGCCGCGCTCGCCGGCAGCATCTTCATCCAGATCGGCACCAACCTCGCCAACGACTACTCCGACGCCAAACGCGGCGCCGACACCGCGGACCGGCTCGGGCCGGTCCGCGTGACGGCATCGGGCCTGGCCGCGCCGCAGCGGGTGCTGACGGCGACCTGGGTCGCGTTCGGAATCGCGGCCGCCTGCGGCGTCTACCTGGCGACGGTCGCGGGCTGGGTGATCATCGCGATCGGCGTCGTCTCGATCCTCGCCGGCGTGCTCTACACGGGCGGCCCCCGCCCCTACGGTTACGCCGGGCTCGGCGAGCTGTTCGTGTTCCTCTTCTTCGGCCTCGTCGCGGTCAACGGCTCCTACTACGTGCAGCTCGAACGACTCGACCTGCTGCCGATCGGGCTCTCGGTCGGGGTCGGCGCGCTGGCGACGGCGATCCTGGTCGTCAACAACGTCCGCGACATCGCCACCGACGAGCGCGCCGGCAAGCTCACGCTCGCGGTGCGCATCGGCCGAGAGCGCGCCCGCCGGCTCTACTTGGCGCTGCTGGTCGTCGCCTACCTGGCGCTGACGGTGACGCTCGCCGCCGACGGCGGTCCCTGGGCGGCGATGCTGGGCGCGCTCTCGGCGCCGCTCGCGATCAAGCCGCTGCGCTCGGTCCAGACCCGCACCGACGGACCCGCGCTGAACGGCGCGCTGGCGGGCACCGGCTCGCTGCTCGGCGCCTACAGCCTGCTCGTCGCCGCGGGCCTCGTGATCGCCGCCTGACGCCTCGCCCTAGGATCGCCGCTGTGCGACTGGAGGAGCTGGAGGCGATTCCCTACTCGCTCCCCTTCGGGGAGGTGTACACGACCGCCAGCGGCCAGCTCCACGAGCGAGAGCTCGTCCTGGTCAGGATCAGGGGCGAGGGGCTCGAGGGCCTGGGCGAGACCGCGGCGATGTCGCTTCGGGGCGGCCCCGGGGTGCGCGAGATCGCCGCAGAGATCGAAGGCACATGCTGGCCCGTCCTGGCGGAGGCGGGCTTCGACCCCGAGCGGATCTGGTCGCCGCTGGCGCGCTGCCGCAGCCGAGGCGCCTCCGCGCAGGCGGTGGCGGCGGTCGACATCGCCATCCACGACTTGGCCGCGAAGGCTGCGGGGATGCCCGTCTGGAAGCTTCTGGGCGCCGCCGCGGCCACGCCCGTCAAGTGCAACGCGACGCTGCCCGCGGCGAACCCCGCGCAGCTGCGGGCGGCGACCGAGCGCTGGCTCGCCGACGGATTCGACACCTTCAAGCTCAAGGCCGGGCTGCCCGGCGACGTCGCCCAGGTGGCCGCCGTGCGCGAGCATGTCGGGCCCGAGGCGCAGATACGTGTCGACGCCAACAGGGCGTGGTCGGTGCCCGAGGCCGTCGAGCGCCTCCGCGCGATGAACAGGCAGACGCTGGAGCTGGCCGAGCAGCCGGTGGGGGGGCTCGAGGAGATGGCCGAGGTACGAAGGCAGGCGGGGGTGCGGGTGGCGGCCGATGAGAGCGTCGTCACCGTGCGCGACGCCAAGCGCGCGTATGAGCTGCGCGCCTGCGAGCTCGCGAACGCGAAGCTGGCGAAGGTGGGCGGAATCGCCGCCACGCTCGAGATCGCCGCCGAGATCCCCACCTACATGTCCAGCGCGCTCGAGGGGCCGGTGGGGGTCGCTGCGGCCGCCCACCTCGTGCAGGCGCTGCCCCTGCGCGGAAACGCCGCGGAGCCGGCCCACGGGCTCGCGACCGAGCGCCTCTTCTCCGCCGCGGTCGGGAGAGGGCTCGGCTTCGACCGCGACCGCCTGTTGGTGGCCGACGCCCCCGGGCTCGGGGTCGAGCTGGACGAAGCCGCGCTTGCGGCCCGGCGCCTGGCGTGATCTACCGTCCCTGACGGTGGATGCGACCAACCGAAACACCGCCCTCGCCTCGGCGATGGTCGAGGAGCTGGCGCGGTGCGGCGTGCGCCGCGCGCTCCTTTCCCCCGGCTCCCGCTCCACGCCGCTCGCGCTCGCCTTGTGGCGCCAGCCCGCGATCGAGGTCGAGGTCGTGCTCGACGAGCGCGACGCGGCCTTCGGCGCGCTCGGCTCGGCCCTGGCGACCGGGGTGTCGGCCGTCGTCCTCTGCACCTCGGGCTCGGCCGCCGGCCACTTCCACCCCGCGGTGATCGAGGCCGACGAGGCCTCGGTGCCGTTGATCGTGCTGACCGCCGACCGGCCGCCGGAGCTGCGCGGGGTCGGCGCGGGCCAGACGATCGACCAGCTGAAGCTCTACGGGGACGCCGTGCGCTGGTTCTGCGAGGTCGGCACCCACGAGGCCGACGACGACGGCCTGCTGCACTTCCGCTCGGTCGCCTGCCGGGCCTACGCCGCCGCGGCCGGAGACCCACGCCCCGGGCCGGTGCACCTGAACGTCTCCTGGCGCGAGCCGCTGGCGCCGATCCCGGTCGAGGGCGCCGTCACCGCCACAGACCGGCTGGCCCTGGAGGGCCGCGGCGAGCGTCCGCTCAGCGCCGTCGCTCGCGGCCCCGAGGCGCCGGATCCGCTGCTGCTCGACGAGCTGGCCGAGCGGATCGCGTCGGCCCCGCGCGGCCTCGTCCTCGCCGGCCGCCAGCCCGACGCCGGGCTGGCCGAGCCCGTCTGCGCGCTCGCCGAAGCCGCCGGCTATCCGCTGCTCGCCGAGCCGACCTCGCAGCTCCGCTGGCCTCACGCCTACGAGGGCTCGGTGCCGGGCTATGACCTGATCGCCCGCTCGCGCCCCGCCGATCTCGAGCCGGAGCTGGTGCTGCGCGTCGGCGAGCTGCCGACGAGCAAGGCGCTGCGCCGATGGCTCGGCGCCGTCCCCGGGCTGCGGCAGATCGTCATCGACCCGGTCGGCGAGTGGAAGGAGCCCACCCGCCGGGCCGAGTCGATCGTGCGCGCCGACCCGCGGCTGCTCGCAGCCGGGCTGGCCGCGAGGCTGAAGGCGGGCGCAGAGGCTCGCCGGGCGGCCACCGCCGGGGACGGCGATCGCTCCTGGCGCCAGCTCTGGGTGGACGCCCAGCATTCGATGGGTTCCTCACTCGCGGAACTGCTCGCCGACCGCGACGAGCTCAGCGAGCCGGGGATCTGGCCCGCGCTCGCGGGGGTGCTGCGCGACGGCGACCAGGTGCTGGCGGCTTCAAGCATGCCCGTGCGCGACCAGGAGTCGTTCTTGCCGCCCGGCCGGGCCCGTGTGCGTTTCCTCTCCAACCGCGGCGCGAACGGCATCGACGGCCTCATCGCCACCGCCGCGGGCGCCTCGCTCGGCGCCGATGCCCGCACCTGGGCCGTGCTCGGCGACCTCGCCTTCGCCCACGACATCGGCGGGCTGGCGCTGGCGGCGAGGGCGCCGAAGCTGCGCCTGCTGGTGCTCGACAACGGCGGCGGCGGCATCTTCCACTTCCTGCCGCAGGCCGAGGCCCTCCCCGCCGAGGAGTTCGAGGCGCTGCTCGGGACCCCGTCGGGCCTCGATCCGCTCGCCGCCGCGAGCCTGTTCGGGCTCAGCGCCGCCAGGGTGCGTTCGCCCGCCGAGCTCGCCGCGGCGCTGGCGGGCGAAGCTCGCGTGATCGTGGTCCCGCTCGACCGCCGCCGCAACCTGGAGCTGCACCGCGAGCTCGCCGAAGCGGCCGCGTCGGCTCTGTCGGCGGCCTAGACGACTGATTCCCAGTCGACGTCCGAGCGGGGATTCGACCGGCCGAGCAGCTGGCCGAGCGCCGCGGTTCCGGTGAACGCCCGGCGGGCGATGCCGCGGCGGCAGGCGGTTCGCACTTGATCCTCGGAGCCCCGGAACTCGGGGTAGGCGGCGTGGTAGACGCCGCCGCCGGGCGGGGGGACCAACCGCTGCGCCGCGGCGCTCGTGGTCACCGGTGAGAGCACGAGGAGCGCAGCCGTGGCCGCGCCGCTCAGCGCAATCAGGCCTCTTCGCCGTCTCACCGCATCGATGCCCTCGCTATCGGGGCATCGGGGCGGCCTCACCCGGCGAGCAGCGGCAGCAGCGCTTCGAGCTTGATCTCGGTCTCCGCCAGCTCGGAGGCGGGGTCCGACCCCGCCACGATCCCGCAGCCGGCGAAGAGGTGGGCCGTGCGATCGCGCAGCAGGCCCGAGCGCAGCGCCACGCAGAACTCGCCGTCCTCGGCCGCGTCCATCCAGCCCACAGGGCCGGCGTACCAGCCGCGGTCGAGCCCCTCCAGCTCGTCGATCAGGGCGATCGCGCGCTCGCGCGGCTCGCCGCCCACGGCCGGGGTCGGATGCAGCAGTCCCGCCAGCTCGACCGCCGAGCGCGAGTCGGCCAGCTGTCCTTGGATCGGGGTCGCGAGATGCTGGACGTTGGCGATGCGCACGACCGAGGGCTCCTCCTCGTCCCGGACCCAGACCGAGATCGGGCGCAGCGAGCGGGCGATGCGCCGGGCGACGATCTCGTGCTCCTCCCGCACCTTTGGGCTGTGCAGCATCTGCTCGCCCAGGTGGTCGTCCACGGAGGGGTCGGCGCTGCGCCTGGTGGACCCCGCCAGCGCCACGGTCGCCGCGACGGCGCCGCGGCGCCGGATCAGCAGCTCGGGGCTGGCGCCGATGAAGGCGGCCTCGGGAGAGCCGACGCAGAAGCAGAAGCACGACGGGAACAGCTCGCGCAGTGCCCCGAGGACCGCGCCCGGCTCGTGCGCAGCCGGCGCCGAGACCGTCACCTCGCGCGCCAGCACGACCTTCTCGAGGTCGCCTGCCTCGATCCGCTCCACCCCCGCCGAGACGATGCGCTCATAGTCGTCGGGAGGCCGCGGGGCGCCGATCTCCGAGGACCCCGTGGGGTCCGGGTCGAGCGGTCCGGGCGAGCCCTCGCGCATGCCCTCGAGCCGCCTGCGGACGCGTGCGATCGCAGGCTCGGCATCCTCGGGGCCCGCGACCAGGGCGTTGACGGTCAGCCAGCATTCGGCGCCCTGGCGCAGCAGCGAGAGCTCGGGCATCACCATCAGCGCCGGCGGCAGCGAGGACCACTCAGGGGTGCGGCCGCCGTCGGGCGAGAAGGCGAAACCGCCGGTCCAGACCGCCCCGGCGCCGGCCGGCAGCCCCGGAGGAGCCTCGATCGCCGCGTCGCCCAGCAGCTCGGCGCAGTCGGCCGCGACCTCGCCGAAGCGGTCCTCGCCCCTGGAGACGACCTCGCGAACGGCGCCGAGCGCGCCCAGCGCGAAGCCGTCGCGCTCGGGCTGCTCCCAGCAGAACCAGCGGTCCGATGCCAGCCGCGATGCGAGCACCGACCCGCCCACGTCGAGCGGGTCGATCAGGACGGTCGCGCTCGCCAGCGTGCGGCCGTCGCGCTCGGCGGCTCGCCGGATTGCGGCCTCAGCGGCATCGACAGCCGCGATGGAGGAGAGAGACGGCTTCGCCATCAGGCGGCCGCGCTGCCTGTAGGGCGCCGGCGATCCGACGGGCCCATCGTCGCGCGGCCTACGCCTCCGGCTTGGCCCGCTGGATCGCGACCTCGCCCGTGCGAACCATCTCGATCAGCCCGTGCGGGCGGATCATGCGCTCGAAGGCCTCGATCTTGTCGGCGCTGCCCGTGACCTCGATCGTCAGCGTGCGGCGACTGACGTCGACGATCTTGCCGCGGAAGATCTCGGCGAACTGCATGATCTCGGCCCGGCTCTCGATCGGCGCCGAGACCTTGAACAGCGCCATCTCGCGGGCGATCGTCTCGCCCGGGCTCATGTCGCGGATCTTGATCACGTTGACCAGCTTGTGGAGCTGCTTGGTCACCTGGTCGATCGGGTGGACCGCGCCGTCCACGGTCAGCGTGAAGCGCGCGATCTCGGGGTCCTCGGTCGGACCGACGGCGAGCGTGTCGATGTTGAATCCGGGCGGCTGAAGAGGCCGGCGATTCGGGCCAGCACACCGGGCTTGTTCTCGGTCGTGATCGAGAGCACGTGCTTGCGCCCGGTAAGGCGCCCCGAGGCCGCCTCCAGGTCCTCGAGCTTGATCAGATCGGGTGTCCCAGCCTCCATCGCGACTCCTAGGCCGACCCCGGACGCGAAGCGGAGGAGTCGGCCTCTGGTGCGGGGCCGCCGACCATGTCGCGGGCAGCCGATCCGGCGGGGATCATCGGGTAGCAGTTCTCATGCGGGGCGACGCGGACGTCCAGCAGCACCGGGCCCTCGGTCGCGAGCGCGTCGCGCATCGCCCCCTCGACCTCGGCGGCGTCGTCCACGCGCATGCCCTTGGCGCCGAACGCCTCGGCCAGCTTCTCCCAGTCGGGGCTCGGGCCCATCTCGACCGAGGAGTAGCGCTTCTCCCAGAACAGCTCCTGCCACTGGCGGACCATGCCGAAGTAGCCGTTGTTCATGAGGAAGACCTTGACCGGGATCTCGTGGTGGACCGCGGTCGCCAGCTCCTGGCACGTCATCACCAGGCTGCCGTCGCCCGCCAGGCAGACGACCGTCTCGTCGGGACAGGCGACCTGGGCGCCGATCGCGGAGGGAAGCCCGAAGCCCATCGTGCCCAGCCCGCCGGAGTTGATCCAGCGTCGGGGCTTGTCGAAGTTGTAGTACTGAGCGGCCCACATCTGGTGCTGGCCGACGTCGGAGGTGATGATCGCGTCGCCGTCCGTCACCTTGTACATCGCCTCGACCATCGCCTGCGGCTTGATCTCTCCGGTCTCCGAGCGCTCGTGGTCGAGCGGGTAGTCGCGCTGCCAGGCGCGGATCCGATCCCACCATGGCTCGAGGCGCGAGGGATCGGCCTTGATCGCCCGATACTCCTTGGTCAGCTTCGGGAGCACCTGCTTGGCGTCACCCACGATCGGTATGTGCGCCGGGACGTTCTTGGAGATCTCGGCGGGGTCGATGTCGATGTGGACGAACTTGGCGCGCGGCGCGAACTCCGAGAGCTTGCCCGTGATCCGGTCGTCGAAGCGGGCGCCGACGCAGACGATCAGGTCGGCCTCGTCCATCGCGTAGTTGGCGGTGCGGGTGCCGTGCATCCCGAGCATGCCGAGCCACTGCTCGTGCGTGCCGGGAAAGCCCCCCAGGCCCATCAGCGTGCAGGTGACGGGGAAGCTGTCGGAGAGGCAGAGCTCGCGCAGCTCCTCGGAGGCGTTGGCGTTGATCACGCCGCCGCCGGCGTAGATCACCGGGCGCGAGGAGTTTGCGAGCGCCTTGGCGGCGATCCGGATCTGCTTGATGTTGCCCTCGGTCGAGGGCTTGTAGCCGGGCAGCTCGACGGGCTCGGTGCTGGGCTCGTAGGAGATGTCGGCGCGCGAGAGGTCCTGGGGCACGTCGACGAGCACCGGGCCGGGGCGGCCGGTCGAGGCGATGTGGAAGGCCTGGTGGATGTACTCGGGGATCTGGCGGGGGTCCTTGACCATCAGCGAGTGCTTGACGATCGGCAGCGTGATGCCGCTGACGTCGGCCTCCTGAAAGCCGTCGGTTCCGATCAGGTCCGTGCGCACCTGGCCGGTCACGAACACCGTCGGGACCGAGTCCATGATCGCGTCGGCGACCGCGGTCACGAGGTTGGTGGCACCGGGGCCGGAGGTCGCCATCGCCACGCCGACCCGGCCGGAGGCCTTGGCGTAGCCCTCGGCCATATGCCCCGCGCCCTGCTCGTGTCGCGCCTGGACGTGGGTCAGGTCCGCGTCATAGATCGCGTCGTAGGTGGGCAGGTTGGCCCCGCCCGGGATCCCGAAGACATGCTCCACGCCCTCGGCCTTGAGGGCCTCCATCAGTGCGTCGGCAGCGCGCATGAGGCGATGGTAGCGAGCGGCGGTTCTTGCGCTGGTCAGCGGATACCAGGCGTCGCCGCGGGCGGCTAGGAGACGCCGGCCTCGGACTCGCGGCCCGAGGTCCAGGAGGTGTGCGGCTCGATGTGGCTGGGGTCGATGCGGTCGCGGTGGGTCTCGATCGCGCCGATCACGGACTTGACCAGCTCGTCGCCCAGCATCGTCGGCTCGAGGCCCAGGTCCAGGAGCTTCGTATGCACGGCGTTGTAGTAGTGCTCCTCTGCCTCGACGCGCGGGTTGTCGAGGTGCTCGACGTGGACCTCGTGGCCCACTTCCGCGGCGGACTCCCGAACCAGCTCGGCCAGCTCGGCGACCGAGAACTGCTCGGTGAACTGGTTGAAGACCCGGAAGTCGCCGCGCTCGGCCGGGTTCTCGACGGCCAGCTCGACGCAGCGCAGCGTGTCGCGGATGTTGAGGAAGCCGCGGGTCTGGCCCCCTTTGCCGTAGATCGTCAGCGGCCGTCCGAGCACGGCCTGGACGCAGAATCGGTTCAGCACCGTGCCGAACACGTCGTCGTAGTCGAAGCGGGTCACGAGCCGCTCGTCCAAAGCGGTCTCGTCGGTCTCGATCCCGTAGACGACGCCCTGGTTCAGGTCGGTGGCGCAAAGGCCCCAGATGCGGCAGCCGAAGTGGATGTTGTGGGAGTCGTGGACCTTGGAGAGGTGGTAGAGCGAGCCCGGGAGCTTCGGAAACGGCAGCGTGTCCTTGCGGCCCTTGTGCTCGATCTCGATATAGCCCTCCTCGATGTCGATGTTGGGGGTGCCGTACTCCCCCATCGTCCCGAGCTTGACCAGGTGGGCGTCGGGGACGTGGTCGCGCATCGCGAACAGCAGGTTGAGCGTCCCGATCACGTTCGTGTACTGGGTCTCGACCGCGTTCTCCCGGCTCTGCATCGAGTACGGCGCCGAGGGCTGCTCGCCGTAGTGGATGATCGCCTCGGGCCGGGTGTCGATCACCGTCTGCTCGAGGAACTCGCCGTCCTCGATCGAGCCGACGTAGTGGGCGATTCCCTTGCCGGAGACCTCCTTCCAGGCGGCGATCCGCTCCTCGAGCGTGCGGATCGGCGTCAGGGAGTCGGTGCCCTGCGCCTCGTGCCAGCGCCGGCGTGAGAAGTTGTCGACGACGGAAACCTCGTGGCCGTTGGCCGAGAAGCGCATCGCGGTCGGCCAGCCCAGATAACCGTCACCCCCGAGAATGAGGACGCGCATAGAGGGCGGCAGGGTAGCAGCGGCCAGAACGCCATCCGCCACCCGCTGGGCCGGGCCGCCCGCGGCTATTCTGGCCGCCGCCCGTGCCCGACCACCTGATCCAGGCATCCGTCTTCCCCAGCGAGCTGACGCTGCTGCGCGCCGCGGGCCTGGCCTTTGCCGTCGGGCTGATCGCGTTCGCGCTCTGGCGCCGCCGCGAGCTCTCGAACGGGGCCATCCTGATGGCGCTGCTGGGTGGACTCGCCCTCGCGATCGTCTCGGGGACCGAGCTGGTCGACGCCCTGCTCGAGGCCTTCGCCTTCGAGCAGGGCAACGGCGAGCGCATCCTCGGCCTGGCGGTGTTCGCCATCGCGATCTTGTTCCTGCTGGTGCTGCGGGCGCTGACCGAGGGCGCGCGCATGAACCAGCAGCTCTCGGCGCTGCTCGAGGGGCTCGCCTGGGAGGAGTTCCGCGACGCGAAGCTGCCCGAGCGCTTCCGCGACCGCATCGCCGTCGTGATTCCCGCCTACAACGAGGGCGAGAACGTCACCGCGGTGATCGACCGCGTTCCCGACCAGGTCTGCGGAGTCGCGACGTCGGTGCTGGTCGTGGACGACGGCTCGCGCGACGACACCTCCGAGGCGGCCGCGCGCTCGGGGGCCGTGGTCGCGCGCCACGTGATCAACCGCGGCGGCGGCGCCGCCCTGCGCACCGGCTACCGGCTGATGTCGGAGTCCGGCGCGAGGATCGTTGTCACGCTCGACGCCGACGGCCAGCACCGGCCCGAGGAGATGGAGCGGCTGGTGAAGCCGATCCTCGACGGCGAGGTGGACATGGCCCACGGCTCGCGGGTGCTGGGCGACGCCGACCCCAACACCCGCTCGCGCGAGCTGGGGATCATCTTCTTCAACCGCGTCGTCTCCTTGATCACGCGCACCAAGGTCAGCGACTGCTCGAACGGGTACCGGGCGGTTCGCACCACCGTCCTCCCCTCGCTCGTCCTGCGCCAGGAGCAGTTCCACACCTCCGAGTTCATGATCGAGGCGATCAAGCGCGGCATCCCCGCAGAGGAGGTGCCGGTGACGGTGGATCGCAGGCTTTCCGGGCATTCGAAGAAGCCGGCCGTGGTCCGCTACGGCCTGGGCTTCACGAACGCCATCGTCAGGACCTGGCTGCGCTGACGGCTCAGTCGGGCGTCCGGACCTCGGAGGGGTCGGGCAGGTAGAGGTCGGTGCCGCAGCGCGGGCAGACCTGGACGTAGAGCTTCACGACCTTGTTGCAGGTGGGGCACCGGCGCTCGGGCTCGTTGCGGTCCGAGCGAAAGAGGATGACGGCCAGCAGGCCTAGCAACGGCAGCACCGCCCCGACTGCGAACCAGATCAGGAAGGAGCTGCCCTTGGCCCTGCCGATCACCCCGGTGGCGATCCCGAAGCTGATCGCGATCGCGATGTAGGCGCCGCCTTCCACGCCAACGAGGGTAGGGACCAGATGTCCACGCCCGGAGCCGCGGCTAAAGTGCCCCCCCCAATATTGTCGAGGCCGCCAGCAGGATGCGAACGAGGGAGCGTTGACGGATGGCGGAAGTCGCCCAGCTGGCCCGGAAACGGCGCAAGCGCAAGAAGAAGCGGAAGAAGAGGCCGGGCGCCCAGCAGCAGCCCCAGCCGCCCCAGCCGCCCCAGAAGTACAAGCACGTGCTGGGATACACGGACCCCGGGGACGGGCTCGTGCGCGAGACCGTCGAGTGGCGCGACACGCCGCAACCAAACCCCCCGCCCCGGCCGCTGCCGACGCCGCAGAGCCCCCAGCCCCCCGCTTCCCCGCAGCCCTTCGGCGTCTACCAGGGCCCCTTCGGGCGGCTGCAGGCCAAACGCCTGCTCGACCGGGCCGGGTTCGGCGCCCGTCGTGGCGAGGCGGTCGGCCTCGCCCAGGCGGGACTTCAGGCAGCGGTCCAGTCGCTGACCCGGCCAGCGGGCGCCGCGCAGCTCACCGGCCCGGCGCCCCACGACGATGACGGCAACCCGCTCGCCCCGGCCGACCGCTGGGGGCACGACCACCTCTGGTGGCTCGACCGCATGGTGCGCTCGAGCCAGCCCCTGGTGGAGCGGATGGCGCTCGTCTTCCACGACTGGTTCGCGACCTCGAACGCCGGGGTCGAGCGCCAGCAGCACATGATCGACCAGTCGAACCTGTTCCGCGCCGGCTGCCTCGGCTCGTTCCTGACGCTGACCGTGAACGTGACCAAGGACCCGGCGATGCTGCAGTGGCTGAACGGCAACGAGAACCGCAAGAACGCCCCGAACGAGAACTACGCGCGTGAGCTGATGGAGCTGTTCACGCTCGGTGCCGACCGCGAGCCGACGCCGGCCTATACGGAGAACGACATCCGCGAGGCGGCGAAGGGCCTGACGGGCTGGCGCAACGACTGGTCCCCGGAGCTGGGCTCCCACAACTTCCGCTTCGACCCCAACCGCCACAGCACCGCGAACAAGGCGATCTTCTCGGGTCCGAGCTCGACCTTCAACGTCAACCCGGCCGCGAACTGGAACTGGGACGACGTTCCGCGCCTGTGCCTGGAGCATCCCCTTCACGCCTCCTTCTTCGTCGAGAAGCTGTGGAGCTACTTCGTCCCCCAGCCCCCGTCGGCCGACACCCGCGACGCGCTGGCCTCGATCTACAAGTCGAACGCGTACGCGATCAGGCCGGTCGTCGAGGCGATCCTGATGCACCCCGACCTCTATCTGGGCCCGCCGATGGTGAAGCCGCCGGTCGTGTTCACGGCGAGCCTGCTGCGCGCGCTCGGGCGCGGCGTCGATACCGAGGCCTGGGCGTGGCTCGGCGACATGGCCGGCCAGCAGCTCTTCTGGCCGCCGAACGTGTCGGGCTGGGACGACGACCGCTGGCTCGACACCTCGCGCCTGCGCGCGCGCTGGCTGACCGTCACCTGGGCCTTGGAGGAGAGCTATTTCGATCCCTGGAACGGCCCCGACTACGACCCGGCCGAGGAGCGCGATCCCGCGCTCGAGAAGGCTCTGGAGGCATTGGATTACCCGCCGCTTCGGGTCGAGCACCACAACGAGCTGCTGAGCTTCTCGGGCAACGCCTTTCCCGCCTCGCTCGCCAGCTGGCAGAAAAGTCCCTATCGCGCCATGCGCCAGAACGCCCTGCAGCAGCTGATCGCCATCTCCCCGGACCTGTTGCTCGGCTGAGAGGAATCGATGCCCCAGCGCAACCACAACTGCTGCAGCAACTACACCCGCTCGGAGATGCTTCGCGCATCGGCGGCGCAGGCCGGCAAGGGATTGCCGGCGATCGAGACCGGAATGCCCCTGCCCGCCGGCACTGGGCTCTCGCGTCGCACGTTCCTCTCGCGCAGCGCCGGGCTGGCGCTCGCCGTCTACGGCGCCGGCAAGCTCCCCTTCGCCGCCTTCGAGGACGGAATCGCACACGCCGCTACCAACGGGCGCATCCTCGTCTCGGTCTTCTTCGACGGTGGCATCGACTCGATGAGCGTGCTGGCGCCGACGGGCCATCCGCAGTACGCGGGGCTGCGCCCGACGCTGGCGCTGGGGCCGACCGAGGGGACCGCCTTCGCCGAGGACACGAGCCTGCGCTGGCACCCGTCGGCGAGTCCGCTCGCCACCCTGCACGGCGAGGGCAAGGTCTCCACCTTCCCCGCGATCGGCTACACCAGCCCCAACCAGTCCCACTTCACCTCGCGCCACTTCTATGAGATCGGCGAGCTCGAGGTGGGAGCGCGAACCGGCTGGCTCGGCCGCTACATCGACCGCACCGGCGCCGATGACAACCCGCTCCAGGGCCTCTCGCTGGACGGCAGCCTCTCGCCCTCGATTGCGACAGCGTCGATGCCCGTCGCGGCCGTTGACGACGTCACCGACTACGACATGTACACGCACGGGGTCGGCGATCCCGTGGCCGCGCCGATGTACAACAGCTTCGGCCACTTCGGCGACCTGCCCGCGGACTCCGAGCCGATGGGCCAGGTCCGCAATGCGACCGCCCAGACGAGCGACCTTCGCGAGCTGCTCGCGACCTTCGAGGGCTTCACGCCGCCGGTGGCCTATCCGAACACGAACTTCGGCGAGAAGCTCTCGGGGCTCGCCGAGATGATCGGGCGCGGGATGCCGCTCTCCTGCGTCACCGTCAGCGCCCCGGGTGGGTACGACACCCACTCCGACCAGGCGCAGTCCTTCGGCAACAACCTCGGCCGCACCTGCGATGCGATCTACGCATTCCAGCGCGACCTGGAGGCGCGCGGCGAGGACGACCGTGTGCTGATGGAGGTGTGGAGCGAGTTCGGCCGCCGGCCCGACGAGAACGGCTCGGCCGGAACCGACCACGGCGCCGCCGGCCTCGCGTTCGTGATCGGCACGCGCGCCGCCGGCGAGATGGTCGGCGAGTTCCCGGGGCTGACCTCCTTCGACCACGACGACAACCTGCTCTGGAACAGCGACTTCCGCGGCATGTACTGCTCGCTGTTCGAGCAGTGGCTCGAGGAGGACGCCGAGGGGCTCATCCCCGGGGCCTCGGGCCTGCCGCGCTACACGCTGGTCTCGTGAGGGCCGCGGTCGCGGCGCTGGCGGCGTCCCTCGTCCTGGCCGCCCCGCCCGCCTCGGCGGGCGCCGGCGGTGCAGGCACGGCGCAGACGGGCGATGCTCGCACCGGCGCCCAGGCGGCCGCCGACTGCGGCACCGTCCAGTACTCGAAGCCGGTCGTGAAGCGCAAGAAGGTGCGCCGCAACGGCAAGTGGGTGCGGGTCAAGCGCAAGAAGCTGAAGCGCTGGTGGACCTGCGAGCCGGTGCCCCAGCCGCCCGGCTGCGCGCAGCCCTCCTCGACCGTCGGGGTCACCGCCTACGACGTCACCGGCACCCGCTACGTGCTCTCCCGCCCCTGCGTGGACGCCGGCCTGGTCAACGTCGAGCTGCGAAACCAGGGCGAGGACCCCCACAACCTGTACCTGCGCCCGGCGAGCGGATTCGACCCCGTCTACTCGATTCCCGAGGACGCTCCCTTCGAGCTGGAGCCGCTCGGGGTCGAGGATCGCACCGTGCCGCTGAGCGCGGGCCAGTGGTACCTGTGGTGCAGCCTGCTGACCCACGAGCCGGACGGCATGAACGCGACCCTGACAGTCGGCTAGTGGCCCTCCTCAAGACGTCTCACCGGAAATGACCGGTCCAGATCACCACCATGCTGGGTCCTCGGTCGTCCGAATAGCGCTGCTATTCGGACTCCCTGCCTCCTTGCCTGGCGGCGCCTGGCCTGCGTCATTTCCTGGCGAACGTTCCGAGAAGGGCCACTAGCGGCGCCCGGGACGAGGCGGCGGCGGCGGGTGCGCCGCCGGCCCTACCCGTACCTGCTCCCCGGTCCGATCGAGCGCTGAGCGGCGGCCCCTCCGCGCGCCGGCCGCTCACGAGTCGGACTCGATCTCGACCTCGCCGCCGCCGCTCGCGCCCAGCGGCCTATGGGTGCCGCCGGCGGCGTAGGTCTCGCTGCACAGGGGGCCCGGGTGGCCGATCGAGCCGACCTCGGAGATGTCGCGCGCGAACGGCAGGCTGACCTTCCAGTCGATCACGGCGCGGAGCTTGCGGAAGCCTCCCGGGATCTGGCTCAGGTGGTAGGTCAGGGCCGTCCACCAGGCGAGGAAGCCCCGGAACCTGGCGGGGCCGATCTGCCCGACCGCCTTGTAGCGCCCCAGGTTGACGAAGCCGGTGTGGCTCGAATAGCGGTAGCGCCCAGGCTGCTCGCCGCGCAGCGCGGCCGCGACGTTGGCGGCGACGAGCTTGGCCTGGCGGATTCCGTGCTGGGCCGTGGGCGGCGCGGTCCCGCCGCCGGGATCGGGGACGGCGGCGCAGTCGCCCAGCGTTCAGACGCCGTTCCGGTCCCGCACCGCCAGCCTCTCGTCGACGATCACGCGGCCGCGCTCGTCGAGGGGAAGCTCCAGGTTGGCCAGGCTCGGGTGCGGGGTGACCCCGGCGGTCCAGACGACGGAGCGGGTGGGCACGCTCTCGCCGGTCGAGAGCGCGGCGCTGTCGGGGCCGACGGACTCCAGCGTCGTCCCGAGCCTGACCTCGATCCCCGTCCCCGCAGCTCGCGCACGGCGTACTCGGCGAGCCGCGGGTCGGTCTCGGGCAGCACGCGGTCGCTGGCCTCGGCCAGGATCAAGCCGCATCCCGTGCAGCCGCGCACGCGGGTAGCGCGAGATCGCATCGGCGAGGCTCTTGAACCCGATCGCGTGCCGGTCCAGCCCGGGGACGGGCCGGGTGCGCGAGACCGAGCCGACCGAGACGACGAGCTGGTCGTAGCGCAGCTCCTCCTCGGCGCCGTCATGGCTCCGCATCGTCACCCTCCGCGCCGCGGGGTCCTGGCCGCAGACGGCCCCGAGGCGCGGGCAGGTGCGTTCGAGCACCTCGCGCAGCGGGGTCACCACGTGGCGCGGCTCCAGCAGCCCCGCCGCGGCCTCGGGCAGGAACGGCGTGTAGAGGATGAAGTTGACGTCGTTGACGAGCTGCAGGCGCGCGGCCTGCACCGGCAGCAGCGACTCCAGCCGCCGCGCTCAGGTGGCGCCGGCGAACCCGCCCCCGGCGATGACGACGTTCCAGGCCATCTGCCGATTATGCCGCCAGGCTCACCGCTTGTAACGCGTCGCTACAAGCGTGACTTGTCGGAGCCGGTCCGTCCTCACCCGGCCCACCGAAGGGGGTCTCGAGGTCCAGGACCAGGGCCGCCACCAACGCGACGTGGACGGAGGTGCGCGCGAAACGCGCGCGGGCGGTGACTACCCGGCGCCGAGCCGCCCGCGGATCAGCTTCTGGACGGCGCCGCCGTCGGCGCGGCCCTGGGTCTCTTTCATCACGAACCCCATGATGCGGCCGATCGCCTTCTGGTTGCCCTGGCGGACCTGTTCGGCCGCCTCGGGCTCGGCCTCGATCGCGGCGTCGACGATCTTCTCGAGCTCGCCCGAGTCCGAGATCTGGCCGAGGCCCTCGGCCTCGACGATCGCGGCGGGGTCGCCGCCATCGGCGACGAGCTTGGACAGGACCCGCTTGCCCGACCCGTGCGAGATCGCCTTCGACTCGACCATGCCGGCAAGCGCGGCGACGGCCTCAGGGGTCGCCTTCGAATCCCCGGGATCGACGTCGCCGGCGTCGCGCAGCGCCGCGACGAGCTCGCCGGTGACCCAGTTGGCGATCGCCTTGGCCGAGGCTCCGTCCCCGGCCTCGAGCGCGCGCTCGAAGAACTCGGCGTACTCGGCCTGGAAGGCGAGGGTCGCGGCGGCCTCGGCGGGGATCCCGACCTGCTCGATGTAGCGGTCGCGGCGGGCCAGGGGCAGCTCCGGCATCGCCTCGCGCGCCGCCGCCAGCATCGCCTCGGTCGGCGCGACCGGGACCAGGTCGGGCTCGGGGAAGTAGCGATAGTCGTGCGCGTACTCCTTGGACCGCAGCGGCGTCAGCGAGCCGTCCTCGGGGTGGAAGTGCAGCGTCTGCTGCACGACCGCCTCCCCGCTCTCGAGGATCTCGCGCTGGCGCTCCAGCTCGGCCTCGATCCCGCGCTCGAGGAAGCGGAAGCTGTTCATGTTCTTGAGCTCGGTCTTGACGCCCAGCTCCTCGGAGCCCTCCGGCCGCAGCGAGATGTTTCCGTCCGCGCGCAGGCTGCCCTCCTCCATGTTCACGTCGCTGACCCCGAGCTGGCGGATCGTCGCTCGCAGCAGCTGGGCCCACTCGCGCGCCTGCGCGGCGCTGCGGATGTCGGGCTCGGTCACGATCTCGACGAGCGGGGTGCCCCCCCGGTTGAAGTCCACCAGCGAGTGGCCCGAGCCGTGGATGCGCCCGGAGGCGCCGACGTGGGTGAGCTTGGCCGCATCCTCCTCGAGGTGGGCGCGGGTGATGCCGACGTCCGCGAAGCTGCCGCCGACGGCGATCGGCTTGTCGAACTGGCTGATCTGGTAGCCCTTGGGCAGGTCGGGGTAGAAGTAGTTCTTGCGCGCGAACTCGTTCAGCGGGGGGACCTCGCAGCCGAGCGCGGCGGCGATCATCAGCGCGTAGTGGATCGCCTGCTCGTTCAGCGTCGGCAGCGTGCCGGGATGGCCGAGGCAGACCGGGCAGGTGTGGACGTTGGGCTCGTCCCCGAAGCTGAGCTCGCAGCCGCAGAACATTTTCGTGCGGGTCGAGAGCTGCACGTGGATCTCGAGCCCGATCACGGCCTCGTAGGCGCCGCTCATCTGCCGCCGCTCCTCACAGCCCCCACCTCTCCACCTGGGCCTCGTCGGCGCCGAAGTAGTGGCCGACCTCGTGCAGCACGGTCCTGATCACCTCGTCGCGGTTCGGGTTCGCCTCGCGGAAGATCACGATCCGCTGCAGCCCGCCGGTCGGGTCATAGACGCCCATCAGGTCCTCGCTCGGGTGCCGGTCCTCGACCAGAACCGCCACGTCGCGCAGCTCGTCCGCGAACTGAGGCGGCAGCATGTCGAGCGCCTCGCGGACGGCCTCCACGCATTCCTCGTCGCTGAGCCGCTCCTCGATCACGAGCCGCCGCCCGGGACCGAGTCGAAGCCGATCGCACGCTCGAGCGCGTGGGCGGCGTCGAGCATGCCGCTCTCGCTGAAGGCCGGGCCGGCGATCTGGAGTCCCACCGGAAGCTCGGGACCGCCCCCGTCGGGCTCGGCCAGTCCCGCCGGGATCGAGATCGCGGGGATGCCGGCCAGCGGCATCGGAACCGTGCAGTAGTCGCTCATGTACATCGCCAGCGGGTCGTCGGTGCGGGCGCCGAGCTCGAAGGCCACCGTCGGCGAGGTCGGGGTGACGACGAAGTCGAAGCTCTCGAAGGCGCGCGCGAAGTCCTCGGCGATCTTCGTCCGCACCCTCTGGGCGCGACCGTAGTAGGCGTCGTAGTAGCCCGAGGAGAGCGCGTAGGTGCCGAGCATGATCCGCCGCTTGACCTCGTCGCCGAAGCCGTCGTGGCGGGTGCGCTCGTACATCTCCGTGAGGTCGTCTCCGTCCGCGCGCGGGCCGAAGCGGACGCCGTCGTAGCGCGCCAGGTTGCTCGAGGCCTCGGCGGGCGCAAGCACGTAATAGGCCGAGATCCCGTGCGGCGCGTGGGGCAGCTCGGTCTCGGCCAGCTCACCCCCGAGCCGCTCGATCAGCTCCACCGTGCTCTCGAAGACGCCCCTCACGCCCCTCTCGATCCCCTCGGCGTCGCTTGCGAGCTCGCGCGGGATCCCGAACCGGAGCCCCTTCAGGTCCTCGCGCGAGGGCAGCTCGACCCCGCCCTCGATCCCGACCGAGGTCGCGTCCATCGGGTCGCGGCCCTCGAGCGCGCGCAGGATCAGGGCGCAGTCGGTGACGTCCCGGGTCAGCGGGCCGCACTGGTCCAGCGATGAGGCGAAGGCGATCTCCCCGTAGCGCGAGACGGCGCCGTAGGTCGGCTTCATGCCGACGATGCCGCAGAGCGCGGCCGGCTGGCGGATCGAGCCGCCGGTGTCGGTGCCGATCGCGCAGGGCGCCAGCCGCCCGGCCACGGCCGCCGCGGAGCCGCCCGAGGAGCCGCCGGGAACCCGCGCGTGGTCCCAGGGGTTCTTGACGGGGCCGAAGGCGGAGTTCTCGTTCGAGGAGCCCATCGCGAACTCGTCCATGTTGGTCTTGCCGAGCACCGAGGCCCCGGCCTCGCGCAGGGCCTTCACCGCCGTCGAGGTGTAGGGGGGCAGGTAGCCCTCGAGGATGCGCGAGCCCGCCGTGGTGGCTACGCCCTCGGTGCAGAAGATGTCCTTGACGGCCACCGGGATGCCGGACAGCTCGCCCTCCCCGGCGCCACCCTCGTCCGGGCCCTCGGCGGTCCACAGGAACGCGTTCAGCGGGTCCCCGGCGGCCGCCTCGCGGTAGGCGTCGAAGTACTCGCCGGCGGACAGCTCCCCGGAGCGGATCCGCTCGGCCGCCCGCGCCACCGTCAGCTCGAGCAGCTCGGAGGCCACGCTAGGCCTGCGGGGAGGGCACGCGGAAGGAGTCCTCGGCCGGGTCGGGCGCGGAGGCCAGCGCTCGCTCCCGCGGCAGGCTGGGCCTGGGCTCGTCGGGGCGCAGCACGTTCTGCAGCTCGATCACGTGGGCGGTGGGCTCGACCCCGTCCAGGTCGAGGCTCGAGATCCTCTCGACGTGGCCGAGTATGCCGCTGAGCTCGGTGGCCATGCGCTCGACCTCCTCCTCGCTCAGGCGCAGTCGCGCCAGCCTGGCGACGTGGAGCACCTGTTCGCGATCGATCATCGCGCGGATTCTAGGATGCGCCCCCGGCCGGGGCTCCTCCACGGTGGGCGGACGGATGAGGCCACGGATAGGATCAGCGCCGATGTCGGGAGAGAGGGCCGAGCGCTTCGTCCGACTCAGCCTGCTGCTGATGGCCGGCGGCTTCGCGCTGGTCGGCTTCTTCTTCATCGCCTGGCCCGACGGCACCCTCGCGCGGCTGACCGAGTTCGGGGACAGCTTCGGCGACTTCGCCCCCGCGCCCGAGACCGACGAGCGCCTCTGGCTCTCGCTCGGCTTCGCCTACATGGTCGTGATCACGTTCCTGGCGCTGATCGCGGCCTCGGACGTCGTGCGCTACCGGCCGATGCTGCTGGCGCTGGCCGCCGGCAAGGCGGCCTCGTCGGTCACCTCTCTGGTCTTCTTCGCCCAGGACGACGTCTTCGCCTATCTGCTGAACGGCTTGGTGGACGGGTTCCTGGTCCTCGCGACACTGCTCCTCTGGGCGCTCGCGGGCCGGGTCGGCTCGCCCGACGCGCCCGGCTGAAGGAGCGCGCCGGGGCTCGGGGCCGCCGAGCTTCGCACCCTGCGCGCGATCGCCGAGGCGGTCGCCCCCGGCAGCGAGGCGCTGCCGGCAGCCGAGAGCGACGTCGCCGTGGCCGAGCCGGTCGCCGCCTTCCTGGCGCGGCTGCCGCCGGGCACCGTGCGGGTCGTGCGGCTGGCGCTGCGGCTGTTCGAGTGGCTGCCCTTCCCCCACCGCTTCAGCCGGTGCAGCCTCGAGGCGCGCACGGAGTTCATGGCCCGGATGGAGAGCTCGCGCTTCGGGCCCTACCGCGACCTGCTGCTGTCGGCGAAGACCCTGTCGATGGTCGGCTGGGCCCGCCAGGACCGCGTGCGCGAGGTCGTCGGCTACGAGGCGCGCTGCGCCGTCCGCCAGGGCGAGCCGCTGCCACAGGCGGGCCCATTGGGGGAGCTGACCCCGAGCGGTGACGGCGAGCAGTGCGACGTGGCGATCATCGGCTCGGGGGCCGGTGGCGCGGCCGCCGCGGCGGTGCTGGCCGAGGCCGGCCTCGACGTGCTCGTGCTCGAGTCCGGGCCGCACGTTGACCGCGACGGCTACCCCAGCGACCCGGTCGAGGGGCTGCCGCTGATGTACCGGGACGGGGGACTCACGATCGCCACCGGCAAGCCCGCGATCCCGATCCCGGTCGGCCGCACCGTCGGCGGCACCACGGTTGTCAACTCCGGGACCTGCTTCCGGGCGCCGGAGTCCGTGCTGGCCGAATGGAGCGAGCGCGACGGTGTCGGCTGGGCCACCGCGCTCGCGGGCCGCTTCGCCGACGCCGAGGAGCAGCTCGCGGTCACCCCGCTCGACCCCGAGACGATCGGCCGCAACGGCCAGCTCTGCATGGAGGGCGCCCAGGCCCTGGGCGCGAGCGGCGGCCCGATCGCCCGCAACGCCGGGGCCTGCGTCCAGTGCAGCTCCTGCCCGCTGGGATGCCGCCTCGACGCCAAGCGCGCCGCGCACGTCTCCTACCTGCCGCGCGCGGTCGCGGCGGGCGCACGGGTCCGGGCCGGGGTCATGGTCGACCGCGTGCTGGTCGAGGACGGGCGCGCGGCGGGCCTGGAGTGCCGCGCGGGGCTGCCCACGACCGCCGCCGAGGAGCTGGCGCTGGAGGGCAGGCCGGGGCGCTCACGTCCGTGGC
>Ga0194131_10000499_pt1 | contig 66166 bp, 58 predicted proteins | sample TA2KigO120mmetaG_FD_148631 | JGI IMG/M metagenome (GOLD analysis project Ga0194131, IMG submission 148631) | Freshwater microbial communities from Lake Tanganyika, Tanzania - TA2015053 Kigoma Offshore 120m | ecosystem: Environmental > Aquatic > Freshwater > Lake | place: Tanzania: Lake... | reverse complement strand
GTCGCAAACCGGCCGGCCTCGGCTCTGGGCGAGAACCTGGAACTCTGCTGGAACAGGTTTCATCCGCGGAAGACGTGGGTCCGATGCCATTCGAGCGCGACCTGTGAAGGCCGGTCACGCTCGGCCGGTGGAACAGACACCGGCCTGCCGTGGTAGTGGTCATATGACCGACCGTTTCCGAAGTCGTCTCTGAGCCGTCGGCTGACAACTGTTCGCAGGTCCTGGTCCACCGCGACGTAACCCCGGTCGAACAACGGTCGCGCCGACACCACTCTCACCCGGCGTACCGCCACCCTCTCCCGCAGTAACCGGGAGAGGGGTCCCGGGGAGTTATTTGGCGGCGCCGGCGGGGGCCCGAACGGAGGCGGGCTGAGGAACCGTCCGCTCCGGTTCGCGCTGCGGCTCGACGCGGAAGTCGGGCAGCCACTGCAAGAACGAAGGCAGCCACCAGTTGCGCGGGCCCAGCAGCCGCATGGTCGCCGGGACGAGGATCGAGCGCACAATCGTGGCATCCACCAGGACTGCGACGCCCAGTCCAAACCCCATCTGCTGGAACATGACTAGCTCGCCAGCCGCGAATCCGGCGAAGACCGACACCATGATCAGTGCGGCGCCGGTAATGAGGCCCGCGGTCGACCGTAGTCCGAACGCCACCGACTCGAAGTTGTCCATGGTCTGGTCGTAACGCTCACGAATGCGGCTGAGCAGGAACACTTCGTAGTCCATCGACAGGCCGAACAGCACCGAGAACAGGAACAGCGGCAGCCAGGCCTGGATTACTTCGACCTGCTGGAATCCCAGGAGGCCGGCTCCCACGCCATGCTGGCTCACCAGGACGACCATGCCGTACGCCGCGCCCACCGAGAGAAGGTTCAGGAAGATCGCCTTGACGGGAACGATGATGGAACGGAAGACAACCATGAGCAGCATGAAGCTGAGTGCTAGCACGAACAGGAACACGACGGGCTGCCAGATGTCGACCAGGTGGAAGAAGTCGTTGTTGATCGCCGACGGCCCGCCGACGTAGACCTCTGCCGGTATGTCGGCTGCGGGAATGATGGAATTGCGCAACCGCTTGATCGTCTGCGTTGCAGCGTCGCTGGACGCATCCGCACGCAGGGGCACGGTCAGACGGCCCAGGTCTCCCGCCGGGTTGACCTCGAGCGTGCCGGGCTCAAGGAGAGGGTCAGCGTCAAGCAGGCCGTTCAGGCGGGTGATGCCCGCCTGGACCAGCTGGGAGTTGAGCTGCCCGTCGATCACGATCTCGACCGCGCCCAGGTTACCCAGCGCCGCAGGGAACTCAGAGATCAGCAGTTCAAAAGCCTGCTTGGAGCGAAACCCGTCCGGCAGGGTTTCAACGCCCGAGAGGCCCCGCTTGATAGTGAAGTAAGGAATCGTCGCAGCGATGAGTACGGAGGTGGCGAGGAGCAGGCTGGGCCACGGGTTGTTCATGACGATTCGAGTGACCGCGTTCCAGAACCCGTCAGTACTGTCGGCGGCGGGCTTCGCGCTCTTGCCGATGAACGGGATACGGATGGCATTCACGCCGTCGCCGAACAGGCTCAGGATGGCGGGGAGCAAGGTCAGCGCGGCCAGCACAGCCATGATCACCACCAGGATCGCCCCGAGGCCAAGGCTGAAGAAGATGGTGGTTGGGACGATAAGCATGCCCATCAGCGCGAACACCACGGTGAGCCCCGAGAAGAACACGGCGCGTGTCGAAGTAGCGCCGGCGCGTTCGATCGCGTCGAGCTTCGCGAGCCCGTGCGCTCGCTCCTCGCGGTAGCGGGCGATGATGAACAGCGAGTAGTCGATGCCGACTGCGAGGCCGATCATCGTGATCATGTTGATCACGAAGAAGCTGAGCTGGTAGACCTGGCCGATCAGCGCAGAGGCGGCCACGGCGAGCACGATGGCGATGATTGCCAGGATGATCGGGATCCATGCGGCTCCGAGCGTACCGAACACCACGACGAGGATCACGACGGCGATCGCGATCCCGAAGGTTTCCCCCTTCTGCAGGTCTGCCTCGGAGATCCGCCGGAAGTCCTCGCTGATCGAGGCCTGGCCAGTGATCATCACGTCGAATCCGTCGGTACGGTCGTACCGGCGCAACACGTCGAGCACGTGTTCAATGTTCCCTTTGGCCTGGTCGAGGTCGCCCGCCATGACGATCGGCGCGATAGTGGTCTTGCGGTCCGCCGATACCAGGCCAGGGTTTCCGGTGGCATAGAAGGAAAGGATCTGGGGCCGTCCTTCCGATACCGCAATTGCTTCTGGCCCGAGGGCGACCAGCTCGCGCACGATCTGGTCGAATCTGGCCCTGAAGGCCGGGTCGTCGACGGTCAGGTTTGACGACCTCATGACCATGGTCTCGACGTTGTGGCGCTCGCCCGCCAGGCGCTCTTCCACCAGTTGCAATGCGATCTTCGCTTCCGGCCGGTACCAGCCCGTGAAGTCCTGGTCGGTCGTAGTCGCCGAGGCGAACAACTGGCTGACCGCCACACCTGCTAGCACGAGCACGATGAGCCATATGACCAACGTGCGCCATGGGTGGGCAGCGCTGACACGTGCGAGGCCCTGCGTTGAGAGGTTCACGACCGTTGCTCTTTCTTCAAGGTTTTGACTCCGGCGCGCACAGTGGACTTATCGGTTGGCGCAGGCGAGGGCTTCAGCCAGAAACGGCCGAAGTAGATCGACTTCAGTGATTCGACGTAGGCGGGAACGTTCACTCCCGGATCGAGCGCCTTCTGCAGCACGAGGCCGTAAAAGGCGGAGAGCATGGTCCGCGCGATGACCGATGGGATCAAGTCCGGATTGATCTGGCCCCTGTCCTGGCCATGGCTCACGACGAGCGCGAACTGTTCGAGGTGATGCTCGGTGCGGCTGCGCAATGCACCGGCGACCCTCGGATTGCGCAGGGCTTCCGCCCAGATCTCCACGCTGACGCGCGACGATGCCGGGACGTCCTCGTCCAGGCGCCTGAAGAACACGTCGGCCAGCCCTGAGAGAACCGCCTCGGTATCGCCCTTGGACGCGTGCTCTTCGAACACGGCCAGATTGCGCCGCAGCTCCGCCTCGCACATGTCGAGGATGATGTCCTCCTTGCTGGCGAAGTAGCGATATACGGCGCCGGCGCTGAGTCCGGCCTCCCCGCAGATCGACTGCATGGTCGTGCGATGAAAGCCGTCACGCGCGAAGCAGGCAGCCGCCGCCTCCAGGATCTGCTGGCGCCGGGCTTCAAGGTGTGCTTCGGTTACGAGTGGCAACGGTTCAGAGTCCGGGGATCAGGGCAGGAGCTTCGGCGAAAAAGAACGAACGTTCGTTTTTTATCATCAGCCGCAGGTCGAGTCAATCGCGCGCGAAAGTTTCATTCAGGCACCGGTTGTTTACATGGCCTGCCGGTTGGTTGTCGGTGAAGGCCGGAGATGCTAGCGTTGCCGCTAATCTGCGGAACAGAGCTTGCCAGTCCCGCCGTGGCGGCAATTCTCGACGGATGCCGTCTGAAGCGCTCGAGCGCACGACGGCCCACACCAGGAGGGGCTTATGACGACGGAGATGACGACGCCGCCTTTGCCGAAGGAGGTCACGCCCTATCCGGTGGTCGCGAACATCGACTTCGCCGAAGGCCCGATCTTCGACGATCACGGCAACCTGTACTTCGTGAACTACCTGAAGAACGGCACGCTTGGTCGCATGACGCCCGACGGTTCGACCGCTATCTGGGTGCATACGGGTGGCCAGGTGAACGGGCTGAAGTACGACGGGCAGGGATGGATCGTCGCCGCCGACCCGGGACGGAAGCGCGTGACCCGTTTCAATACCCAGACCCGCGAGATGCAGGTCCTCACCGATAGCTTCGAGGGCAGGCCGTACAACGGCACCAACGACGTCTGCCTGGATCTCAAAGGCAACGTGTACTTCTCTGACCCGGGAAGCGACGAAGCCAAGCCGATCGGAGGCGTCTACCGCATCGAGATGGGAGCCGACAACAAGCCGGTCCGCGTGACGCAACTCGATGGGGAGCTGGCGTATCCGAACGGGTTGGCCGTGCACCCCGACCAGAAGCGCTTATTCCTGGCGACGTCCGGGGACATGTCGATCCTGTGTTACGACCTTACCCCGGAGGGGCGGCTCACCAACAGGCGGCTGATCCACAAATTCCCGACCTACACGGTCGACGGAATCATGTTCGACGAGAGTGGTCGGCTGTGGGTGGCGCGCTGGCTGCACGGGACGGTCGACGTCCTCGACGTGGAGGAAGGCAAACTGCTCGCCAGCTACAAGATGGGCGGCGACCGGGTGACCAACCTCTGTTTCTGGGGGACCTCAGCCTACGTGACGGTCGCAGGCCGCCACAGCATCGAACGACTCGACGTGGGGGTGCGCGGCGCGCGCATCGTCCCCCGGCGCTGAAGACGCCAATGGCGGGCCCACTCAGCGGTATCAAGGTAGCCGAGTTCTCGCAGGTAATTGCCGGGCCGGTGGCCGGCATGATGCTCGCCGACCTCGGAGCGGAGGTCATTAAGGTCGAGCCGCCACAGGGTGAATCCTGGCGGTTGATGACCCCCCTGACGCCGACGGAGAGCCGGGGCTTCGTGGCGGTCAACCGCGGCAAACGCGGGATGGCGCTCGATTTGACCAAGCCGGAAGGAAAGGCGGTCGCGTACCGGCTCGCGAAATGGGCCGACGTCATGCTCATCAACTACCGGGCAGACGTGCCCGGGCGCCTCGGGATCGAATACGAGACCATCACAAGACACAATCCACGGATCATCTACTGCGAGTTGACCGCCTTCGGTCGAGACGGCCCGTGGGCCGGGCGGCCGGGCTACGACCGGATCGTTCAGGCCGAGACGGGGATGATGTCCTCGGAAGGGATGAGCGAGACCGGCCTGCCGCGCCCCGTTCTATCGACCCCACCGGCCGACATGGCGGCCGGATACGTCATGGCGCTCGGAGTATCGGCGGCGCTGTTTCACCGGGAGCGCACGGGACGCGGGCAGAAGATCGATACGAGCCTGTTCGCGAACGCGCTGATGTTGCAGGTGCTCGCGGTAACCCGCCTCAACTCACGGCCGTCCCCGGCGCAGAAGTACATCGGCGAAGAGGCCCCGGGGCGCAGGGCACGAGGGGCCACGTTTGACGAGATCGCGGGCGAGTATCACCGCCGTCGCGTCAGCAGCATCTATCGCGTCTACTACCAGCCATACCGAACGAAGGACTGGCTGATCATGCCGGCGGCCCTCAGCGAGTCGCTGCAGAAGAAGATGATGGCAGTACTGGGTCTGCACGATCCAAGGTTCGATCCCGGAAACGATCCGACCGTTCCGGCGCCGCTCGAGCAGGACATGCGCCTGGTGGCCCAGATGGAAGAGGTCTTCAAGACGAAGACGACCGCCGAATGGCTCGAGATCTTCGACCGGGGCGGTGTCCCGGCGGGCACCGTCAACTTTGCCGAGGAGATGGCCGCCAACCCGCACGCGCTTGCGAACGGCCTGATCGTCGATCAACACCACGCCGTGTTCGGCGACGTGACGACTGTTGGCCCGGTACTGAAGATGAGCGATTCCAATCCAGAAGCAAACGAATCTTCACCCGCGCTCGGCCAGCACACGGATGAGATCCTGAGAGAACTCGGGTATTCTGCGAACGAAGCTGCCGCACTCAGAAAAGCCGGAATCCTCGGCAAATAGCCGGTCAGGCGCGGGCAAACGGCATGACCGGTCGGCGGGCCGGATATGTTCGGACTCGAACGGCGACTCGTCTACTTCCCGGATAGGACCCATCTACGCACACCAGCGTCGATCGGTCTCGAGTTCGAGGACGTCTGGATCACTACGTCCGACAAGGAACTTCTCCACGCCTGGTGGGTGCCGGGCACGGGCCGTAACGCGATGATCCTGTTCCACGGCAATGCCGGAAACATCAGCTTCCGGCTTGGCGAGGCCGCCCTGCTCCGGGGACGCTTGCAGGCCTCAATGCTCCTGTTCGACTACCGAGGCTACGGGCTGAGCACTGGGCATCCGAGCGAAGCGGGCACCCGGCTCGATGCCGAAGCCGCCGCCCGGTGGCTGGTCGCCGAGCGGCAGATCTCGACCGAACGCCTCATCTATTTTGGTCGCTCCCTGGGCGCGGCGGTCGCAACCCACCTGGCATCGGAGGTACGGCCGGCGGCGCTGATCCTCGAGTCGCCCCTGCCATCGGTCGCACGACTGACACGGCTCTCGTATCCCTGGCTCGCCCCCGTGATTGCGCCGCTCATGGTCACGCGCTACGACACCCTGGGCGTCCTGAAGGCGGTCAAGTGCCCGGTGTTCGTGGCGCACGGGGACGACGACGAGGTGATCCCATTCGAGCTCGGAAGAGAGGTATTCGAGGCCGCCGGTGAGCCCAAGGTCTGGTATCCGGTGGCCGGAGGCGGCCACAACGACATGGCGGTGGTAGGCGGCACGACCTACCTCGAGGCGATCGAGGCGTTCGTGACCGAGCACGTCGGCGGTTCGATGGCCGCCTAGGCCAGGCAGGCACCCGGCCCCTCGCGTGACCTCTGCGCAGGGCAGATGCCACTTTCGAGAACGACCAGCCGATCGTCGGCCCGCCGCCCATCGGCGATCATCAGTCCAATCGGAAGGACGGACCATGTCGGCACGATCCACACGTGACGAATAACCATCAAGACCAGCAGGCCGGTCAAGCTGGCGGCGGCTTACGCCGCAAGGTACGCGGACAGGGCGTACGGGCTACTCGTGGAGGACCGCCAAGTCCAGAGGATTAGCCTTGCTCGAACTCGGCGACCTTGATCTCACGGTGGTCGCGTGCACTTGCGACGATCGCAAGAAGCGCGGCGAGCAAGTGCCTCGCCTCCGCTCCCGTCAATGACGTGCTCTTCTTGCCGGCCGCAATCGCGTCGGTGAACGCCTGGCCGCCACGACGGAAGCTATCGCCCCAGTCGGTGTTCAGGTCCGAGTGGTGGGTCAGCCTCCCATCGCGGTAGACGGTCAGAGGAGGCACGCCCAGCAGATCGGCGGTGCACCGGTTGACCCACACGATTCCCTTAGTGCCGGTGACCTCGAAGAGGTCGTCCGCCGAGTAGTACTTCGTTCGAACGTACATGTCGCGCGATTTGGTGGCTTCCCACGACCCGTACCTGGCCCCTCCGCGATGCTGCCACGAGATCATCGCGGGCACTGCGCTCGGCGGCCTCCCATCGACTTCGCGAAGGTCGGCGTAGGCGTGCACCGACTCGATTTCACCCAGTGCGAAGTAGCCCATGGCGATGTGGTGGTGGCCGGCGTCGAACAGCACGCCGGGCGGGCCGCCCTTCGCCGGATCCGATCGCCATGCGTTGGACTCCGGCAGGATCGGCCACCCGCCGACCGGGGTGCCTCCGACGACCTTGATCCTGACGCTGACCGGATCGCCGATCTCGCCAGCATCGATGATCGATTTGGCCCGCAGGTGCGGCTCGTAGTGATGGAAGTTCTCGATGACTCGGAAGATCTTTCCGGACTTCTTCGCGGCTGCGATCATCCGATCGACTTCCTTGACCGACAACGCAGTCGGCTTCTGCAGCGAAACGTGCTTGCCGGCCTCGAGCGCCGCCACCGTTATGTCGACGTGGAGGTGGTGAGGGAGCAGGATCTCGACGGCGTCCACATCCTTGTCGGCAAGCATCTGACGGTAGTCCGCGTACGACTTCCGGGCTCCCCACTGGCGCGCCCGCTGCTCTGCCCGGCCTGGTGCCACATCGGCTACCGCGTAAAGCTCCCCGCTGGGGTTGTCCAGGTAAGCCAGCGCATGCACATCCGCGATGCGGCCCGCTCCGATGAATCCGACACGGACCTTAGGCATTTCAATACTCCTGGCGAAATTCTGGTGACGCCCTCCTGACGCAGGACGGAGAAAGGGTACATTGGACGGCGTGTGCGCGACAGCCGGTCATCTGATCTCAGAGATGGCCGCCGGATTTCGACGGCCCGTCAACGCGCCCGGCGCGCCGGATCGAAGGATGGCGTAGTGTTAGGGAACATGGGAGCCGATGAAGCCATGGCGGCGCCGGGACGAGGGGATTAACCTTAGACGGGAGCGCCTGATGAAGAAACCGACTTCGCTTGACCTCGCAATGATCGACGACGAGCCAGGCATCGCGCGGCCCGAGGCAACACCTGTCCTGACGGAGGATTGCAAGGCGCAGGTTGCCCGGGGCGTGCGCCACATTATTGAGGCCGTCAGCCAGCACGTCGACGCCGAGGGGACCGCGGGCACGCCGGACCGCGTCGCACGCATGTACGACGAGTTGCTCGGCGGCTACATGATCGACCCCGTCCAGATGCTCAACAACGCACTGTTCACGGTCGACTACGACGAGATGGTGGTCATAAAGGACATCGAGTACTACTCGATGTGCGAACACCACCTGCTCCCGTTCTTCGGAAAAGTACATGTCGGATACCTGCCCAAGGGCAAGGTAGTAGGCCTTTCGAAGATCCCGCGCCTGGTCGACATGTTTGCGCGACGCCTGCAGGTCCAGGAGCGCATGACCCAGCAAATCGCTTCTTTCCTGGACGACCTCGTGAAGCCGCGCGGGGTTGGAGTGGTGGTCGAGGGCATTCACCTCTGCGCGGCCATGCGCGGAGTGAAGAAGTCCGGAGCAAAGATGGTCACGAGCTCGGTGCTCGGGGGCTTCCGCGAGGACCCCAAGACGCGCGAGGAGTTCATGGCCCACCTGCGGCGCGACTCAAGCGTCAGCTTTTAAGCCACGCTTCGAATGAAACTCGACGGGCGCGTCGCACTCGTCACCGGGGCAGGGCAGCGCGTCGGCAGAGCGGTGGCGCTGGCACTGGCGACCGCCGGGGCCAGTGTCGCCGTGCACTACAACACGTCCGCCGCCGGGGCGAACGACACGGTGAAGCAGATCGCGGCCAGGGGCGGCAAGGCGACCGGATTCGGGGCCGATTTCAGGGACGAGGCGGCCCTGAACGCATTGGTGCCGTCGGTGGTCGGGTCGATGGGGCGCCTGGACGTGCTGGTCAACAGCGCGTCGATCTTCCGCGACTTTCGCCTGTTCGAAACGACGAACCACGAGTGGGATGAGAACTTTGCAATCAACGTGCGGGCGCCTTTTGTGCTGTCGCGTGAGATGGCGAAGAGCCTCGGCGGACGGCCAGGCAAGATCATCAACCTGAACGACTGGCAGACGAATCGTCCCAAGCGTTTCGCATACGGGGTCTCGAAGGCGGCGTTGACGGGACTCACGAAAACCCTGGCGTCGGCGCTTGCGCCGAACGTGCAGGTGAATGAGGTGGCATTGGGAGCAATCTTGCTGCCTCCAGGCGCGCCGCCCGAGTACGAGGCAGTGCTAACGGCTAAGATTCCGGCCGGACGAATGGGGCGACCTGACGAGATCGCCGACGCCGTGCTCTGGCTGATCGGGAACGACTACGTGACTGGCGAAACGATCAGGGTCGACGGCGGCCAGCACGTGTCACGCGGAAGTTAGGCCCCCCGGATGGCGGGGCGGCCGTCGAACGGGGCCACCGCACAGGAAGGCGTGGTATGCCCGAAATAGCGAAACGGGTCGCACTCATCACCGGCGCCACCGGCGGGCTCGGCAAGCACGTCCTTGCAACTTTCGAGGGCGCAGCCTGGGAGGTTGCCAGGGAGCGGGAGGGCGATCCCACCAGCAGCCTCAACTGGTTCGATGTCACCGACGCGCGCAAGGTGGGCGCGGCGGTGGACGGGGTCATCAAGTCTTACGGCCGCATCGACGCGCTGATCAACCTCGTCGGGACCTGGAAGCCACAGCCATCGTTCGCCGAAACCAGTGAAGACCTCTGGGATGAGCTGGCGAGAACGAATCTGCGATCGGCGTTTCTCATGTGCCGTGCGGTCGTCCCTGTGATGGTCGGCCAGAAGTGGGGCAGGATCATTAACGTCGGCGCCAGGGCGGCCGAACGAGGCACGGCGCGCAATGCCGCTTACTCGGCCGCGAAAGCGGGGGTCGTGGCCCTCACCCAATCTCTGGCCGCCGAGCTGTGCGGAACGGGCGTTACAGCAAACATCGTCTTGCCGTCGACCATCGATACGCCGGGCAATCGGGCGGGAATGCCGAAGGCAGATTTCAGCAAGTGGGTACCGCCTGGGCACATCGCGGCCACCATGCTGTTTCTGTGCAGCGATTCAGCCTCGAGCATCAACGGCGAGAAAATCCGGATCTACAACCAGGCATGACGCAACACCACGATCGCGTCCGCATCCAGGGCCTGAGGCTCAACTGCATCATCGGCCTGAATGAGTGGGAGCGCCTCGTCCAGCAGGAAGTGCTGATCGATATCACGTTGCACGTCGACACCCGGAAAGCCGGAGAGTCGGACGATGTCTCCGACACGGTGAACTACCGGACGGTTGCCAAGAAGGTGATCGAGCACGTAACGGGATCCCGCTACAAGCTTGTCGAGGCGCTGGCCGAGAACATCGCACGCCTCAGCCTCGAGGAGCCCGGCGCGGTGGCGGTGGAAGTCAGCGTGCGCAAGCCGGGCGCCGTCCGGAACGCCGACGCCGTCGGGGTCGATATCACGCGTCGTCGCGCCTCCTGAAAGGGCGCGAGGAGAATGCGGAAATGGCGGACATGACCACCGATTCCATCCGCATGGGCGCCATCGTCCTACTGCTGGTCCCGACGGTGATCTACGGGCCATCTGAGTAGCAACGGATTGCGGATTCTCATCGTTTCACTCGCTCCGCTCTTTCCGAGCGCCGTCCATGGCGGTTCGCAACGCATCCTCACGCAGATAGCGATCGGGCTTGCCGAGGCGGGCAATCGGGTGAGAATCGCCTGCGGGGAGCGCCCCGAAAACCGTGGTGGATTCGAGCTCGCCAGAAACGTGTCGGTCGAGCCGGTATTAAAGCTTGGTCCATTCCCGGCACCCTACGAGATACCCCCACACCTCGTCGCCGAGTCGGCGTCTGAGCTGCGCAACCGGCTGGAGTGGGCGGACCGGCTCTACCTCCATGCCGACATCTTTCATTTCCGCCCGCTTCTGCCCGCCGGGTTGCCGGTCATCAGGTCGTTTCACGACTTCCATTACGAGACGGCGCTCGTGTCCGCGTTTGCCTATCCCGCCGATCTCACGATCGTCCCTTCTGTTTACCTCAAGAGGGTCATCGAAGCGACCGTTGGCAGCAGCCGTACGCTGGAGCCGATCCAGGTGATCCCGAACGGGATTGATTTGACTCGATATGTCCCAACGGGCGGGAGCCCGCCGCGGAGCGTGCGCCCGCGCCGCGGGAACGAACTGGTACTGCTGCACCCCCACCGGCCGGACGCGCGCAAGGGAATTCGCCAGGCGCTCGAAATACTCGCCGATGTCACTGCCAGGGGGCCTGCAAGAACCGTGCGGCTGCTGGTTCCACGCCACATCGACGCCGCTTCATCGCCCGAAGTCCGGGCGTACTACGAGGGCGTGGCTTCGATGGCACTGGAACGAGGCGTTGCGAGGGCGGTCGAATACGTCGACTGGCTGCCCGCCGAGTCGATGCCGGAGCTGTACTCCTTCGCCGACGTGACTCTGTGTCCCGGCAACTTCATAGAATCGTTCGGCCTCACCGCTTACGAATCGCTTGCCTGTGGCACCCCGTGTGTCGCAGCCACGGTCGGAGCGTTTCGCGACTTCCCGGAGGCAGCAGACTTCCACCGGTTCGAATACGGCGACACCAGGCGCGCAGCGGACGCCGTGATTGAGGCCGCCTCGGGGATGCGTGATCCCGACGGCGCGCGGAGGATGCTGGCGGCGCGATTCGATGCCGCTGCAATGGTCCAGGGGTACGTGCGCGCGATCACGGGAGAACTGCCGCCGGCAGAGCCGGCGAGCCATGGGTCACGGCATCGCAAACGAGCCACCGGGCGTCTGGGGTTGGCCCCCTGGTGTCACATAGCAGGTGCTCGGATCTACAACGACTACGCCTACCGCCATCTCAACCTTCCGGAGGTCGCCCGCGCGCTCGGGAAACAACCGGCCTGGTCTGAAGCAGACCTGGTGGCCGCGGCATCAAGGCAAGAGGTCGACGAGGCTATCCTGACCGGGACCCTGATCCCGACAGCTGGGGCCGCGGTCTAGCAGCACGGGCATGCCGCCCACTCGCGTCGCAGTGTGTGAGGCCGTGCCGAAGGCGACCGCCTTGGCTTCAACCAGCATGGCCGCTGGATATGGGACCTTCCCTGAGCCTGTCGAACGGCGTTCCAGGGGGCCGAGTTGACCCCGGGCACGCCGCAGGCAACCTGAGCCACCGTGCGGGTCCGACTTCTGAGCCTGCGTCGCCCTGAGGTCACTCGAAGGGAGGCCGCACGGGCGGTAGGGGCCGATCCATTAGCCGCCGGAGATCGCAGGGAGGAAGTGGACCTCGGTTTCCGGCTCCAGCTTCGTCATCAAGCCCTGACGAGTGGGCTGCTCCCCTACGATCGCAGCGAGCCCTGGCTTCAGGCGGTCGTCCTCGACAATCAGTTCCTTCATGCCCGGAAACCGGGCCTCCAGGTTCTCGATGAGCTCGCGCAACGTCTTGCCGGGCACGTTTACTTCGGTTTTGCCACCGGCCAGTTTGCGCATGTTGTAGGGCACGAAGACTCTCGCCACGGTTGCTCCTGGCTAGATCATACGATGCTTCTGGGACTGTGCCCGGGGCTTCGACCCTCCGGTGGGGGGCTCAAGGCGTAGCAGGCTCAGCCACCGGATCGAAGTAGCGGGAGACCGCGACCTTTCGGCGGGCTCAGGACGTACCATGCTCCGCTACCAGAAGACATCCGAAAAACAGAGAGGGCGGGGAGGCCCGCCCTCTCTCGTATTCCCTGCGTGCGGCTACTGCCGCTCGTCGCTACTTCTTCCCGGCCAGCGCTTCCATGACCCTGCCCGGCTTCATCGGCGCCTGGCGGAAGCGCACGCCCACGGCGTCGTAGAGCGCGTTGGCGATGGTTGCCACCGGCGGCGCGATCGGCGTCTCACCGACCCCGCGCACACCGAACGGGTGGATCGGGTTCGGGACTTCCAAAACGATCGTCTCGATCATCGGCAGGTCCAGCGTTGTCGGCATCCGGTAGTCGAGGAAGCTCGAGTTCGACATCCGGCCCTGCTGGTCCATGAAGTACTCTTCGTTGAGCGCCCAGCCGATGCCCTGGACGGCGCCGCCCTGTATCTGTCCTTCGACGTATGAGGGGTGGATCGCCCGCCCGACGTCCTGGATGGCCGTGTAGCGGAGCACGTCGGTCTTCCCGGTCTCCGGGTCGACTTCCACATCAGCAATGTGGATCCCGTAGCCGCCACCCGCCGCCGAAAGGTCGACGCTGCCGGTTGCGCTCACAGGGCCACCCGTCTCGTCGAGCTTCTTGGCAAGCTGCTTGAAGGTCAGCTTCAATTCGGCGTCGGACTTGTTGAAGAAGACGCCGTCCTTGAAGTCGACGTCGTTGCTCTTGATGTCCCAGAGCTTGGCCGCGCGCTCCTTGAGGATGCTGACCACCGACTGTGCCGCGTTGTAGGCCGCATAGCCAGTGGCGTAGCACGTGCGGGAGCCTCCGGTGACGTCGGTATAGCCGATCGACTCGGTGTCGACCACCACCGGCCGCACGTCCTCAGCAGGAATCCCGAGGACCTCAGCCGCCTGCATGGCGATTGACGCACGAGAGCCGCCGATGTCGGTCGAGCCTTCGACCAGCGCTGCCGTGCCGTCGGTGTTCACCGAGATCGTGACCACCGACTTGAGGCCGATGTTGAACCAGTAGCCGCTCGCAATGCCCCGGCCGCGCTTCTTGCCGTTCGGTCCGTTCTTGACGAGCTTGCTCTTCCAGTGCGGGCTGTTCTTCGCCGCGGCGAGGCACTCTTCGTGACCGATCTTCGGGAAGATGGGACCATCCGCTCGGCGGGTCCCTTCCTTGGCCGAGTTCATCATCCGGAAGTCGATCTTGTCCATGCCGAGCTTCTCGGCGATCTCATCGACGACACCCTCGGTTGCGAAGGCGACGTGGGTCGAGCCCGGGGCGCGGTATGCGGCCGACTTGGGCTTGTTCGTGACGATGTCGTAGCCGTCGATCCTCGTGTTTGGGATGTTGTAGGCCGCGAACACGCACATCGCGCCAGCGCCGACCGGCGAACCCGGGTAGCCGCCAGATTCGAACCGGATGTCGGCGTCGGCGGCGAGCATCTTGCCCTTGGCGTCGACGCCAATCTTGACCTTGACCGTGCCGCCCGGGGTTGGACCGGTCGACTCGAAGACGGCCTTGCGGTCCATGAGCAGCTTGACCGGCCTGGCACATTTCCTGGAGAGAACGGCGGCAACGGGCTCGCCGTATACCGGGATCTTCCCGCCGAAGCCGCCGCCGATTTCCAGCGGTATGACCTTGACCCGGGAGTCGTCGAGCCTCAGGATGCCGGCGATCTGGCGCCTTGCTGCGAAAGCACCCTGGGTGCTGGTCCACACGGTGACACGGTTGTCGGCCGTCCACTGAGCGGTCGCGTTGTGCGGCTCAATGTAGCCCTGGTGGACAGTGGCGAGCTCGTACTCGTGCTCAACCACAAGCTTCGACTTCTTGAACCCCTCATCCAGGTTCCCGAACTCATGGCGGAAGTGACGGGCCATGTTGGTGTTCTTGACCTTCTTGCCGAGGTCGTCGCCCACCAGCCCGCTCAGGATCACTGGAGCGCCCTTGGCCATGGCCTCGCGCACGTCGCGCACGGCCGGCAGGACCTCGTAATCGACCTTGATCAGGCCGAGTGCCTGGAGCGCCGTGTTCTGGTCGACCGCCGCAACCGCCGCGACCGGCTGGCCGCGGTAGTTGACCTTGTCATCGGCCATGACGTTGTTCGAAGCCCACTTGAGGTTCGCGGCGCCCTCGCCGAGGTCGACCTCGCGGTTGTCTGCCTTGGGCATGTCTGCGCCGGTAATGACGGCGTAGACGCCGGCCAGCTTTTCCGCCCTGGAGGTGTCGACCTTCTTGATGATGGCGTGAGCGTGCGGGCTCCGCAGCACTGCGCCGTGGGCCAGGCCGGGGAGCTTGATGTCGGCGCCGTAGATTGCGCGCCCGGTTACCTTGTCCAGGCCGTCGTGCCTGATCGGGCGGGTACCGATGACCTTGTAGTTGTGCTTTCCGTTCACAGGACGGCCGGTGGCTGGCTTTCTAGTTGCGACCATTACTTCCTCGCTCCCGCCGGTCGACGCTTCGCCGTGGCCTGGGCGGCCGTAGCGCGTGCCGGCTTGCTGGTGGCGCCCACCTTCTGCACTGCGCGGATGATCTTGTCGTAGCCCGTACATCGGCAGAGGTTGCCGGCGAGCCAGTGCCTGATCCGATGCTCATCGGCCTTCGGTTCACGGTCCAAGAGGGCCTTGCTGGCCACCAGGAACCCCGGTGTGCAGATGCCGCACTGCAGGCTCGCCTCTTCGAGGAACGCCTGCTGGAGCGGGTGAAGCCCGGCCGGCGTGGCCAGTCCCTCGACCGTCGTCACCTTCTTGCCTTCAACCTCAACTCCGAGCACCAGGCAGGAGTCGACGATCCGGTCGTCGACCTGCACGGTACAGGCGCCGCAGTTGCCGTCGTTGCAGCCTTCCTTCGTGCCGGTGAGGCCGATCACCTCGCGCAGCGTCTCCAGGAGGCTCTGGTACGGGTAGACCAGGAATTCGGTTGGTTCCCCGTTAAGCGTTGTTCGAACGTGGACCTTCTCTACCAAAGTTACTTGGCCTCCTTGGCGCGCTCGAGCGCCTTGGTCAGGGTGCGGCGGGTGAGGACACCCACCAGGTGCTTTCGCTGTTCGACCGTGCCGCGCATGTCGGAGATGGGCTTGGCTGCCTCGCGGGCAAGCTCAGACGCCTTCGCTATGTTGGCCGCGGTCGGTTCCTTGCCGATCAAGAACTCCTCCGCCTTCTTGGCCTGCACCGGGGTCGGCGCAACGGCCGCCAGTGCGATCTTGGCGTCCTTGACCTTGCCATTGGCCCCGAGTGTGATCGAGCTCGCCACGCCGGCGATGGCGATGTCCATCTCGTTGCGGGGGGTGAACCGTTCATACGCTGCGCCAAACCCCTTGTCGGGCTTCGGCAGCTTGACTTCGAGGAGGAACTCGCCGTGCTTCAGCACGTTGCGCCGCACGCCGGTCACGAAATCGGCGGCAGCCACCGACCGCTTGCCCTTGGGGCCGGCGATGACGCACTCGGCGTTGTGAACGATCAGCCCGGGCACGGTGTCGGCGCTTGGCGAGGAGTTGCACAGGTTGCCGCCCATGCCAGCGCGTGACTGGATCTGGATACCGCCGACGATACTGGCGCCGTCGACGATGCCCGGGAACGCCTTTGCAATCGCCTTGTCTTCATATATGCGGTGACATGGGACTGCTGAGCCCATGCGCAAGCTTCCGTTGAGCGTCAGCACGTTTGCTGCCGGCAACGTCTTGATGTCGACCACGGCGTCAAGTTCGTAGACGCCAGCCCGCAACTGCACCAGCAGATCTGTGCCTCCGGCGAGGCAGCGGGCGCGATCGCCGTGCTTGGCAAGCACCTTCGTGACCTCGTCGACGCTCTTCGCGGCGACATAATTGAACGGATGCAAAGGCCCGGCTCCTTTCCTATCTCGGTCGGCCGAAGATCACGTGATTTCATCCGGCGGCCCAGGCAGTCCGGGAGCACACAGGTGTGCATGGCTCCCAGGAACATAACTGGCTGCGACGGCCCACATTATCCTAGCCACAGCCCCCGGTCGCAACCGGACAGGGGTAGGCGCGCTATACTCCGGCCCGAATTGCGACCTTACGTTCGGTTCATGCCTTGCCCAAGGAGCCGCCAGTGCCCACATCCTCAGTGTTCAAAGCCCGGCGAGTTGCGCGCGCCAATCTGACCGGCTGGCTGAGCGACCACGCCGTGATCGTGACGGATGGCCGCATCGAGGCAGTCCTGCCCGCCGCCAAACTGCCATCCGATGTCGCAAAGACGCGGCAGGTATTCGACCTCGGCGACGTGTCCCTCCTGCCAGGCCTTGTCGATGTCCATTCGCACATGCACTGCTCGGCCACGGCCGACTCGTATCACCTCGTCACCACGGAGTCGGTTAGCCAGCTCCTACTGCGCGCCTCGGGCAACGTCCGAAAGGTGCTTCTCAGCGGCGTAACGACGCTGCGCGACCTCGGCAGCAGGAACGAGGTTGCGTTTCCATTGCGGGACGCCGTGCGTTCCGGGGTGGTTCCCGGGCCGCGCCTGCTCCTTGCGGGCACGCCGATTACGACCACCGCCGGCCACTGCTACATGTTCGGCACCGAGGCCGACACGGTCGAGCAGGTGATCACGGCGGTGCGACACCAGAAGAAGCTGGGTGCCGACTGCATCAAGATCATGGCAACCGGCGGGATGTTCACGCCGACCGCCAACCCTCGTTCGGTGCAGTACCCGGCATCTACCCTCAAGGCCGCGACGCAGGAGGCCGAAAGGCTCGGCATGCAAATCGCTGCGCACACACTGTCATCGCAGGGGGTCCGCAACTGCGCCGAGGCAGGCATTCACCATCTGATCCACGCCCGCTGGTTACACCACGACGCCAGGAAAGGCCTCGACTACGACCCGGCGGTCTCGGAACGACTGGCGAAGAACGGCCAGGTGGTCGATGTGACGTTCGGCCACATGCTGATCGGCGCCGAGCGCGAGAAGGCCGGCGGGGAGCCTCACAAGCTCCACTGGTCGGTGGCGGTGACGCCGGTCACGAACGAAGACCACATCAAGGTCACCCGTGACATGCGCGAGAAGGGCGTCAAGTTCATCACCGGCCTCGACATGGGTATGTCGACCGCGCCGTTTGACCACTCCGCGTACAACGCCAAGTCTTTCGTGGAGTACCTCGACTACTCGACCTGGGAGGCGATCCGGGCCTCGACCGTCGACTCCGCAAGGGCGCTCGGCCTCGGCGATGTCACCGGCGCGCTCCGGCCGGGCCTGTCGGCGGACCTGATGTCGGTCAGGGGCGACCCCGCGCAGGACATCACCGCGCTCCTGAACGCCGTGGACGTCGTCCTCGAGGGCAAGCCGGTGAAGCTGGGCGGTAGGCCGCTGGTCTAGCGCGCGCGGGCTCGCTGGCCGGCCGGCCAGGGTCGCGAACGGTCCACGTCAGTTTGCGATCAGGAAGATCCCACCTACGACGAGACCGGCCGACGCGGCCTTGATGGCGATGTCGCCGCGCGTCATGCCTTCGGCGAGCACATTGCGGGCGAAGAACCCGATGGCCAGGATCAGCCCCAGGACAAAGAGCGGTCGTGTGCCAAGCAGGGCGCTCACCAGCGATACCGGCCCGTTGGCGATCGCCACTAGCAGCAAGAGGTTTCCGGCGAACGGCCCGATCGCCTCCGTAGCCAGCAGGACCGTCGCCTTCCCAGGGGTCCGCGCGAAATCCAGGATGGCCCGTACGTTCTCAAGCCTGAGGTAGGGAGTACCCATCGCCACGAACAGCCCCAAGCCCCGGAAGGCCATCGAGTGCCAGACGGAGAGCTCGCCCGCGGCTACCTTGAGCAACACCTGGGCGACCCCGATGATCAGAGCGCCGGCCAGCAGGAGAAAGAATCCGGGACTCAGGACGTAGCCGCCGCCCATCTGGCCCCGCCGTATGGAGACCGCGGTCACCCCGCCGACCACCATCAGGATCGCCAACCAGTGGTACCAGGCAAGGCTCTCGCCGAGAAAGAAAACCGCGATGATGGCCACGAAGATAGGGGAGCTCTGCCAGACGGAAGTGACGCGCGACGCCTCCTCCCGCTGCAGTACCCAGAACATCATCAGCAGGCCGATGCCCCAGAGCAGGCCGCCACCGAACGCTGCCAGGATTTCCGGCCTGTTCCAGGCGTTGACCGGGTTAACCACCAGGATGATCGCGCTGATGACCAGCTGGCTGGAGCCGACGAATAAGTAGAAGCTCGTCAACTTCAGCTTCAGGGTCGAGAGGATGTATTTGTCGCCGATCGTGACCGCCGAGTAAATCAGCGTGCTTCCGAGGGCGGGTGCGATCCAGTTGAGTTCCATGTGCGTACGGCACATTAGCAGGAACGGGGGTTCCGGCGGATCCTGTGAAACCAGCGGATTTGGCGGAACGCTGGAGCCGGCGCCAGACGCGACGAGGCGGCCCGCTCAGGGACCGCCTCGATTGCAGATTCGTATGTAGGAGGGGCTAGTCGCGTCCGCTTCCTCGGAGGATCACTCCTAGGATTGCCCGCCGCAGCCCCCACCGCCGCCGCCGCAGCCCCCGCCGCCGCCACCACCACCGCCGCCGCAGCCCCCGCCACCGCTACCGCATCCGCAGCCCCCGCCGGTCGCCGGGAAGTTGGGGTTGTTGATGACAAAGCCGCTGCGCTGCATCGTCTCGACATAGTCGATGCTCGTGCCCTCCATCAGGGGTGCACAGTCGGAGTCAAGCAAGACCTTGACCGCGCCGGTGTCGACGATCGTGTCTTCGTCCTCGGCCTCGGTCTCCAGGCCCAGCATGTACTGCACGCCGCCACGGCCACCGGGCGCGAGGCTGATGCGCAGGAAGGCCTCGGGCGTGCCCTCTTCCTTGAGAACCTCTTGCAGCTTCAAGGAAGCCTCTTCGGAGATCGTGATCAAAGTCGCGTTCCTTACTGGCATCGGCCAGTCCCTCCAGGGTTACTACGTCGTCAGCGGCCTCTAATCGGCAGCACATCGATCAGGCCTATTCTCGCGAACATTCTGTAATCCGGCCAGCGACTGCGATCGCGGAACACCAGGATTGCTTACGGATATCGTACTCCGGCGACACTTTCACATAATGAGGGCGTGGCGGTAAGATGAATGAACCGCCACTCGCGATACGGTATTCGTTTCAGAGGGGCGCCTTTATTTGCAGGTCAAACCGCCGTTCCCAGGCCGGGAGGCGGCTCAAGTCTTGAGGAAACCATGGACGATCTAGACCGCCGGATCATAAATATTCTCGAAGCCAACGGACGCGCGTCGAACGCGCGCATAGCCCGCCAGGTAGGCGTGAGTGAGGGCACGGTCAGGCGCCGGCTGAACCAGCTCATGTCGCAGAGCGTGATTCGCGTCGTGGCGCTGCCCGACCCGCACGCGCTGGGGTACGAGTCTGAAGCCCTGATCGGTGTGCAGGTCGACCCGGACAAGATGGACCAGGTCGCCGACAGCCTGGCGGCGCTGCCGCACACGCGGTGGGTCGCCGTGACCACAGGCTCGTTCGACATGTTCGCGTGGGTAGCTTTGCCGGACCCGGAGCGACTGGGCCGGTTCCTTCGCGAGAACGTCGGAATGATCCCCGGCGTGCGCAGGACCGAGACGTTCGTCAACCTGTCGATCAAGAAGCGCGAGTACGGCATCCCGGCCTAGCCGCAGGCCGCCCAACAAACACTGAGGCCGCGGAGGGGGAAATGCAGTCGTCCATAGCCCAGCCTCGCGTCGCGCCGGTTCGTCGATGGTCGATCTTCGGCGAAGCCGGTCCGACGCTGCTCGAGGCGCTCATACCTGGGATTCGCCCGGCACAGAAGGCACTGGTCGCGATCGCATTCATCGGCCTGGTCGTGGCCCTGGCGCGGGTCCGTTTCTATCTGCCGGATAACCCGGTCCCGATCACCCTCCAGACCTTCGGGATCCTGATGGCGGGCGGAGTGCTTGGCTGGCGCTGGGGCCTGGTCTCGGTGGTCGGCTACTACCTGCTCGGGATGGCCGGCGTGCCCGTGTTCCAGGGCGGGGGCAATGGCTGGCACTACGTGACCGCCACGGTAACCGCCGGTTACCTCCTCGGCTTCATTCTGGCCGTCCCGGTCGTCGGTTACATCTCGCAGCGGGGCTGGGACCGCGGCAGGGTGATCTGGCCGATGCTGATCGGCACCCTGGTCATCTACATACCTGCGCTGATCTGGCTGAGCGTGTTCGACTTCGGCTGGCCCAAGCCAGGCCAGCTCTTCTCAGGCGCGCTGTACCCGTTCATTCCCGGTGACCTCGTGAAGCTGATCGCCGCGAGCCTCGTCACGGGCGGACTGTGGCGGATTGCCGACAATCGCCAGAACAAGCAGGGCCGAGACACAAATACCGGCGCCCGCTAGACCGGGCGCGCTCCTTCTCACCTGGTTCGTCATTCCGCCGGCGGCCCGCGCATGCCGGCGACAGGAGCCTGTCATGTACAAGACAACGGGTTGCGGCGACCCAAGAAAAAGCGACGTCGGCAAGCGGATCACGGCGGCCGGCTGGGTCCATCGAAGGCGCGATCACGGATCCCTGATCTTCATCGACCTCCGGGATCGCTCGGGCCTGCTGCAAGTCGTGTTCAACCCGGCGCTCGCAGCGGAGGCCCATCGCACCGCGGAGTCGCTCCGCTCCGAGTGGGTGATCCAGGTCGGCGGCACGGTCGTCGAGCGCAAGCCGGGCGCCGAGAACCCGAAGATGCCGACCGGAGACGTCGAGCTAACCGCCGACTCACTGGTCGTGCTTAACGCGTCGAAGACCCCGCCCTTTGAGGTCGACGACGAGTCGCCCGCCGATGAGAACCTGCGGCTGCGCTACCGGTTCATCGACCTGCGCCGCCCGCGCATGCAGGAGCTATTGCGGCTGCGCCACCGCGTCACTCGCATCATGTGGGACCACCTGGAAGCGAACGACTTCCTCCAGGTCGAAACGCCGATTCTGCTCAAGAGCACTCCGGAGGGCGCGCGCGACTACGTGGTGCCGAGCCGGCTACACGCCGGAAAGTTCTACGCGCTTCCGCAATCTCCGCAGCAGCTGAAGCAGATCCTCATGGTCAGCGGTGTGGAGCGCTACTTCCAGATCGCGCACTGCTTCCGTGACGAAGACCTGCGCGCCGATCGCCAGCCGGAGCACACCCAGCTGGACCTGGAGATGAGCTTCGTACACCAGGGTGACGTGCACGCCATGGTCGAGGCCCTGTACACGCGGATCGTCCGCGAGACGCGTCCCGACGCGACGCTGGCAACGCCGTTCGCCCGCCTGTCACACGCCGAGGCGGTCAGGCGATTCGGGTCGGACAAACCCGACATGCGGTTCGGCATGGAGCTGGCCGACCTCACGGAACTGGCGGCTGCCTCGGGATTCAAGGTCTTCGAGTCGGTCGCGAAGTCGGGCGGCGTAGTCCGGGCGATCGCCGCGCCGGGCTGCGCCGAATACGGCCGCAAGCAGGTCGACGAGCTGATCGACCTTGCCAAGAGCAGCGGCGCCGGGGGCCTGGTGACGGTTGCCTATGCGAAAGGCCCCGCGACGATCGACGACATCGCCCAGGAAGGCGTGCGCTCTCCGATCAAGTCGCACGTGACGCTCGACGTGCTCAAGGAGATCGGCCGCAGGACCGGTGCTGCGCCGGGCGACCTCGTACTGATCGTCGCAGCGCGCGAGAAGGTTGCCTCGGTAACCCTGAGCAACCTCCGCAACACGCTTGGCCGACGGCTCGGGCTGGTCGACGACAACACCTTCAAGTTCGCGTGGATTACCGACTTCCCGATGTTCGAGTGGTCCGACGAGGCGAAGCGGTGGGAGTCAGCCCACAACCCGTTCAGCGCGCCGCGTGCGGAAGACGCCGCCCTGATGGAGTCCGATCCCGGCAAGGTACACGCCCAGCAGTACGACCTCACCTGCAACGGCTGGGAGCTCGGCAGCGGCAGCGTGCGCATCCACCGTCCCGAGGTGCAGGAGAAGGTTTTCAAGATCATTGGCTACTCGGCCGAAGACGTCGAGTTGCGGTTCGGGCACTTCCTGAGGGCGTTCGAGTACGGCGTGCCGCCTCACGCTGGCATGGGCCTGGGACTGGACCGGCTGTGCGCGCTACTGGGCGGCGAAACCTCGATCCGAGAGGTGATTGCGTTCCCCAAGACCCAGACCGCCACCGATCCCATGTTTGAGTCGCCCGGCCCGATATCTGGCGAACAGCTCAAGGAGCTGCACATCGCGGTCGCCGAGGACAAGGCCACAGCCGCCGATCGATGACCGGGATCCGGCGTAGACGCATGCTATACTCGAAGCTAATCCGTACTTGTAACCCCTCTCTTTTCTGCGCGCCTCGGAGCCCTGTGTGAAAGTTACTCAAGACGCCATCGTCGATCGTCAGGCAATCCTCCACATCGAAGTCGAATCCCCCGAGCTGGAGGACCACCTGGACAGGGCCTACAAGCGGCTGGTCGGCCGCGTGGCGATCCCCGGCTTTCGTAAGGGCAAGGCGCCCCGGTCCGTCTTCGAGCGCCAGTACGGCCGGGAACGGCTGGTAGAGGAAGCGCTCGAAAGCCTGGTGACCGAAACCGTGAACAAGGCGATCGAGCAGCAGGGCCTGGAGATGACGTCGACCCCGCACGTCGCGGTGGAGGAGCGCCAGCCGCTTCCGAAGCTGAAGGCGACGGTTCCGCTGAAGCCGATCGTCGAGCTGGGCGCCTACAAGTCGCTCCGGTTTGCAGACAAGCCCGAAGCGGTCGGTGAGGACCGCATCGACTCGGTAATCAACCGGGCCCGTGAGATGCAGGCGACCTACGAGCCGGTTGAGCGACCCCTCGAGATGACCGACATGGCGGTCCTCGGCACGGTCGAATGTAAGGTCGAGGACCGTGTCGTCCTGGCAGGCACGGACGTGGAGTACCCCATGGTGGCCGACGGCCCGTATCCCGCGCCCGGTTTCGCCGCCGAACTGGTTGGCCTCAAGGCGGGCGACTCCAGGGAGTTCTCCCTGCGGTTGCCGGACGATGCTCGCGACACCGCCGCCGCAGGCAAGCCCGGCCAGTTCAAGGTGACGGTCAACGCGGCCAAGAAGAAGGTCTTGCCCGAGATAAATGACGACTTCGCAAAATCGCTCGGCGAAGGTGTGCAGTCGCTAGACGAGTTGCGGGCCAAGGTGCGGGCGGAGCTCGAAAAACAGGCGCAGGACGCCAACCGGAACGTGCTCGAGAACAAGGCGGTCGACGCCCTGGTCGAGGCCACGAAGTTCGAGATCCCGCCGCTCCTGATAGAGCACCAGACCGAGTACCTCCTGTACGACCAACAGGAAGCCCTTTCTCGTTACAAGATCTCCTTCCAGGACTACATGCAGTCGACCGGCAAGACCGGCGAGCAGGTGATCGGCGAGACCCGCGAGAACGCCAGCCGCCGCGTCAAGCGAGCCCTCGTGCTTGAGCAACTGGTCAAGGCCGAGGACGTAACGGTCAACGATGAGGAGATCGACCGCGAGCTGGAGCAACTACGCGCCTCGGCACGGACCCCGCAAGAAGTCGAGCGATACAAGGGAAACCAGATACGCGGGAACGTTCGTTCGGTGCTGGAGCGCCGGCGGGCGCTCGAAATACTGGTAGCAATCGTCAAGGAAGAATCACCCGCGACCCAAGAAGTCGCGCAGGCTCAAGGATGATCCGATGATAACTCGGCCCGAAAGCATCATCCCCATGGTTATCGAGTCGGGCGCCCGCGGCGAGCGCGCGTTCGACATCTATTCGCTGCTTCTCAAGGAGCGCATCGTCTTCCTGGGTACGCCGATCAACGACCAGGTCTCGAACCTGATCGTCGCCCAGCTCCTGTACCTGGCGCGCGAGGATCCCGAGAAAGACATCAGCCTCTACATCAACTCGCCGGGCGGAGTCATCAGTTCAGGCCTGGCGATCTACGACACCATGCAGCACATCCCCTCGGACGTCTCGACCATCTGCGTCGGCATGGCGGCCAGCATGGCGACGGTGCTGTTGACAGCAGGCACACGCGGCAAGCGCTACGCGCTGCCGAACTCGACGATCCACATGCACCAGCCGCTCGGCGGGGCGCAGGGGCAGGCATCGGACATCGAGATTGCGGCGCGCGAGCTTCTCCGCATGCAGGACAAGATTCGGCAGATGCTGGCGGACCACACCGGTCAGCCGTACGAGCGCATCGCCCGTGACACTGACCGCGACTACTACCTGAATGCAGAGCAGGCGGTCGAGTACGGATTGGTGGACGAGGTTCTGACGCCGCCGGCGAAGGGCGAGCAGAAGCAAGGTGCAAAGGCCGCCGACTAGTACGGCGCATCCAGTAGCTGTCAGGAGCAGGCATGGCGACCAGCAGCAAACGGACGAGCGGGACGACAACCTCGGGCAACGGCGGGGGCGACGGTTATGCGTGCTCCTTCTGTGGCAAGCCTCAGAAGTCCGTCAGGCGCCTCATTGCCGGGTCCGGCAGGGGCGCATTCATCTGCGACGAGTGCGTGGTCAAGTGCCACCAGATCGTCACCGAGGAGCGGACCCAGATCCCGGCCGCCGAAGGCCACCCGAGGACGCCCAGGGATCTCTTTCAGCATCTCAGCAACTACATCATCGGCCAGGAGCACGCCAAGCGCGTCGTAAGCGTTGGCGTGTACAACCATTACAAGCGCATCTGGCGCCCGGCTAGCGACGCGGATGTCGAGCTATCCAAGACGAACATCCTGCTGCTTGGCCCGACCGGCTGCGGCAAGACCTACATCGCCCAGACGCTGGCGCGCATCCTCGACGTGCCATTCGCCATATCGGATGCGACGTCACTGACCGAGGCCGGCTACGTCGGCGAAGACGTCGAGAATATCCTCCTCCGCCTGATCCAGGCGGCCGACTTCGACATCCAGCGCGCCGAGCAGGGCATCGTTTATATCGACGAGATCGACAAGATCGCCCGTAAGTCCGCGAACCCGTCGATTACGCGGGACGTGTCCGGCGAAGGCGTGCAGCAGGGGCTGCTCAAGATCCTGGAAGGAACGGTCGCAAACGTACCGCCACAGGGGGGCAGGAAACACCCGCACCAGGAGTTCATTCAGCTCAACACGAACAACATCCTGTTCATCCTCGGCGGGGCCTTCGAGGGTCTCGACAAGATGATCGAGAGCCGGGTCAGCAAGGGCAGGTCGGCGATCGGGTTCAACCCCGCCAGGGGCCGCATGACCGAGGAAGAGATCAGGAAGTCGATCTTCACCGAAGTGATCCCGGCGGACTTGCTGCAATTCGGATTCATACCCGAGTTCATCGGTCGGCTGCCGATCATCGTCGGACTGACGGACCTGGATCGCCAGGAGTTGGTGCGGGTCCTCACCGAGCCTCAGAACGCCCTCTTGCGGCAGTACCAGGCGCTGTTCAAGCTCGACGGGGTGGAGTTGGAGTTCACCGACGCAGCGCTCAACGCAACCGCGGAAGAGGCGAAGAAGCGTGGCACCGGCGCGCGCGGCCTGCGTTCGATCGTGGAGAAGTCTCTCCTGGACGTCATGTACGAACTGCCGACGCTGACCAACGTGCGCAGGTGCGTCATCGACGCCGCCTCGATCACGGCAGGTGAGCCGCCGTCCCTCTACGACGAGGACGGCGACCAGGTGGACTTCGCCCCACCGGCCAAGACGGCCGCCTGAGGCCGGCTACTTTCCGATCGCTGCCTCCACGGAGCGCGTGAGGTCGGTCGGATTCGCCGGCGGGTGGGTCAGCAGCAGGCGCCGTCCCGCAAGCTCGACCAGGGTCGATACCAGCAAGGGGCGCTCACGCAGCAGCCCGGCCCGGCGGATGGCGGCGAAGAGCGGCTGCGACTCGCCCAACGACTTCAATTCGTCGAGCGGCGTCGATGAGGACTGACTCCAGAGCCCATCGAAATCCGGGCCGCGAATTGGAAAGCGGCAGAAGCTGAGGACCGGCCCGGCGTCGACCTCCTCGGTGACGACATTGACCATCGCCCCGGAAGCAGCAGCCCGCTTTTCAATGAGCTCCCAGATCACCTGTTGCCATGTCCCGATGGGGCCATCGGGCAGGGCCGGGTGCAGGTTGATCATGCGGTAAAGCTTGCACAGCTCCGGTGCGATGAGCATGTAACCGGCAGCTACCGACGCATCGGCGCGGTAGCCGTTCAGCAGTTCGAGCGCGGCCAGGTCGAAAGGCCGGCGAAGCTCGGACCAGGGACGCCGGCCGTGACCCTCGCGGAACTTCCTCGAAGAGAAGGTGATCAGCGGGATTCGGCGCGCCCGCACGCGGGCGATGAAGGCGTCGCTGCCCTCGGCCTCACCCTGCTCGCGGTTGCAGAAGACGAACTCGATGGTCGCACGGAGCAGGCCGGAATCGATCGCTTCAAGGGCGGCGTTGAGCAGGCCCATCGAGCCTTCGCCGCGTCCGGTCGAAAACCAGCCGAGCTTCAGGGCAGGATTCAGGCTCCGTGCCGCGGGCGTCATCTTTTGCGGCACACGAGATTTGGTGAGGCCGGCGACATTAAGGAGTCGTGTCTTGCCGGCCGTTCCCGGCTTCGTCTTCCTGCAGGAATTTCATCTGCTCGGCGAAGGCCGATTGAAGGCGCGTGACCTTCAGCTCGGCCGTCGAAAGCAGCTCATGGCAGCGCTTCGACAGCGCCATGCCCTGCTCGAAAAGACGCATCGACTCGTCGAGGCTCAGCTTGCCAGACTCAAGCTGGCGGACGGTCTCTTCCAGACGCGCGAACGCCTGCTCAAAGGTAGCCGTCTGTGTGTCGCCAGCGCTGGCTCGTGGGGTCTCTCTTGCGTCTGCCATCTTTCGCGTGCCGGTCATTGTAGACGCCCGCCCATCGTCAGCTTCGAGACCGGCGTCGCACTGCTTCGGCCCGGGCGTCGATCGAACCGTCTGACATGGTTATCTCGAGCACGTCTCCCGCTGCCACCGCGCCTGCGGACGTGACGACCGGCCCCGATGGACCCTTGCGCACCAGGGCGTATCCCCGCTCCAGCACGCGAGTGGGGGCAAGGGAGAGCATCTGGGCGTCCAGCCCTCGCAGTTGTGTCCGCTTGAGCTCGAATGTGCGGCTGAGCGAACTGGAAGCGGCCCTGAGCAGCTCGTTGATCCGTGCGTGCGCGTCGGATGTCGAAGGCATGCGGGCGTGCAGGCGGTCGGTAGCCAGCGTCAGTCCGAGCCGCGCGTCGCGCACCCGGCGGGCCAGCGACTCGCTCAGGCGCCGCGTGTATTCGCGGGTGTCGGCGGCCAGTTCAGCCATGTCCGGAACCACCATCTCGGCGGCAGCTGACGGGGTGGGCGCACGCAGGTCGGCAACCAGGTCGGCGATCGTGACATCGGTCTCGTGGCCGACACCGCAAACCACGGGAACGCGGCTCGAGAAGATCGCGCGGGCGACCACCTCTTCATTGAACGCCCAGAGGTCCTCCAGGGAGCCACCACCCCGGGCGAGGATCACTACATCGACATCGTTGAGCAAATTCGCCTGTGCCAGCGCCGCCGCCACTCCAGGCGCCGCGGCCCGGCCCTGGACCGGGGTCGGGACGAGGACCACCTCGACCATCGGAAAGCGACGGCCGATGACGTTCAGGATGTCCTGGATGACGGCGCCGGTCGGCGACGTGACTACCGCAACCCGGGCGGGAAACGCCGGCAGGCCGCGCTTCCTAGACGGATCGAACAGGCCCTCGGCCTCGAGCTTCTTCTTCAGCTCCTCGAACGCGGCCTGCAGCGCGCCCAGCCCGGCGGGCCTCACCAGGTCGACGTACAGCTGCACATCGCCTCGGACCTGGTAGTAGGAGACCCTGCCGTGGGCGTTGACCTGGTCGCCGTCCTTCAGGTGCTCGGAGCCTTCGCCCCCCCGGAACATGACGGCCTGGATCGAACTGGCTGAGTCCCGCAGTGAGAAATACGTGTGGCCGGAACTGTAGCGCCGGGCGTTTGCAACCTCGCCCGACACCCAGAGGTCCTGCAACGCCGGGTTGGCGTCGAGGAATTCCTTGATGTACCCCGCGACCTGCGATACCGAATAGATGGCCGACGAGGAGTCTTCCACCAGCCTGGTTACTTGGCCCGTTCTATGTATCTACCGTCGCGGGTGTCGATCTTGAGCGTGTCGCCCTCGTTGATGAAGAGGGGGACGTTCAGCTCCAGTCCGGTGTTGGTCGTGATCTTCTTTAGCGCGCCAGTCGCAGTATCACCCTTGACGGCCGGCTCAGCCCGCTCGACCTTGAGGATCACGAAGACCGGCAGCTCGACCGAGATGGGCACGCCCTGGTAGATCACTACGTCGATCTTCTCGCCTTCCACGATGTACTTGGTCGCGTCGCCGAGCACCTCTGCGGACACCGGGAACTGCTCGTACGTTTCCACGTCCATGAACGTGTAGGCGTCACCATCGAAAAACAGGTATTGCGACGTGCGGGTCTCGATCGGGGCGGGCGTCAGCCGGTGCGTGCCGGGCATCTTCTTTTCGTAGACGTTGCCTGACTTCACATGGCGAAGCTTGAGGGTCAGCGTCGGCGGCGCCTTGGGCGCCTTCCGGTGCTGGTAGTCCAGCACGGTGTACACCTCCCCTTCGTAGAGGAGGGCCATGTTCTTGCGTAGCTCACTGAAACCTATTGTCACAGCTTAGAGGTGCTCCATGCAGGGTCGACATTGGTCCTGGGACAGCCAGTCACGGGGAGTGCTTGCGGGCGTGGCTGAGGACGCGCGCCTTGCCGCGCTCCAGCACAACCACGTCCTCTATTCTCACGCCTCCCCAGCCGGGGAGATAGATCCCTGGCTCGATAGTGAATACCATGCCGTCCAACAACAGGCCCTTGCTGTTGGGCCCGACGCCCGGGCTTTCGTGTATTTCGAGACCGACGCCGTGGCCCAGGGAGTGCCCGAAGGCGTCGCCGTGCCCGGCCTCCTCGATCACGCTCCGCGCCAGCTTGTCGCAGTCGGCGCCTGACATCTTTGCCACCACCGCCTCGATTGCGGTCAGCTGGGCGGCCAGGACCGTGTCATATACACGCTTGAACTGAGCGTCGGGGTTGCCCACCACGATCGTGCGAGTGAGGTCGCTGCAGTAGCCCTGGTAACGGGCGCCCATGTCGATGACGACCGGCTGACCGGCACGTATGACGGTGTCATCGGCCCGATGATGCGGCAGGGCGCTGTTCGGCCCGGCCCCAACGATCGTGTCGAAGGAGATCGATTCGGCGCCGCGCTCCCGTATCGCCATCTCGATTTTCCAGGCGACCTCTGCTTCGGTCATGCCCGCGACAATCTGGGCCGACACCTCGTCAAAGGCCTCGTCGCCGATGTCGATCGCCCGCTGAAGCAGCGCCATTTCGCTCGCGTCCTTGATCGCCCGCAGTTCAAGGGTGAGGCCCGAAGTAGGCACGAGCGAGAGCTTGCCAGCCCCGGGGGCCTCCTTGAGTGCATCACGAATCCGGCCGTGCTGCGTCACGGTGATGTGGTCGGCCTCGAAGCCGAGTTTCGAGATGCCCAGCTCGCCGGCTAGCCTTGGCAGCCAGTCAAGACCGGCCTTGATGCGTTCCACCCGGAAGTCGGGCGCCTGCCTGCCGGCCTGCTCGACGTAACGAGAATCAGTCGCAAGGACGGCGCCGCCGTTCGAGATGACCAGGTACCCGGCGGTGCCGACGAAGCCCGATAGGTACCGGCGGTTGGACGCCTCCGAGATGAGGATGCCGTCGATTTCTCGTGCCGCGAACCCGGCGCGTAGTCGGGACAGCCGGGCGGCCGTCGCAGTCTGGGCGGGCTTCATTTCGCCTTGCCGCCGCTCTCCGCCACGAGGTATTCCAGGGCGTAGATGTAACCGCGCCAGCCGAGACCCGCGATCTGGCCCTTCGCAAAGGGCGCGATAACCGAATGTCGCCGGAACTCTTCCCGCCCATGGATGTTCGAAAGATGTACTTCGACCACAGGAAGTCGAGTGTCAAGCAGGGCGTCAAGGATCGAGTAGCCGACCTGCGTCAGTGCGCCGCCGTTGATGATTACGCCCGCAGCCCCGCCCGACTTCTCCTGGATGAAGTCGACGATCGCGCCTTCGTGGTTCGACTGGAAACAGATCACCGAGGCGTTGAGCTCCCGGGCGCGCGCGGACACCGCACTCTCCAGTTCTGGGAGCGTTATTGACCCGTAAAGCCCGGCATCGCGTTTGCCGAGACGATTCAGGTTGGGACCGTTGATGACAAGGTAGGTTGGCACGACTATCCAGCTTACACCGCGGCGTCGCGCTCGGAGGCATCGGAGCCGGCATCGTTCGCCCGGGGATGGGCGTTCAAGTACGCCTTGCGCGCTTGTTCGGCCGAGACATGAGTATAGATCTGGGTCGTTGCCGGGTTGGCATGACCGAGCAGCTCCTGGACCACCCGCAGGTCGGCCCCACCGTCGAGCATGTGCGTGGCAAAGCTGTGCCGGAGCACATGGGTATGGAACGCCGGATCGAGCCCGGCCCTCGCCGCATAGGTCTTGACCATGCACTGGATGGATCTGACCGACAAGCGGCCCCCGTAGCGGTTCAGCAGCAGCGCGGCACCGGTCCGCCGGGACGCCCACTTCGTCCGCACGGCCTCCAGGTAGGTCCGAAGTGCATTGGCGGCCGGGACGCCCAGCACGCACATGCGCTGCTTCGATCCCTTGCCAAGCACGCGTATGTGCCGCGCGGCCAGATCGACGTCGGGGACATCGAGCGAAGCAGCCTCGCTTACGCGCAGGCCGGCCGAGTAGATCAGCTCGAGGATAGCGCGGTCACGCTTGCCGACGTCGGTCGACAGGTCTGGCCGGTTCAGAAGCTCTGCGATACCCGAGGTTGAGGCGACGACGGGCAGACGCTTCTCGGTGCGCGGCGCGCCCACCATGTCGGTCTGTTCCCTGGTGACCACGCCCCGGTCTCGAAGGAAGCGGAAAAAAGATCTCAGCGCGGTGAGCTTCCGCGTCACCGATGCCTTCACGTATCCGACCTCGATGAGCCAGGCGAGGTAGCCCCGCAGGAACCAGCGATCAAGGTTGTCCAGGCTGCGGGCGTTCTTCAGTCGAAGATAGTCACCGAACGGGGCGAGATCGGTCAGGTAGTTGCGGACCGTAAGCGGCGCGAGCTGACGGGCCCCTCGGATGTGTGCCTCGTACTCGGCAAGACGCAGGTCCCACTGGAGGTCGACCAGCGGGTCGCGACGGGCGGGACGTCCGGCGACGCTCATCGGCACGGCTCCGCAAGACGCCTGGCTAAGAGTCGGCCCCGGCCAACGCCTCTTCCGGCTCCTCTACCGCTGCGGACAATTCGGAGCGCTTGCCGGTGTATTCGCATGACAGGCACTGGACCCCGTCTCGCCCGCGCTCTACCAGCAGCTTTCCGCAATTCGGACACGGGTCCTTGACTGGCTTGCGGGACGTCGTGAACTTGCACTGCGGGTGGCTCTTCCAGTTCGAGCAGCCGTAGAAAGGCCTGGCTGGCCTGCCCTGGCGCGCCCGCCCTGGCTGTTGCAGGAGATCGCCCCCGCAGCCACTCACCGGGCACTTGGCGCCGGTCGGTATGCGGAGCGGCCTGGTTTGCCGGCACTCGGGGAAGCCACTGCACGACAGGAATTTTCCGAACCGCCCCGACTTGATGACCATCGGGCGCTCGCACTTCTCGCAGGTTTCCCCGCTCTTTTCGTCGAGCTCCGATGTTGGCACTCGTTCGCCCGCCAGCGCCTTCTTGAGATCTTCGAGGAATGGGTCGTGAAACACCTTCAACGCGGGGACCCACTCTGACTCGCCGCGCGCTATCGCATCCAGGCTCTCTTCCATGCTGGAAGTGAACCGGATGTCCATGATCTCCGGGAACCACTTCTTCAGGTAATCGCAAACAACCATCCCGAGCTTGGTCGGCTTGAACTTGCCGCTCTCGCGGACCACGTAGTCGCGTTGTTCGATTGTCTGGACGATCGTTGCAAAAGTGCTAGGTCGGCCGATCCCGTTTTCTTCCAGTGTTCGTATCAACATGGCTTCCGAGAAGCGCGGGGGCGGCTGCGTGAACTTCTGCTCACCACGTGCGTCGTCGGCGCTGAGCAGCCGGACAGCTTCACCCTGGCGGAGGGGCACCAGCTCACGAGAATCCTCGTCTGCCGGCTCTTCGTCTTCCCGCGATTCCATGTACACGATCCTGAAGCCCGGGAACTTGAGTACCGACCCCGTGGCGCGCAGGCCGTAGGTCTTCCCGCTGGGACCGCCACTCGCTTCCAGATCTACCGTCGTCGCGTCGGCCAGCGAGTCCTTCATCTGGCAGGCGACCATCCGCTTCCAGATCAGTTCATAGACCTTGAGCTGGTCCTGCGAGAGGTACGGGGCGACGCTTTCCGGAGTGCGCAGTACCGACGTGGGCCGGATGGCTTCGTGCGCCTCCTGGGCGACCTTGCTCTTGGTCCGGTACAGGCGGGCCTTCTCGTAGTACTCGGCGCCGAACTTGGACTTGATGTAGTCGGCCGCTTCGTGAACCGCCTGGGCCGAGAGGTTCGTGGAGTCCGTCCTCATGTAGGTGATGAGTCCTACGGGATCGCCGCCGCCCAGCTGCACGCCTTCATAAAGAGCCTGTGCGATCCGCATCGTCCGTTGCGCGCCGTAGCGGAGCCGGCGAGCCACCTCCTGCTGGAGCGTGCTGGTGATGAACGGGGGCGAGGGCCGCGTCCTGGACTCCTTGGTTACCACCGAAGCGACCCGGTAGCGGGAGGCACGCAGATCGGCGAGGATCTCGCTGGCCTGCGCCTCGCCGCCAATCTTGAGCTTGCCTGCGTGCCCTGTCAGCGACGTTAGAGTTGCCCGGAAGCTGCGATCGTTGCCGGACTCCTTGGACAGGGTCACCGTGACGACCCAGTACTCCTCGGGCTTGAAGGCCTCGATCTCACGCTCGCGATCGACGATCAGCCTCAATGCCACCGACTGCACGCGGCCGGCCGAAAGGCTCTTCCGGACCTTTTTCCAGAGGACCGGGCTCAGCTCATAGCCGACGATGCGGTCGAGGATCCGACGCGCCTGCTGGGCGTTGACGAGACGCATGTCGATTTCGCGCGGGTGCCGGAACGCCTCCTTGATGGCGTTCTGGGTGATCTCGTGGAACACGACACGCCGGAGCGGCGCATTCTGCAAACCGGCGGCCTCAACGATGTGCCACGAGATCGCCTCGCCCTCACGGTCGGGGTCGGTCGCGAGGTAGACATGGGTCGCCGTCTTGGCAGCGCGCTTGATCTCGCGCAGTACCGTCACGCGGCCGTCGACGTCGACGTAGGTCGGCTCGAAGTCATTGCCGATATCCACGCCGATGTCACGCTTCGGCAGGTCCCGGACGTGGCCCATCGAAGCCTTCACCTCAAAGTCGTCGCCAAGAAACCGGCCTACGGTACGCGCCTTGGCCGGCGATTCGACTATTACGAGTTGTTTTGACATCTCTACCGGTTCGATCCGATCCCTAAACCCCGTACACGAGAATAGTGCAGAGGGCCGGCCTGGCGGACCAGACCACGCAACTCCATCATCGTTAACGCTGCACTAACGGTAGCACTCGGCAGGCCCGATGTTCGGATCACATCATTGATGTGAACTGGTTCGTCAGACACGCTCGCGAGCACCGCCTCATCGAGCCCGCCCTCGATCTCGCTGACCGGCAGCCGGAACTGGCTACCGGTGGTCAGCCGAAGGTCCTCAAGCACGTCGGCGGCGCTGGTTACCGGCCTGGCACCCTGCTGGATCAACCAGTTCGTGCCGGCACTGCGGGACGAAAGAATACTGCCCGGGACCGCGAACACGTCCCGGTTCTGCTCGAGCGCAAACTTGACCGTGATCAGGGCACCGCTCTTGATGCCGGCCTCGGTCACCAGCGTCCCGCGCGTGAGCCCTGAGAGGATGCGGTTCCGCCGCACGAAATTGGCGGGTTCGATCCGGTGGCCCAGGGGGAACTCGGTAATCAGCGCGCCGCGGTCGAGGATCGCATCTGCGAGGGACCGATGTTCCGGCGGGTAAATCGTATCCAGGCCTGACCCGATGACGGCCAGCGTCCGACCGCCGGCATCCAGCGCGGAGCGATGGGCCACGCCGTCGATGCCCTTGGCCAGGCCGCTCACGATCGTGAGGCCGGCTCCGACCAGCTCCGTGACCAGCCGCGCGGTGACTTCGCGGCCGTACGGGGTTGCAGAACGCGTGCCGACCACCGCGAGGCCGTTGTCAGAGGTGAGCCCGTGCGTGCCTCTCAGGTAGAGGACCGGGGGAGGATCGTAGATCTCTTTCAGCAAGACCGGGTAGCCAGCATCTGGCCTGGCCACCGCAGTCACGCCAGCGCGCTCCATGCGAGCCATCTCGTCGTCAGGATCGATGCTGGAGCGTTCTCGCACGACCTGTGCGGCCTGTTCTGGACTGAGACCGGCAGCTTCGAGTTCTGAAGCGCGCGCCCCCCACGCTAGCCCGAGGTCGCCGAAGTGGGTCGCGAGGCCCTCGAACTTCCTGGGCCCGAGGCCGGAGATCCGGTTGAGTGCAACCCAGTACTTAAGCGCGGTCATTTGTCCTCTCCTGAGAGATGGCCGCGGGACTGGACGGGGGCGGGAAGGTAAATGGACTGGAGCGGAGAGGGCGGGATTCGAACCCGCGGTCCAGGTTACCCTGGACACACGCTTTCCAAGCGTGCCCGTTAAACCACTCTGGCACCTCTCCAGGGGTCGGTCAGCCGTCCCAGAAAGCAAGGCCGGTTGAAGAGGTCAGCTCTGCTGGATGGCGGAGAGAGCGGGATTCGAACCCGCGATACGTTTCCGTATACCGCTTTTCGAGAGCGGCGCCTTCAACCACTCGGCCACCTCTCCGGTTCGAAGTATAGCAAGGCAATCTGGCCTGCCCATGCGCCGCTGGCACGGGCTCTGCCCGAATAGGAAACAAACTTGACACAGGGGGAGGACTGGCTCGATTGTTAGTAGCCTCATGGCTACTCGCAAACGCCTCGCTGACAGCTGGTGCGGCGTCGTCCTGGCTGCCGGCAAGGGCGTCCGCATGAACTCCGCACGCCCCAAGGTGCTTCACACGGTCAGCGGCGTTCCCATGTTGGCGCACGCCACGAATGCCGTCCGGGCCGCCGGCATCACCAAGGTGGTGGTGGTCGTACCTCCCGGCGGGGACTCCGCCCAGGAATTCCAGGCAGCGGCCGGCCCCAAGGCCCGGCTGGTCGTGCAAACGTCTCAGCTGGGTACTGCGCGCGCGCTTCTTGCTGCCCGCGATGCAGCCGCCCGGCCCGACTCCATACTGCTCTCATACGGCGACGCTCCGCTGATCACGCCCGAGACGATTTCGGCGGTGACCGCTGCGCACACGAAGCAGCGCTCAACGGTGACGATTCTGACGGCCCGCGTACCGGATCCAACCGGCTTCGGGCGGATCGTCCGCGACAAAGGTGGAGCGGTCACCGCGATCGTGGAGGAGCGCGACGCCACTGCGGTCGTGCGCGCCATAAATGAGATCAACTCCGGGTGCTACGCGTTCGACGCCGAGTGGATCTGGTCGCAGCTACCAGAGATCCCGCGATCGAGCTCAGGCGAGTACTTCCTCACCGACGTCGTGGCCGCCGCGATTCGCGCGCACCGCAAGGTTGCAACGGTGGAGGCCGCCGACCACAACGAGGTGCTCGGCGTCAACGACCGTGTCCAGCTGGCCGAGGCCGAGCGCCTCATGCGGGGACGAATCCTGCGCCGGTTGATGCTCGGGGGTGTCTCGGTCTCTGACCCTGCCACGACCTATGTGGACGCGGGTGTAACCGTGGGCGCCGACACGGTCGTCTGGCCCAACACTCACCTGCGCGGCGCTACCAGGATCGGCATGCGTTGCCAGATCGGGCCAAACGCGATCCTCGATGGCGTTCAAGTAGGCGATGACTCCACGGTAGTAGCCAGCCACGTCGAATCTTCGAAGATCGGCCAGCGGGTCCACGTCGGGTCCTTCAGCCGCCTCCGGGCCGGGACGTCGATCGCCGACGATGTATTCATCGGCAACTGCGCAGAAATCAAGAACAGCAGCATCGGGAGCGGTACGCATATCGGCCACTTCAGCTACACCGGGGACGCGACCCTGGGTGCCCGCGTCAACATCGGGGCGGGGACGGTCACCTGCAACTACGATGGCAAGCGCAAACACCAGACCATCATCGAAGACGACGTGCAGATCGGTTCAGATACCATGTTGGTAGCCCCGATCAGGATCGGAGCGGGTGCACGCACCGGTGCCGGCGCGGTGGCGACGACGGACGTACCGCCCGGAGCCACGGTCGTCGGAGTGCCCGCCAGGCCAATTCGGCCGAAGTCCGTCAAACGGCGCATAGAGGTCCCCAGGTCCGGTTCATGAGTTCCACGGAAGATCCCAGTTATAGACCTGTCCTCACCACCCCACGCGTTGCTGGAGACTCGGAATGACCCCGCAGGCGTGGGCGTGGATAGCGGCTGGCATCCTGACCATCGTCCATCTGCTGGCCGCGGCGCTTAGCGCGGCCCTGCAGCACGAGGCGTCGCAGAGGCCCCGGAACGGAGACGTTCCCAGCCCCTTGAACGGCAACCGGACCGACGCCTCGGATAGCGCCAGGACGGTAGGTTTCATTTCCGCGCTCGGCCTGGCCTTCGCGGTGGCCTACGGAACTGCCAAGGCAGATGGCGAGTGGTGGCTCGTGCCGGCCGCCCTTGCAGGCCTGGCCGTGCTTCTGTTCGCCACCCAGCTCAGCATGAACCTCCTGGCCCCCGGAACTCCGCCAATGAGGGCGCTGAAGGGGATCGCGGCCCCGGCCCTCGCGCTTGCGGGCAAGCTTTCACCGGCAAGGATGAAGAAGCGCTTCTGGATGGTGGAGAGCTCGGCCGTCCAGGTACCGGACCGCGGCCTGCCGGCGTCGCTCGCCGAGGACCTCGAGAGGCTGGGGCAGGCAGGTGGCGAGGTCAGCGGCGAACTCCGCATGATCAAGGCCGTCCTGAGCATGGACACCGCTCGCGTACGAGAGATCATGCGGCCCAGAGTGGACATGGTAGCGGCGCGCGTCGATTCGACCCCCGACCAACTGGTCGAGCTGATCAAGGACCGCGGCCATTCCAAGATCCCGGTTCATGGAGAAACGATCGACGAGATCGTGGGCATCGTATACGCAAGGGACCTCTTGCGGCTGGCCAACGGCCAGAGCTCGGCCAGCGTCCGTGATGTCCTGCGACCGGCTATCTTTGTGCCCGAGTCCCAGCGCCTCGAGCAGCTCCTCAGGGAGTTCCAGCGGCACCGGACGCAGATCGCGATCGTCGTAGACGAATACGGTGGTGTCTCAGGGCTGGTGACGGTCCAGGACCTCATCGAAGAGATCGTCGGTGAGATCGTCGACGAATTCGATGCCAACGAGCCCGACTTCGAGCGCGTCAGCGAATCCGAGGCCGTGATGGACGCCAGGATGCCGATCGACTCGTTTAACGAGATGTTCGGTGTATCCGTGGCCAGTGACGGCTTTGATACCGTGGGCGGCCTCGTGTATCGCGAGCTCGGGAAGATGCCGGTGGTTGGCGACACGGTCAACGTCCAGAGCATCCGGATCGCGGTCGAGTCGACGATGGGCAGGCGAATCCGCAGGCTGCGCGTCAAGCGGGTCGAGGAGGCATCGGACACAGCTGTCTGAGTGCCCGGCCGCTGTGCCTGGGCGGCCAGCCTGCGGTTCCATGATTGCCTGATCTTGCGCTTTCCGGAACGCCCAGAACAGTTGGCCTGGGGGTCGTCCCGAGTGCGTGCCTGCGACGGCGATGCCCGGCAGGGGACGATCGGCCCGTCCACGCCTGGCGGCAAGAAGGATATCGCTCAAGGGCGGCCACAGGACTCATGCCAGTAAAAACAGTAAGGCCCCCGTGCAAGCGGGGGCCTTACTTCGCGATCGGGAAGCGGTTACTTGCTGACCGTTACCAGCACGCCGTAGCCGATGCGGCCCTGGTCGCCCGTGCCCTTGATCGTCAACACATCACCTGACCGAATGTTGCTGAGGACGACGTTCGTCAGAAAGAACGCGCCGTTCAAGTTGGCTTCGGCGCTGCGCTGGATTGTCGTTGAGCCAGCGCCACTCTCGATCGTTAAGGTGACCTTCTCTGCCGGCTTGTAGCCTGCGCCAGCGATGTTGACCGTGATCGGGGTCTTGTTGATGTTGACCAGGCCAGCCTCGAGGCCGCCGTTGGCGTCATACACGAACAGGACGGATGCCTCGCCAGCCCGACCGGCGGGGCCGCTTGGGCCAACCGCGCCGGCGACGCCAGCCGGGCCAACCGGTCCCTGCGAACCGGTCAGACCCTGGGGACCTTGAGGACCAGCCGGACCAGGATCTCCGGGTTTACCCTGCATGCCCTGGAATCCATCGGGGCCGGCGGGGCCGGTGGGGCCCTGAAGACCGGCAGGACCGGCAGGACCGGTGGCGCCTGAACAGGCGACTGCGAACGCGGCGGAGAGCGCCAGTGCCAAGAGGACGAAGAGCGAGCGAGCTCTTCCCCGTGCCGAACGTGTCATCGAGCGCCGTCCTCCGTTCTTACCTTCTTCATTCAGAGGGGTCAAACTGGTTGCCAAGAAATGGCCTCATCATCACGCCGAGCGAATGCGCGTTACGGGGTGGAGTGTGGAAACACACAAAGCCAGCAATCTTATTCTCGGATTTTTGCCAATGTCAAGGTAAAGTGGCTTGTGGCGGAGCGGTTCCGGGCCTATCTACGTTGTATCTGGGGGTGCCCCCGCGTGGCGCCCCGCAACATGTCGAGGATCTTCCCCCGCGTCGACGGCTCCCGCTACGGGCACCCCGGTCCGAGGACGTGGGTAGCAGGAATGGTATACTCGGCCATTGGAAGAACGAGATACCTTCACCTGTGGTGAGGGCGCGCACGAAGGCGTGCGTGAACCCATTTCCCGTTTCCGCTCGGAGACATCGAAGCAGTTGGATCGCGAAACCAAGAGTTCAATCGTCCAGGAAAGTCGCGTACACGAGACGGATTCCGGCTCGATCGAAGTGCAGGTCAGCCTCCTCACCCGGCGGATCGCCGAGTTGAGCGAGCATTTCAAAGTCCATCGCCACGACCATGCCGGTCGGCGCGGCCTGCTCACATTGGTCGGCCAGCGCCGCCGCCTTCTTCAGTACCTCAGCCGCGAGGATGTAGAACGGTATCGCGCGCTCGTGTCCCGCCTGGGTCTCCGCAAGTAAACACCGCCCCGGCAGGGGCGGTTCTGTTTTTCTCCTCGGCCGCGCACCGCGTGGCATGAACCCGTTGCAAAGGATGTTCTACCTAATGACCCAGACTCAGGAGTTCGGACTCGATCTCGCCGGCCGCCGCCTTTCCATGGAGGTCGGTCGAACCGCCCGCCTGGCCCAGGGCGCAGTCACGGTCCGGTACGGCGACACCATCGTTCTCGTCACCGCATGCGCCTCGAAGCAGGCGCGACCCGGCCAGGACTTCTTCCCTTTGACCGTCGACGCCGAAGAGCGCATGTATGCCGCAGGCAAGATCCCGGGCAGCTTCTTCAAGCGCGAGGGACGGCCGGGCACCGACGCGGTACTCATGGCCCGCATGACCGACCGCCCGATACGCCCGTTATTCCCGAAGGGCTTCTATAACGAGGTCCAGGTCATCGAAACGATCATCTCGGTCGATCACGTCAACCAGCCGGATATCCTGGGCATCGTCGGCGCCTCGGCCGCCCTCACGATCTCCGACATCCCGTTTGACGACCCGATCGGAGCCTGCCGAATCGGCTATGTCGACGGCCAGCTGGTCGTCAACCCGACCTATGAGCAGCTCGAGACGAGCCAGCTCGACCTGACTGTGGCCGGTACGGGCGACGCCATCATGATGGTCGAGTCCGGCGCCCGCGAAATCCCCGAGTCGGTCCTGGTCGACGCCCTCAAGCTCGCCCAGGAGGTCAACGGCAGCATCGTTGAGAAGATCCGCGAGATGCAGCGGCAGGTCGGCAAGAAGAAGTGGGAAGTCACCCCGAACGCGGCCCTCGAGGCGGCGCTATCCCACGCGCGAACGTTCTTCGGGGATCGCCTGAAAGAGGCGCTCAGGCTTCCCGGTGGCAAGCAGGCGCGCAGTGACCGCATGAGCGAGCTGCGGACCGAGATGGTTACCGCGCTCAAAGAGGAGCACGGCGAAAGCGCTCTCGCGGAGGCCTTCCACGAGCTCGAGGGCGAGGCAGTTCGTGCCGCGATCCTCAATGAATCCCGCCGCCCGGATGGTCGAACGTTTGACGCGCTCCGGCCACTGGCGTCGGAGGTCAGCTACCTCCCGCGCGCGCACGGCAGCGCCCTGTTCACGAGAGGCGAGACCCAGGTCCTCTCGGTCGTTACCCTCGGTTCGATGGGCGACCACCAGAAGATCGACTCCCTGAGTCCCGAGACCGAAAAGTTCTTCATGCACCACTACAACTTCCCCGGGTTCTCGACCGGCGAAGTGCGGCGTGCTGGCACCGGTCGCCGGGAGATCGGGCACGGTGCCCTTGCCGAGCGGGCGATCAAGCCCGTGCTACCCGACACCGAGACGTTCCCGTACACGATCCGGATCGTGTCAGACGTGCTCAGCTCCAACGGCAGCTCGTCGATGGCGAGCGTATGTGGTGGAATCCTGGCCCTCATGGACGCCGGCGTGCCGATCAAGTCGCCCGTTGCCGGAATCGCCATGGGGCTGGTCACCGGCCACGGCAAGAACGCGGTGCTGACCGATATCCAGGGCGCCGAAGACCACTCCGGCGACATGGACTTCAAGGTGGCCGGGACCGTCGAAGGCATCACAGCCCTCCAGATGGACATCAAGGTCAAGGGCATCACTTACGTCACGATGAAGAGCGCGCTCGAGCAGGCGCGCAAGGCCCGGCTGCAGATCCTCGAGCACATGCGCGAGACGATCGGCCAGCCGCGGGCCGAGCTGAGCAAGTTTGCCCCGCGCATGCTCCGCATCCAGATCCCGGTCGACAAGATCGGCACGGTGATCGGCCCGGGTGGCAAGGTCATCCGAGGGATGATCGAGCGGTACGGCGTCTCGATCGACGTCGAGGACGACGGCACCGTGGTCGTCGGCTCAGCCGACGGCGATTCCGCCGAGCAGGCGATCGCCCAGATCAGGGCGATGACCAAGGAGATCGAGATAGGGGAGACCTACCGTGGGCGGGTCTCTCGCATCATGCCGTTTGGTGCAATGGTCGAAATCCTGCCGGGCAAGGACGGGCTTGTGCACGCGAGCCAGTTCTCGAACGACCGCAACGACAATGTGGAGAAGTTTGTGAAGCTGGGCGACGAGTTGGAAGTGGTGGTCGCAGAAATCGATCACCTGAACCGCGTTAACCTGGCACTGAAGAACCGTCCGGGACGCGACGGGGCGCCGGCTGACGGGGATGCCGACGCTGGCGACTCGGGTGGGGGTGAAGGCGGCTACGAGCGCCAGCGGGCGCCGCGTGGCCAGTACGAGCGCCGGGACCGTCGCGACGGCGGCGGGCGCGGCGACCGCGGCGGCGACCGGGGGTCGCGCAGGCCGTCCTACGGCGGGGACCGCGGCGGGGATCGCGGTGGCGATCGCGGCGGGGACCGCGGTGGCGACCGCGGTGGGGATCGCGGCGGCGACCGCGGCGGGGATCGCGGCGGCGACCGCGGTGGGGATCGCGGTGGCGACCGCGGCGGGGATCGCGGCGGGGACCGCGGCGGCGACCGTGGCGGGGACCGGGCAGCCGAGGACCGCGCACGGCCTCCGCGCCGCCAGGTCGGTGGATTCGGTGGGCCGCAGCGGGAAGGTAACCCGCCGGCAGGTGACGACCGATAACAACGTAGTCAGCTGGAGAGGTCGGACGTGGCGCAGATCAAGGTAGCCGTAAACGGCGCTCTGGGTCGAATGGGAATGACGGTCCTGGGGGCAGTCTGCGCAGACCCCGGCACAGTAGCGGTGGGCGCCGTTGACGCAAAGGCGAGTGCCCCTTCACTTCAGCTGCCCGACGGCTCCGGAAGCGTTCCGCTCTCCACGGATCTGGCCGAGATCGCCAGGCGGACGAGCCCGGACGTGATCGTTGATTTCACGAATAGCGAAGGCGCCCTGATGGCCGCGCGCAAAGGGATTCCGGCAGGGGTCCGGCTCGTTTCCGGATCGACCGGGCTGAGCGAGCAGGGCATTGGAGAGATCCGGGATCTCGCGAACCGGCACAAGTTGGGCGCAATCAGTGCCTCGAACTTCGCGCTGGGCGCAGTCCTGCTGATGCACCTCGCACGGACCGCGGCCCGCTACTTCGACTACGCCGATGTGGTCGAAGCTCACCACGAGACCAAGATCGACTCACCTTCGGGCACTGCGCTATCGATCGCCAGGGCCATCGTCGAAGGACACGGCGGGAAGCTGAAGTCGAACGTCCCCGAGAAGGCGACGCTCGCGGGCACGCGCGGCGGCGTTTTGGAAGGCGTAAATGTTCACTCCACCCGGATGCCGGGACGGCTGGCCCGTCATGAGGTCACCTTTGGCACCCAGGGGCAGACCCTGGTCCTGACCCACGACACGATCAACCGCGACTGCTACATGCCGGGCGTGATCCTGGCGGTCAAGCATGTGATGACTGTCCAGGGACTGGTGATTGGCCTGGACAACGTCCTGGGCCTCGGGAAGCCGAAGCCCTAGCCGCGTCCCTCCCCGACCGGGCAGGGAAAACGCGGCGCACTCCTGCGTTCGAATCTATGGTTCAACGCGCTACTCGCGGGTATCGTTAGGGCTCACAGTTTCCAGGGGACTCTTCGAATGTCCGTTTCAACCGATCCAACCCTCAGGTCAGGCTTGCGAATCGCGATCGTCGGCGCCACCGGTGCGGTAGGCCAGGTCGCCCTCCAGATCCTGGCCGATCGCAAATGGCCCGCCGATCGCCTTGTGCTGATGGCGTCTGCGCGCTCGGCCGGCAAGGAGATCGCGTACCTGGGACGCAAGCTGAAGATCGTCGAAGGTCGAGCCGACGCCTTTGCGGGCATTGACGTCGCATTCATCTCCGCAACCACCGCCGTGAGCCGCGAACTCGCCCCGGTCCTGGCCAGGCAAGGCGTGCTTGTCATCGACGACAGCGGGGCGTTCCGGATGCAGGCTGACGTCCCCCTGGTCGTCCCCGAGGTGAACGGGAAGGACGTGCTGGGGCACCGCGGCATCATCAGCATTCCGAACTGCACGACGACCCCCCTGGTCATGGTCCTGGCGGCCCTGCGTTCACTGGCGCCTTTGCGACGCGTCACAGTCGCTACCTACCAGGCGGTTTCTGGCACCGGCGCCGCGGCCGTCCGCGAACTCGACGAACAGAACGCAGCGATCGTCGAAGGCAGGGACACTGCGCGTTCCGTCTATCCGCACCGGATTGCCTACAACCTCCTTCCGCAGGTCGACCGTTTTCTCGACGACGGTTACACCGCCGAAGAGCACAAGATGACCAACGAGACGCGCAAGATCCTCCACGAGCCGGCTCTGCCCCTATCGTCGACGTGCGTGAGGGTGCCAGTCCGCATCTCCCACAGCGAAGCGGTGCACGTCGAACTGGCCAGGCCGGTCGACCCCGCGGAAGCCCGTCGCGTGCTCGCGTCGTTCCCCGGCATCCGGGTGGTGGACGACCCGGCCAACAGTGACTACCCTATGCCCGATCAAGCCGCCGGTAAGGATCCCGTGTTGGTCGGACGGATTCGCCGAGACAGCTCCCACCCGGACGGTCTTGTTCTCTGGCTCAGTTGCGACAACCTGCGCAAGGGTGCCGCGCTGAACGCGATGCAGATACTCGACGAAGCCGTGAGGCTGGGTGCGCTCAAGCCTCGGGCGGCGGTCAACTAAGGGATTAACGGACCGGCCACGGCTGGCCGGTCCTGGCAGGGGCAACGACCCGGAGGATCGCGATGGTAGAGATAGGGCGACTTCTCACGGCAATGATCACTCCCTTCGATGCGGAGGGCGAGGTCGACTACCCCAAGGCCCGCAAGCTCGCGAAGGCGCTGGTCGACTCCGGTACGGACGGCCTCGTGATAGGCGGCACCACCGGCGAGTCGCCGTCGATGTCGGACGAGGAGAAGCTGCGCCTCTTTGCGGAGGTAAAGGAAGCGGTCGGTAAGCGCGCCGCAGTGATCGCCGGCACGACCGACAACAACACGCGCCGGTCGATCGAGGTCTCGATCGAGGCGGAGAAACTCGGGGTCGACGGTCTGCTGCTGACCGTGCCCGCCTACAACAAGCCGCCTCAGGAAGGGCTTTACCGGCACTTCAAAGCGATCGCCGAAAAGGTCAACACTCCCTGCGTCCTCTACAACGTGCCCGGCCGCACCGCCCTCAACATGTCTGAAGAGACCACGCTGCGGCTTTCAAAGGTGAAGAACATCGTCGGCGTGAAAGAGGCATCGAGCATGCCGGACCAGATCACGCGGATCATCGACGGAGCGCCGGAGGGCTTTCGCGTCTGGAGCGGGAACGACAACGAGACGTTCCCGATCATGTGCACCGGCGGCTACGGAATCGTGAGCGTCGCGTCCAACATCATGGGCCTCCAGATCAAGGGCATGCTGGGCAAGATCCTGGAAGGGGACGTCGAGGCCGCCGCGTCGGAGCACCGGCGCATGCTGCCAATCTTCAATGCCCTGTTCTGGGTCACCAACCCCATACCCATCAAGTACGCGGTAAACCGCGCCGGATGGAACGTCGGCAAGCCCAGGCTGCCCATGATCGATGCCGATGAGGCATTCAGGAAAAAGTTCGATCCGGTGATGGACCGCTACACGCCGGACCTGCCCCCGGAGTCGAAGTACAGGCCGTAGGAGGCCCGCCGGGTAGCGGCTCGCGCGCTCCGGAACAATGGGGGAGGCCGGCGGTTCGGGGCCTGGCCCGGCTTCTCCGGCCCGCGCAAGGAACGGCGGCCCGGCCCTACTTCTGGAAGATGTCGTTCACCACGATCGTCTCGTGGCGTTTGGGCCCGGTCGAGATGATCTCAACGGGCGCTCCCACCAGCGCTTCGATGCGCTTGACATACGCCATGGCCTTCTTCGGCAGATCGCGGTCCCGTGTGATGCCAAAGGTAGTGCCTGGCCAGCCCTCGAGCTCTTCGTAGATAGCGACGCAGCGCTCGAGCGCGCCGCCTTCCAGGGGAAACCGGTCGATGCGGTGGCCGTCGAGTTCGTATCCGACGCAGATCTTGATCGGGTTCAGCCCGTCCAGGATGTCGAGGCGGGTCAGCACGATCGAGTCGAAGCCGTTGACGCGTGCGCTGTAGCGTCCGGCGACCGCGTCGAACCAACCGGTCCGGCGTGGCCGGCCGGTGGTTACGCCAAATTCCTTGCCCTTGTTCCGGATATGCTCGCCAATCTCGTTGTTGAGCTCGGTAGGGTACGGCCCGCCCCCCACGCGCGTGCAGTAAGCCTTGAAGACGCCGATCACGCCGCCGAACGCGCGCGGCGGTATGCCTAGCCCCGTGAGCGCGCCCCCGACCGTCGGGCTGGATGACGTCACGTATGGGTAGGTTCCATGGTCGATGTCGAGCAGTGCGCCCTGGGCGCCCTCGAGGATCACGTTCTCGCCCCGGGTCAGCGAGTCCTCGACGATGTATTCGACCTGCTTGATGAACGGCGCGAGCTTTGGCGCCCATGCCTGGATCTTGCTCAGGATCGTATCTATGCTGACCGGGCTCGCACCGTAGATCCTGGTCAGCACCTCGTTCTTGTGATTGACGATGTCCGGCAGCCGCATTGCGAGTTCTTCCGGATTGAGAAGCTCGCCCATGCGGATGCCTGTGCGCGCGACCTTGTCGATATACGCCGGCCCGATGCCGCGACCGGTCGTGCCTAGTGCGCCAGCGCCCTTCCTGTTTTCCTCGAGCTTGTCCAGCAGCACGTGGTAGGGCATCACTATGTGGGCGCGCTCGCTGATCGCCAGGCCGTCGACGTTCAGGCCGGCTCGCTTCAGGTCGGCGATCTCCTTCAGGAGGACGTCGGGGTCGACCACGACGCCGTTGCCGATGATGTTGCGCGTGTGCGGCCAGCAGATGCCCGACGGCACCAGGTGGAAGCCGAAGGAGCCGGAGTCGTTGATGACCGTGTGGCCGGCGTTGTTGCCGCCGCTGTAGCGCGCGACGACGCTGGCCTTGCCGGCCAGGAAGTCGATGACCTTGCCCTTGCCTTCGTCGCCCCACTGGGCGCCGATTACGGCGAATGCCGGCATGAAGGCTGCTCCATAGCTATGCGGGGGCAGGTCTTCAAGCCTGCCAAAGGGTGTGAATTATATATCAGGGCTCAGCTTTGTCTCAGATAAGTAAATCCGATATTGACTGCCGTTCGGCTGCAAGTTATATTGATCGGACGCCCCCAACGGAGTGATCCGTGGGGTTCCGCGTCCCGAATCTGGGAAGCGGGTGCACCTTAACAAGTGAACATCTGATGCCGAAATGAATACTCCGAGCATGTAGTCGATCCTTAATGTGGGTCAAGCTACTAAGGGCGCACGGAGGATGCCTTGGCACCAAAGGCCGATGAAGGGCGTGGCAAGACTGCGATAAGCCCCGGTTTGCTGTCTAGCAAGCTCACCCGGGGATACCCGAATGAGGTAACTCATCCCGACTTGTCGGGATACTCGACCCGTGAGGGTTGAGAGGTAAGTGGGCGAACTGAAACATCTCAGTAGCCCGAGGAACAGAAATCAACCGAGATTCTCCTAGTAGTGGCGAACGAACGGGGAAGAGCCTAAACCACCGCGGCTTCACGGGCTGGAGCCCCATGCCCGGTGGTGTCGTAAGGCGTGATGTGGAGGGACTCCAGTCCTTCCGGAGAGTAAGAAACCAGTTTCCTAGCAGAAGAACGCTGGAAAGCTTCGCCATAGACGGTGAAAGCCCGGTAGGCGAAAGGGAGCTGGCTCTCTGGTCATGTCCTTGAGTACGACGGGACACGTGGAATCCTGTCGGAATTCGCGGGGCCCACCCTGCAAGGCTAAACACCTTTGGTGACCGATAGCGTACAAGTACCGTGAGGGAAAGGTGAAAAGAACCCCGTGAGGGGAGTGAAATAGAACTGAAACCGTGCGCCTACAAACCGTGGAAGTCCCGACTTGTCGGGATGACCGCGTGCCTATTGAAGAATGAGCCGGCGAGTCAATTCTGCGCAGCCAGGTTAAGGTATTAAGTACCGGAGCCGTAGCGAAAGCGAGTCTGAACAGGGCGAAAACCACCTCTGGAGGAAGCAGTCGCCAGTGTGCCTAGTGAAGGCCTGAAGTCCCAACGCAAGGCGGGATGGATGGCTGGAGCGAAGCGCAATGGTCGGCTGTGAAATCCTTTGCGTGAGGGTTGCGTGGATTGGACCCGAAACCGTGTGAGCTACCCATGGTCAGGCTGAAGCGAAGCTAACCCTTCGTGGAGGGCCGAACTGATCAGTGTTGCAAAACTGTCGGAAGAACTGTGGGTAGGGGTGAAATGCCAAACGAACACGGAGATAGCTGGTTCTCCCCGAAATGCATATAGGTGCAGCCTCGGGAGTTACATCGCGGAGGTAGAGCACTCGATGGGCTAGGGGGCGTGAGCTTACCAAACCCAACGAAACTCCGAATGCCGCGATGGGTACCCCGGGAGTGAGACTGCGAGGGATAAGCTTCGTGGTCTAAAGGGAAACAACCCAGATCGCCAGCTAAGGTCCCCAAATATGGACTAAGTGTGAAAGGAAGTTGGATCGCTCAGACAGCCAGGAGGTTGGCTTAGAAGCAGCCACCCTTTAAAGAGTGCGTAATAGCTCACTGGTCGAGGGATCCAGCGCCGAAAATAAGCGGGGCTAAAGTCCATTACCGAAGCTGCGGGATCTCGACGTGAAGTCGGGATCGGTAGGGGAGCGTTCTCAGGGGTGCGAAGGTGGATCGTAAGGTCTGCTGGACCGCTGAGAAGTGAGAATGCCGGCATAAGTAGCGACAATCCAGGTGAGAATCCTGGACACCGGAAGTCTGAGGTTTCCTACGCAACGTTGATCGGCGTAGGGTTAGGCGGCCCTAAGGCGTAGCCGAAAGGCGAACCCGATGGACAGCTGGTCAAAATTCCAGCTCCGCTGATGAACCGTTTGAGATACATGGGGGGAGCGGGCAGGTAGGCGTTGCATACCTATTGGACATGGTGTGTGCGCCCTTGAAGGCCGCAAGGCTGAGGGGGGTGCGAACCCTGAGGGAATACCTCGGGGGACGAAGCTGAACCTAGACCGCCAAGAAAAGCCCGTGTATCGAGGCTCATTGGTTGACCGTACCGCAAACCGACACAGGTGGACTGGGGCTAAAATCCCAAGGTGAACGAGAGAACCATCGTTAAGGAACTCGGCAATCTAGCCCCGTAACTTAGGGAGAAGGGGCGCCCTCGATGTCTCAGGCTTCGCGCCAAAAGGCGTCGGGGGCCGCAGTGACAAGGCTCAAGTGGCTGTTTAACAAAAACACAGGTCCGTGCTAAGGCGAAAGCCGATGTATACGGGCTGACATGTGCCCAGTGCCGGAAGGTTAAGGGGAGGGGTTTACGCCTCGAACTGAAGCCCCGGTGAACGGCGGCCGTAACTATAACGGTCCTAAGGTAGCGAAGTCCCTTGTCGGGTAAGTTCCGACCCGCACGAAACATGTAACAACTTGAGCGCTGTCTCGACGGTGGACTCGGTGAAATTGCAGGACCCGTGAAGATGCGGGTTTCCCGCGGCAGGACAAAAAGACCCCGTGGAGCTTTACTGCACCCTGGCATTGGTTCGTGGTTAAGGATGTGTAGGATAGGCGGGAGGCTACGAAGGTTCGGCGCTAGCCGAGCTGGAGCCAACGGTGAAATACCGCCCTTCCTTTGCCTTGACCCTAACCCCGATTAATCGGGGAACAGTGTCTGGCGGGCAGTTTGACTGGGGCGGTCGCCTCCCAAAGAGTAACGGAGGCGCCCAAAGGTCACCTCAGGCTGGATGGAAATCAGCCGCAGAGTGTATTGGCATAAGGTGGCTTGACTGCGAGACATACAAGTCGAGCAGGGACGAAAGTCGGGCAAAGTGATCCCACGGTACCGCGTGGCAGGGCCGTGGCTTAACGGATAAAAGCTACCCCGGGGATAACAGGCTGATCTCGCCCAAGAGTTCACATCGACGGCGAGGTTTGGCACCTCGATGTCGGCTCGTCGCATCCTGGGGCTGAAGGCGGTCCCAAGGGTCCGGCTGTTCGCCGGTTAAAGCGGCACGCGAGCTGGGTTCAGAGCGTCGTGAGACAGCTCGGTCTCTATCCGCCGTGGGCGCAGGAAACTTGAGGGATGCCACTCTTAGTACGAGAGGACCAGAGCGGACAGACCTCTGGTGTGCCGGTTGTTACGCCAGTAGCATCGCCGGGTAGCCAAGTCTGGATGGGATAAGCGCTGAAAGCATCTAAGTGCGAAGCCCTGCCCAAGATCAGGTTTCCCATCGCGCAAGCGAGTAAGGTCCCCGGTAGACTACCGGGTAGATAGGCCGCAGGTGTAAGGCTGGTAACAGCTTGAGCTGAGCGGTACTAATAGACCGAGGGCTTGACCCACATTAAGGATCGCCTATCTGCCGGAGTATTCAGGCATCAGCAATCGCACCCTGGGTGCGGTATGTTCATATTGCGGGGTGGAGCAGCGGCAGCTCGTTGGGCTCATAACCCAAAGGTCGACGGTTCGAATCCGTCCCCCGCGACCAGATAAACAACCGTCCCCCGAGCAATCGGGGGGCCTCATATCTGAAAGAAGTCCCCTGGTGGTCGGAGCGCAGTGGTCCCACCCGTTCCCATCCCGAACACGGAAGTGAAACGCTGCAGCGTCGACGATACTGCTGCCTTGCGGCAGTGGGAAAATAGATCACTGCCAGGGGGCTTTTTTATTCAGTTCCAGCTGGTGGTGGACCGTGACTGACGGCCCGTCTGATTTGGGCGGCGCCACCCCGGCGGTCAGCACACCCCTTCCGCTTCCGCCCTCACGTTGCAGTCCCATCTTCCGGCCCTATAATTAAAGGTGGCCGGAATCCCACGAGTTCCAAGGAAAGCCTTTTGAATTTGAACGCAACCGTTGGTGACACCTCCGTCGAGCAGATGGCCGACGGCCCCATCCACATGATCCCCGTCGGAAGCCAGACCGCGACGAGCCCGAAGGGCCCGCTCGACGACCTGCTCGAGGAGTTCACGCCCAACAAGACGCTTCGGCGGGGCGAGATCATCGACGGCAAGATCATGCGCAAGGACAATTCCGGGTTGCTCGTCAACATCGGGCACAAGTCGGAAGGCATTGTGCCAGCGCGCGAGATGCGATCGCTCGAAGAGGAGTTCGTGTCCGGCCTCAAAGTAGGCGACGAGATCATCGCCTACGTGGTCAACCCCGAAGGTGAAGAGGGCGCTGCCGTCCTATCCATCGACCGTGCCCGCGGTGAGCAGGGCTGGCGCATCCTCGAGAAGGCCATGGAAGCCAACGACACCGTGCGCGGCAAGATCGTCGGGTCCAACCGCGGCGGGGCGGTGGTCGAAGCCGAAGGCGTCCAGGGGTTCGTACCGCTCTCGCAGCTGGTCGGCCCCGCCCGCGAGCTGTATGTGCCAGGCGGCGAGGAGCCCAAAGAGGGCTTCATCGGCATGCCGATCGAATTCAAGGTCATCGAGTTGAACCGGCTCCGCAACCGGGCCATCTTCTCGGAGCGCGCCGCGTTGCAGGCCTGGAAGGCGGCTCAGAAGCTGCGGCTCGTGCAGGAGCTCCAGGAAGGCAGCACCGTCAAGGGTCGCGTGACGGGCATCTCATCCTTCGGCGCGTTCGTGGACCTGGGTGGTGCTGATGGGCTGATCCACATCTCGGAACTGTCCTGGGAGCCCGTCAAGAGCCCGGAGGAGATCCTGAAGGTTGGCCAGGAGGTCGAGGTCTTCGTCCTCAAGGTCGACCGGGAATCGCTGAAGATCGCGTTGAGTTTGCGTCGGCTCAAGCCCGAGCCCTGGGATACCGTAACTCAGAAGTACCAGGTCGGACAGGTGGTCAACGGTTCGATCACAAAGCTTGCGAATTTCGGTGCGTTTGCCCGGATCGATGGCGGCATCGAGGGTCTCATCCATATCTCCGAGCTGAGCGAGGAGGCGGTCCGCAATCCCCGGGACCTGGTGAAGGAAGGCGATGAGGTCAAGCTCAGGATCCTCAGGATCGAGCCGGAGCGCCGGCGCCTGGGGCTCAGCCTCAAGCAAGTGGATGATGAAAAGTACCGCCCCGAAGCTGTGGCTGCCACTGAGTCATTCGATGCCGAAAGCTTCGAGGGTATCTTCCAGAAGTCCGAGTGACTCGAATCCCGACGGGGTTCGGGATGACAGGCCGCCGGTAACAACCTGGTAGAGGCGGAGGCCAAAGCCATCAATGGCTAGCAGGTTCGAGAAGTTCTCGGAAAGAGCCCGCCGTGTGTTGTCGCTCGCGCAGGAAGAGGCGCAGCGTTTCAACCACAACTACATCGGCACGGAGCATATCCTGCTGGGGCTCGTGCGCGAGACCGAAGGTGTGGCTGCCAAGGTCCTTTCCAACCTTGGCGTTGAGTTGAGCAAGGTCCGCTCCGCGGTCGAATTCATCATTGGACGCGGCGAGCGTCCGTCCCCGGGCGAGATCGGCCTGACGCCGCGCGCCAAGAAGGTGATTGAGCTGGCCGTGGACGAAGCGCGCCGCCTCAACCACCATTACATCGGCACCGAGCACCTCCTCATCGGCATCATGCGCGAGGGCGAGGGCGTGGCCGCCGGCGTGCTGGAGAGTCTGGGCGTTACGCTCGACAAGATCCGCGCTGAAACCGGGCGCGTGCTGAGTCAGAGCGCCTCGCAACAGCAGCCCGCGGGCACGGCGCGTACCGCGACCCGGACGCCTACGCTTGACGATCTCGGCATCGACCTGACGCAACTGGCCCGGTCCGGCAAGCTGGACCCGGTCGTGGGACGCGAGCGCGAGCTTGATCGCATCGTCCAGATCCTGAGCCGCCGCACCAAGAACAACCCGGTGCTCATCGGCGAACCGGGGGTCGGCAAGACGGCGATCGTCGAGAAGCTGGCCCACCTGATCGTTGAGGGTGAAGTTCCCGCGACCCTGCTTGGCAAGCGCGTGGTCACGCTCGACATGGCATCGCTGGTCGCCGGCACCAAGTACCGCGGTGAGTTCGAGGAGCGACTCAAGAAGGTCATCAACGAGCTCAAGGGCGCGGGCAACTGCGTCCTATTCATCGACGAAGTCCATACCATGGTTGGCGCGGGTGCAGCGGAAGGGGCGGTTGACGCCGCCAACATCCTCAAGCCGTCGCTGGCCAGAGGCGAGCTGCAGGTGATCGGCGCGACCACGCTGGATGACTACCGGAAGTACGTGGAGCGCGACCCCGCGCTCGAACGCCGTTTCCAGCCGATCGTGGTTGACCCCCCGGACGTAGAGCACACGGTGGAGATCCTGCGGGGCGTCAAGGCACGCTACGAGGAGCACCACCAGGTCAAGATCACCGACGAGGCGATCGAGGCCGCGGCGCAGCTGGCGGAAAAGTACATCGCAGACCGGTTCCTGCCTGATAAGGCGATCGACCTGATCGACGAGGCGGCATCCCGCGTCCGGATCCGGGTCAGTTCAGTGCCTCGGCCGATCAAGGACGCCACAAAGCAGCTGGAGGAGGTCCGTTCGAAGAAGAACGAGGCCATCGCGAACCAGCAGTACGAGGCCGCGGCTGAACTGCGTGACCGCGAGATGAAGGCATCAGCGGTGCTCGAGAAGTTACAGCAGGACTGGGACGCCAAGAAGTCGGGTGAGACCGAGGAAGTGACGGCAGAGGACATCGCCCAGGTCGTGAGCATGTGGACCCGGATCCCGGTGACCAGGCTCGGCGTGGAAGAGTCCGAGCGGCTATTGAAGATGGAAGGCGTTCTCCACGAGAACGTCGTCGGCCAGGCTGAAGCCGTAACGGTTATTTCCAAGGCGGTGCGAAGGGCGCGTGCGGGCCTCAAGGACCCACGGCGCCCGATGGGAGTCTTCCTGTTCCTCGGCCCGACGGGCGTCGGCAAGACGCACACGGTTCGCAAGCTGGCCGAGTTCATGTTCGGCGCGGACGATTCGATGATCCGGCTCGACATGTCGGAGTTCATGGAGCGGCACACGGTCGCACGCCTGGTTGGCGCGCCGCCTGGCTACGTGGGCTTCGACGAGGGTGGCCAGTTGACCGAGGCCGTGCGGCGGCGCTCCTACTCGGCGATCCTCCTCGACGAGATCGAGAAGGCGCACCCGGATGTGTTCAACATCCTGCTCCAGATCTTCGACGACGGTCACCTTACCGACGCCAAGGGCAGGAAGGTCGACTTCCGGAACACGATCATCATCATGACCTCCAACCTGGGCTCCGACCTGATCCGCAAGGACAGTTCCATGGGCTTTACCCAGTCGGGCCAGGAGAGCCTGGATGCTCAGCGCGCCTACGAACGCATGAAGGACAAGGTCCTGGAAGAGGTCAAGCGGGCGTTCCGGCCCGAGTTCCTGAACCGCCTCGATGCCACGGTCGTGTTCCACGCCCTGAACCGCGAGCACATCACCGGCATTGTCGACTTGAACCTGAACGATGTCCGCAAGCGGTTGCTTGAGAAGGGGCTGGTGCTCCAGGTTACGGAGGCGGCCCGGGCATTTCTTGCCGAGAAGGGCTATGACCCGACCTTTGGCGCTCGCCCGCTGCGGCGCGTGATCCAGGAGCGGGTTGAGGACCGCCTGTCCGATGCCCTGCTCGCGGGCCGATTCAAGCCTGGAGACGTGGTGGAGGTCGATGTCGCCGAGGGCGAGATCTCGATCAACATCCCGGCCAGCGTGGCGGAGCCCGCGACCACCTGAGTGCAGCCGTTCGACAAGTCCTGAAACTATCGGGGAGCCGCGGGGCTCCCCGATCTTCTTCCGGGCCGCGTTCGTGAGCGCCGCCCGCGGTCGCCACCGCCATGTAGGTGTTGCCGCCGGGCATTGCTAGACTGCGAACCGGAATGGAAGGTAACCCCAAGCTCCGGGACCGCCGATGATTCGCAAGCCGTCCGTCAAGACGTCATTTGTATGCAGCAGCTGCGCGCAGACTTACCCGAAGTGGGCCGGCCAGTGCGCCAGTTGTGGCGCCTGGAACTCCATCAGTGAGCAGGCCACGGTTCCAACGGCGCGCGGCCAGGTTGTCGCGGCGACCTCCATCGAGCTTGCGCGCCTCGATAGCCGGCCGTCGGTCCGCCTGCTGTCGAATATCGCAGAGGTCGACCGCGTGTTCGGCGGAGGCATCGTCGGTGGGTCAGTCAGCCTGATCGCCGGCGATCCCGGGATTGGCAAGTCGACCTTGCTGTTGCGGCTGTCCGACTCGATTGCGAGAGCCGGGAACCGCGTGCTCTACGTGTGCGGTGAGGAGTCGTCGGACCAGGTACAGCTGCGTGCGAAGAGGCTGAGCATCGGGGGCGACGGTCTGTTCCTGCTCGCCACGAGCCGGCTGGAGGTGGTGATCGCCGAGTTGAACGCCGCGCGACCGGCGCTGGTCGTGGTGGACTCGATTCAGACGTTGGCGACGACCCTGCTCGATGCCGTTGCCGGCACAACGTCTCAGATTCAGGCCTGCACGCAGGCGCTGACGGATTACGCGAAGTCGAACAGCGTGCCTGTGATCATGACCGGTCACGTCACGAAGGAAGGCGTCATAGCCGGCCCGCGATTGCTCGAGCATGCGGTAGACGTCGTCCTCTACCTGGAGGGAGACGCCAACAGCGGGCTGCGCCTGTTGCGGGGCGTGAAGAACCGGTTTGGTGCGACCGACGAGATCGGCGTGTTCGAGATGCGGGCCGACGGCATGATGGAAGTGCCGGACCCGTCGCGGGTGTTCCTGTCGTCGCGACGGCCGTCGATCCCGGGGTCCGTCCTGGCGACCGTTATCGAGGGTACCCGGCCGTTCACGGTCGAGGTCCAGGCGTTGACGAGTCACTCCTCCTTCCCGGTGCCGCGGCGACAGGCCTCGGGGATTGACCCCACGCGGCTTGCCCTCGTTTCGGCGGTGCTTTCCAGGCGGGTGGGAGTTGGTCTGCAGTCCCAGGACATAATCGTCAACGTGCCCGGGGGGCTGCGTGTCAGGGAGCCTGCAATCGACCTGTCGATTGCGTTGGCGATCGTATCCAGCCTGACCGACCGCCCGGTGCGCGAGGGCGTTACGACGGCGGCGGAGGTCGGGCTCGGCGGGGAGCTGCGACCGGTCGCCCAGACGGGGCGGAGGGTGACCGAGGCGGCCAGGCTTGGCCTGCGGCACTGCCTGGTGGCGTCGTCCGCTGAGGTCCAGGCGTCGGGCGCCTATGGTGTCAGCTCTCTGGCGGAGGCCATTGAGTTCGCGATCGGAGCAGGACAAGCGTCTCAGCTTGACCCACCACAGCTTCGGTAGATATCATCGAAGGCTGGTAAGTGAAGCGGACCGACCCGGGACCGCCTCATGAGCCCCGTGTTTGCGGGGGGTCGGAGCGAGCCCCAGTGGCGCAGTGGCAGCGCAGCCGATTTGTAATCGGCCGGTCGGAGGTTCGAATCCCCCCTGGGGCTTAAAACCCACCCGCCGCGACGATTCCGGTTGCGGCAAACTGTTAGCGAATCCGGAGTTTGTATGGCGGCGCGACGGAATTCGCTGATAAAATGGACGATCTGTCTGCAGGGGTGGGTGAGTGGTTAATACCAGCAGACTGTAAATCTGCCGCCTTAACGGCTACGTAGGTTCGAATCCTACCCCCTGCACCAGTATTCAGCTTTCTTGCAGTTATTCGGCCCTCATAGCTCAGTTGGCAGAGCGCGTTCTTGGTAAGAACGAGGTCACCAGTTCAAGTCTGGTTGAGGGCTCCATCGCAATTGACGGAGTTCGGAGGAGACAGGGAGACACATGGCAAAGGAAAAGTTCGACCGTACGAAACCGCATTTGAACGTTGGGACCATTGGTCACGTCGACCATGGCAAGACGACGTTGACGGCGGCGATTACGAAGGCTCTACACGGCAAGAACCCGAAGGTTTCCTTCCGAGCATTTGACTCTATCGACTCGGCGCCTGAAGAGAAGGCCCGTGGCGTGACGATCGCGATCACGCACGTCGAGTACGAGACCGACAAGCGCCACTACGCACACGTGGACTGTCCCGGTCACGCCGACTACATCAAGAACATGATCACCGGCGCGGCGCAGATGGACGGCGCGATCCTCGTTGTAAGCGCGCCCGATGGCCCGATGCCCCAGACCCGTGAGCACATCCTCCTGGCCCGCCAGGTGAACGTGCCGCGTATCGTGGTCGCCCTCAACAAGGTTGACATCATGGAAGACGAGGAATTGCTCGAGCTCGTCGAGATGGAGCTGCGAGAGCTTCTCACGCAGTACGGCTTCCCTGGCGACGAGATTCCGATCGTCCGCGTGAGCGGCCTCAAGGCGCTGGAAGAGGACGGCAAGGGTCCGTGGTCGGACCGGATCATCCAGTTGATGGACAAGGTCGACGAGTACATCCCGATCCCCGAGCGCCCGGTCGACCAGCCGTTCCTGATGCCGGTCGAGGACGTGTTTGGCATCAAGGGTCGCGGCACCGTGGTGACCGGCCGTATTGAGCGTGGCCGGGTCAAGGTCGGTGAGGAAATCGAGATCGTCGGCTTCGGCAAGACGATGCGGAGCGTGGTCACCGGTATCGAAATGTTCAAGAAGACCCTGGACGAGGGCATGCCGGGCGACGCCGTCGGCTGCCTGTTGCGCGGTATTGAGCGCGAGGATGTCAACCGCGGTGCGGTGCTGGCGAAGATCGGCTCGATTACGCCGCACACTGAGGCCAAGGCCCAGGTTTACGTCCTTACCAAGGAAGAGGGTGGTCGGCACACCCCGTTCTTCAGCGGCTACAAGCCGCAGTTCTACATCCGGACGACCGACGTCACCGGCGAGATCACCCTGCCCGAGGGTGTCGAGATGGTCATGCCGGGTGACAACCTCGAAATGGGTGTCAAGCTGCTCTACCCGGTCGCCCTCGAACCGCAGCTGAGGTTTGCTGTGCGCGAGGGTGGCCGCACCGTGGGATCAGGGGTCTTCATCGAGATCAAGTCCTAGGGACGAAGTGCAGGAAGAGACGTAATGGCTAAGAAGGGCGATGCCCGGGTACTGATCGAGATGACGTGCGGCGATTGCAAGACTCACCGCTACCACTCGACCAAGAACAAGCGGAACGACACGGCGCGGCTGGAACTGACCAAGTTCTGCCCGCGCTGCAGGCAGCGGCGCGTGTACCGCGAGACGAGGTAGCCAGGTGGCCCGTACGCCAGGTCGCGCAGCGATTCCCAGGCCGTCCTCGGGTGGGTTTGGTCTGGCCTTCTTCGGGGGTGTGATCTCCGAGCTCAAGAAGGTCACATGGCCGAGCCGCCAGCAAACGACCCGGCTCACGGGGCTGGTGCTGATCGTGTCGATCGTTATCGGCGCCGTGCTTGGTCTGATCGACATCGGCTTCTCACGGCTGTTCGTCTTAATCACCGGGGGCTAGATCGTGACAACCCGCAAGACATCTGGCCCGGCCGAAACGACGGCGACCGAGCCGCGCTGGTACATCGTGCACACCTACTCGGGGCACGAGGACCGCGTCAAGAAGAACCTCGAGCAGCGTGTGCAGACAATGGACGTCAAGCACAAGATCTTCGAGGTAGTTGTTCCGACCGAAGAGGTCATCGAGATCAAGGAAGGGCAGCGCAAGCCGGTACAACGAAAGATGTACGCCGGCTATCTGCTCGTGAAGATGGTGATGGACGACGAGAGCTGGTTTGTCGTCCGGAACACGCCTGGCGTGACCGGGTTTATCTCGGCAGAGGACGAGCGCGAGAAGCGCCCGAAGCCGGTGCCGCTCGAGCAGGCGGAGGTGGATCGGATTCTGCGCCAGATGGCATCCGAGACGCCGCGCGTGCGTATTGGATTCGAAAAGGGCGATTCGGTCCGTATCAAGGATGGGCCGTTCGCAGACTTCATGGGATCGGTCGACTCTGTCGATGAGGAGCGCGGCAAGGTGCGCGTCCTCGTTTCGTTCTTCGGCCGGGAGACCCCGGTCGACCTCGATTTTCTTCAGATCGAGAAGGCGTAGTCCCGTCGAATGCGGGGCTGGTTAACTGAGAGGTCCTAGTGGCTAAGAAGGTTCAGGCGGTAGTGCGGTTGCAGATCCCCGCGGGACAGGCGACGCCTGCTCCGCCGGTGGGCCCGGCGCTCGGTCAGCACGGTGTCAACATCATGTCGTTCGTGAAGGAGTACAACGAGCGCACCGGGAAGCTCGCGGGCAGCGTCGTGCCGGTCGTGATCACGATCTATGCCGACCGCTCGTTTACCTTCGAGACGAAGAGCCCGCCGGCGTCTGACCTGTTGAAGAAGGCTGCGAAGCTTGAGAAGGGTTCGGCGATGCCGGGCGCCCAGATGTCAGGTACGGTCACGCGCACTCAGATTCGCGAGATCGCGCAGCTGAAGCTGACCGACCTTAATTCGTCCAGCGTTGAGACCGCCATGCACCTGATTGAGGGCACGGCGAGAAGCATGGGAATAACGGTCACCGACTGACCGTGCAGCGGGAGTCCTCCGGGTGTAACGCCGGAGGCCGTGAGCACCGCCAAGGAGAAACAGTTATGCCAGAACGTGGAAAGAAGTACCGCGCGGCCGCCAAGCTCGTGGGCGAGGGCCTGAAGGGGCCGGCCGAGGCGATCTCGATCGCCAAGAAGGCCTCGTACGTGAAGTTCGACGAGACGGTCGAGTTGCATCTGCTGACCTTCTCGGACCCCCGGCACGCCGATCAGCAGCTGCGCGAGGTGGCCAGCCTCCCGCACGGTGTTGGCAAGAAGGTGCGCGTCATGGTGTTCGCCGAAGGTGAGGGCGCCCGGGTGGCGCGTGCCGCCGGCGCCGACTACGTGATCGACGACGCGACGATCAAGCGCATCGAAGAGGGCTGGTCGGAGTTCGAGGTGTCGATCGCAACCCCGGACATGATGGGCAAGATCGGACGGCTGGGCCGCTTCCTTGGCCGCAAGGGGCTGATGCCCAACCCGCGGACCGGGACGGTCGTCCCGGCGCAGGACCTCGGGACTGCAATCACCGAGGCCAAGAAGGGCCGCGTCGAGTTGAAGATGGACAAGACGGCGATCATTCATGCGCCGATCGGCAAGGTGAGCTTCGACGAGAAGGCGCTGCTGGAGAACCTGACCAGCGTGGTTTCTACGGTCGCCCGTGCCAAGCCGGCCGGCATCAAGGGGCCGTTCTTGAAGTCGGCCACCCTGACCACGACCATGGGGCCTGGCGTGAAGCTGGACTTGAACGAGCTCCAGGCGCTTAAGGTAGAATAGTTTTCAGTCAGTTCGACAACTGAATCCAGTCAGGCTGTAGACAGCGGGCCCCCGTATCTGATCGGGGCTAAAGGAGAACCACCCGCCGAGGCCGGGTAACCATCGTTTCTAAACGCGAGCCCGGGTCTACGCCCGGGCTCAGTTTTTTTGCGCACACAAAAGGGAAAGGACGGGGATGCCGACACAGAGAAGCATCGCGGAGGTCGACGAGCTCGCCAAGCTTTTGGCCGAGTCTTCCGTGATCATCGCGACCAGCCACAGCAATCTGAACACGCCGACGGTCGACCAGTTGCGCCGCAAGCTCCGGGCATCGGGTAACCAGTACCGGGTCGTGAAGAACACCCTGGTGCGCATCGCCGCTGACAAGGCCGGCAAGCCAGAGGTCAAGGAGATCGCCAAGGGGCCGTGCGCCTTTGTGTCCGGTCCAGGCGATCCGGTTGATGTCGCCCGCGTTTTCACGGAGCACCTGAAGGCCAATCGCCTTGAGCTGACGATCCTGGGCGCCGCGCTTGACGGAAAAGTGCTCAGCGCCAGCCAGGTCGAGGCGTTGTCGGATCTGCCGCCAAGGAATGTGCTGGTTGCTCAGCTGCTTGGCCAGCTGAACACCCCGGCGACCCGCCTGGTAACGGTGTTGAACGGGCCGATCCGTGGTCTCGCGACGGTCCTCAAGCGGCACGTAGAGAAGCAGGGCGCGCCAGCCGCCGCCTGAGTCTGAGGCGCGACGTTCGCGCCCGGTCATTCATATGGTGAACCCGGTGATCCCGGGACTGAAATACGGAGAGAGTCAATGGCAACGTCGAAGGCAGAAGTCATCGAAGCAATCAAGGCGATGTCGGTCCTGGAGATCTCCGAGCTCGTGAAGGAGCTCGAGACGATATTTGGTGTTTCCGCCGCCGCGCCGGTCATGGCGGCGGCTGCGCCGGCAGCCGGTGGCGGGGGCGCTGCCGGTGCCGCGGCCGCTGAGGAGAAGACGGAATTCAGCATCGTCCTGAAGGAAGTCGGCGCCAACAAGATCGCCGTGATCAAGGCGGTGCGCGAGTTGACCCCGCTGGGGCTGAAGGAAGCCAAGGACCTGGTCGAGGCAGCGCCGAAGCCGGTCAAGGAAGGGGCCACCAAGGCTGAGGCGGATGAAGCCAAGAAGAAGCTCGAGGCCGCTGGAGCCGTCGTCGAGATCAAGTAACCCGTCCTGAAGATGGGAGCACCGCCCGGCTGAGTTAATCTCTCCGGGCGGTTTCCTTTTCTGGCGCTTTCGATTGCAGAGCGCCGAATTTGTGCACCTGGACCGTAAACGGAGACATGCATGACGGACCGAGGGATGGTCCCAACGCGCGAGCAGGCTTACGTGGCGCTGCGTTCGGACGTCGTGCGCGCCTGGGGCGAAGCCAGGGCGAAGGCGGTCGAGGCAACCTTGCGCAAGACCGCGGACGCAATCTGGAAGCTCTCGACGCTAGAGTTTGAAGAAGCCGAAAAGCCAGGATTCTTTCTCAACGACGCCGCGCGTCCTGACGGGAAAGTGTCGGAATGAACGCGCCGTGGCAGCTGTCGGCGCTGGAGGCCAGCCGGGCGATGGCGGCTGGCAGGCTGACGTCCAGGGCGCTTACCGAGTCGCTCCTGGCCCGCATACGGCAGCTGGACGGCAAGCTCCATGTCTGGGAGACCCTCGATGCCGAGGGCGCCTTGCGGGCCGCCGCAGCCGCTGATGCGGCGAAGAGGCGAGATCGAACCGGGGCGTTGCATGGCATACCGATCGGGCTGAAGGACATCTACTACACGAATGGGCTTCGCACCTCGATGTCGTCGAAGGTGTTTCGCGATTTCGTGCCGCAGTACGATGCGGCCTTCGTCGAGAGGGTCAAGGCGGCCGGAGCGATCGTCCTGGGCAAGACCGTGACGACCGAGTTCGCCACCGGGGATCCGTCACCGACCGTGAATCCGTGGGACCACTCTCACACGCCCGGCGGCAGTAGCAGCGGATCCGCGGTAGGCGTCGCGGTGGGGATGATGCCGATCGCCTCTGGATCGCAAACCGCCGGTTCGGTCGTCAGGCCGGCGGCCTACAACGGCGTGGTCGGCTTGAAGCCCACGTACGGGCTCGTGTCGCGCTACGGGGTGTTCCCATGCTCATGGACGCTCGACACGCTTGGTTGGATGACGCGCACCGTGGCGGACGCCGCGCTGGTGTTGGACGTGGTCGCGGGATACGACCAGCGGGACCCGGCGTCGGTGCGGGCCCGTGAGCCGAAGGCGCTGGCTGCGATCGAGTCGATGGGGTCCGGGTATTCGCCAAGGATCGGACTGGTCGCCGGGTACTTCTCGCAGAAGTCGACCCTCGAGGTCAACGAGCACGTGCTCGAAACCGTCGAGCGGCTGAAGGTCGGCGGCGCCAGAGTCGAGCCGTTTGAATTGCCTGCTTCTTTCGACGGGATCCATGAGGCCCAGGTGGCCATCGATTACACCGAGTGTTCACTGGCGCACCGTCGGACGTTCGGTGCGCAGCCGGACGACTACGCCCCGAACATAAGGTCCCGCGTTGAGGTCGGCGCGGTAATCCCGGCTTCGGCGTACGTGCAGGCGCAGAGGGTTCGCAGGCGGTTCAGGGCGGACATGGACGAGGCGCTTGAGGGCTTCGACGCGATCGTGATGCCGTCAACGCCGTCACCGGCCGGCGATACTTCGACGACCGGGGACCCCATGTTTCAATCGCCTTGGACGGTCGCCGGGTTGCCCGAACTGACGTTGCCATCCGGCCTGAGCAGGGGCGGTCTGCCGATTGGGATCCAGTTCGTTGGTCGTGGATTTGAAGACACCGCGGTGTTGCGAGTCGCCGCCTGGGCGGAGGCGGTGCTGGGCGCGGGACCGGGCTGGCCGGGCGAGGACGCGGCTTAGGACCGGCTCAGAACAGGTTGTGCGACTGCCCGCCGTCGACGTTGACGCAGGCACCGACGATGAGTCCCGCGCGCTCCGAAGCCAGAAAGGCAACGGTGTCGCCAATCGGCTCAGGCCAGCCAAACTTGCCCATGGGGAGGTTGCGGGCGATGAACTCGTCGACCACCTGCCTGGGCTGGCTGTTGACGAACCGCTCCCAACTGCCGCCGTGGTGCATGATCGAGCCGGGTGCGACTGAGTTCACGCAGACGCCGTCTTTGGCGAGCGTGAGGGCGAGGTGCTTGGTGACGGCTATCACCGAGGCTTTGGCGGCCATGTAGGGGCCGCTGCCGCCCCATTCGCGCCCGTAGATCGATGCGATGTTGATGATCCGGCCCCACTTGCGCTCCTGCATGCCGGGGGCCGCCAGATGGATGAGCCGGAGGGTCGACCAGAGGTTTACCTCGAATACCTTCTGGAAGTCGGCCTCCGAGCTCTTCAGGACATCCTTTGTCCCGAGGCTGCCGCCTACGTTGTTGACCAGGATGTCGATCGGGCCAAGCGCGCCTTCAACCTCGCGCACCAGGCGTTCCGGAGTCTGCGGCTCAGAAAGGTCGGCTTCGATCGCTGCGGTGCGCACTCCGAACCCGCGGAGCTCCTTCTCGGTCGCAGCGAGGCCGTCCCGCGTGCGGGCGCAAATTGCCACTTCGACGCCTTCGCGTGCGAGTGAGAGAGCCGACTGGCGTCCGAGGCCGCGACTGCCGCCGGTCACCAGGGCGACGCGCCCGCGTATCCCAAGGTCCATGACGATACCTTTCCTGCAAATCCAAGCCGCCCAATTGGGGCGGGATTGTACATGGCGGTGGAAGAAAAATGAGACTCTCAGTAACACAGTTGCTATCGGAACCGGTGCATTGTCCACGAGTGAATTCGAAGCGCACAATCAGCGGTCGGGTCGAGGACGGCGAGGCCCGGTCGAGGACTGTCTGAGGGGACCGTCGGCACAACGGTTTTACCTTGACGCTCCGAATGGGCCTACTTTGTCGTTGGACAGCCTGCGACTCGCCGTCTCGTGGTCCGGCAACCGGGGGCAGGTCAGTGCCGCCGGTGAGTGTGGGACGCCGGCCGTCTACCCTGCCGCGAATCCGACGCTTCGCCAGGTCGTAATTCTGCCGACCGGCGGGATCGTGAGTTCCGGTGGGACCTTCCAGTACACGGCATTCGCTTGCTCGACCGACAACATCGAGATCACGAGCGGTATTTCGTCGGTTACCTGGAGCGTGACGGGCGGCGTCGGTCTACTCGAACACCATGGTTACGATTCAGGCGACGGATGCGTACTCCAGGAAGAGGACTTCCGGGTCGGTGACGGCTACCGTCAACGCCGCTGTTGCCGTGGCCACGCCGACCCCGATCCCTGTGTTCACCGGTGCGACGCCGGCGCGAGCGAGGCGATTGCAGCCCTTCCATCGGCCCTGTACAGAGTGAGTCCAATCCGTGCCGGATCGAAGGTCTTTGAGGTCAACCTTGTCGACTCGACGGGCGCCAAGCTCTCTGGTGCATTGAAGCTCCCGGCCACGATCGAAGTCCAGGACACGGGCGGAAGCCCCGGACGTTGGTGGCGCCGCCAACCTGAGAATCCTTGGATACGACATTAATTCGAAGGTCTGGGTGGCGTTGGGCACGCGCGTCGACGATGCGGCCAGGGCACTCTCGGCCTCCGTCGTGGACTTCTCAGTGTTCACCCTGGGCGCTCATTCGAACGTAGGGCCAGGACCCCGACTCCAACGCCCGGGCCTCCCGCTACGCCTAAGCCCGCGCCGACCGCTACGCCGGTTCCGACACCGGCTCTGCCGTCGACCGGTGGTGGGGCGCCAGGCAACGGCCTGCCACTTGGCCTGCTGCCTGTGGGCCTCATACTGGTCCTGGCCGGCGCCGTATTTGCAAGGACGCGCCGTCGGGGTACCGAGGCGTAAACGACGCAACCGGATCTTGTGAAGGGGACCAGTTCGACGGGTCCCCTTTGCTTTTCTGCAGTGGCAAAATCACTCGCGGAGGGCCGTTGCGGTCCCGTTACAGGAGGGTCTGACCTGACGTGGCCAGATTGAAGTCAAACAGTATCGAGATCATGGCCGTGACCGGGATCGGTGAGATCCCGCGTGGCGCCGATCTGGCATCCCTCATCAATGAGGCGTTTGTGCGTGGCGGCGGCGCATTGGTCGAAGGGGATGTGCTGGTCGTCGCCCAGAAGGCGGTCTCAAAGGCGGAAGGCGCCTCGGTGGACCTGTCCGGCATAGTGCCTTCGGACTTCGCGAAGAGCGTGGCTCAGTTGACGGGCAAGGACCCGCGGGTCGTGGAGGTGGTGCTGGGCGAGAGCGTTCGCATCGTGCGCATGGACCGGGGCGTGATCATCACGGAGACCCGGCACGGCCTCATCTGCGCCAATGCTGGCGTGGATGCGTCGAACGCGCCCGGGGAAGGCATCGTCACGACCCTCCCGAAGGATCCGGATGCGTCGGCGCGTGCGATCCGGGAGGCGATTCGCAGAATGACCGGGAGCGACGTGGCCGTGATCGTGTCGGATTCGTTCGGGCGGCCATGGCGGGAAGGCAGCGTGAACATCGCGGTTGGCGTAGCCGGCATGGCTGCGCTGGACGACCTGCGGGGGAAGCTCGACGACCGGGGCCGGCCCTTAAGGACCAGCGTCGTGGCGATTGCGGACGAGCTGGCGTCGGCGGCGCAACTCGCGATGGGCGAGATCGGGCAGGTCCCGGCAGTGATCGTCCGGGGCTATGCCTGGCAGAGGTCCGACGATGGTGCGGGCCCGCTCAAGCGGTCACCCGACCGGGACCTGTTTCGCTAACCAGCCGCCTTCTTGGCGGCACCGGCGGCGGCGAGCTTCCTGCGTTCGGCCGCGCTGGCGCCGTGCCGTTGCGTATCCCAGTAAGTGATGTCGAGCGAATTTCGGAAGCTGCGGGACTCGCCGCAGATTCGGCATTTGCCCTGACTGGTCGGGCCGTTGGGGGGCTCAATAACCCACTGGTGCACGCAAGTGGGCGGCGGGGTTTCGACGACCGGTTTGGCGATTGGCTTATCTGCGGGCTTTGCTGACTCCCGCGTCTTACGCGCCGGTTTCTCGGCGACGGCTCGGGTGGCTTCTGGCCTTGTTGCGGCCGGCTTCGCGGCTGGCTTCAATCCGGTCGACGGGCGCTTCGTGACGGCCGGGGCGGTTCTGGGCGTGGTGCGTCGAGGGGTCGCCGGCTCAACCTTCCTGGCCGGCCGTTTTGCGACGGCCGGGGCGG